>Ga0187771_10003866_pt1 | contig 10516 bp, 11 predicted proteins | sample 0116_SJ02_MP15_1_FD_133139 | JGI IMG/M metagenome (GOLD analysis project Ga0187771, IMG submission 133139) | Tropical peat soil microbial communities from peatlands in Department of Meta, Colombia - 0116_SJ02_MP15_10_MG | ecosystem: Environmental > Terrestrial > Soil > Wetlands > Peat | place... | reverse complement strand
TGTTCATATCCTCATCAGTCCACACTTCCCCGTAACACGCATAGGTTCTATTTCTCGTGAAAGAAATGAAACCGAAGTCAAGGACGGTCCTGAGGCCGCAGACTTGGTCCTCAACCTCCCCGCGGTATTGGAAGATTCTCGTCCTGCGCCCGTTTACGATAGCGTCGTCCGCCCGGCGGACCTTCAGGTTCCAATTCGTCCCAACGAGGGTAAGAAGCTCGGACCATTCGGCCCCCGGGGTCACCGAAGTGCTCACCGGGGGGAAAGGCGCGTATTCAAACAGCTTCTTCCCGTCCGGGTACTCCCTGAACTTCTGGTCCCCGTCAAACGCCCTGATCTCATACTGCGCCTCCACCGCAGGAGGCTGTGTTCCCTTGCCCCAGGCGAATGTCTGGACCGCGATGAAGTTGCGCATGCCCTCGGCGAGGGCCTGAGCCTTCTGCCGAAGCGACTTCACGTCGGAAGGCTCTTCCGTCCTATGAAGCAACAGACCGGGAACCGCTTTGGGGGGCTGATAGGGAGGATAGATGTCCGCTGAAGCGGGAGAGACATAACTATCGTCGGGAAACAGCTTCGAATGCAAAAAGGGCTCGGTTTGCTTTAGGAAGTCCGCCAGGGTTTGGGACTTCACTGCAATGGCGATCCTGTCATCCCTGTCTACTTGAGAAAGAATGCCCACTATTTTATCAGTTCTATCGACGATGATGCCCCCGCTCGCCCCAGGGCTAATCGTTTTGCCCTCGGCGAGTTCGAAACGGAAAGCAAGCGCTCCGGACAAGGATTCTCCCAAAAACGCCCCGCCGAATTCCATGAGGCGGCGTAATGGAAGGATCCCTTCCTTCGGGTAGGCATAGATGCGCACCTCCTCGCCAAATCGGAGGTCGTTCAGGCTGTAGGCGATGCCGTGGTACTTGTCCCTGCCCTTATGCGAAAGCGGGTGGTCCAACTCGAATACAGCCAGGTCTCGTGCGGGGTTGTACTTTGTGTGTGTCGCCGTATCAACGACGGCCCCTCCATCGTCCGGCCCCGTAGCCAGGTGCCGGTGAAGAATGTATTCCCCCTTGATCTTGCGGAGCGACGACATTATCGCGGCAACGTGGTAGTTGGTCCCGACGAAGCGGCATTCAGGGTCTAAGCAGAACCCCGTGGCCTGCCTGAGTTCCATCGCAGGGCCGTAAACCTTTAACTCGTTCAGGGGGAACACCGCCGTCTGGGCGGGATCTTCTTGGGCGTTTGCGATGCGCCCGCTTTGCGCCCATGCCGCTAGACAGAGAATTACAACGAGCACTGCGCGTGCTTGTGGTCGTTTGTGTAACATTGATCCTCACTGGGACTCTCAACGAACCGGTCTTAGGTGCTTGCAATTCCCTCCCCGCAGCGGTGCGGCTCAAGACAAAGGACTTAGCTTTTTCCCGGCGGAGCGTGTACCCAAAGCGGAACTCCTCGTGGTTCATACTGGGAACCACCTGAAGGACGGCAAGCAGAGGACTCTTTCCGAGACCTTCAGAGAGAGCCTTGGCGGGCGCGCTTAGTTTTTCTTGGACGCAGTAGGGCTGATGCCCAGTGTGCCAGGCCCCCCAGGCGACCGAGCATTGTCGCGCTCAATTCGTGGATTCAAGTTGGCCAAGTTAGCGGCAAAGAGCACGGAGGCCCAAATGTGCACGCTCGCCACGCCCTGTACGTCGGGGAGTCTGGCCGATTCCCGGGGCATAAGACGCCGACTCTCAGTGGGGAACGGGAGTTCTGCAGTCGGCGCAGTTGCAAAGCTGGCGGGCCTGCGCCCTCCTGCGTCCCAGTCCAGTTTGTTACCGGTGAGCCATTTTCTGGGCCGCGAATAGCAGGAGGCGGCGGTTGCTTTCTTCCATGCGGCCCAGCAAACGGCGAAACTTTGTCAAGAAGCGCGCCTCCCTGCCTCCACTGCCCCAGAGAAGATCACCGGCCTTCTTGCGGTCGGGCAAGCCGGACAGCTTAGGCGGCTTTTCTCCCTCGTAGAAAAGCTGGTACATGGGCACTTCCAGCGCCCGGGCGAACTTCTCCATCGTCTCGATGGCTGGAACGGTGTGCCCATTCTCCACGCGAGAGATGTAGCAGCGCAGCAGCCCGGTACGTTTTTCGATGTCACCCTGGGACAGCTTCTTCTGTTCGCGCAAGGCGCGAAGCCGGTCGCAGATGTTCATGTCAGACCCCTCCGTCTTCGGCAATAGGAACAGCCTACGGAGAAGCATAACCCGGAAGTGCCACGGGCGAGTGGGGCTTCTGCCGAGGCGTGTCCGGGGCTTCATCAACATTTGTCGGGTGGACAGACCGGGCCGCATGTATTTACCACTTGACACTTTATATCAGGGCGGCATATCTTCCGCTCCTGGGGGATCCGTCCATGCCGCCCTACGCAATCTGTTCGAGCGCCCATTGCCATTACTTCTTCGATTTTAAGGACGGCGCGGCTGAGGGACCTACGCGCTTGCCGCCGGAGTTTTGCCCGCATTGCACTGGGCGCGTGCTCTATTTTTGCCGACGATGCTCTCGCCCGATCCTGTGCGCGAATGGTGGCAGCAAGGTAATCTGCGTGGTCTGCGGCGCGGACGTGCGCACCGGCCAGCTGAATCGTCCATGTGCTGCGAGCGCAGGTGCTTGAGTGGGGCACACACGATGCGTTGTCGGTACCATTGACCTGTACGGACTAGCTCTCTACCCTTATTCGAGTCCCAGCCCCCGAGTGGAGGCAGCATGTGCACCTTGGTACGGAAGCACCGGTATGTGCTCTACCACGGGGTCCAGTCTCACATCTTTCGCATCGAGGAACTAGTCTCCGGCTTGGCACCTTGGCCGGAGAAATTCAGACTGCAACTACCAGCCTCAAGGGCAAGGCAGTCAAGAACCTTCTACGGATCAACCAGTGAGGACGCAGCGAAGAGAGCGGCTGAGTTCCTCTCTTGTAGGACTGACGATTGAGGCGACCCCTGTAGAGATGAGGGGCTGTCTGTAAGTTCCCCACATGCGTACTGCAAGGGACGTGGATCACCTACTGCACTGGGGGAATCTGAAGCTTTGTTTCTGCCATAAGTTTCTGTACTCGCTCCTTGACTTCAACACCGTTAAGTACCCCCTTCTCGCCAACAGCTCGAACAGAGCCTCCGCTAGGAACACGTTGTAGTGGGCGATCTTTTCAAGAGACGCAGGCACTTTGCCGTTCTTGTCGTCATGCTTCATGGATGGCCTGCCGGGAATGCACAAGCTTATTGAAGGCGAGCAATGGGAGGAGTTGCTGGAACGCTCGTCCCGTACCTCTTCTTAGTGACAAACGCTATCGTCTACGTGATTCGGTCGGGGGAAAGCGCGCTACTGGCTTCTTCCTTGCCTGCGTGGTGACACGACTTGCCCGTCGACCCTTCTTCAAAGATGGTCTCCCACATTGCTCTCTGATTCTCGATGAGCCCGCGCATGTGTTTGGGCCGATTGGGGCCAAAGCTATAGATAAAAAAAACGATGCTGGTCAAAATCGTAAGTCCAAATGCCAAAACCGTTGGCAGTCGCAGATTGTTGGCCGTCGCGAAGCCGGATGACACGACGGCGATAAGAACTGCGGCGATGTGTACGAGCCAAAGTGCGGGGTAAAACATCATCGCGTCAGGAACAGCATTCGCCACAACACGGTTCTGCACGCGTTCAACGCCCTCCGCTCCGTTCTTCTTCTTCCAGATCCTATACGTTCGAAGCGCATTCTCCCACCCAGTCCAATTGAATGGGTGATCGGATTCGAGGACAAGAGAAATATAGGCTATGATCCGGGCATTACTCTGAAGCCTGTTGACCGTGAACCATAGGTTGCTGAGCAGCACGAAAATGAACAGGGCGGGAAGCAGCGCCAATGAAGGTTCACCAGATAGCTTGAAGGAAGCAACCCCAGCTGCTGCAATAATCAGAAGCGGACGCTCAAATACGTACTTCTTGTTCTGGAGGATCTCGTCACGGAGGGTAGTGTACTCCGCCAAACGCGTTTGTTGACTAGGTTCTCCCATACTCAAGGCCCGATAGTATCAGATATGCAAACCTCGAAAAAGGGATGCTCTGACCTGTTATGACCACCGAGGACGAAGGCGGCCAGACCTGGCCGCCCCCTACTCCTAAGAATACGACTCAATAAGGCGGAAATACTGGTAGATGAGCACAATACCGGCAGCAAGGTGGGTGAGCAGTTTCTCTCTTTTTTCTGCTGTGATCGGCGGCGGTCGCAGTGCCGGGTCGGGGTCGTGTTCGTGTGCCAGCGCGAGGATAGGCACGAGACTCCCGCCGTGCTGTTCATCGTCCATCAAGTCCTTCCAGCCTTCCCGCCGCATCCCCATGCCCCGCAGGAACCCTTTGGCCCAATCGTTGCCCGCGGCGATGCCGTCCTCGCCAGCGAGCTTGAGCGGGAGATAAACATCACCGGCATAAAGAGTCCCCGCAATCGCGTTCCAGTGGCGCATGACAAGGCCGATGATGTCCTGAGCTTCCTCCAGAGTCTCAAAGCGCGGCTCGCCGCCGTAGATGTGGGGTGCATACTCGCTCGACATCACAAGCTCGGGGCCGCAAATGAGCGCAGTGAAGAAACCGTCCAGTTCTTCCAAGTTCATCGCCCCGCGTTTCTTGCTTTTGCCAAGAAACGCGCCAAGCCGCTCGCATTCCGCGTCGTTCAGCGGTTTGTGATCGGCAAAAGGGCGCATCGGCATGGCAGGTTAGATTCCCCTGCATTGTAGGGAGCGGCAGCGACGCGTGCAAGAACCGCGGCTCCCGGTGAGCCGGTCTTCATGTAGCGGTGGTACCGTCTGAAACGGCGGCATCCCTCAGTCACAAATCCTTCTCAGGGGCAGGCGAAAGGAACGCCAATGGTTTGATGTGCAAGAGAATATGGCGCAGACCCTCGGGCGCGAAACAGGAGATCCGCGGCGGGGGTTCGCGCTGGAACTGTCTCGATGTCATTGAATTCATTGCCGGACAAAATCTGGCCAGGCACAGGTCACCGAGTTGGTGTGTGCGAGAAACATCTTAGCCCTTCAGCTCCGCTTGATGATGAACACCGTCTTATCGTCAATGCGGTCTTGTTCGCCAATCTGGCGCAGATGATCGTCTTCATTCATCGCGGATTCCAGCAATGCATTGCAGATTTCCTTTGCTGACTGGCGATAGTGGTCACGCATCACGCTTTCAAGTTGCCGGCGTTTTTCTTTGTCACTGCCGTCATAAACCCCGTCGGTATAAAGGAAGAAAATGTCCCCCGGACTCATCAGCTTTAGCTCAGCCACATCAGAGGAGTTCACCCTCCTCTCCCTGGATTCCAGCGAGAAATACCTACTACGATCCGGATGATCTTCGGGGATCTGCAAGCCGAGCGGTAGGAATTGCACCATCCGGCTCTTATCAATCTCCATGAATTTACGATATTCGGCGGAGAAGACTAATGGCGGCACATGACCGAAGTTAAAGAACCGGAAATGGCCATAAGGGCGCACTTCGCCGTAAAGCATGGTCGCGATCTCCCGCGCGCTGTCTTTCTCGCTTCTGCCCAGAGCATTCCGTGCGGTGACTGATTGAGCCAACCTCAGGTTGATCCTCTCAAACAACTCCGGTGTCGTTTTCCCACGATGATCGAGCTCAGAGAGCATCAGGGCATGAAACGTGTCGTGAACCGTCGATGCGATTTTCGCTGCAATGATTCCGTGTCCTTGAGCGTCCACCAGCAAGACGCCCGCCGTGCTGTACAATTCGCGCAGGTCTTCGGCGACCCGCACCTGTTCCGAGCTCCGTGCCTGTCGGTATGCGGATTCTATTTCGGGCTTGTAGACGGGCCTCGATTTCAGCCACTGCACATGATCATCCACCGAATTCCGTGGGAGCCCCCCTGCTGGGAGCGCCTCGAGAAACTCTTTTGATCGCTTCAGTGCCCGCTGAATACGGGCGTCGATGTCGTAACGCTGCTGAAAGTTAATGTACTCAAACAGGTCGCCACCGACCGTTCCGACAGGAACAGAATTGCCGTACATCTCGATTCCTTGCACATGCGGAATAGCACCTTCGACCGGCATCAGGCGCTTGCGCAGGTATTCATCAATACTTGGGGCGGGATAGGTTTTTGCCATAAGCGAATTCCGGGCGAGGCGATTCACTCCTTTGATGTTTGCCTAGCTCGGTTCGTCCTATAAGGATGCGGCACCTCATGCGGCAGCGTCCATTGTATTTTGAGAATCAAGTGTGCATCTGTCGCGTTGGTGGCGCATGAACCAAGGGTTATTGGGTGACTTGGGGGGGCGAAATTGTGGTGAGCTCCTGCGTGGGGAGAGATGGGATCTTGCTTTTGGGGTATGTTCTTGAGAGACTTCGCCCAATCTGATGGGATTTCTTCCCTGAGCGAAGCTCAGGCAGTTCTCGACAGTGAGTTAGGCGTATCTTAGGGGCGCCTAGCTGCCACCAATGGGATTAACACCTAGGCCTGCGGAGTGAGGGTGCTCCAGCGAGGTGACCATGCCAACGACCGTTGTTCTGGATCCAGTGGGAATGAAGCCGCCCACTCTAATCTCTCCTCTCTCCAGAGACGCCATTTTCACCCTCAGTTGGGACTTTGCCGACCTCGGCCAGAGGCAGGTCCTGCGCCAGGAGTGCTTGATAAGGCTTAGCGCCACGCATGCGCTTGCCGTCGAAGTTGGCCCCGCTCTTCGGAAGTACTCCTTTCATCTTTCTACGGGAACGAACTTCGATCCGGCCATCTTGAGCGCGCACGTGCGTCCCATTTGTCCCCGCACCCCCCTGACCCCGATGTCGTGGAACATAGTGTGGCAACTCGATACCCGTCCGCAGTCCTCCCCGAACGGGAAGCCATGACCACTGTCTACAGTGAACTGAATCAGGAACTCCGCCGCATGCGCACGCTCTATGAAACCTTTCTCATTGTCGTCACCGGCGGGTTCGCAGCGTTGGTCAGCCAGGCCGACAAGATTCTGGGCTCGCCCGCGTATCGCCATTGGATGGGATGGGGAATCCTTCTACTCGCGGTCATTGTCGCGTTCCTGGTTTGGCAGATCGCTACTCGGTACAACCGAACTACATCGTGGTTAGAGAATCTGGAAACCGCGCTCGGGCTCAGAGTCGGCACGCTGCCTGGACCGTTGATCGCGGATGACGTTCCAAGATGGAGGAAAGGGCACCGTGGCCATTTTGTTTGGGCACTCATGTTGATGGCCTACACGGTCGTGCTCGGCATTCTTGCGGTGTTCCTCCTCTACAGGACTCCTTCCCCTTGCGCGCAAACCCAGGCCCCTGCGCCTCTTCAACAACAGAGGGTTTCCCCGTCACCTGCTTCCCCGCCTTCCGTTCGTCCCTAGCGGCGGGCCGGACGCCCCTGGAAACCAACTCCTGTGCTGCTCATGAGTTTAGCTTTGTCTTGACTTTACCCGTTGTATATGAGGGTGTATGCTCATGTCCAAACGGAGGGCATTTCCATGCGAATCGACCTTCATCATCTGTGGCAGACGGTTGTCTCTGCCCTGGGCTTGCGCCGTGAAGGCACAGCTTCTACGCCGTGGGCAAAAGAGGGATCATACCCCCCACGATCAGGCAACGAAATCCAGATTCTCATCGACGGACAGGCAGCCTACGGCGAGATTGCTGCTGCTTTCCACAGCGCCAAGAAATTCATCTACTTAACAATTTCGTATGGCCAGCAGAATTTCCTGTTGGTTCCGGAAAGTGGTGAAACGCTGTTTGACATCCTCAGGTCTCGCCGAGCGGCCGGTGCGGATGTCCGTATGGTCGTTTGGCAACCCGCACGCCCAACGCCTGACACAATTCCGGATCCCGCCCCGTCTGCAATTCCAGGAGTCAACGATGGGACCGGCATCCAGGCCCGCTGGGACAAAGCAAAGGGTTACGAGGGGTTGTATTGTTCGCCGCGCGGACACTTTGCGCCGGTGCCTCTGGATTTTCCTGAAGAATTAGGATGCCATCACCAAAAGACCTACATGATGGACGACGGCGAAGGCAACGTTGTGGCCTTTGTCGGTGGCATCAACCCAGTTCAAGCCTATTGGGACACTCCAAAACACGATTCCCTAGATATACGTCGTGTGGCCAAAGGGGAGGACCCACTCAAGGGACTTGAGAGCACGCCTCCTCTCCATGACATCTTTTACAGAATCAAGGGCCCCGCTGTTGGCGACGTGATTGCCAACTTCATCGAGCGCTACAACGGCGCGAGCATTCGCTACGCCAACGTGACATCGGACGCGGTCGCCCCCGTATCAGCGGACCAGATTCCGCCCGTGCCCGGAGGGATAGAGGTCCAGGTCCTCCGAACAATAGCCCCGGACACCTATAGCGCAGTGCCGAAGGGAGAAAGAGGCATTAGGGAACTGTATTTCAATTCCTTGGGCGCCGCTGGCGCGGGAAGTTTGGTCTACGTCGAAAACCAATACTTCTTTGACCACGGCATCATTTCCGAGATACACGAGGCTGCTGAACGCGGCGCTAAGGTCATTGCAATCCTGACGTCAAAACCGGATGAGGGGACCTTGCTGGGAACCGTGGAAAGCAGACTGGAGCAGATCGCCAACTTTCAGGAGGAGTCTCAACTTGTGGCCGGGCATCAAAATGTAGCGCTTCTCACGTTGGGTAACAGCAGGACCGACCCTCGGACTCCGCGGGGAGTCATCAGTAGTGAGACCTACGTTCACTCTAAGAACATGGCCGTGTTGGGGCGCGATTGGGCGGCGATGACCGGCGGATCGGCGAACATCGCCTTTACCAGCATGTGGTTCCACTCGGAAATGAATATCGCTCTTGCGGATTGCGCCCGAATAAAGCAGTGGGTGGCGCAGCTTTGGTCGGAACATCTTCAGATTTCTATCGCGGAGGCAATGGATCTCGTCCAGAAACCGGTGGACGCCTTCAATTTCTTCAAAGAGCAAGCTATCCGCAACAAGGCGGCATTGGAAAAGGGACTGATGCCGGTGGGACGCGTTTACTGCTGGGAAGGGACCGATTTCCCACCCCGGAACTTCGATGGTATCAACTTGGCGTCGCCTCTTTCATAGGTAGCTGTGCATGACCCTTCAGGATCGGTGTCCACACCGCTCGACACGGTTAGCCCCTCCGCTGACCGTTGAAGCATCAACGAGCGCAAGGCCTTAAAGGAGGCACGTCCGGCAATCGCTAGTCTTCACTGGTTCGTCTTGACGAGCGAGGGGCTGCCTGAAGGTCCTATACTCACTGACGCAACTGAGGTCAGTACAGACAGGAGCATTCCACCTAACGCGAAACCCAGGCAGTTTTTCCAGTCCAAGGTGAATAGGTTGAACCCCTTACTCGCTCCTAAAGCTAGAAGCGCGGACTGCGCAAAGGTCTTGACGCCCCGCTCCAGAACTTGGTTCCAGAATATCCAGGTCCACATGTGTGGTACCTCCGTTCACTAGAAAAATCCTTGAGCCCATACTGCCCGTTCCAGGGGACCAGATGACTCGGACCGTTGAGGAACTATGAAAGCATATATACCTTTACCCGAAATGCAAGACCAACGAGCCTAAAGAGACGGACCGCTTCGGCAGTGCCCCGCTCGATCTCGGAGGCAACCTCTTGACTCCGAACGAACACTCCAACCAGTCCTTCGTCCCGACACCTGTTCTTCACCAAAGGGAGGTCTTGGACGTGCGGGGCCGTTCTTGCAACGTTACGGCCAGATTGCGTTCAAAATCATCGCCAAACGGATTCCGGCCTTCGCCAGTTGCTCCTGAATCACAGGCGTGGCGGCACCTTGGTATTCTGTTTGTAGCTGCTCGTTCAAGCCCAGCATTCTCGCAGAAATGTGGTTGTCGTCCGCGCATGTTTTTACCGGTTGCGGTGCTTCAATCGGAATCTTCTTGGGCAAGCTGCCATAGGACGTTCTTTCCGCTAGTTGATGACTTTCCCATGCCCAATCGTCGAAGTTGATACCGGCCTGCTGCCAGGATGCGATCTGAGTGTGGAACCGTTGGTTCAGTTCTGTCGCAAACTCGTCTACCGTCTTGTCCTGTGCCATTCGCTCAATCATGTCCGTGTCCCACACGGCGTGCAGATTGGGCGAGTAGTTGCCCTTGGCCGCATCCTTCACCTCAGGTCGCGCATTGAAATAGGTCACGGGAATGCAATTCCCTCCGAGATCGTTGTTGGTTGTGCAGTGCAGCGGCTGGTGGATATCCCCCGTAAAGTGGATCACAAACCTAAGGGCCTTTGCTTTCGTTTGTGAGTCTGCTGCGGGCGACTTCAGGATCGCGACCTGATTCTTGAGCGCAGCCACAATACAACTGCTCGACGAAGAACAATACTGATCGATGCTGCCCCGATTTGCACCGCGGGGAATATCGACGAAGTGCCACCCCCCCGTCTCTGGATGCTCATCGCGGTAATCATCAGCCCAAGTCGCGGCGTCTGCCATCGGATCGGGGCTAACCGGCTGGCAATATCGCGTGAGGTTTGGGTCGATGGGGTTGCCTTTGAGAATTTGGTTCACTGC
>Ga0187771_10003865_pt1 | contig 10517 bp, 9 predicted proteins | sample 0116_SJ02_MP15_1_FD_133139 | JGI IMG/M metagenome (GOLD analysis project Ga0187771, IMG submission 133139) | Tropical peat soil microbial communities from peatlands in Department of Meta, Colombia - 0116_SJ02_MP15_10_MG | ecosystem: Environmental > Terrestrial > Soil > Wetlands > Peat | place... | reverse complement strand
TAGGTGTCGTCGTTGCCGGATTTCGCGCCGAGAATTACCTCGAGCACCTTGTCCGGATCGTGGCGATCGATCATCGCCCGGAGAAAATTGCGAATGGTGTCGGCTTCGTCGGCGCCGATGTCGTGCAGGGCGCGGTCGATGCGCGCGGTCTGCAGGCCCGCCAGCTTCGCCACCAGCGCCTCGCCCTTGGGGGTTGCATACAACAGCCGTTGGCGGCGATCGACGTCGCCGGATTTCTGCACGATGAACTCCTCGTCGAGCAGCTGCTTGAGGACCCGCCCGAGCGACTGCTTGGTGATGCGCAGCACGTCGAGCAGGTCGGCGACCTTGAGTCCTGGATAGCGGGAGACGAAATGCACGACGCGGTGGTGGGCGCGGCCGAACCCGTAGGCCCGCAGCACCTCGTCGGCGTCGCCGACGAAGTCGCGATAGGCGAAGAACAACAGCTCGATGATGTCCCAGCGCAGTTCGCCCCGCCCGGCCAGCGGCCGGGCCGCCTCGCCGTCCCGATCGGGGCGGGCGTCGTGGCCCAGGAAATTTACGTCAGGCATATTGACATATTTTGGTTTCATTGTTACAAAAAGGCTCAGCGCGACGAAATAATAGAATATTTCGTAGGCCAACCAGACAGAACGGCGGTTCATCCAGCAGCCGGAGCGTGAGCTCGGGCGATCGTTCGGTCGCCCGATTGTCGGTCGGCGCAAGGCGAAACATACTGGACTTCCGATGTTCCCGCAAAAGCCGGAGCGTCCTGGTCCTGATCTCAAACCACGGCCACCGGGAGAAGAGCAATGGGTGTGTCATTCGACAAGATCGACGGCGTCATCTGGTTTGACGGCAAGCTGGTGCCGTGGGGCGACGCCAATATTCATGTCCTGACCCACGGGCTTCACTATGCCAGTTGCGTCTTCGAGGGCGAGCGCGCCTATGGCGGCACCATCTTCAAATCGACGGCTCACACCGAGCGGCTGAAGCGCTCCGCCAACATCCTGGACTTCGAAATTCCGTGGTCGGTGGCGGAGATCGACGCCGCCAAGCAGCTGGTGCTGGAGAAGAACGGCCTGACCGACGCCTATGTCCGCCCGGTGGCCTGGCGCGGTTCCGAGATGATGGGCGTGTCGGCGCAGACCAATACCATTCATCTGGCGATCGCTTGCTGGACATGGCCGAGCTATTTCCATCCGGAGGAGCGCCTCAAGGGCATCAGGATGGCGCTGGCGGACTATCGCCGCCCCGATCCGCGGACCGCGCCGGCGCTCGCCAAGGCGGCGGGCCTCTACATGATCTGCACCATCTCCAAGCACAAGGCGGAACGCGCCGGTTTCGCCGACGCCATGATGCTGGACTGGGAGGGACGCGTCGCCGAATGCACCGGGGCGAACATCTTCTTCGTCAAGGACGGCAAGATCCACACGCCGATCGCCGACTGCTTCCTCTCCGGCATCACCCGCGAAACGGTGATCGATCTGGCGAAGAAGCGCGGCATCGAGGTGATCGAGCGCCGCATCATGCCGGAGGAGCTCTCCGGCTTCTCGGAGTGCTTCATCACCGGTACCGCCGCCGAGGTCACCGCCGTGCAGCAGATCGCGGACTGGAAGTTCACGCCGGCGGGCATCACCAAGCAGCTGATGGACGACTATACCGCCGAGGTGCAGCCGAAGAAGGCGGCGGCCTGACCGCGTCGCGGCTTCGCTACCAACGCCGGGCTAGTGTCCCCGGTTCTAACTTCGCATAGCGCCCGGCGTTTCTTGCGTCCAACCTACGGCGCCGCGCGCAGCAGGCGGCGGGCGCGGCCGATCCAGCGGCCGATCATCGCGCAGGCCACCACCACGAGCCCGGCGGCGAGGCCGATCCAGATGCCCACCCCACCGAGGTGGGCCACGAAGGCGAGCACGAGGCTGAGCGACATGCCGATGCCCCAATAGCCGACACCGGCAAACAGCATCGGCATGCGGGTGTCCTCGAGGCCGCGCAGCATTCCGGCGCCCACCACCTGCGCGCCGTCGGCGATCTGGAATACCGCGGCCCAGGCCAGGAACGACACCGCGGCGGTGACGACGCCCGCGTTGGCGGGATCGCCAGCGTCGATGAAGCCGGCGATCAGGAACCGCGGCGCGGTCAGCAACAACAGGCTCATCATCGCCATGAAGCAGACCGCGAGGACGAACGCGCTCCAGCCCGCGCGCACCATGCCGACCGGATCGCCGGCCCCGCGCGCGAGACTGACCCGCACCGTCGCGGTCTGTCCAAGTCCCAGCGGCACCATGAACGATACGCTGGCGATCTGGATCGCGATCGAATGCGCCGCGATGGCGATGGTGCCGAACCGGCCCATCAGGAACACCGCGGCGTTGAACACCGTCACCTCGAGCGCCAGCTGCGCGCCGATCGGCAAGCCGAGCCGCCACAGGGCGACGAGGCGGGGCCAGTCCGGCCGCCACAGCCGCCCGAACAGGTGATAGTGCCGAAACCTCCGACTGACGCCCACCACGAGGGCCATCACCACGAACAGGAAGGTGTTTGACAGCGCGGTCGCCAGTCCCGAGCCCCGCAGGCCGAGAGCCGGAAGCCCGAGATGGCCGAACACCAGCGCCCAGTTGGCGGCGATGTTGAACACGATCGCGGCGAGCGTGACGATGAGCGCCCACACCGGCCGCTCGAGCGCCGCAACGAACGAGCGCAACGCGACGAAGCCGAGCGCGGGCAAGATCCCCCACTGCAGGAAATGCATGAAGCGCTGTGCATCGGCGGCAAGTTGCGGCTCCTGACCCAACAGCAGCAGCACCGCGCGGCTGTGCCACAGCAGGATCCAGCACGGCACCGCGATGATCACAGCCGACCACAGGCCCTGGCGGAAGGTGCGCCGGACCTCGCGCAGCACGTGCTCTCCGCGCCCGACCGCGGCGGCCATCATCGGCGAGGTCGCGGTCAGGATGCCGATCGAGAACAACAGCACCGCCAAATAGAGATTGGTGCCCAGCGTTCCGGCGGCGAGCGGCGCGGCGCCGAGCCGTCCCAGCACGATGATGTCGGTGGTGGTCAGCGCGGTCTGGGCGAGGTTGGTCAGCACCATCGGCCAGGCGAGCGAGAGCGTCGCGCGGATCTCCGCGAGCCAGGCGTCGCGCGTGAACGCGCCGATACGTGCGGGATCGGTGGACATCGAGGCTCGCGCGAAGGATGAACCGAGGGCCGTCGCTACTAACACGACGACCGCCTTGCCGCCACGCCTGCCGCAGCGCCGTGATCAGCGCGCTGGCGCGATGGACTCGACATTTTCTCCAGCAGCGCTGCGAGCGATGCCAATGTCAGAACTGGACAGAATGTCAGAACTGGGACAGCGCTTCGGCCGGCAGCCAGAATACTTCGCCTTCGGACTCCTCGGTGTCGAGCCACAGGAACGGCAGATCCGGGAATGCCTCCTCCACCATGTCGCGGCCGCGCCCCACCTCGCACAACAGCCCGCCGCCCTCGACAAGATGGTCGCCGGCCTCGGCCAGGATCCGCCGCACCACGTCGAGGCCATCGACGCCGCCGTCGAGGGCGAGCCTTGGTTCGTAGTGGCACTCGCGCGGCAGGTTCGCCATCCCCTCGGCGTCGACGTAAGGCGGGTTGGTGATGATCAGGTCGTAGCGCGCATCGGGCGGCAAGGCGGCGAACAGGTCGCCGTGATAAAGCGCAATGGTGTCCTCGAGACCGTAGTCGGCGACATTGCGCGCCGCCACCGCAAGCGCATCGCGGGAGACGTCGACGGCGTCGATCTGCGCGTTGGGAAACTGCCGCGCGGCCAGGATCGCAAGACATCCGGAGCCGGTGCAGAGGTCGAGCACGCGGGTGACCGCGCCGGCCTCCTCGATCAGTCCGCCGTCCGCGTCGCCGAAATGCGACTGCAGCAATTCGCCGATGAACGAGCGCGGCACGATCACGCGCTCGTCGACATAGAACGGCAGCCCCAACATGTAGATCTTGTTCAAGAGATAGGCCGCGGGCTTGCGGGTCTTGATCCGCGCCTCGATCAACGCGAGGGTTTGCTCGCCTTCCGGCGCGGTGAGACGGGCGCTCGCGAAGCTCTCGAACTGCTCGGGGCGCAGGTGCAGCGATTCACAGACCAGGAAAACCGCCTCCGCAACGGCATCGGTGGTGCCGTGGGCGAACACCACGTTCGCCGCGTTGAAGCGGCTCACGGCGAAGCGGACATAGTCGAGCAAGGTCGAGAGGTCGACAGCCGGCGCGCGCGGCGGCGCGGCGGCGTTGGCACCGGTCTTGGCGCCGGTCTTGGCACCGGCTTTGGCGCCGGTCTTGGCGCGCGACGGGCTGGCGGCTGGCGTGCCCCCACGCGGCATCTTCGCGCGAACCGCCTTTGCGCGCGCAGCCTTCACGCGTCTTGCCATCATGCATCCTTCCAGCGCGTCAGCGCCTCGTCGTCGCGCCGATGCGCCTCGACCCAGGTCGCGGCGCCCGCGCGCCGTTCCTCGCGCTTCCAGAACGGCGCGTTGGCCTTCAGGTAGTCCATCAGGAATTCGGCGCCCTGAAACGCCGCCTGGCGATGCGCCGACGCCGTGACCACCAGCACGATGTTCTCGCCCGGCACCAGGCGGCCGTAGCGGTGGATCACCGTGACGCCGGTGAGCGGCCAGCGCGCGATCGCCTCGTCGACATGGCGGCGGATTTCGGCTTCGGCCATGCCGGGATAGTGTTCGAGGGTCAGGGCGGCGATCGCCTCACTACCCTCGCCGCCCCGGCAGATCCCGCTGAAGGTCACGACGGCGCCGATATCGCTCCGGCCCCGCGTCAGCGCGGCGATTTCCGCGGCGACGTCGAAATCGCGCTCCTGCAGGCGGATCGTGGTCGGAACTGGCGCTGCCGCCGACATCGCCTAGCCTCCGGTCATCGGCGGGAAAAACGCGATCTCGCGCGCGCCGGCGATCGCGGCATCGGGCTTGACGTGGGTGTGGTCGATCGCGGCGCGGACCACCGGCTTCTCGAACGCGCGGGCATATTCCTCGCCGCGCCCGACCAGCCATTGCATCAGGTCGGCGACGGTCTTGACCGAGGCCGGCGGCTCGACCTCTTCCTCGGCCTTGCCGACGCGCTCGCGGACCCAGGCGAAATAGAGGATCTTCATGCGTCCTCCGCGATCAGATGATGAATGCCGGCGCGGAAATAGTCGTAGCCGGTATAGAGCGTGAAGATCGCCGAGATCCACAGCAGCGCGAGTCCGACCTGTGTCGTCACCGGAATCAGCCGGTCGCCCGCTTCACCGGCCAGCAGGAAGCCGATGGCGACGAGCTGGATCGTGGTCTTCCACTTGGCGAGCCGCGTCACCGGAACGCTGACGCGCAGGCCGGCGAGGTATTCCCGCAGGCCCGACACCAGGATCTCGCGGCACAGGATGACGATCGCCGCCCACAGGGTCCAGCCGTGGATGATGCCGTCGGCGGCCAGCATCAGCAGGCAGGAGGCGACCAGGAGCTTGTCGGCGATCGGGTCGAGCATCCGGCCGAAGGCCGACTGCTGGTCCCAGGCCCTCGCGTAGTAGCCGTCGAGGAAGTCGGTCACCGCGGCCGCGATGAACACGGCGAGCGCCACCCAGCGCAGCCACAGCGGGCCGCCCATGATCGATTGCGCGTAGATGCAGCCGACCACCACCGGGACCGCCACGATCCGCGAATAAGTGAGGATGTTCGGCAGCGAGAACGAATGCCTCGCCGCCCCTCTGGCTGTCACGCTTTCCATTCCGCCTACCAATACCGCCCGCCCATTTACGTCAAATTCCCCTCAATCCGGCAGGCGCCTCATTAAAGCGAATTTCTGCACCAGGCCAGCGCGCCGCACGCTGCGTCGACCGAGAGATAGCCCCCTTTGACGACGGCGGAAAGCCGCCGCGCCGCCTATTTCGGGTCGGCACGGAAGAAATCGAAGATCCGGCGGGCTCCCTCGGCACTGATGCCCGGAACCTTGCACAGGTCGGCGAGCGAGGCTCGCTCGATCTCCTTCAGCGTGCCGAAATGGTGCAGCAGCGCGCGCTTGCGGGACGGCCCGATCCCCGGAATCTCCTGCAGGCCGGCCTCGCGGATATCCTTCTTGCGCAGCTTGCGGTGCGACCCGATCACGAAGCGGTGCGCCTCGTCGCGCAGCCGCTGGATGAAGTACAGCACCGGATCGCGCGGCTCGAGCTTCAGCGACGGGCGGTCGGGAAAGAACAGCGTCTCGCGTCCGGCGTCGCGATCGGGTCCCTTCGCCACTGCGATCAGGGACACGTTGTCGACGCCGAGCGAAGCAAGCGTATCGCGGGCGGCATTGAGCTGCCCGAGGCCGCCGTCGATGATGACGAGGTCGGGCCACTGCGGCGCCTCTTCGCCATCGCCCGCGCCCTCCCCTGGCGCCTGCGCGGGCGCGCTCGCGAGCAACCGCTTGAACCTGCGCTCGAGCACCTCGCGCATCATGGCGTAGTCGTCGCCCGGCGTCAGCTCGGCGGAGCGGATGTTGAACTTGCGGTACTGGTTCTTGATGAAGCCGTCCCTGCCGGCGACGATCATCGCGCCGACCGCGTTGGTGCCCTGGATGTGGCTGTTGTCATAGACCTCGATGCGCGCCGGCACGCGCGGCAGATGCAGCGTCGCGGCCGTCGTCTCCAAGAGCCGCGCCTGGGTCGCCGTGTCGGCGATCTTGCGGCCGAGCGCCTCGCGCGCGTTGGTGAGCGCGTGGGCGACCAAGTCCTTCTTCTCGCCCCGCTGCGGCACCGCGACCTCGACCTTGACGCCGGCCTTGATGGTCAGCGCTTCCGCCAACAGATCGCGGTCCTCGACGTCGTGGGACAGCAGGATGAGCCGCGGCGGCGGCTTGTCGTCGTAGAATTGGCTGAGAAACGCGCCCAGCACCTCGCCGCTCTCGAGCGAGCGGTCGGCGCGCGGGAAATAGGCGCGGTTGCCCCAGTTCTGGCCGGTGCGGAAGAAGAACACCTCGACGCAGGAGTAGCCGCCCTCCTGGTGGATGGCGAAGACGTCGGCGTCCCCGACCGTTCGCGGATTGATCCCTTGTTGCGACTGGATCGCGGACAAGGCGGCGAGGCGGTCGCGGTAGAGCGCCGCGCGCTCGAATTCGAGCTCGCTTGACGCCTTCTCCATTTCGGCGGCGAGCAGTTCCTTCACCGCGCGGCTGCGCCCCGACAGGAAATCCGTCGCCTCGCGCACCAGCTCGCGGTAGCCGGCGAAATCGATCTCCTGGGTGCAGGGCCCCGCGCAGCGCTTGATCTGATAGAGTAGGCACGGACGGGTGCGGCTCTCGAAGAACGAATCCGTGCAGGAGCGCACGAGGAAGGCGCGCTGCAATGCCGTGATGGTGCGGTTGACCGCACCGACCGAGGCGAACGGCCCGAAATAGCGGCCGGGCCTGGTCTGCGCGCCGCGGTGCTTGACGATCTGCGGCGCCCAGTGATCGCCGGTGATCAGGATGTACGGAAAGGACTTGTCGTCGCGCAACAGGACGTTGAAGCGCGGACGCAGCTGCTTGATGAGATTGGCCTCGAGCAGCAGCGCCTCGGTCTCGGTCGCGGTCGAGACGATCTCCACGGCAACGGTGGCCGCGATCATGCGCGCGATGCGCATCGGGTGTCCGGTAGGCCGAGCGTAGGACGACAGCCGCTTCTGCACGTTCTTGGCCTTGCCGACGTAGAGCACGTCGTGGGCGGCATTGAGCATGCGGTAGACCCCCGGCGAGGTCGGGGCGAGGCGCACCGCGGCGGCGATCGCCGCGCGCCCGACCGCCAGCGGCCCTTCGGGCGCGGGCTCGGCTGAGTCGTCGACCGCCTCGGGCAGCCGCCCTTCGTCCTCATCGGCGGCCGAGGCCGCGAAGTCGAGCTCCTGCGGCGGCACATCGCCGGCGACGGCGGGTTCAGCCGGCGCCGCTTCGGACCGGGCGGGCCCAGCCGGCGCGACCGGCTCGGAGCCGGCGGAGCGGCGGCGCGACGGCTTGGGGATTCGATCGTTGTCCATCAGTCTTAAGGTATTTTGCCACCATCGACCCGAGATGCCCGGGTCGTGTCAAGCCGCGCCCGTTGCTTGCGCGGAGCCAACCGGTCGAGAGCAGAGATAGGCTCAAGCGGCGGAAATTCCTACGTCGCTGCGCTTCCTCGTCCCTCCACAGGTAAGACTCTTTTAACAACGATAGGGACGCCGCGGCCGGCCTTAACGTCTGCTTAATGGAAAAATCTCGATAAATCCGACGTAACCGGTTTGGACGTCCGTAACCATGAGGCCAATGCCGGCGGGAGCGGACGCGAGCAAAACCATCGTCGGCGTGCGTGGCGTGGAGAGTTCAGATGCGTAAGGCAACCCTCATGGCGGCAGTTCTCGCGGGAGTCGGCGTGAGCGCGACGGCCCAGGGAGCGGACCTCTCGTATCGCCAGCCCTACACCGTCAACCAGCCGCTCAACGCCCTGAGCTGGGCCGGGCCCTATCTCGGCGCGAACGTGAATTACACCTGGGGTGAGGTCGACAACAACCCGACCAGACCGGCGGGTTTTGGGGGCGGCGTCCAGGGCGGCTACAACTGGCAGTCCGGCCAGTTCGTGTTCGGCCTCGAGGGCGACCTTTCGGCATCAGCGGCGTCCGACACTTTCGCGCCGTGGAAGTTCTCCAACCCCTGGTTCGGGACCGCGCGCGCCCGCCTTGGCTACGCCGTGAACAGCGTGCTGCTCTACGGCACGGGGGGCCTTGCGTTCGGCGAGCTGCGCGGCGAGGCCTTCGGCATGTCCGAGAGCCACACCAATGCCGGCTGGACGCTCGGCGCCGGCGCCGAGCTCGCCCTGAACCAGAACTGGTCGGCCAAGGCCGAGTATCTTTACGTCAACCTGTCCGACAGCAATTTCACGCTTACCAGCCTGCACAATGGCGTCAGCTTCTCGACGGTGCGCGTCGGCGTGAACTACCACTTCTGAGTTCGGCGATTCGCGAGCTTTGGCAGCCTGGGTTGACGGCGCTGATCGCCGTCGGCGGCAACGGCTTGATTGGGCACGACCTCGCCCACGGCGGCGCTCGCGGAATCTCCAAGCGCAAACCGCATTCGACACGCCACCTTCAGACCGTGGGATGCATCGAGCCCGCCGCAACCCACGCGATCCGGTCCGAAGAACCTTCAGCTCAGCGATCTCCGAGCCACCCGGCTCAGGAGCCAACAACGAGATCGACGGCCTTGGGGCCCTTGCCTTTCTTGTCCGGCTCGACCTCGAACGTGATGCGCTGTCCTTCCTTCAAGTCCTTCAATCCTGCGCGCTCGACCGCAGTGATGTGGACGAACACATCGCGGCCGCCGTCGTCCGGCTTGATGAAGCCGTAGCCCCGCTCACCGTTGAAGAACTTGACGGTACCCGTCATGGCCATCAGGAGAACTCCTATCCCCAGCAATGCTGCGCCGTCGCGATTCAATTCCGCGTCTTGGCACGTCCGGTCATCACTGCCGGAAAGCATCGGCCCCAGTGGGTCTGATCCGCGGCAAGAATGCCCGACCGCTTACCCGCAATCCCGAAGGCCTCGTCACTCCGCCGCCTTCATTCGCGAAAGCGGAAACGTAAAGCCGTCCGTACAATGACGAGCATAATACGGTTCCGTGCAGATTGACCATGGCTCAATTGCGAATCTGCCGACCCGGCGGCGGCTTCAGGTTTTCGCCGCGGCGATGCGGAACCGCGCCGCGCCCCCCTGCCCCAGCGGCTTTTCGAGTTCCGGCAGCACCACTCTGAGCTGCGCCGACAGGGTCCATGGCGGGTTGACGACCAGAAGCCCCGCAGACACCAGCCGCCCGTCGGGCGAAGATGGCGCGACGCTGAATTCGATCCGCAGCACCTTGTCTTCCGTGGTCCTTGCACTGACTGCGCGGGCAACTGCCTCCGCCAGCGTGTCCGCGCTTCGGCGCTCTTTGACAGGATACCAGAGAATGTAGGTTCCGGTGGGCCATTTGGCGAAGGCGGCGGCAAATCCGTCGGCAAGGCGGACGAATTCGTCGTGGGCCTCGTACGGCGGGTCGATCAGGACGACGCCGCGCCGCTCCTGCGGCGGCACGAAGGCCGGCAGGGCGGTCCAGCCGTCGAGGTCGACCACGCGCCCCTGCTCATCACGACGGAGCGCGTCGATCAGGCTCTTGCGCGCGCCGGGCTCGGTCTCGCAGGCGACCAGCCGGTCCTGCGGCCGCAGCAGCGCCCGCGCGATCAGCGGCGATCCCGGATAGGTGCGCAATTCGCCCGGGGGGTTGAAGGCGCGCACCACGTCGAGATAGGGCCCGACCAGATCCTGCACCTCGGCGGAGAAGCGGGCCTGCATCAGCCGCGCGATCCCGGTCCGCCATTCCCCGCTCCGTTCGGCTTCCGGCCCGGTCAGATCGTAGAGACCGGCGCCGGCATGGGTGTCGATGACGCGGAAGGCGGCCGGCTTGTCCTGCAAGTGGAGCAGCACCCGCACCAGCACGATGTGCTTGATGACGTCGGCGAAGTTCCCGGCGTGAAAGGCGTGGCGGTAGTTCATGGC
>Ga0187771_10003864_pt1 | contig 10518 bp, 9 predicted proteins | sample 0116_SJ02_MP15_1_FD_133139 | JGI IMG/M metagenome (GOLD analysis project Ga0187771, IMG submission 133139) | Tropical peat soil microbial communities from peatlands in Department of Meta, Colombia - 0116_SJ02_MP15_10_MG | ecosystem: Environmental > Terrestrial > Soil > Wetlands > Peat | place... | reverse complement strand
CTTGCTAAGTCCTGATTATGCGAATTCGCAATGGCCCCCTATAAGTCTGAGGGTCACTATGAAGCTCGAGTTCGTCCGGAAGAGGCTGTAATCGGTGCCTTGGCGTCTGCTCAGCCTTTGCGGAGCAGGTTAGGCAGGGGCCTGGGGACCTTGATCCCCCCTGCTATGATGTACACGAGGCCATAGACCCTCTCGTAGATTATCTCAACCACCGGAGGGGGCGCAGATTCCGTCTTCGAAGTGATCCTTTCCTTAATCTCTTCGTCAGTGCCCGTCAGCTCGGCCGTCCCCGTGAGGGTTATCTTCGCCGTCTGCGGGACCTGTGTCAGCTCGAGGGTGAACCCCAGCACGAGCGACGATGACTTCCTCTGCTTCTCGGTCAGGCCCACGTTGAGCTTGTAGTTCGAGCGCAGGTCCTCGTTCGCTTTCTCGGTAAGGCGAGCCGCCTCTATCTTCTCAACCACGACGTTTACTTCTAGCACCATGCTGTGTCCCCTCGCCCCCGGATTGCAACGGTTGGGTTCATAACCTTTGACCGCCTGCTCCCCTTGGTCAGCATTCGCACAGATTCGGCGCGCAGTCCCGGCTGATTAGACTGTCGCATACTCTGCCGTAAGAGTGAACTTGACAGCCTTCGCGCTCTTGGCATCGATTATCAGCCTTTCAGGCGCCCCGTTCCTGAGATATACCGAGATCGCGGCCTCATCTGGAATCTTTAGTCCCTCGACTTCCTTGAACCCCTGGAGGACTTCCTCGACCTTGTCCAGTCTCTGCTTCTGGTCCGAAAGGTGCTGGAGGGTGACCTCCAACCTCGCCGTCTTCGGATCCACCGAGTTAACCAGAACGGGGCCAACTTTGGCCCAAGACATGACCCCGTTTGCTGCAGAGGCCTTGTCGCCCTGGTTCCTGTACATCGAGGCGACGACGTTGGAGGACCTCTCACAGTCCTTCCTGTAGATTTCCGCAAGCTTGGTCAGATACCCCTTCACCTCTGCAATCGAACCGAACCTTACAAGACCGTAGTAGGCGTTGGTCCCGCTTTCAAGATCCCCAGCTTCGTCAGGCTCCAGCTGGGCCTGCCCATCCTCCTTGCTAGGCTGCGAGGGGTTCGAAGAGTCCTTCTTCCCTCTCAGGAAGCTCAATAGGATGCCTCTTCTTCCTTGTTCTGTCCGTAGCTGCCCTTGAACACGAATGACGATGAGGACCTCATCTGGGGAGCGACCTCGACCGGCTCAGCCTTGGCCGGCTGCTCGGCCCGCTTCTCCACCACAGGAGGTTCTTTCCTCTCGGGAGCGCGGCTCTCCTTCCTTTCGGGGGCAGGCGCCTCCCTCTTCTCGGTCACCGGGGGTGCCCTGCTTTCTGACTGCTGGGAAACTGCGCGCTTCTCAGGAACCGTTGGCGGGGGCGACTCGTGCTTCTCAGTGACCGGCATTGGAGGAATCTGTGGACTCCTCTCTACCCGTTCCGTCGGAGGCTCTACTTTCTCCAGCTCGGGTTGTTCCTCCCGAGCTCTCCGATAAGGGTGGGCTCTGCTTATCTCCCTGAGGACCTTCTCCAAGGTCTCAACTTTCTCACTTTCAGCCTCCCTCTTCTTGGCAAGCTGGCGCCCCAGTTCTGAGGCGCATTCTTCGATCACGGCTACGACGACGCTCGGCGGGAACTTCGACAGAGGCTTCGAAGTCATTTCCCTGTGAAGGTCGAACATCACGACCACCGCGTCCGACACCAGGTAGGCAGCGCTCCATTGGTCTCCCAGTATCGATGGGCGGAGCGGGATCGTCGCGTCTGCTTCCCTCTGCAGCGCTCTGACGATCTCGGACAGCTGCTCTGCGTATACCTTCTGCTTCTCGTGAAGGTCTGATAGCTCTCTGTACTGGTCTTGGATCTCCCGGAGTTCGTCCAGGTAACCCAGTCCTTTCTCAGCTTTGGTCGTTCTTTCGGCCATTAGTGCAAATGCTAACGTCTCGGCATTAAAGGGATTATGTATTAGGAATCCGTTTTTCCGATACCATTAGTGCATGAGACGGCCAAAAGCCCTGATGATATCATATCATGGTTTTCGTGCGTTTTCCAGCCGTTATCATCGAGTTGGCTCCCCATCGCGTTTGCATTGGAACCTTGATTAGTCCCCCCTTCGCCGGACGGCCAAGGCGCCGGGGCTCTTGATACAGATCAACAAGTTGTCGAAGTCGTACGGGAGGAGGCAGCCTCTCGCCATTTCTGACGTTGATTTCGAGGTCAAGGACGGAGAGGTGCTGGGATTCGTGGGCCTCAACGGGGCAGGGAAGACCACCACCATCAGAGTGGCGGCGGGGGTCTCTCTTCCCACCCGTGGGACGGTCCAGATCGACGGCAAAGACATCGTCACCTCCAAGGCTCAGGCCTCAGGGAGGATTGGCTGGGTCCCCGAAATCCCGAACTTCGAGCCCAACGCCAAGGCATTGAGCCTCATGAAGTACTTCTGCGGCTTCTATGAAATTCCGTCGTCCTCGGCTGCAACCCGGTCCAAGGAGCTCCTGACGGCGGTCGGTCTGGAGGGGGCAGAGAGGAAGAAGTTCAGTGCCTACTCTCAAGGGATGAAGAAGAGATTCGCTCTCGCCGTTTCGATGCTATCGGACCCTCAGAATTACCTTTTCGACGAGATACTGAACGGCCTCGACCCCGCGGGGATACAGTACTTCAGGAACACCGTCCTCCAGCTGAGGAAGGAGGGGCGTGCCATCCTCCTGTCATCGCACATCCTCGCCGAAGTGCAGGCCATGGCGGACAGGGTCGTCTTCATCCACAAGGGGCGCGTCATCAAGGTTGCGACCATGGCGGAGGTGTCCTCTCTGGGCACGACGGTCTTGGCAATCACAATCCAGAACCTCGACGACGGCGCCCTTGCCTATCTCCGGGCCATGGGGGAGGTAGCAGTCGACGGTCAGACCGTCCGACTGTCCGCGTCGCGCGCCGAGTCTTCCGAAATCAACGTCGAGCTCGCAAAGAGAGGCTACAGGGTCAGCCAGTTGGTTCAGGAGAAGGCCGGTCTGGAAGAGGGTTTCTTTAAGCTGATCAAGGAAGCAGACGGTGGAACCAGTGCCTAGGCCATTCATCTACGATTTCCGCCGCACTCTGATCAGCGCCACAGTGATTGCTGTGATCATCATCACGGTGGTGCTGTCGGCGGCCTTCGTCCCCTACCTGAGGTCGAGTACCCCGGGGCCCGGCATCCCATCATCAAGTGTTGCGGGCGTCGCCTACTATGACAACTCGACCGGAGTGAACGTCCTGGCCTACTCCTTCAACCAGTTCGGGCAATCTCTGAGCGGGACCAAGGTGAACGTGACAGCACAGTCCGGGAGCACGACTCGCAACGTCGACCAGGGAACGAACGGTTCGGGATACGTGCACATCACGATCAGCCTCCCGTATCCTTCAAGCCCCACCAACAACAGTTTCTCGGTGTCGACACAAGCGCAAGGGGGATATCAGTGGACCTCGCAAATACCCCCGCCAACCGGGGCCGTCCAGGGGCTCTTCTCCGACATCGCACCGGTGATTGACTCTTCCAACTCATCGAAAATCGACGTAGCGGTGTTCTATGCTGGGACGGATGGCTCGCCCCCGACCGGCGTCTCGGCCTATTTTGCAGTCAACCCCACTGGATTCCCCATTGACGAGAGTTCGATGACCCTCCTCGGGCGTCTGACGAGCTACTTCCAGATATTCCAGTTCCCGAAGGGGACAAATATCAACCAGACCGACTCGATTTACATCAATCTGTTCGACTCCAATGGAAACCAGCTCACGAGCCTCGGGGCCGAAGGGTACGAGTTCACGACGGCGCCCATCGTCCAGCAGCAGTCCGAAGTACAGAGTGCTGCTTCTTCCTTCGTCGGCCTTCTCCTGGGGCTCTTTGTGCCCCTAATGGCAGTCCTCGCTGCCTACTCGACTTATGGAAAGGACAGAGTGTCGGGAGTCTTGGAATCTGTACTCACGAGGCCAGTGAGCCGCCGGGGACTTGCGATCTCCAGATTCGCCTCAACGGCCCTCGCAATGGTGGTCGCGGTGGTTCTGACGATCTTCGCCCTGGATATCGTGGTCGATTACGCGTCCGGCTATCTTCTGACCTGGGACTTCATGGGGACAACCATCGGCGCTCTCTCCGTTGAGGCGACCGCCTTCGTTGGGATCATGTTCGTCCTATCACGGGTGATACGCTCTGGGGGCGGTCTTGTCGGGATCGGGGTTGGCCTCTGGGCGATACTGGAGCTTTTCTGGACTGTGATCGTCTTCCTCATCGCCTATCTTCTGAACTACGGCTTCGGATCGGCCGCGTTCTACAGGCTCACAGTCGATTCGTCCTTCTTCAACCCGGCGCAATACTTCGGGCTCATATCGTCCTACACGTCTTCCTCCATCGTGGGTCTGCAGTTCAATCCAGCGGACTACGGCCTGACCCCGTACACGATCATCGCTGCGGGAGTCCTCTGGGTCGCTCTCCCCTTCTTCCTCTTTCTTTATTTGGCAGTGAAAAAGGACTAGCCACTCCAAATCAAGGTTGATATCGAGGTTGACATCTACTCCACAGCCCTGGTTCAAGCGACGAAGGAACCAGATACTGGTCGTCATAGTGATAGTTGTACTAGCAGTCGCGGCACTGGTTTACTTCTCGCCAAGCCCCCCGCCTACGCCCGACCAGGCCGCTCTGAACAAGACCGTGAGCTACTTCGTTTACACATACAACTTCACAGTCGGGCTCGTGCCAGAGACTCCGAGCGCGAACACATACTTCCTGTATCCTGACAACTATCTCGCTTCGCTGGCCCTAGGGCGCTACGATCCAAGCAACCAGTCGACGACCAGTTTCTCTCAGGCCATCTCTGAGGCAATCGGGAGCTATGCTGCCACCATTCCAGGCAACGACATGGTGAGCCAATACACCGCGCTAAACTCGACTTCGGCGACCTTCTCGTGTGCCCAAACCTACGGCATGTCGTGGTCACCAGCTCAAGGTCCGTCTCTAGGTCCGGGGAGCGCGATTGTCCAGACAGTTGCGAACAACGGCGCAAGTTCTTGCGCGTCCCAGAACTACGCAGACGTGCTGCTACTCCAGGCCGTCTACTACTACGACCACGCCGATTCAACCACAGCGCTGAGTTATCTCCACAAGGCCGTCGCCGAATTCGACGGCAAGGGATTCGCCGACCAGGCTTTCACGTCCTCGAATTCTTCGTCGGTGGGCCAATATCAGACCTACAAGCTGGCACTCTACGTGTACGCATCGACCTGCCTGATGCAATCGGGGACCGACCCTGACTTCCAGACCATATTCGGCCTCCTCATGCGCCAGCAGGACAACTCGACGGGAGGGTTCTACAGCGGCTACGGACCCACCCTTGAGCACGGGCTGACCTCCGTGAACACCGAAACTACCGCGCTCGCATCGCTCGCCCTCGAGGCTGTCATCAACCCCACTGCAGACTGCTGATCTGATCTCTGGCTACGTTCTGTACCTGACAGCCATGTCGTTGTCGCCTTTGGGGCGAATCGAGAAGGACTTGGCCTAGCCCATAGGATGCCATCGACGTCGATATCGACCTTGATGAAGACTGTGGTGCAACCGAAAAGGGCTCCAAGCCATGGACAACGGAGACCGAACGCAAGCGACTAGATGGGCTGACTGCCCCGGGGGAAAGTCGGCACGACCTATACTCCTCGGCTATCCGATCGAACTCCCGATTTGATCATTGGTCACCGAGCGTCAACGCGGGCATCCCGCGGGCGCCCCGAACGATTTCCGTCCGCGACGGCACTTTGGAGGGCGCGGGAGGCATGGTGTCACACCGCTCAATGTTGGTCTCCGCAGAAGGATTTTGTTCGAGGCCAAATGCCGCCGCTGTCAGAGCCTGATGGCCGAAAGTCGACATCCCATACCCTGCGTAGGATGGTGCAACCATGAGGGAATATTTTGTTGGCAAAGAATCCCCCTGCTCTTGAGATTGCACCACTAATCCCGGAAACCAGGTGAACTGTCCCTCGCTTGGATTTTGGGGATCGATGGTGCAACCAGAAATCGGTGGTGCAACTAGCACTCCAAGCTCAAAGTGATTTGAGTCTCCCCCCTTTATCCGGGACGGGCAATTGTGGTGTCCATGGGGGACATGTGCCCTGCCTGCAAGGGCAGGAGGGGTCTCGTCATTGCAGAGGTCCATGTGGTCAGAAGGTCGCCCTATGGGGAGTGGAAGTACACCCGGTACACCCACAGGACAAGATTGGCGGATGGAAGGCTGAAACGGAAATACTGCTACGTTAGAGTGCCGTGAGAACCCCCGGGTCTCCCGGCCACTCCCGGCCACCCGGCCTTATTACTGACGCCTATGCCGATGGCTCGCTTGTCGGAGTCTAGGCGGGCACGGTGGGCGGGGGCTTGATAGCGATCAAATGCACGGAACTGTCGACGGACGAGCAGCTTGCCCTAGCCGAAGCGATAACTGTGGGGATGGAGGGGAAGGCCCTGGCCCTCATGAAGGGGGATGAGATTGTCCTAGACCAGCTTGGCGCGCACCTCCTGGCTACGGGCGAGGTCGAACTGATTGTGAGGAACTTCGTCTCAAAGCGAAACGACCCAACCCACTATTCGGTCGAGGTGATCGGCGACATGATAGTGATCCACTCTCCTGACCCAATCAGGGCCATGAGAGAAAGGCGAAATCCGACCCTTCCGGACAACGTGTTCAAGTGCCCCTTCTGCCCCTTCGTCACTCCCTACGAGGAGCTTTACGTGGTTCACTACAGGTCACACGGCTTCGCCTAGGGCTCAGCCGCTGGTGGTGCTTCCGGGGGATCTAATTCGCGTGGTCCTACCTCTCTCGTGCAGCACCATGGCCAGCAGGAACAGGGCAGTCCATGGGATGAATATGAGGTCCCCTATGTACGAGTGGAATATCTCAAAGGCCTGGGTGTTCGAGAGGTCCTGCATCGCGTACTCCACAAGCACCACCAGACGAAGGATGTCGACAGCATAGCTCCCGACGGCTGCGAGGGCCAGGTACGCAACCCCCCTCAGCCATCCAACCCGCAGCTTCACGGCCACCCCTAGGACAACGAGCATCGCGATGATGATTCCGTGGACACCGGCCGACGGCCAGTAGACCTCAAGCGCATTAGTGTAGACGCCGTTGGTCAGGACCAGCACATTGGCGGACACCTGGACGTGCCCAATTCCAATCAGGTTCGAAAGAGACGCGACCGAAGGCAGGGTCCAGACCACGATGGCCTGAAGGGGGCCAAGACTATCATACGGTAGAACAGAGTCAAGGAAGAGGAAGATCGCAAGGCCGAAGGTGTACAGCAGCGGCGTGACAGGCCGAGACCTTCGTATGAGAAGGACTAGGGCAAGCAGAAGGATCCCCGTCGCCATGTAATCGACCCCATGAACCAGGCTGAAAGGAGCCACCGTGGGGTCGACCCCAACCGAAATCCCCCAGTTGGCGATGGAATTTGTGAACGCCGGCCACTCGAAGATCCAGTAGTATGCCCATGATACTGCCACCACGCCGTAACCTGCCAGTGACCTCCGGACAGTGAGGCGCGAAATGCACTCGCCCCACATCTCTAGTGCCACTAGGGGGACGACCGCAAGAAGGGCTGACCTCCCCTCGTTCCATGACATCGTGTAGCTCCCAGGGTCGAAAAGGAAAGAGCCGAGGAGGACCAGGATGAAGTATAAGATGACGGGGGGAGTTGCGAGGAAGTCGCGGATGCGGCTCATCTTGGTTTGCGCTTCGGCTGCACCAGGGCCAGGTTTGGTCACTTGCGCTTCAAAGTCTTCCTTAGGCCTTAGAAAAAATGATAGGTTCAGAGGTAAGGGTCCGAGTGAAAAGACGGCCCTTTTGTCAGAAGCTAAGGTCTGACGCTGATTCCGTAGGATACAGGCTCTTCTTCCGTCTGACTACCCGTATCATGACCACGCTGATGGACATAACTGCCAACAGGACGAAAGGCAGGGCAGCAGTCGGGAACTCAGGGACTACTCCATTCGCCGTGAAGGTAAGAGTGTGCGAGCTGTGCGAGTAGCTGAGGCTGATGACCCAGTACGTGGCGTTCGAGGTCACACTTGTAGGGGTGACGACGTTCGTGTCGACCATGACCGTCCACCCACTGGTCGGATTGAGGGCCGACCTTGGAATCTGAATTGTGAAGGTCCCTGTCGTCCCGTCGGGGCCCTGGATTAAGTCTGATATCGTGTTTCCAGACAGCACCATGCCAAAGAGAACAAAAATCTGCTCCGAGTCGGTCTTCGTCACGAAGATGGCTCCCGACATTGTAACCCACACCTGGGTCCTTACGGGCTGAATCAGTAATGGCAAGATTTGGCCCTGTACGGTTCCTGAGATGGATCCAGGAGTGATGGCAGTGATGGTCAGCGTCCCCTCCGGATTCGTTGAACCCGGCGTAATGGACGAAGTGAGGATAGAGTCCTGTACATATCCGGCGTCCGATGCAGTGAGGTTTACCGTCTGCGCATACCCGAGGCGCAGTTCAAGGTTGAAATTCCCTGAAGCGTCGGTGAACGTCTCATTGTAGGTCCCGGAGACAGTCCCCCTACCTGAGACCAGGGCATCGTTCACGGGGTTCCCATGGCTGTCCTTCACGGTGCCTGTAATGTGAGCGGGGGTTACACCGGGGGTAGCGGTGATGGTGATGTCCGGGGCTACTGAGCTACCGCCTGCCACGACGCTGAGGAGAGACGAAAGCCAGCCCTCCGCATAGAAGTCCTTCGTGGCCGTTATGTTGAACATCCCGGTCCCCAGGTTTGTGGTGAGCTCGTAGTGTCCGGAACTGTCGGTCGTGTTTTCTGCACAAGGGAAGAACGAGCCGCCGCACGTGACCCCGAAGAAGGAGTTCTGGCCGATGTCTACGGTGACCCCAGCCACTGGGTTCCCATGGTTGTCTTTCACGTATCCGGAGACCTTTGCTGACGCTCCGAGTGTGAAGTCCTGGGTCGCCACATGCCCTGCGCTGGCTGTGACGATGGCCGATCCCTGGGCGATGACGGGCGCTGACAGAGGCGGATACAAGGAAGTACTCAGGGTGACGTTGTAGACGCCCCCAACGAGGTCATTCGCGATGGCGTAGTAACCCGTGGAGTTTGTGACTGATGTGCAGGAACCGCAAGTCCCGTTGACTCCTACCTCAACCCCTGTGACACCCACGCCGTTGTACGTGACCCTCCCTGCTATCGCCGCGGAGGCTGACAGCTGAATGTTGCGGGTGACTTCGGCGTCAAGCCCAACGGCGACCACCCCGACCGTCTGGCTCATGAAACCTGGAACATAGGTAGGTTCGACCGGGCAGATTGTCGCGTAGGTGAAGCAGCCGACGAGGAACAGGCCGAGATCGCCCTCAGGTGGAATGACCGTGATGTTGTAGCTTCCTTGTGGGACATCTGTCTCTATGGCATACTGCCCATCTGATGTTGTGAAATCGCTGGTTCCCACGTCATTCCCTGTCGTGCTGTTCTTGAGCTGAACGGTTGCACCCACGACCGGGGCCCCTGTGGGACCCGTCACCTGCCCGGTGACTATCGAAGACCTGAGGAGATTGACGTCAACCCCTGTCGTAGCATGACCCAACGTCACCGAGGTGGACTGGGGGGAGGACTGGATGAACCCGTCTCCTGAAGCCGTCACATCATAGGACCCAGCTGTGTAAACCTTTGAGAAAGCGTAGCTGCCTGACGAGGAGGTGGTGTTCGACTGGTAGGCACCATATCCTGGCCCGGTATATTCTCCGTCCACTTGAATCTCCTTCAGTGGGCCAGTGGTCGTTGCGTGCACTATTGTTAGGGGTAACAGACCAGACAACGCCAAGATTCCAAGAACCGAAATAGAAAGAATCTTTAGGCTTAACTTCACGACTAGCACCCTGCTCCATTTTCGGATATTTAAGGATGCATCAGAATCAAGCAAATGCAATTGAAATACATATTTTCGGAATCACAGGATACAAGAGCCTTTGAGAATCCGACCTGTTCGCGGGCCCGAAAAACCTTAGACAGTCTGTTCTTGACAATGGACAAATATAGCCCGTCCGGACTTGGCGATTAAGTCATGTCTGTTCTGCCGACCATCCTCCTGGGGATCTCAGCGTTCCTCAGCGTCGCGTTCTTCGTCTATGGGTTCAACGCCATTCACCTGACCCTGAGGTCGAGGAAGTACAAGGCGCCCTCTGCGGAAGTAGGAAAGAAGCCAAGGGTGGTGATTCATCTCCCCATTTACAATGAGCTCTACGTCGTCGAAAGGCTCGTCGACAGCTGCGTCAAGGTTGCAGAGAGCTACGGCAGGGATCTGGTCCGCGTGCTCATCATCGACGACTCTACCGACGAAACACGTGGTGAGGTGGACCGGCTGGAAGAACTGTATTCTTCACGGGGCTACAACATAGGCGTCCTAAGACGGGGCGACAGGGTCGGCTTCAAGGCGGGGGCGCTTCAGGCGGCGCTCAAAGAGTCGGACGAAGAGTTCATCGCGG
>Ga0187771_10003863_pt1 | contig 10518 bp, 6 predicted proteins | sample 0116_SJ02_MP15_1_FD_133139 | JGI IMG/M metagenome (GOLD analysis project Ga0187771, IMG submission 133139) | Tropical peat soil microbial communities from peatlands in Department of Meta, Colombia - 0116_SJ02_MP15_10_MG | ecosystem: Environmental > Terrestrial > Soil > Wetlands > Peat | place... | reverse complement strand
CGCGGGGCCGTCGTGGGCATTGACGAGGCGCTCAGAGAGCTGCAGAAGGGGAGAATCCGCGCGCTCGTGCTCTGCCGCGACTTGGACGCTCGTCTCTCGCGCTGCAAAGGCTGCGGCTACATTGCCTCTTCCGCCGGCCCGGTGTGCAGCGAGTGCGGTGGTGAACGGTCCCCGGTTGCCTTGCGCGATGTGCTGCCCGAGCTGGCCGCCGCATCGGAAATCGATCTCGAGGTGGTGAGCGGCGATGCCGCTGTGAAATTGAAGGAAGCGGGCGGCATGGGCGCCTGGCTTCGCCAGCCCAAGCCGAGCCGGCTGGCTCCGGCTCTGGCCCGCGCTTGAACCGGCTGAGGGTTTTGACTCTCTGCCGCGAGACTTCCGGATTGCCGGCGATCCGCCTGAAGACCCGCCGATTCCCGGCCCGATAAGTACCACACACACGGGATCGCGTCTCACCCGATGTCTGGGCCCGAGCCCCGCCGCCCAGCCCGGCCTCTGGCGTCGGGAGGCGGGAATACGCGTCAGTATATAATCCGCTCCCAATGGCGCTGGCAGCCAAGACGCGATTGGGCCCTTACGAAATCGTTTCGGCGATTGGCGCTGGCGGAATGTTGAGCCGTCTTGGCGGCGTCCGAGCCGCCAGGCGAAATCCGCCGCAGGCGGAGGAGTAACCTGCTCACGCCAGGAACCAAACTCGGGCCTTACGAAATTGTCGCACCTCTCGGTGCTGGCGGAATGGGCGAGGTCTACCGCGCCCGCGATACCAGGCTGGGGCGCGATGTGGCTCTGAAAGTCTTGCCCCAGGCTTTCTCGGCCGATGCAGAACGCATGGCCCGCTTCGAACGCGAAGCGAAGGTTCTGGCCTCGCTCAATCATCCCAACATCGCCTCGATCTACGGCTTCGAGGAATCGAACAGCCTGCGGGCCTTGGTCCTGGAGTTGGTGGAAGGGCCGATGCTGGCCGAGCGAATTGCGCAGGGCGCGATTCCCGTTGGCGATGCGCTGCCCATCGCCCGGCAAGTTTCCGAGGGTCTCGAATACGCGCACGAACGGGGAATCATTCACCGTGATCTGAAACCGGCGAACGTGAAACTCACGCCGGAAGGCTCCGTGAAGCTGCTCGATTTTGGGCTCGCCAAGGCGCTCGAAGGCGAAGCGATCGCAGCCGACAGTTCCACCTCGCCCACCATCAGCCGCCTCGCGACGCAGGCCGGCATCATCCTCGGCACGGCCGCCTATATGTCTCCCGAACAGGCCAAGGGCAGGCCCGCCGACCGCCGCGCCGATATCTGGGCGTTCGGGTGTCTGCTCTATGAAATGCTGACCGGCAAGCGCGCGTTTGGCGGAGAGGCGGTACCGGAGACGCTCGTCGCCATTCTGCGCGATGAGCCCGATTGGAACGCCCTTCCGCAGGCCGTTCCGCCGCGAATTCGCGATTTGCTCAAACGCTGTCTCTCCAAGGACGCGAGGAAGAGGCTTCAAGCCATTGGCGACGCCCGCATCACCATTGAAGAAGTGCTGAGCGGCGCGGACGCGGATCTCGCTCCGGCGCTGGCTGGCTCTGCGGCTGGCCGGGCCGCTCGATGGACGCGCGCCCTGCCGTGGGGCGTGGCCGCGATTCTGGCGGCGGCTCTCGCAGCCGTCTTAATCCTCGTTCCCGCTCGATTGCGCCAGCCGCGCGCCCCAGTGATGCACCTCAACCTGGCGGCACAGCCCCGGCACGCCCAAGCGGATAGGGCGAGTGCGCTGGCAATCTCCCCGGACGGAACCCGTGTGGCCTACGTTGCCTTTCAGGGCCCCGAGACAGGAAAAAGCGGTGACTTGATTTCCCCTCAAACACAATCCTTTGAGCTGGTCGCGAGGAAACTCGACCAATTGGCGCCAACCCCCTTGCCGGATACCGCCGGGGGAACGGCGCCGTTCTTCTCTCCCGACGGACGCTGGATCGGATTCTTCTCCGGCGGAGCGCTCAAAAAAGTTTCCTCCGACGGCGGTCCGCCCGTGACCCTCTGCGAGGTGACGAGTATCTTTGGAGCATCCTGGGGAGATGACGGATTCATTTATTTCGCCCCCAGCGGCGTGGCAGAGATCCGCCGCGTGCCGGAAGAGGGCGGAAGTCCGAAGGTCGTGGTGCAAGCCGGCAGCGGAGAAGAGGTGACGTTCTTCCGCTTCCCGCAAGTTCTTCCCGGCAGTAAGGCCGTGCTGTACACCACGGTGGGTGCTGGCTGGCTGGCACAACACTACAAAACGGAAGCCTATTCACTCGCCACGGGCAAGCGCACGGTGCTGATCGACGAAGGCGCCAACGCCCGATATCTGCCCCCGGGGTACCTTGTATTCACGCGCGGCGACGTGCTGATGGCGGCTCCGTTCGATTCGCACGCGCTCAAGATCACCGGGCCGGCAGCGCCGCTCGTCCAGGGCGTGACCAGGGACGAATGGTTTGGCGCTGTGGACTACGCGCTCTCCTCCACGGGCACCCTGGTCTACCTGACCGGGGGCGTGCAGACGGCCTTCCGCCTGGTGAGCGTGGACATGACGGGCAAAGTCCAGCCGCTGGGAAGCCAGGAGCGGGGCTTCGAGGATTTGAGCGTCTCGCCCGACGGCAAGCGGATCGTCACAACACTTGTAGAGAATGGCAGCGCCGACCTGTGGATTTATGACCGGGAGCGCGACGCCTTGACGCGCCTGACGCAGACGGGCAATTCCGCGGATCCGCTCTGGTCGCCGGACGGCAATCGCGTGATCTACACGACCACGCATCGCCTGTTTGTCATGACCGCTGACGGCAGCAGTCCGCCGCAGGCGCTTAATTCGCAGTCGTGGGCGGAAGCGGACTCATTCTCGCCCGATGGCGGGGAACTTCTGTACAGCACTTTCTCCCCAGCCACGAACGACGCGGCGCTCTGGCATCTGCCGCTAAGGGGAAGCGCACAGCCGGAGCAGATGTTCCCCAGTGTGGCACGCGTGTTCGATGCCCGCTTCTCCCCCGACGGCCGCTGGATCGCGTCCAATTCCGCGCAGTCCGGCCGCGCGCAGATCTATTTGCAGGCCTTCCCTGGTCCCGGTGAGCGCGTGCAAGTGTCCACGGACGGAGGCCGCGAGCCCGTGTGGGCGCCGGACGGGTCACAGCTGTATTTCCGCAACGGCACGAAGCTCATGGCTGTGGATGTCAGGACGCGGCCGGCGCTCGCCGTCGGCAAGCCGCGGCTGGTGTTTGAGGGCAACTTTGTGCTGAGCCACCATGACTACGGAATTCTGCCCGATGGCCGGCACTTCATCATGATTCAGCCCGTTGAAGGGAAGATGCCGCCCGCGGAACTGCATGTGGTCGTGAATTGGTCCGAAGAATTGAAAACACGTCTGGCCTCGGCGCACGACTGAGAAGCGCGCCGGACAAGCAAGACCCGCTGCCAATCGGCGCCTTCGCCCGCGCCAGGCTGGCCCCAGTAGCTGCCGCAGGAGTGTGCCTGCTGCCCTGGTTTCACGATGAGCAAGAAGCCACCGACCGACGTAAGTCCATTGCTGAAAACGAGTTGTCCTCCTATCCCCTGACGTCTGGCACCCGCGCCTGTGACCCGTATCACGGAATCGTGATAGCGAACCGGATAGTTTTGCCTTAGCGGCCGCCGAAGATTCTTGCGCCGGGAGGTGAACTATGGCTGCAGTGGGCTCCACTATTGGCTCGATCCCTCTGGCGCCCGACGCGCTCTACAAGCCTTGCGATCTCACTGATTTCAAGTTCGAGACTACGGCCGAGTTGGCCGATCTCACCGAACTGATCGGCCAGGAACGGGCTCGCGAGGCCATTCGCTTTGGCGTTGGCATTCGCAGACCGGGATTCAACCTCTTCCTTCTGGGACCGGCAGGAACGGGCAAATTTGGGGCCGTACGGGAGTTCCTGCTGCAGCGGGCTGCCGGTGAGCCTACCCCCGATGACTGGTGCTACGTCAACGGCTTCAAGAACTCCAAAGTGCCTTTGGCCCTCCGGGTTCCGCCGGGCCGCGGGATTCAGCTTCGCGAAGACATGGACCGGCTGCTCGAGCATCTGCGCTCGGCGATTACTTCCGCGTTTGAAAGCGACACCTATGCCGCGCGCAAGCGCGTCATCGAGCAGAAAGTCAAGGAGCGCCAGCAAAAGGCTCTTGAGGAACTGCAGAAGGAGGCCGAGAAAAAAGGCATCGGCTTGGTTCAGACCCCCACCGGATTGGTCCTTGCCCCGGTGCGCGACGGCGAGATTCTTGGTCCGGAAGAGCTCGAGAAGATACCGGAATCCGAGCACAAGGAAATCAAGGCCGCTATCGCCGAGCTCCAGGAAAAGCTTCAGGCGCTTTTGCGACAGGTGCCGAAGTGCGAGCACGAAGGCCGCGAAAAAATCCGCGAGCTGAACCGGGAAGTAGCTGCCTTTGCCGTCGGCCACCTGATCGACGAGCTGCGCACGAAGTACCTGGACCTGCCCGAAGTGGAAGCCTTCCTGGGCGATGTGCAGCACGACATCACCGAAAACGTGGATGAATTCCTCGCCCCGCCGGAGAGTCCTCTGGCCGCGCTCATTGGCGCCGCGCCGTCTTCCGCGCCGAAGGGCTCCGCGCTCCTCCGGCGCTACCAGGTGAATGTTCTCGTGGATCGCAGCGGCAAGCAGGGCGCGCCTGTGGTTCTGGAAAACCACCCCACCTATCAGAACCTCATCGGTCAGGTGGAGTACATGTCCCAACTGGGCGCCCTTTCCACCGACTTTACCCTGATCCGTCCGGGGGCCTTGCATCGCGCCAACGGCGGCTATCTGCTTCTCGATGCCTACAAGTTGCTCATGCAGCCGTACGCCTGGGAGGGCTTGAAGCGCGCCCTGCAAACCGCGCAGATTCGCATCGAATCGCTCGGGCAGATTCTCAGCCTGGTCAGCACGGTATCCCTGGAGCCACAGCCCATCGCATTGGACGTGAAGGTTGTCCTGGTCGGAGAACGCTTCGTTTATTACCTGCTGTGCGCCCTCGATTCCGAATTCAGCGAGCTGTTCAAAGTGGCCGCGGATTTCGAAGAGCAGACGGAACGCAACGCCGGGACCGATCTCCTCTTTGCGCGATTGATCGGCACCGTGGCCCGGAAGGAAAACCTCCTTCCCTTTGATAAAGGCGCGGTTGGCCGCGTGATCGAGCAGTGTTCCCGCATGGCCGGAGACTCGCAAAAGGTCCTGACGCGGCGCAGAGCGCTTGCCGACCTGTTGCGCGAAGCCGACTACCTCGCCCGCCAGGCCTCCCGCTCCGTCGTCATCGCCCCGGACGTCCAGCGCGCCATTGATGCGCAGATTCACCGCGCCGACCGCATCCGCGAACGCCTTCAGGAAGAAACCCTCAAGGGCACCATCCTGATCGACACCCAGGGCGAGCGAACCGGTCAGGTCAACGGAATTTCGGTCATTGACCTGGGCCAATTCGCCTTCGGCCATCCCAGCCGCATCACTGCTCGCGTTCGCTTGGGCAAAGGCGAGGTCATCGACATCGAGCGGGAAGTGGAGCTCAGCGGCCCCATTCATTCGAAAGGTGTTCTAATTCTCTCCGCTTTTCTCGCCGCGCGCTACGCCACGGACCACCCGCTCTCGCTTTCAGCGAGCTTGGTCTTCGAGCAGTCGTATGGCGCGGTGGAAGGAGACAGCGCGTCCTCGGCTGAGCTCTACGCGCTGCTTTCCGCCCTCGCGGAACTCCCCATCCGCCAGTCGCTGGCCGTCACCGGCTCCGTCAACCAACTCGGGCAAGTCCAGGCCATTGGCGGCGTCAACGAGAAGATTGAGGGGTTCTTCGATCTCTGCAAGGCCCGCGGGCTCACTGGCGCGCAGGGAGTGATTATTCCCGCCTCCAATGTGCGCCACCTTATGCTTCGCCAGGACGTCGTGGATGCCGTGCGCCACCGGCAATTCAATATTTACGCGGTGGAAACCGTGGATCAGGGCATGGAACTCCTCACCGGAGTGCCCGCCGGCGAACGCGAACCCGATGGCAAATTCTCCGAAGGCAGCATAAACGCGCGCGTGGAAGCGCGCCTGATTACCTTTGCCGAAAAGCGCCTCACCGCAGTGCAAAAAGGAAGCGCGGGCAGCGAGTCTTGAGGCGACGCTGGCCCATCCCACGAATCGTCCCTCAGAGAACCGGCTAGAGCGCGGTCCGCATCGGAGAAATGCTCGCGCTATAGGAATTCTCGCACATCCTCTGGTTCGGAGCAGAGCGTGTGCGAGCTGGTGGCGGTACTGGGAATCTCGAAGATCCGCCGTGGCGGAGAACCCGGAAGAAAGAACTGGTAGCGGTACCGGGAATCGAACCCGGGTTTCCAGATTGAGAATCTGGCGTCCTAACCCCTAGACGATACCGCCGCGCTAGGAAACGGGGATTGCTGATTGCCGCTGGGGAACCTTTCATTCAACTGGCGAAGCCTGGCCAGCCGCAGCACACTGCGGGTCCCGCCCACATCGCAGCCCAAATAGTATAGCAGGGTCATAAAATGGCGCCATATTCGCGGGTCGCCGTGCGGGCACTGCCATTCCAGGATTTCCAGGCGGCGAGTCACCCAGCAGCTTCAACTCTCATTGCGAGCGCGCCGAGCCGCAGGCATACGCGTCGCGGAATCCCGCGGCCGCAGCGAGTAAAACTTCACCCGGCAAGGATCGCAGCGGTAGGCCGGAAGTCCCAGAATGCGTTTCAGAGGGAGCATCATCCCTTCCTCCACGCGGTCGCTCGAAATTCTATCCAGTTTCGGGTTCCCGCATCGCGGGCAATGCGCGCGCAGCAGCAGCCGGAAGGGAACACGGTGCGCGTGGAACCGCGATTGGCAGGTGGAGCAGCGCCAGGGCAGCAGACCGACCAGGCTCAGCGCGTAGTCGCCCAGATCGCGCCGGCGCGATCTTCGGCAGTCGCGAGCTTTGCAGATGGGACAAACCACGGAACGAGTCCCCGCAATTCCGCCCTTTGGCCTCGGACACCTCAGGGTAGCAAACAGAAGCCCGGGCGCAAGAACAGAGATGCCGCAGCGTTCTTGGTTTGCGCCTCCCGTGTAGAATAGAGGAGGGTGGAGGAAGTGGCCCAAGCCAAAACCGTCAATCGCGGATACACCGACGAGCATGCCAGGGCCGGTGTCGGTGCGCGACTGCCCGCGCTCGAAACCTGGCCCAACCAGTTCCCCGGTTACGAGATTACGATTCGTTTTCCGGAGTACACTTCCGTGTGTCCCAAGACCGGGCTGCCTGATTACGGCGTCGTCAGTATTCAGTACACGCCGGACAAGGCCTGCCTGGAGCTGAAAGCCCTGAAACTCTATCTGCTGGCCTACCGGAACCTCGGGATCTTTTACGAAAACGCCGTGAATCGGATGCTGCGTGACATTGTCGCGGCCGTGAAGCCCAAGCGGTGTCTGGTCCGAGGCGAGTTCACTCCCCGCGGGGGGCTGACCACCACCGTCGAGGCGCGCTGGCCGCGCAGCGCGTCCACCGGCCGTGCCGGCTGAGGGCCTCGGTTCTTCGTGGACAACCTTACGCCTGCCGTGGTACTCGAATAGGTAAAGGGGATTTGACCCGAGACTTACAGGAGGATGGATGAGTACGCAGTCAAACGTTCCCGCCCATGCAGAGACATACCAGGTAGAGCCCAGCGGCACGCCGCGATGGATTATTTTGGTTCTCGCCGTGCTCGTCGTGGGCATGGGCTACCTAGTTTATGCGGAGAATGCTTCGCGCAAGTCGCTCGAAGCCGCAGTGGCCGATGCCAACAAGCGCGGGGATTTGCTCGCCGCCAAAATTGAGCAGGCCGATTCCCGTATCGCCGACCTGAAAGGCCAGCTTGAGGTGACCACCCAGAAACTGGGGCTGACGGAAGCCGAGCTGGCGCGCGCCCGCGATATCGCCCAGAATGTGCGCAAGCAGCAGGCCGCTTCCGAGAAGGAACTCAGCGCCAAGATCGGCGAGGTCCAGCAACAGAGCGAGACGAAACTCAGCCAGGTGTCCGCGGACCTGAGCGGCACCAAGTCGGACGTCGCCGCGACGAAAAAGGATCTGGAAGCCACGAAAGCCAAAATGGAGCGCACCGTCGGCGATATGAACGTGATGAGCGGCCTGATCGCCCGCAACAAGGAAGAAGTGGAAGAGCTCAAGCGCCGCGGCGAGCGCAATATCTATGATTTCGACGTGAGCAAGTCCAAGGACCCGCAGCACGTCGGGCCGATCCTGATCAAGCTCAAGAAGGTGGACCCCAAGCACTCCAAATACACCATGGAAGTGATTGCGGACGACAAAACCGTCGAGAAGAAAGACAAGACCGCGCTCGAGCCCGTGCAGTTCTACACCCGCTCGACGCACCAGCTTTTTGAAATCGTGGTGTTCGACACGGGCAAGAACAAGATCTCCGGCTACCTGAGCACTCCGAAACAGTAGCAGACAGCGCCTTCGGAATCTTCCGAAGTATTTCGCCGGCAGCTCGCGCCGCTGCCGGCGTTGTTTTCGCCCGGAAACGCTTTCAGCCCTTATCTCTTTCGCACACACGGGAAGGGCGCATGTCTGCGCGCTCGCGCCGCGGGTAGAATGCTGCGAGCATTGCGTGTCACCGTCCTGCCGGGAGGAAATGGACCTATGCGAGTGTCTCGCCGGCTGTGCTTTCTTTTTTTGTCTCTGGTATTTCTGATTCCTGCACCGCTCCTGGCGCAGGACAAGTCGCTCGAATCGCTGCTCCCTGCGGACACGCTGGCCTATGCCTCCTGGCACGGCGATACGGGCATTGCGCAGCACAAGGACGCGAATTCGTTGCTCCAGCTCTGGAATGATCCGGACCTCGCTCCGGCGCGCGCGCTGCTCGCCGGCGCTTTGCTCTCGCAGGACGCCAAGGATTTGCCGCCCGTCAGCAAGGATGAAATCATGCAGCTGGCCGCCAATCCCGCGCTGGCCGCATACATCAAGCTGCCCGCCGGTGTGAAGCCTCATCCCAAGCCCGATGCCCCGAAGCCGGACAGCAAAGCTCCGAAATTTGAAGCCGCCATGCTGCTCATCTACGACCGCACGGGCCGCGAAGAGCTCGTCGCGAGGCTGATGAAGTGGTCTCCGGAAGGGAAGTCCGCGGCCGAAGTGACGCGGACGCCTTTCCACGGCATGGAAATCCTGGAGCAAAAAAGCGGCGCGGATACTACCTACCGGGTAATCGCCGGACACTACCTGGTCCAGTCCGACTACCGCGAGGTGCTCGAACAGTGGGCCACGCGGCTGTCCGCGGCCGCGCCCGCGCGCGGCACGCTGGTGGAGACCGCCGAATTCCGCACCGCGCACCAGCGCGTGGGGCCGGGAGCGGCCATCACCGCTTTCTTCAATCTTCGCGTGCTGTTCGATGAGATTCGGTCCGGCATGAAAGAAGAGCGGGAACGACAGGCGTGGGAGGCCATGCACTTTGAACGCCTGCACAGCGTGATCGGTTCGGTGACGCTGGGCGATCCCGCCACGCGGTTTGAAGTCTCGTTGCTCGGCAACCTGGAGCCGGGTGGAATCACCGACCTGATCGGTCCGAGCGGGCCGGATTTCCCCACGCTGCACATTACTCCCGCCGGAGTGTTTTCCTACAGCGCCTTCCGCTGGGATCTTTCCGCTCTGTACCGGATCGTGCGCTCCATGTTCGAGGCCTTCGCCCCGCCCGGACAGGGAGTGCTGTTCAACCAGGTGGACAGCATGATCACCCAGCAATTCAACATGAGCATGACCGACATGCTGAAGCTGCTGAGCGGCGACTTCACCTTCATCAAGCAAGAAGCCGCAGGCGACATGGCGGATAGCGTGTTCGTCCTGGGGGTGGAGAAGCCCGCGGACGTGCAACACGTGATCGAACTCCTGTTTTCTTCCATCATTATGAACGAGGAGACCATTGGAGACGTGACGCTGCTTACGGTGATTTCCCCGATCACGTCTTCCGAACCGGGAGGCTCGCCTGCGGGCACGCCGCATGCCAAGGGGCGCACCTATTGCCTGGCGCTCGCTCCCAAGATGATGGTGATCGCGCACCGGAAGGCCGATGCGCGCGCCTTCCTGGCGCGCGCCCGTCAGACCGATGGGTCCAATAGCCTGGCCAGCGACGCCAAGTTCCAGGCGGAACGCGGGCGCCTGCCGAAGAACCTTTCCGCTCTTTCCTACGCCGACCTGAGCCGCGTGGACTGGAAAGAGATGGTGGACAAAGTCGCGGAGCTGCAGAAGGTGCCCATCGATCCGCAGAAGCTGGAGCTGATCAAAGCGATGTTTCCCGCGGCGGCGTTCACGCGGCACATTCATGCCTTCGTCACCGGCATGTGGAAAGACCGCGCCGGCATCTATTACGACGGCTACCTCGAATAACGGGAGCGTCCGCGCGTCGAGACGCGACCGCGCCGCAAAACGGAGTGAGAACTTCACGGTGGATTCCTGTCTTCCGGGGGAGGGCTATTCGAACTCCTTCAGTTTTTTGACCATTTCGCGGAGGCGAACGTCCACCAGAGCGAAGATGCTGCCTTCCTCGAATTTTCCCTCGCCGT
>Ga0187771_10003862_pt1 | contig 10519 bp, 7 predicted proteins | sample 0116_SJ02_MP15_1_FD_133139 | JGI IMG/M metagenome (GOLD analysis project Ga0187771, IMG submission 133139) | Tropical peat soil microbial communities from peatlands in Department of Meta, Colombia - 0116_SJ02_MP15_10_MG | ecosystem: Environmental > Terrestrial > Soil > Wetlands > Peat | place... | reverse complement strand
CGCGGCGGCCGAAGCTGCTTGGAAAGCTCTCCAATAGAACCAGTTCCCCGGGCATGCATACGTAGCTTCCCGTGAAGCCCAGTGAATTCCACCAAGACGGATTCCAAAACAACGGTTTCCAAGTTGAAAAGTCCCAGCGCCTGTTGCTCGGAATGAATGATTTAGCGCGGCCCACAAGGCTGATTTTCGGGTCGAAAATCCGATTTTCGGGAACAATTGTTCCCCAAATGAGGCCATTTTGGGCAAATGTCCCGACGGTTTCTCATACCTAGTCAAATAACCCTCGGGGTACGGAACCCTTAGCTTTGTCACGCATTTCGCGTGAGAAGCAATCATTACCCAACAACCTGATTGGGTGCGAGGCGACCTCATTCTGCAAACGCATCACTTCATTTGCATCTGACGATTTCGCAGCCACATAACTCTGGTGTAGACTTCCATTCCATCGGTGCAGATTACATTTTGTGTCAATCTGTATGGTCGACTCACCTACGTACCCACAACTCTGGTTCACCTACGGTCCCCGTACGACGGATGACGCGGTCCTGCGGGACCTCATTCGGGCCGGCGCAACTGGCGCGAGATTCACTTTTTCGTACGGAACAAGTCAGTTACAGATATCACGAGCCCAACAGGTCCGCGCAGCCGCCGAAGCACTTGGCATCCCTGTGTATTTAGTTGCTGATCTTCAGGGAGAAAAGTACCGGCTTGCACAGATCGAAGGTGTCGACGAAATCCGAGTCACCAAAGACAAACCTTTAGAACTCACCACCGCTGCAACTGATCTTTCGAGCGTCCCGAACGTCATACCAGTGCAAAATGCCACGATGATGGAACATTTGAGACTAGGTGACGTAATTGTTGAGGGCGACGGAGGAATGCTATTGGAGGTCGTCAAGCAAACTGCGCACGGTTTCCTCTGTCGGCCTCTATCCGACGGGGCCATTCATCCGGGGAGAGGCTTACTGGTCCAATCAGCAGAATTTCGTCCCCTTGCTTTAACTTCCAAAGATTTGAGCGACCTCCACGACATCAAAGGCTCCAAGGCTTTTGACGCAGTTGCCATTTCCTTCGTCAGCAGTAGAACCGACATTATCAGAGCCAGAGAATCTCTAGACGATCCTCGGATCCAAGTCTTCGCCAAGCTCGAAACAACCTCCGGCATACACGACGTGGAGAGCATTGCGGCCGAGGCAGACGGTTTGGTGGCAGCCCGAGGCGACTTAGCCTTGTGCATGCCATGGCAGAACCTCTATTGCGCTGTCAAGGAAATTTCGGCAGCTGCTTCCCGGTTTCACAGACCCTGGATTCTTGCAACTCAGCTCGTCGAAGGCCTAGAGCGCTTCGCTTTCCCTACACGTGCTGAGATTTGTGACCTCAGCCACTGGATCGAACAAGGGGCTTTCGGCGCAATGCTCTCTTACGAAACGGCATTTGGATCAAGGCCAGGCGACGCAGTACGATGTGTGAGAACCACAATGGAGCCATACCTCCGCCGTGACACTCCAAGGAAAAGGCAGATCTAGTTATGCATTGCCCATTCTGCAAACTGCACTCCAGCGAGACAGTCCTGCTCGAGAATGACTACGCCATCGCTGTCTGCGATGCTCGTCCCATCTGTGCTGGACATGTGCTCGTAGTTCCCAAGACCCATGTTCCTTCAATCTTTGATCTCGACCCGCAGACGTACCGCGGGCTACGTGTTCTGCTCGAGGAGGTCGCTGAACGACTGCGCAGCACCTATGGCGAGTCCGGATGTTACGAGCACGGTCGTTCCCCCATGTGCAGATTTCATGCCGCAGACGCCGGGTTCCTTCATGCGCATGTTCATGCCCTCCCACTATCCACTGACATCATTTCAGAACAAAAGAAGGTCGTCTGTGAGACCGGACCTCCCCGCGCGCAGACATTAAGAGAAGCCAAACGCTATTTGTATCAGCGATGTGGAAGTCCGCCAGTTGAGTCGTGGGCCCCCATCTCGCGCATCGTTCCGAGGCATTTCGTGAGAACGGCTTTGCAGGTAGCAATGGGCCTTCGTGGTCGACGCTACCTGTCCCTGTCTGCTGACACAGACACCCACGAGGACGCAATTGATGAAACAAATTCCGTATTCGCAAAACGTCCGCAATCAAATCCTGTTCGCACTCTCACTAGGCCTGCCCAGCAGCCCCCGTATGGCTTGCGCATTCTTGACCAAGACACAGCCCTGAACCCGAATGGTAGCCTTAACCCACACATATTTGCTAAGAACGCTCAACGTGTTAGACAAACACCAATGCCATCGGGGCTGAGTCCGCAGCGCGATCTCATCGTTTCTTTTCCCCAAGTCCCTCTTTTGATTTCGGAGCAGCAACAAGTAATAACCATAGACGGCCTTCCCGGGACTGGAAAAAGCTCTTTGGCAGCAAGCCTAAGGAGGATTTATGGCTGCGATGTCATCGAAGTTGGCCCCATCTTTCGATTGATTGCTTGGAATGCCTTCCAACTTCGTACCACCAACTGGACGTCAGCCTTAGACTCCACGATTAATCAAATTGCAGTTGCGAGAGTCAAGATCTCGCTCCAAACAGAGTGCGAATTGGCTTCCAGTAAGATCCTGTTTACAGACGGAACTGACTATCGACTTCTCTGGGACCAAGGGTTGAGCCGTAGTACAAGTCACATCGCAAGCCAGCCCGAAATAATCTCCGAAGTCGCTTCAATAGTCCGTGAACTTCTCAGACCCGCTTCGCAGGTGATTGTCGTCGGTCGCCAAGCAGGTTCCGTTGTCATGCCGTGCGCCGCACTCAAGATCCGATTGGTTGCGGATCGACAAATTCGCGGACTGAGAAAAGAAGAGCAGTTGGCACGTGTCGCTGGGCGACGAGCCAAGTGCCTCCAAGTAGACTCGTCAGAACCGCTCTTGTGGCAAGTTGTAGATGGTGATGCATTGCAGGTGGACACCACTAGGCTGAGCGGCAATCAACTGCTCCGAATCGTATGTAGCCTCATTGGCCGTAGGTTAAGGTGGCAGAGGCTCGATGCCCAAACCACCGTCGCGCTCAAGCCCTGGCATCCTGACAGATTTAACCCATCTTCAATTTCTCGGCTGCAACTCGTTCAGTTCGGTCCCGCCACTCGGTTTCTGAGTCGTCCTAATTCGGAAATGCAGTATCGCCCTCCTCAACGCACGTTCTGATTCCCAGTAGTACGGTGGGCGAACTAAATTTCCTGGCGCCGCCGCCATGTAGGCGCCGCTGATTACCTCTCGTTGCAGGATTTCCGCAGCGACAAGCACCTGCTGTGTGACGATTTCTTTGCGCGCGAAGAAAGGCACTTGACGACCAGTATGTGACCAATCCGGAAGAGCGATGACTATCTGTCCCTCTTCCTTCAATCCTTTGATCATCGACGTAATCACGTCGGAATACAAATGGGATAAATATGCGGGGTCTGCATCCGTGTTAAAGCCATACGGAGGATCGCTTATGATTACGTCGAACTTCCCCACAGGCAACTTCGTAGCATCCCGCACAGCGATCGGCGGATGAATATCCTTACACCTATCGGCCAAAAACGTGCGGCTGCACGAGCACCCCTGGGAATAGTCATCCGTGAAGAAGCACAGGCTCTCCCTATGTGAACCCTCTCGTTCTTTCTTCCGAAGGGCCAGTAGTTGGCTAATCTGGCGGCAAAGAACACTTGCCTCCTTTAGATAGGCTTTCTTCCAATTGATCGAATGCCTGCGACGTGCCTCCCGGTAGCGTAATCCCGCTCGCAGACACAAGTAGAAGAATAGTCGGAATGTCAGGCCCTGCTCCTGAGTACGCAGCTTTTCTACAAACTCTTGACTAAACGAGTACGAATCACTCTCTGGACCAGGGTTGAGATTATCAAACATTTGACCAGCCCAGAGATAAGCTCTGTGGGACTCCGGACTAATAGGTTCAAGTGCCTCAGGTGCTGGAGCAGTCGGAAAGTCGCTATCAATTTGGCGGAGCAAACTTCTCCACTCAGCTAATTTAGAGTCGGGTGCACTAAAGAAACACAGATTATCCTGCGCCAGAAGCGGAGCAATTTCGTCATTGTCTCCACAATCGAACTCAGCCAGCTTGTATTTCGAGCCTTCTAGCCAAGTTGTTCCGCTTCCAACGAAGGGATCACCAACCACGGTTGGCTTGTCATCTCTCGGCCACCAAGGGGCCGTAACATTCAACATCGCACCCGTGAGCGTATGTGGGAGGGTAGTGTGGTTTACCCAAGCTGGTTTGTTCTCATCGAACACTTGAAAAGCATTTTCGTTGACCCAAAGTTGGTCGTAGCAAATGAAATAAAACTTCTCTGCTGGGTGTCTCAGCGACGCATCGATCGCATGATCCACAATGAGCCACAGTGTCCGTGACTGATCAATTGCCTTTTCGCTTCGGAGTTTCTTGTGTGTTCTTCTGAAATCCCCAGGCTCAGGAATTTTAAGCTGAGGGTATTTTTGGCGCATCTGGTCGATCACTGACCCGAGAGGTTCCGAACCCATGTAGAATTTCTCTACGAACACCTTAACGTCATCTAGTCCGTGCCGAAGATCAGTAGCCAACTTCCGGTCGTGCGGTGTGAAGTCTTCGTGGGCATACGCCGTAAAGAACGTTTTCTTGCTAGGAGCCAAGTGTCTCGCTACATGCGCATCGAGCGAGCCAAAGAACTCAGCCTTAGTCGACTTGTAAGCGTTCCTTATATAAACATTGTGCCCACACGAGTGGACATAACCGGCATACCCACAGATGGTTTCAAGCGGGAGTTCAAGGCCAGGAGGGATGAACAACGCACAAGACCCGAAGAAATATGTGACGACCAATGTTCGCCGAAATAGAGGCAGGTACAGATCTGCTATGGCCTTAAAGCGAGCATCAGGGTCGGCAGCATTTCTTTCGAATCCTTCCACGATTTCGGTTACTGTTCGATTGAACTCGTTCACGGTTGAAAACTGCAGATCCCGTATGTCTTCCCCTTCATTCGATCTTGCGAATCGCCTTACCAACGCCAGAAGCTCAGCAAATTGCATGTTGGTGACGAGCAAGTTTTTTTTGAAAAGGAAGAAATAAGCCAGACCCCGCACCCGAAACCACTCTCTAATAAACTCCGGGGCAAATTCTTTTGGCTTATCTGCCTGCTTTTTTGAAGATTCTTCTGATTGCAGGAGCGCTTCTACAAGCTTGTCACGAACAGTCATGCGCTTGCCTCTTTCTCCCGTCATAACCGGTCGCATACTACTTAAGTTAGCGAACAATTAACTGGAGATAGAATTCTATGTCAAGAGACAGTCGTTACTTGTCCCAGAAGGCTGTAACAACCGCGACGAAACAACCTGGAAACGTGACTTTTTTAGTCGATGTAACCAACGACTGCCAAGGCTCCTAAAACTACCCCAGAGATGCACTCACAGCTTCGGGACGTATTCTGGCTAAATGCTCGTCCATGTGAAGATCCACGGAATGAGGATTCAGCTTCGAACAAAGAACATGGGTCGCGGGTCAAAGGTAACCCTAGCCCAAGTACGATGCAATCGATCCGCAACGGTTTCAAACACCGTCGCACAACCCAAACTGGCATAGCAGGTGCTGCCACCCATTTGCTCAAGCATCGTTCGCCTCCTGCTTCCTGGCCGAACAGCCTGGAAAGTTTCAACCATCCTATCTTGTTGCTGCTACTTTACTTGACTGCAGACCGTAGAGGGCTTATGTTGTAAATACTTAGTAAGCAATAACCTCTCTCGGCAAGACTCGGACCCTAACAGAACTGTTGGCAGGAAAGGCAAACATGAACAAGACTACCTTGGCCGTGATGATCCTTGCCTTTGCCCAGACTACTTGGGGGACCCCAAGCAAAAGGACTGTGAATATCGTCTTCAATGTCGACCAGAAAGCTTCTGTGTGCTGGTTTGAAAGCGATATCACGCCCGTCATCCCACCGAATATTTCTTCGGTTCTGGGTTGTCCTTCTCCCAATTTCTCGGCCCCGCAGCTTGGCTCATTCTTGAATGTTCTCGAGTTCGTGGCCGCCCCTGACAGTCCGGGGGCCGTCCTGTGCGATGGTGGTGATTCAGGAGGGGCGATGGTCAGCCGCTCGACCACTTCGTTTGGTGCCATTGTTGGCATCTTGTTTGCGGCCTCTCTCGATGGAACGCGCGGCCTCGCGGTTCCCCTCGGGTACATTCAGAGAAAATTCTCGGTTGACCTGGCCTAGAAGAGCTGATTTGGCCAGCCGATCCTAAGGCGTGGAGACACAAATGTACAGCGTCAATGAACTGCCCGTACCTGCTCCCTTGGCCGAAGAGCCGGCACAATTGCCCGTGCGAGTACTTCTAGCCCTGCCGGATTATGTCACGAGTGCTAAGGGGCCGCCGCTATTTAACGTTCCCGCTGCGGTCTTGAGATTGCTTGGGCGGCAAGTCTGGAATGTAGCGGAAAAAGTCATGGTCCCCAAGGTTTGGGCGCCTGGATGGAACCTAGAGCAACTGCGAGCATTTGTTGCTACGCCTCTCTTGGGGCTCGCCTCATCCGGTTTCCATGGGGTTGACGTCGACAATTTGCGAAGCGCCAAATTTCCAGATGGTGTGCACGAAATTATCCACTTTATTGGCTTCGTATCGACAGGGCGTAAATATCCTGCCATACATCTCATTAACAACCCCTTTGGAATGCAATCTGGCGCATTTCGAGATGTGCTCGTCCGTGCGCAAACACGCCTGCTGATTCTCCAGGTGCCCTCGGAACAGTATTCCAACGCAACGCGTCTAGCCACGTTCGTAGTCGGCGGCGGTGGACCGACAGTGCTTGTGGTTCAGAGCGGCCGCGTACCCGCTTATGCAAAGTTTCCTCGCGTCCTCCGCTCCGTGATCAGAAACTGGTCGTGGGAACTCGATGACAAGGAAGCCCTGGACACATACTTTCTGGGGCTGTATGCAAACATCCTCCACAACCGCTCCCTGTCCGACGTTGCTCGCCCAGAGCCGGACTTGGAGAAGCGCGGGTTGACCGCAACGTTGATCCACGGCCAGGGTGGTGACGGCCTACTCCAGTTCGATCGTTGGGTCGGCAGCATAGAGGAACGGATCCGCCAGGCGCAGACGGCTGCGAAACTACCTAAGGACCCCTTCGAAAACCTGCGCGCCCTGACACGCCGTCTGCATCGTTCTCAGCAACAAGCATTCGAATCAAGCTTTCGTTCGGCTGAGTCCACTCTGGAAAGAGAAACATCAAGCGTGAAGACTCAGACGGATGGACTGGCCCGAATGCTCGACTTCCGTCACGAGACAAGAGGCGTGATTCCTCTGTCGGAAATAGCCAGCGACCTTCCCCGAGTGGAAGCGTCTGCGGAACAGCTGAAGAATGTTCGTTCGGAACTGCACCAAGCGCTCGAGAAAGAATTGAACGAAGAAGCGGCACGCGCCCCACGCGTCCTTAATGCTGGCTTCGCCAATGTTGAGGGCTCCTATGTCCTCGGAAAGCGCGAACCTCTCCTGGCTGGACATGAGTACAATTTCTTGGTGGATGTGGGACCGCGCTGGGACAAAATCACCAGTTTGGTTACCGGCAATGCTGCATTCCCGGAAGACGCTTTTCCTCCTGACCAAGAGGGGTATGCCGTGCAGGTGGTGTTGATCAGCGAAGATCTCTCGCCTTCACTTTCCTCGGCCGAAATTTGGGTTCCACGGACGACTGGGCGAAGCTTTCTTATCAGCAATGGGGAACGCTGCCCGCGTGGGGGCCCGGCTGGCCTTCGTGTGCGCGCTCCGGAATTTCCGGAGGAGAGCAGCGAGGCGGTGCGGAATGTTCGCGGCCGGCTGAGTCTCTATTACGAAAACAACCTCTTGCAGTCTGCACTGGTAAAGGTCGGAGTTGCCCGTAGCCCGGGTGCAAAGCTGGAGGAAGACAATTTGATTGACGTGGACTACGTGCTGACCGGTGGATTTCAAGACATGGACCGCTTTGCCAAGCGCAGCTTGAAGCAGCGGCTCGTCACTCGCTTCCCCGAAGGAAGTGGCGGGGAGAAGGCAATAGAGGGGCAGCGTGAGCCTCCGGAGCTTACTCCCGAGGGGCAGGCTTTGGAATATCGCGTTGCACTGAATCTGACCCTGAACGGCGACGGAAATGGCCAGCATCGTATTCTCATCAAAGGCCACCCTGAATCGACACCGGTTTGGAGGCCGTACAACCCCTCCGCCTCCTCTCAAATACTCAAGAATGCACGCGGGGAACTGTTGAATTGCTTCTGCCAGAGAGATGACGACTACAACGCCCTGCCCGGCACTAAGGGGTTGAACGATAAGAACGGCAAAGACTACAAGCAGTTCACACGCGACCTGTTTAAGATGGCGTTGCTCGGCGAATCCCTCTACAACGTAGTTTTCAGCAAAGTGCAATTAGGCGGCACAGGCAAGGACTGGGACGAGTGGGAGACTGAGTTCAAGCGAACAATCACCTCGACCTCCGTAATCCAAGTAGCACGTACCGGCCCCGCTGAATATGTCCTGCCTTGGGCCCTACTCTACGATTACCCACTGCCTAACAAGGACCGCATTGACTGGTGCGATGTCATCAAGGAATGGGGAAGAGATGGCATCCGGACGAAGACCCCGGAGCCGTGCTGTCCTCACAAGGACGAACCCAAGCACAAAATCAATATCATCTGCCCATATGGTTTCTGGGGCCTGAGGCACTTCATTGAGCAGCCGCCCTCCCCGCTTTATAAATCGGATCAGACCAACGAGTATGAGCTGCCCCCCGGAGTCACGGATGAAATACGTATCAAAACGACGGTCAACTTAGCCGTTGCCATCACACGGGACACCGACCTCGACCAAAACGCAATTATCAAGCACTTACAAACCCTGCAGCGACAGCTGGCGTTCGCGCCGCCGAATGAAGCAGACGATTGGGACAAGGTTTGTACAATGCTCCAAGCCCCGGAAATTGCGTATTTCCTCTGTCACGGCGAGTTCGACGCGTCGAAGCCGGAGCCAGAACCATATTTGGGTGTCGGTCCGCGCGACAACAACCTTGCACATCGCGTTTATCCGAATGACCTGCTCTCTTGGGCCCGTTCTCCCTCTTTCAAACGCTGGCGGGATCAGCGGCCACTTATCTTCATCAACGGCTGCCACACCGGTGACCTGGTTCCTGACGACATTCTGAATTTCGTCGATACGTTCGCCGTGATGGGGGCGAGTGGAGTTATCGGAACGGAAGTAAGTGTACGACTCCCGCTCGCAATCGAGATAGGCGAATCCCTACTGCGCAAAATAGCCGGAGGTGCGAAAGTTGGAGAGGCCATGTACCAAACTCGATGGGAGTTGGCCAATAAGGGCAATCTCCTCGGCTTAGCCTACACCCCGTATTGCCTCAACAATCTCCATACGGTCAAGAGTTGAGGCGTCTTCTCCCGAATTCCATCCCCGGCCGCAAAAGCTCAATGATTCGGAACCGGGGCATCGTGCTTGGGCCGCACCGTTGTCCCATCCGTCCCGCCGCAACTACTAGTTCGTTCAGAGCCCATCCAATCAGGCGCGTTTTTCTCTGCGGCCACTTTTAGGTAACCAAAGAACCCAATGATTAGGCCAATGCAGTAAGCCCCGAAGGCTCCTGTTCCTTGGCTAAACAGTGCTGTGACTGTCGCGCCCCCGAGCGCGCCAATTACCGTCGCAATGTCACTCAGACCTGAAGTCGGAGTGCGCCGGAGAGTTCTGTAAGTCACCCAACCCACAACTATTCCAAAGCAAAACGCGCCAACGAGCGAGAGCCATCCGATGAAGTTAGCAGGCATTTTTATACCTCCTTGCCCGTAAGCACCCAGTATGTGAAGTTTAATGTCGGTTACGTTAGGGCCGAAACAACAACTCTGTATCGGAGCGTACTCCCCGTCACCTCAGTCGTCAACAACCCACCAACTCCCCTCGACTATCCGTTCGCCTGTGATTCAATTTCTCGGCTGGGCGATACAACGGTTTTCAACACCGTTGTAGAGCTTTCTGCGCTTGAACGCCAACGGTTCCCTAGACCGTTGCAGCACCCCTATGTGGCCCCGGTACCGGTGTTCTTCGCCCATTACGGATTTCTTCGAGGTAGCGCGTCACGCTCGAAACCCTGATCACAGCTTCCCAGAAGTGGACTTCTGGCCCGCTGACTCTCCGTAGTTCAGCTTCCGGATGGCTCGTCATCCGCCCATTCAGAATCAGATCACGATAGAGTCCTGCAACTTTCTAGCCACTGGGTCGGTGGAGCCTACTAAATCGTTGCGAAATCTGCGCGACATCGCGCCATTCGACGTTCCGAAAGGCGCGCTACTGTTGCGGCCAAGGCGGCTGCACGAGAATGGGTATGGCGCTGATTTCTTTGGCGTCCGGCAGCTTGAAGGAAAGTTGCTCGCTCAGAAAAGCGATGCGGTCGCGAGTGGCATCGGCATTTAGCGCGTGGGGTGCGTTATAGATCTGGAGTTTTTTCGGTTCGCTCACAATCTCAAGGTATTGCTTGGCGACTTCGCCGTTAAT
>Ga0187771_10003861_pt1 | contig 10520 bp, 10 predicted proteins | sample 0116_SJ02_MP15_1_FD_133139 | JGI IMG/M metagenome (GOLD analysis project Ga0187771, IMG submission 133139) | Tropical peat soil microbial communities from peatlands in Department of Meta, Colombia - 0116_SJ02_MP15_10_MG | ecosystem: Environmental > Terrestrial > Soil > Wetlands > Peat | place... | reverse complement strand
GAGAAGTATCGCGCCGTCGAACGCGGCGACCCGGTCGATATCCTCGTCTGCGCCGACCACTGGCGCCACGTGACGCGGAGGTAGCGGGGGGCGCACGCGAGCCAAGGTTGCAGTCAAGGCCGGGCTGTCTCAGGAAGAATTTGCGCGATGAGACCCGCGCAACCGGAGCAGTGCCACGCGAGCTCTGGAAGCCGGCGCGATCAGGGTTACTATGAACAGCTATGCGCACGCCATGCCGGCGATGATGCGGGAGGCCGCCGACACCATGGACGCGGTTCTGGCAGGCAGAAAGTGAGAGAGGTGCGGCGCGGTTCAATCTATTCGCAGTGAGGGGTTTCTAAATCGAAGACTCCCAGCTTGTGACCGAAGGCCGTACGGCTCCCGGAAGACCTGCGGATCGGTCACATATTCCACGCTGAAAATCGATGCCGAGCTGGCTCTTTGGAAAAAACGTGACGTCATCTGGGCTATGCCGGTGTTGGGCTCATTTAAACCCTCGAAAGATCCCAATTCGGGAACGTAACAGACGATGCTCGCGGGCTTCGTTCCAGAGAGTTGATCCGATGCATCTCTCAGATCGCTCTCCACTGCGACCAGTAGGTCGTCGTCCTGGCAGCTTCGACATACAACGATCAGCGGCTTACAAGGGCGCTTTAATTCATGGGGCGGGAATATAAGGGCCAGGTGCCCAAACGTACCACGTAGCTTATCTGCATTGGCGATCTCCACCCGAGGGTCTGCCTCTTCCTTCACGTCCGGGACGAGACGCGCCGTCACAGTGGTACCGTCTGGGCAAACGCCGGCGCCTGTCTCGACAGCGATTCTGGTCGCTTCTAAAAGTGCGCCTGTATCTGAAGGAAATCGCTTCGGAATAATGATCTCGACCGCTCCAACCATACGTTTTTCGAGAATCATCGGGAGGACGGAATCGCAGAAGTAATAAAAGCGCCGCCGTGAAATTGTCCGCCCGGCGTCGATCGACTTCGCCTTGCATTCAAGCTCAAATTCGAACGACTTGTACTCGATGAGCATATCGTAGGTCCGTGAATTCTTGCTTGGCTTGATCCACGTTACTCTGCACCCCATCGACCGATAGTGAAGCGCAGCCATCATTTCAATATGAACCGGGGTGAGCAACTCGTCGGACAATACCCTGCTTCTCACGTCGTCCCTCTTCCAATCCGGCATGCCGCGGTGAAGCAATTGAATCATCTTCGCGAACTCTGCCGCCCTGTGAACGTCTGGCGTGACTGGCCCCGAAAACAGACCTGAGACGGAGTTCGTCTGGTTTCGCATCTGACCGATCGCGAGCCACAGCCAGTTCGTCGGCCGAATCCAGTAGTCTCGGTAGATTTCGCCTGGCGACGTGTTCAGGGCACGCTCAACGGTTTTCAGTTTTCTGTCGAGTTCGGTCGCTCCGACGAATTTAGTGAACAGCCGCAGTAGTCGCGGAATGTCACTGTCCCTCAAAACGGGCTGCCACGCCGGCGGAAAGAGAAGATTTTTCGGAACTTGGATCGTCATACAGCGGCTGACACCCAACCTTTACAGGAGCCGAATCCGACGCCTGAGAAATCTGCAGCTCAACACCGCACACCTCGATCTCATGGGCTGTTGGCTGTCAAACGTGGCTGTCAATGGCGTCCGAACGTGCAAAAACCCTTGGTGATCCCAGCGGGAGTCGAACCCGCGTTCCCGACGTGAGAGGCCGGTGTCCTAACCACTAGACGATGGGACCATCGTCGTGCGCCGCCTATGCGGCATCAGAAGCATTGGCTGAGGAGGCAGGACTCGAACCTGCAATCCCCTGATCCAGAGTCAGGTGCCTTACCAATTTGGCCACTCCTCAGCGCAGAGAGGGGAATATAGCCGACAGCACGGATTCGTTCCACCGGGTTTTGGAGAATCGCAGCGCCGGGATTCCCCGGACGCTGGCATACAACGCGAGCGTCCGGAAAATGACTGGAAGAGGGGCGCGCTCGTTCCACCGGGGCGACGCGCATTGAGCGCGCTCGTCATTCCCGCGCGTCTGAGTTGGCTGGCGCGTGAGGAATCCCGGATCCGAGAAACGGCCAGAAAGCGAGGCATCCGTTCAATCCGATCGGGCGATCCGATACAGCACGTGCGGGAGGCCAGCCCAGGTGATTTCGCGCTCGAAGCGGAACCCGGCCTTTTCCATCACGCGCCGCGATGCGCGATTGTCCGGGAGCGTGTACGCGATCAGGGTCGCGATGCGAAGCCGGTCGAATGCTATCCTCACGACCGCGCGCGCTATCTCGGTCGCGATTCCCTTGCCCCAGAACTCCGGGCGCAGCGCGTATAGCAGTTCGGTCTCGGCGCTTCCGTCGATCTGAACATCGCGGAGCCCCGCGCGGCCCGCGAATCGGCCGTCCTCGCGCGTATGTAAGGTCCAGACGCCGTAACCGTGCTGCTTCCAATGCTCGACCATCGCCGCCAGCCGCTCCCGCGCCTGTTCCTCCGACATGACGCCGCCGAGCGTCGCCATCACGCGCGCATCGGCGTACAGGCGCGCGATGTAGCCGAAGTCGTCATCGCAGATCCGCCGCGCGATGAGCCGCGCGGTGGTGAATTCGTCAATCGGGGTCATGTCGGAGGCGGGCCGCTCGCCGCAGCAACACTACCCCGCGGCGGAGGTGACTCGCAGCGAGGCCGCGTGGCGCTCGACAAGCGCATCGCAGCGCCTGAGCAGCGCGGGATCCTTGCAGTGCCGCTCGATCATGTAGCTGAGTTCGCCGAGATCGTGGACGAGAAGATGGAGGCATCGCTCGTACTCATTGGGCCGTTGCACGGCCTTGAGAAGTTCGGCGACCAGGTCTTCGACCTCGGTCTCTTCGACCTCGAGCGCCATCTTGAGCGCCCGATCGAGCTTGAGCCGTGCGCCGGCGGCGCGATGGTACTTGGCGAGCAGGCCGCGCAGGCGCACGATCGTCGAGTGCTCTAGCGAAATCGCGCTCTCCTCGTCGAGCTTCCCCTCGATTTCGAGCACGGTGGAGACAAGCGCCAGAGCGCCGACGTGGCGCGCCTCGTCACGCGCCATCCCGAACCAGAACTCCTGCAACTTGGGGTCGGCGGCGAAAATCTTCGCGAAGCGCGCATAGAGGGACATGCTCTGCTTCTCGAGCGTTACGGTCGTATCGAGCACTTCGCGCGTGGTGGGCATCGCGGAATGAATCATACCTTGGGCTTTCGTCAGGCGTAAAGGAGAAATGCCCGGCCGCTCTGGCGCGGCCGGACATCACAAACCTGCCTGGATGCCACCTCTCAGCGCGCGAGCTCGGTTGCGCGCGTCTCGCGGATGACCGTCACCCGGATCTGGCCGGGGTAAGTCATGTCGGTTTCGATTTTGCGGGCGACGTCGCGCGCGAGCATCACCGTGTCCTCATCCGAAATCTGCCCGGGCTCGACGATCACGCGCATCTCGCGGCCGGCCTGCACGGCGAAGCACTTGTCGACGCCCTTGAAGGACTTGGCGATCTTTTCGAGGTCCTCGAGGCGCTTGACGTAGCTTTCGAGCACTTCGCGCCGCGCGCCGGGCCGCGCCCCCGAGAGCGCATCGGCCGCATCGACCAGCGGCGCAAGGATCGTCTCCGCCTTGACCTCCTCGTGATGCGCCGCGATCGCGTTGACGATTTTCGCCGACTCGCCGTACTTGCGCGCCAGCTCGGCGCCGATGAGCGCGTGCGATCCCTCGACCTCGTGGGTGAGCGCCTTGCCGATGTCATGGAGCAGCGCGGCGCGGCGCGCCTGCTTTTCATTGAGGCCCAGCTCGGCGGCCATCGCGCCGCAGATGAATGCGGCCTCGATCGAATGCATGAGCACGTTCTGCGCGTAGCTGTAGCGGAACTTGAGCATCCCGAGCAGCTTCACCAGTTCGGGATGGATTCCGTGGACGCCGACTTCGACGATCGCGCGGCGGCCGGCCTCACGGATCGACTCCTCGACCTCCTGCTCGGCCTTGCGGATGACCTCCTCGATGCGGCCGGGATGGATTCGGCCGTCGGAGATGAGCCGCTCGATTCCGACCCGCGCGATTTCGCGGCGAATCGGGTTGTGGCACGAGATCACGATCGCCTCGGGAGTGTCGTCGATGATGATATCGACGCCGGTGGCGGCCTCGATCGCGCGGATATTGCGGCCCTCGCGGCCGATGATCCGCCCCTTCATCTCGTCGGATGGGAGCGCGATGGTCGAGACGGTGCGTTCGGCGACAAATTCGCCGGCCAGGCGTTCGATTGCGATCGCGACGATGCGCTTGGCGCGGCGGTCGGCCTCCTCGCGCGCCTCCTCTTCGATGATCCGGATGTGGCGGGCGGCATCGGTGCGCGCCTGTCCAACCATCTCGTCCATCAGGGCGCGTTTGGCCTCCTCGCGAGTCAGCCCCGCGACCGCCTCGAGCTTCCCGCGCGCCTCGTCGATCAGCGCCTGGTGCTGCGCTTCTTTTTCGCCGATGTTTTTCTCGCGGCTGCGCACGCTTTGGTCGCGCCGGTTGAGGTCGGCCTCGCGGCGCTCGAAGGCCTCCGAGCGTTTTTCGAGCGCCTCCTCGCGCGATTGGAGTTTCGATTCAACTGATTGCAGCTCGCGCCGGCGTTCGCGCAACTCGCGCTCCGCCTCGGCGCGCGCGCCGACGACCAGGTCCTTGGCCTTGACCTCGGCTTCCTTGACGAGCAGTTCCTTATTCTTCTGTGCCTCCCTGGCTATTTCCTCGGCTTGAGCACGCGCGGCCTCAAGATCAACGGCGCCCTTGCGCCGCTGCATCATTCCCCAGACAAAGAAGACCGCGCCACCAACAATGAATCCCAGGATTGCGGCTATTAAATCCACCCGGGTGTACCTCCTCGGTCCGCCGCTCCCCGCGCCGGCAGTGGCGCATCGCAAGCGCGATGGATTGCGGACTCGGTCACGATGATGTTGAGCCGCCGGTCGAATCGCCGCAGGGGGATCCGATCCAGCAACTGAAAGGAATAGGCGAGACCAATCGTGATCGCTTCCGGCGCGAACTCGGCCAGGAAACGATCATAATGGCCTCCGCCGCGGCCCAGGCGCCCGCCGTCAGGGGCGAATGCGAGGCCCGGCACGCAGATGAGCGCGCCCGCGAGGCTTGCCGGCGCCGCGGCCTCGGACGCGGAGGGCGGTTCGAGGATCCCGAACGCGCCCGGCCCAAGGTCGCCGCGCGATTCGACGCGGACGGCATCGAGCAGGCCGCGCTCGCGATCGAAGCGGGGAAAATAGACGCGCCGCCCCGACCCGAGCGCATCCTCGCAAATCAGATCGGTTGCGACTTCGTTGTCCTTCGCTGCGTAGAGGACGACCGCAGCCGCGCTTCGGTACTCGGCCGCGGAGAGCAGCCGGCGCTGGACTTCGGTAGAAAGCCGGCGCGCGGCCTCCTCCGCCAGCGCATCGCGGCACTCGCGGATGACCGCACGAAGATATTTTTTCTGGTCCGCCACGGGTGTTCCATGGCGGGAGCGGTAATCAGCTACTCAACCATCTTGCGCACCGGCGGCCATCCCTTGATTCCGCCGAAGTTGGCGCCAGAGGCGCGGCAATCCGCGCACCCTCGAACAGGCAGCCAATCGCGCCGCGGGCATCCAAGCATCGCGCGATACCCGCAAGCATCGCGATATGGCTTATTCTCAAAACTGGTTTCCCCGCCCCCAACACTGTCCTTGGAAACCTCCGGGCTCCCGGCCGCGATCCGGCTTCACGCTACAGTTCCTTGCCGTTGATCGCGTCGGAGAGCCGTTTATTCATCGCCTCGATTCGCTCGACCAGCGCCTGGTGCTCGCGGCGCAGCCGTTCGAGTTCGTCGGCGAAATTCAACGCGGCCAGGATTGCAAGATGGACCGAGCTTACCGTCTTGGTCCCGGCGCGGATGTCCCTGATCTTCTCGTCAACCGCCTCGGCCACGGACTTGACCCACGCATCGCCGGAATCGCTGGCGACGACCAGGTTCTGTCCCATGATCTCGACGTTAACGCCCTTCATACGCTATCCGAGATCGACTCCTTCGAAGCGCGACAGGATCTTTTCGATCCGGGTTCGCACTTCATTGCGCTCGGTCTCGTGCTGCTTGCGCTCGGAATCGAATTGCTTGAGTTGCGCCGCCGCCTCGGCAAGCCGCCGCTCGGTCTCGGCCAGCCTCTGCTGAAGCTGATCATTTTCGCGGCGCAACTGCTGAATTCGGTTGACCGACGACTGGATGCGCTCATCAAGCTGCTTTAAGACTTCAATCGCGTTCGCCATGTCCCCAAACTTCTACCTTTAGTTTAATTTTCGTTTAAACGCACTGTCAAGCTGCATAAGTGCTGTTGATGCCAGTCTGCCCACTCTCGGCCCCCTCGAACAACCCATCGACAAACTCGCGCGTATCGAATTCCCGCAGGTCCTCGATACTTTCCCCGACTCCGACGAAGCGCACCGGGATTTTGAGCCGATCGGCGATCGCGATGACGATGCCGCCCTTGGCCGTGCTGTCGAGTTTCGCCAGTACTACGCCGGTCAGCGGTACCGCATCGCCAAATATTTTCGCCTGGCTGAGCGCGTTCTGCCCCGTGGTCGCATCGAGCACGAGCCAGGTTTCGTGCGGAGCGCCCGGAAGTTCGCGGCCGACCACGCGCCCGATTTTCCTGAGTTCCTCCATCAGGTTGACCTTGGTCTGGAGACGCCCGGCCGTATCGATAACCACCGCGCGGGCCTTGCGCGCGAGCGCGGCTTTGACGGCGTCGAATGCGACCGCGGCGGGATCGGAACCTTGCTGCTGCTTGATGATCGTGGCGCCGGCGCGGTTGCACCACACCTCAAGCTGCTCGATCGCGGCAGCGCGAAAGGTATCCGCCGCGGCGACGATGACGCCCCCACGTTCTGCACCGAGCAGCGCGGCGAGCTTTGCGACGGTGGTCGTTTTGCCGGCCCCGTTGACGCCAACCATCATGATGACCAGCGGCGCGCCGCCGGAATCGGCCATCGGCCGCTCGGCCGCCTCGAGCATCGATGCGATCTCGCTCTTGAGCGCATCGCGGATGACGCCGGGACGGTTGTCATTACCGAGGCGCTCGCGAACGGCCGAGCTGATCTTCAGGCTCGTCTCGACTCCGACATCGGCCGCGATTAGCGCCTCCTCGAGACCCTCGTAAATCTCATCGACCTTGCCGCTTCCCGTGATCGCCGCGCGCAGGCGCGTGAGAAACCCCTCGCGCGTGCGCCGCAGACTGTCGCCGATTCGCACCGGTGGCCGCGGAGCTTTCGGCACCGGCGCGGCCGCTCTGGGAGCAGGCTCCGCGATCGGCGGCGCTTCCACCGGCGCGGGCGCTGCGACCGGCGGAGCTGCGATCGGCGCAGCCGCAACCACTGGTGCCTCGGGCGGCGGCGCTTCGGCGCGCGGCGGCGCTGCGGCCTTCTCAACCTCCTCGACTGGCGCGACCGATACGGCCAAGCCCTCGGGACGAACCCGCCTTTTCTTGCGCAGGCTCCAGTGGATGAGAACTGTTATGAAGACCAGCGCGCAGCCTGCGGCCAGGCCGATCGCGGCGATCATCAGGGTGTCAGCGTGAGTCACGATGAAGTCTTAACCGGGCGCGGCTTAAGCGGCGCTCGGCAATCAGGATAACAGCCTCCCCCGCGAACCGAAACCGCATAGACCGAAAGTCAAAGGCGCAGGAGAGCGAACCCGCCTCCGCCTTCGGCCTCTTAAGGGGCGGCGATCCAGCGGCGGATTTCCGATGCAGTGGTAGCGACACCGTGGCGGGCGAGCATCGCGGCGAAATCCGCCGGCGGCGGCGCGATGAACTCCATCGGCTCGGCGCTTTTCGGATGCGAGATCGCAATGGCCAGCGCGTGCAGCGCCTGGCGGGTGAAACCGCCAATCTTGGGACCGCCGTAAAGCGTGTCGCCGAGGCAGGGATGGCCGATCGAGGCGAGATGCACCCGGATCTGGTGGGTGCGGCCGGTTTCGGGAACCACTCGGACCAGCGTCGCGCCGGGCTCATCGCGGCCCGCCGGCTTGAAGCGGTGAAGGACGGTCACGTGGCTGACCGCGGCGCGCGGCGTGCGCGACACGACCGACATCCGCTTGCGCTCTACGGGATGGCGTCCGACGGGGCGCTCGATGGTTACGCGGTCGCGCGGGATGACGCCGCGGACGATCGCGAGGTAGGTCTTCTTCACCGTGCGCTCCTTGAACTGGCGCGACAGCGCCATGCGCGCAAACGGCGTCCGCGCGACCACCATCACGCCCGAGGTGTCCTTGTCGAGGCGATGCACGATGCCGGGCCGCAGCACGCCGTCGGGTTCAGCCATGGTCGCGAGTTCCGGGAATCGCGCAAGGAGCGCGTCCACCAGCGTGCCGTCGGGATGGCCGGGCGACGGATGTACCGCCACACCGGCGGGCTTGTCGACGACGATCATCTCGTCATCGGAATAGAGCACATCGATCGCGGGCGCCTCGCCCGTCGATTCCCGTGGAAGCGGCGCTTTCGGCGGTGCGATTTCGATCCGATCACCGGCGCGCACGGCGGCTGCGGCGCGAGCGGGCGCTCCGTTCACCGTGACGAGCCCCGCCTTGATCATCCGCGCGACCTGCGATCGCGAGTATTGCGGCGCCAGATGCGCCGATACGAACACGTCGAGCCGCATCCCGGCGTGGGCGGAATCGGCGGTGAATGTCGTCGGCATGGTCATCGCGGTTGCATAAGGCTGCCGGATGCAACGCCCTGAAGCGCGCAGCGGGCACGCGCCGTCCCGCTCCGGGGTACGCGTGCCGCCGCCACGCAGGAGCAAAAATCGCCTTGCTCCCGGTACGAGTCCCGACGCCGTTCAGAGCCGGTACGGGATCGGATGCTTCGCCTCGTAGTCGGCGATCGCGTGCTCATGCGCGAGAGTGAGCGCGATATCGTCGAGGCCCTCGAGCAGGCATCTCTTTTCGTACGGGTCGATCTCGAAATGCGCCGACCATCCGAAATCGTCCGTGATCGTCTGATCGTCGAGGTCGATGCTGATGCGGTAGGCCTCGTAATCGGAGACCGATTTGAAGATGTGATCGACGTCCTCGTTCGGGAGCACGATCGGCAGCACGCCGTTCTTCAGACAATTGTTGCGGAAGATATCCGCGAACACCGGCGAAATCAGCGCGCGGAAACCGAAGTCGGCAAGCGCCCACACCGCGTGCTCGCGCGAGCTGCCGCAGCCGAAATTGGCGCGCGCGACCAGAATGGTCGAATCGCGAAACCGCGGCTGATTGAGGACGAAGGCGCGATTCTCGCTGCCGTCGGGATTGAGGCGGCGGTCGAAAAACAGGCCCTTCTTGAGCCCGGTCCGCACCACCGCCTTGAGGAACTGCTTGGGGATGATCTGATCGGTATCGACGCTGGCCTGGTCGATTGGCGCGACCAGCCCGGTGAAATTCTTGAACGCTTTCATCGCGGCTGCCTCCCTCAGTTGGTCGCGAACTCGCGCACGTCCACGAAGTGCCCGGCGATCGCCGCCGCCGCCGCCATCGCGGGACTGACCAGGTGCGTGCGCCCGCCCTTGCCCTGCCGCCCCTCGAAGTTGCGGTTCGACGTGCTCGCGCATCGCTCGCCCGGCCGCAAAACGTCGGGATTCATCCCGAGGCACATCGAGCATCCCGACTCGCGCCACTCGAAGCCGGCCTCGGTGAAAATTCGATCGAGGCCGATCTGCTCGGCTTGCGCCTTGATCTGTTGCGATCCCGGCACGACCATCGCGTGCACGCCGCTTGCGACCTTGCGCCCCTTGACGATCGCGGCCGCCGCGCGCAGGTCCGAAAGCCGCGAGTTGGTGCACGATCCGATGAAGACGCGATCGATCCTGATATCCGCGATGCGCGTGCCCGGCTTCAGCGCCATGTACTCGAGCGCGCGCTCAACCGTCTTGCGCTCATCGGGATTGCTGAACTCGGATGGGCTAGGCACGCGGCCGGTCACGTCCGTGACCATCGCGGGATTGGTTCCCCAGGTGACCTGGGGCGCGAAGGATGCCGCATCGAACGCGATGCTTCGATCGAAGCGCGCGCCGTCGTCGCTCTTGCATTCAAGCCACCGCTTCGCGAGCGCATCGAACTCCGCGCCCGTGGGAACGTAACGCCGTCCGCGCAGATAATCGACCGTCTTCTGGTCCGCTGCGACCATGCCCGCACGCGCGCCCGCCTCGATCGACATGTTGCAAACCGTCATCCGCTCTTCGATCAAGAGCGCCTCGATCGCCGCGCCGCGATACTCGATCACCGAGCCGGTGGCGCCGTCGGTTTTGATCCGGCCGATGATTCCCAGGATGAGGTCTTTCGCGCCGACGCCCGCCGCGCGTTCCCCATCGACGCGGATTTCGAGCGTACGCGGACGCTCCTCCCACAGGCACTGCGTGGCGAGCACGTGCTCGACCTCGCTGGTGCCGACGCCGAATGCCAGCGCGCCGAATGCGCCGTGAGTGGCGGTGTGGCTGTCGCCGCACGTGATCGTCATCCCGGGCTGCGTCAGCCCGAGTTCGGG
>Ga0187771_10003860_pt1 | contig 10521 bp, 5 predicted proteins | sample 0116_SJ02_MP15_1_FD_133139 | JGI IMG/M metagenome (GOLD analysis project Ga0187771, IMG submission 133139) | Tropical peat soil microbial communities from peatlands in Department of Meta, Colombia - 0116_SJ02_MP15_10_MG | ecosystem: Environmental > Terrestrial > Soil > Wetlands > Peat | place... | reverse complement strand
TGGCGTTGCGTCATCCGGTAGAGTTGGAGAATTTTCTGGATCAACTCTACGATCCTTCCAGCCCCTCCTACCGGCACTTCGTCACAGTGAAGGAATTTACCGAGAGATTCGGTCCCAGCCAGGAGGATTATGACGCGCTGATTCGCTTCTCGAAAGCGAACGGCTTCAAGGTGATGGGCGGTTCGCGCGATGCCATGGATGTGCAACTCAAGGGCACGGTGGCGGCCATCGAGAAAGCCTTCCATGCAACCATGGGTGTCTATCAGCACCCCACAGAAAATCGCGCTTTCTATGCTCCGGACCGGGAGCCCACCGTGGATCTGCCGTTCCGTCTCTGGCACATCTCGGGTCTGGACAACTATTCCATTCCGCGTCCCCTGGTGCAGCACAGGAATCTTCGTGTACGTCCTGAAATCTCGGGCTCCTGTCCTGGTGGCTATTATTGCGGCAGCGACATGAGAGCGGCCTACTACGGGCAAACGGCTCTCACTGGCGCCGTACAGTATGTCGGGCTGTTTCAGTTCGCCGGATACAACATGGTTGACGTGAGAATCTACTTCCAGAACGCGCACCAAACGCTCAACGTCCCGATCGTGGGCATCTCCACCGACGGAACCAACGTGAACTGCGTCTATTCCCAGGGCTGCGACGATACCGAGCAAACTATTGATATCACGCAAGCAGTCTCCATGGCCCCGGGTCTGGCAACGCTGTATGTATTCGTGGGATCCAGCGATACTGCCATTTTCAGCGCGATGTCCACGCACTCCCCACTCACTGCGCAAATGAGCGCTTCGTGGGTGTGGATGCCAGCCGATCCTGGTACCGACGATCCCTATTTCATGAGGTTCGCCGCGCAGGGCCAGAACTTCTTCGCTGCCGCCGGCGACTGGTACGCCTGGACCGCAGGCGCGTATGCTTACCCACCGGAGGATGCCTACGTCACTGGCGTAGGTGGAACTACCGTGGTGACACAAGGCGCCGGCGGTCCGTGGGCTTCGGAAACCGGTTGGGCGCCGAGCGGTGGCGGCATTTCACCGGACGGCATTCCGATTCCCTCCTGGCAGCAGCTTCCGGGTGTGATCAACTCGCAGAACGAAGGCTCAACCACACTGCGTAACGGCCCGGACGTTGCGGCCGAAGCCAATTGGGACTTTTACGTCTGTGCCGATCAAAGCTGGTGCGGCACCGGATGGGGCGGCACCAGTTTTGCCGCGCCCATGTGGGCCGGCTTCATGGCTCTCATCAATCAACAGGCGGTTGCCAACGGCAACCCGCTGCTCGGCTTTATTAACCCGCTCATCTATCCAATCGGCGTGGGATCGGGGTATGGCGCAGCTTTCCACGACATTACCGTCGGCAATAACGGCTATCCGTGCGTAGTTGGCTACGATTTAGTTACTGGGTGGGGCAGTCCGAACGGAGTCGGACTGATCAATGCACTGGCCGGCGCGGGGACGGGCCCGGTCGTTATCCTCAGTCCCGCCTCGCTGAGGTGGGGCAGCATCCCTGTCGGCACCACTAGCGCCGCCAAGAAAGTGACCCTCGCCAACAGCGGCAGCGCTGCTCTTGACATCACCAACATTGCCACCAGCGGCGACTTCGCGCTGGCGACCGTCAAGAAGACCAAAAAGGTCACACCTTGCGTTAACGGCATGACATTGGCCGCCGGCGCTAGTTGTGTAGTAAAGGTGAGCTTTACGCCTACACAGACCGGCCAGCGCACCGGCAATCTCACGTTCACTGACAACGCTCCGGACAACCCGCAGAGTGTGGCTCTGTCGGGAAAGGGCAAATAGTCGGGAAGAACTCAACCAAGGGGCCGCGAGCGCGGCCCCGTTTCTCCCCGGCGCAAAAAGGTAGCCGATCTGGATGGGGCTGCGTTTCGCGCGCCTCCCAATTCTGCGAGTCATTGTGAGCGAAGCGCGGAACCTATGCACTGCGTTCGCATTGCACGAACCCTTGGCTGTGCTCGGAGCCCGTCGCAGCACTCGAGCGGACACGGCACTGGGTTTTCAGCTAAAGTAATGCACAATGCTCGATCTCAATTTCGTTCGCGACAACCTTGCGCTGGTCGAGGAAAAACTGCGCCAGCGAGGTATGTGCCCCGAAGAGGTGTTGAAAGACTTCCGTGCGATTGACGCCGAGCGGCGTCAGGCCATTACGCAGACCGAAAATTTGCAGGCCCGGCGCAACAAAGCGTCGGAAGAAATCGCCCGCCTGAAGAAGAACAAGCAAGATGCATCGGCGCTGATCCAGGAAACGAAGGACCTGCGTGAGCAGATTCAGGAAGGCGAGAAGAAATCCGCGGACGCAGATGCCCGCCTCCGCGAAATTCTTACCGCCATCCCGAACGTTCCTCACGGCAGCGTGCCCGTGGGCACGAGTCCGGAAGACAACGCCGAAGTCCGCCGCTGGAGTGCGCCGCCGAAGTTTGAGTTCGCTCCCAAGCCCCACTGGGAACTCGGCGAGCACCTCGGTGTGCTCGACCTGGAACGCGCCGTCAAGCTTTCCGGCGCCCGCTTTGCCGTTTACTGGGCGCTCGGCGCGCGCCTGGAGCGCGCACTGGCCAACTTCATGCTCGACCTGCACACCCGCGAGCACGGATACACCGAGGTTCTTCCGCCTTACATGGTCAATTCTGACTCGATGTACGGCACGGGCCAGCTGCCTAAGTTCGCGCAGGACTTGTTCCGTGTCCCGCACGGCGAAAAAGACCTGTGGCTGGTTCCGACCGCCGAAGTTCCCGTAACCAATCTTTATCGCGACGAAGTTCTCGACGCTGCAAAACTCCCGATCTGCCTGACTGCCTACACGCCCTGCTTCCGCAGTGAAGCTGGCTCCTATGGGAAAGACGTCCGCGGCATCATCCGCCAGCATCAGTTCCAAAAAGTCGAACTGGTGAAGTTCTCGCGCCCGGAAACTTCCTACGACGAACTGGAAAAGCTAACGCACGATGCCGAGATGGTTCTGCAGAAGCTGGGCCTGCATTATCGCGTGGTGACGTTGTGCACCGGAGACATGGGCTTCTCCGCCGCCAAAACCTACGACATTGAGGTTTGGTTGCCGGGCCAGAACCTGTTCCGCGAGATTTCCTCCTGCTCGAACTTCGAGAGTTTTCAGGCGCGCCGCGCGAACATTCGCTATCGCCCGGAAGGCAAGAGCAAGACCGAACTCGTCCACACGCTGAACGGCAGCGGCCTCGCCGTCGGCCGCACCTGGGTCGCCATTGTCGAAAACTATCAGCAAGCCGACGGCAGCGTGCGCATTCCGGAAGCGTTGCAGTACTACATGGGCACCGACCGGATCACCCCAAGGAGCCTCTGATCGGTGCCACCAATTTGCGTGTGTTTCAGAAGGGCTAGAATAGAAGCTGGGTTTGCCATCCCATGAATTCCCAAATAAACTTGCAACAGCCCGAAGCAGTCCTGACGGTGCCGAGAGTTCCCGTCTCTCCCATGGGCGCGATCTGGCGCACAATTCGCGGATATATCCTCTGGTCTTACGAGCGCGGCACCCTGCACTACGACATCATGGTGACGCTCATCCTGCTTTTCGTCTTCATCTCGCCGCACGTTATCAACTTCAAAGACAAACCGGTCGAACGCAACCCACATCCAAGCGCGGTGCAGGTGATTCCCGACGAGAAGGGCGGCTTTATTTACCAGATTCCGGCCGCGGCCGTGAAGTCCGCCAACGGCGCCGACATCTCAGATCAGCTCGTGCGCATCATCGAACCCATTTCCGGCGCTGTCAGCGTAACCAAGTATGAGCCGGTGAAAGACGCCGCTGGCCACACCCAGGCCTACAGGGTGTGGGTGGAGAAGGAGTAGCTGCGGGACATGAGATTCACCCTGTCAACGCTGGCCGTTCTCGTGCTGCTCTCTGCCCCCGCTTGGCCGCAATCGGACTCTGCGGCGCTAGACCGCGTCCTGTCCGAGATGGACTCTGCCGCGAAAGCCTTTCACAGCGCCGAAGCCACCTTCTCTACCGATCACTACACTAAGGTCGTGGACGAAACCGAAACGCAGAGGGGGAAGATCTATTTCCAGCGGCGCGGCAAGGACGTCGAAATGGCCGCCGACATTGTCGAACCCGATAAGCAATACGCGATTTACTCAAACGGCAAAGCGCAGGTCTATAACCCCAAGATTGACCAGGTCAACCAATACCGGGCGGACAAGAACCGCGCCCAGGTGGAAGCTTTTCTGTTGCTTGGCTTCGGAGGCGGAGGGCACGAGTTGCTTACGTCCTACGATGCAAAATACCTGGGTTCGGAGAGCGTGGGCGGCGTCAGCGCTTCGAAGCTGGAGCTTGTGCCCAAGTCGCAGCAAATGCGCAACAACATCTCGCGCATCTTGATGTGGATTGATCCCGGTCGCAGAATTTCCGTGCAGCTTCAGTTGTTCTTTCCCGGAGGCGACTATCGCCTGACGAAATACTCCGACATTCGTATCAACCAAAAGCTTCCCGACAGCGCCTTCAAGCTCAAAACCACTCCGAAAACGACTTTCGTTCCGCCACAAGGATAGCGGATTTTTCCACCCGGAGACACGGAGTCACGGAGGAATGCTTCGCGTGTCTGGCTCCGGCGATATTCCCGTGTGTCCCCGTGAGTCCGCGCTGATGTGGTGATGTTGGCGCGGCGAGACGGAAGGGCAGGGCCGTCTGCGCTCCGCTTCGCCCAAGCCGCAGTTCTCCGTGTCTCGGTGACTCCGTGGTGAGGAATCCGGGCGAACCAACCGCTTCCGTTTCAGTTACTTGGCAAAAGGCGGGCAGCAACAGAATCATGCTGAAAAACCGGCTCGGCTCCGCTATACTCGATAGCAATCCGGCAACGCGGACATCCAATGGCAAAAGTCTTCACGATTCCAGTTCCCCCCGATCTATCCCGTAAACCGCGCGAGCGCACGTCGGATCCACGCTACGTAGATGGTCAGAAAATGCTGGTCGAAGCGATAAAGTACCTGGCCACGACCGACCGTGTGGCCAATCGCAGCGCCATCGAACTGCTCTCCGAGCACGTCCGCACCCGCTTCCGCATGACCGACTCGCCGTTGAGCTAGGTCGGACCCTGGAATCACGGACCCCCACAAGCCCCTGTTCCGCGGACGCTCCTCTTCCGCGATCACGTCGAACAGTCTGCCGTCCGTAGTCAGCGCCCGCTCAGCTAGAACGTTAGCCGCAGAGCGAGCTGCAGGATGCGCTCGGTATGCGTTGGTTCCGGGCCAGTTCCAAAATCCGTGGTCGTGACCTGACCAAACGTGAGGTCGTAGATATTGGTGTCCGGATTCGCGAATTCGGCGTGGTTGAACACATTGAATGCTTCCAAGCGGAATTCGGTGTTAACCCTTTCCGTGATTGGGGTGGTCTTGGCCAAAGCCAAGTCCAGGTTGGTGCGGCCGGGCCCGCGGAAAAAATCTCGCGGCAAGCCGTAGCCACTGCCGGGAGTGTCCGAGATCGCGACGAACGTACCGCAGTCGAAGTACTGATTACCTGTTTGCGGCAGGCCTGTGTTGGCGTTATTACAACTTGTTATGTGCCTTGGGTTGAGGATCTTAAGCGAGCTATACCCCGGCGCGAACACAGCATCGGCCAGGTAGCCGTCTCCAGCTCCCGAAGGCCCCGGGTCTGAGGGGCTGAACGAGTAAGTCAGGCCCGAACTGACGCTGAGCGGAAATCCGGTCCGCCAGCTCAAGATGGGATAAAGACTCCATCCCTTTACCAGCCGCTTCGGTCCGGTCGCCCAGTACTGGCCAAAAGGCAAATCCCACCCTCCGCTGAACGTGATGCGATGGGTGAGGTCGAAATTGGAGGAGGCGCGGAACTGGCCAATGTTGTAATACGGGACTTGCGAGTCCCGGTTCCGGAATCCAGAGGCATTGTCAATACTATGGCCATACGTGTAGCCCAGGGTGAAGTACGTGTTGCCAAAGAAGCGGCTGGTGCCGTTTTTCTTCGTTAACGAAGCTTCCAGACTGTTGAAACTGGCGAAGCTGCGGTTTTCGAACTCGGAAACGTTTTGAAAGGGACAAGCGGAGGGGCCGGATTGGAAATTCGCCGGGCTACAGTAGGCTATCAAGTCGGCATTGGTCTGCTGCTCGTTCAGAATTCGGGCCGGATTGGCGCCATTTACTGTGCTCAGATCGAAAGGGTTTATGTCCTCGAGGGATGTAAGTCCCTTCGAACTGCTGCCCACGTAGTTCACTTCGGCGACCAGGTTTCTCGCGACTTCGTGCTGCACGCTCAGGTTGTACTGATAGGTGTAAGGGGTATGAAGATGCGGGTTCACGAAGTAGACCGAACCGCCCGCGGTCGGGAGAAAATTATAGAAGGGACAGACATAGCCGCTGCTCGCGCATGGATTGAATGCGTTGGCAGGGTTGGCTCCCGGAGAGGGAAAGGGCTGCGCGAAAGGAGTGGTAGAGTTCTCCCACGGCACGCTATAGAAGGGCGTACTCGACGACGTATAGGCTGGTGCGGAGGGGCTGGGGCTGGGACAGTACTGATTCTGGCTAGAGGGCAAGCACGGGAAATAGACGTACGGCTCGCTGTAAAACGGCGGGGCGCCGTTAAATTGCAAATTGTCTTCGCCCTTCAGCACGTCGTAAAAGATGCCGAAACCTCCGCGAACGCTCGTCCGGTTGCTGCTGCCCGGACTCCACGCAAATCCGATTCGCGGCGCAAAGTTGTCCCGGTCGGGGAAATTCGCGCCGCGTGGCGCGCCTGCATCTCCGGGAAAAACCAGCCCCAGCGGCGCGTAAGGAAATCTCTTTGATTGGTCCCCGGGAACGATGGAAAACGTCCTTCCCTCAGTGTCGATCTTGGGCGTGCTGTACTCGTAGCGTATCCCCAGAGTCAGGGTTAGGTTCTTACGCGCCCTCCATTCATCTTGCGCGAATCCGTACAGTGCTTTGCTGCGGAAGTTGTTGCTTGCATTCGCCCCTTCAAACAAGTTGTTGGGGGCTCCCACCAGAAAGTCGGCAAGGCTGTTGCCGGTGCCGTCACCGTTGCTGGCGTATCCCGAATAACCGAAGTCTCCGTCACCGTAGTAGTCGTAGAGGGTGTTCTGCTGGTAGGCAGAGAAGCCCACGCCTAATTTCCACGTGTTTGGCCCTCTGACCCATGTGAGCGTGTCTGCAAAGGCGAACGTATTGCCGATCTCATAGGCCGGACCCTGCGGGCTGTCTCCGATCGCAAGGCCGTTGTCGAACGTCAGCAGCGGCGGGCCATTGGGTAGGTCGGATAGGATCCCAAAGCCCAACGAGGCTGAAGTGGGGAGGTTCGCGGGTGGCAGGGCATCCAGGCTATAGCGCCGCTGCGCGGTGACGCGGAACTCATTTAACAACGTGGGTGAGAACGTCCGAGTGTAGGCAAAGTTCGCGAGATAATTGTTATTCTGAACCAGGCCCGGGAACCCCGTAACGTCGGCGCCATTGAGCGGGAACGGCTCGAACTCAGGGTTCCTGTACCCTCCTACCGTCACCGAGAGCTTGTCTTTCGCAGTGAAATTGAAATCGAGCTTTATCGTTAGCTCATTGTTGTTGTCCCTGCCGGTTGCCGCAGGGGATATCAAACCAGTGGGGCTTGTAATCGACTGCAGGTTGAATGTCGTGATATAGGCTTGTGCTGCCGGATCGATGTTCGTAATAGTGGCACAATTCTGCCAGGTTGAGGGGTTGTTAACGGCGCAATTCGCAGCGTAGTTCGCGGGTGCAAACCACGTATTTGTCCGAAGAAATGCATCCACGTTGGGGTCGGGGCATCCAGCCGCGTTTTGGCACGTCGCTCCACCCAGGGTGGTTCCCCCCTGAGCGACAGCTTGCGAAAAGTTTCCTTGCAGTTCCGCCGGCGTGAAGGTTGTTATATCGGACTGAACAAAGGTTTCTGTCTGGCGCTGGCCCTGATACGACACGAAAAAAAAGTAGCGGTCCTTACCTTCCAGCAGGTGGGGAATCGTAATCGGCCCGCCCAGCGTGCCGCCGAACTGATGCCGCTTCAGGTCGTTTCGCGGAAGGCCATTAATGATATTGAAATAGGAATTTGCGTCGAAAGCAGTATTGCGGGCGAACTCAAACGCACTGCCATGGAGCTGGTTCGTGCCCGACTTGGTTACCACGCTGATGACGCCCGCGCCATTGCGGCCGTACTCCGCCGTGTAGTCGCTGGTGAGAATGCGGAACTCGGCGATCGAGTCCGGATTGGGATTGAGGACGACGCCGTTATCGAGGAGGTCATTGTTGACCCCGCCATCCAACAGAAAGGTCACGGAGTCGGCCCTGCCGCCGCCGATGCTGAAATGTCCGGCGCCGGTGTCATCCGGGTTGTCTTCGGTCACTCCGGGCTGCAACAAAGCCAAGTCCAGCACGTTGCGGCCGTTCAGCGGCATATTTACGATAGGCCGGCTGGTGATGCTCTGGCCGATGGTCGGGTTTACCGTCTCCACTGCTTCCGCTTGCCCCTCTACCAGCACCCTTTCGCTGACCGCGCCCACTCCCATCTTCAGGTCAACTCGCAGCGCCTGGTTGATCTCGAGCGGGGCCGTCGTTCTTTCCAGGGTCCGAAAGCCTTCATGGCTGGCCGTGATCTTGTAGATGCCGATGGGCAGGTTCAAGACCTGGTAGAACCCGTATTTATCGGTCGTCGTTTCGGAGGAAACATTGGTCGCTGTGTTCGTGACTGTAACCTTGACGTCTGGCACCAACAATCCCTGCTGATCGGTTATGGTGCCTAGGATTTTGGCGGTCGCCTGTTGTGCCGCTGCGTCTGGGGCCAACAACAGGGCCAGAAGCACAACCGCCGCCACAGTCGGCAGATGTCCCAGTGTCCGGGTTCGCATAGGACGCGTCTTTTCGCGGATGGCAGTTCTAGGTTGAATCTTTGTCCGTTCGCTACTCTGAAACAGGGCAGTGAAGGACCCGGTTCGGGGGAAGGAGGTGGGTCTCATGGGGTTCGGGCTCCTGGGGATCCTAGACATAACTATTGCACGTTGTCTTCCGCTAGAACAAGGCCGGGTCGAACAGGAAAGCCAATGACAAAGCGACGGAAAGTAATGACTTCGCTGCGTGTGGCCCGGCATCACCTTATGGCATTTGGGATTCCGCTCCAATAAATCGAAACCCCTCACCAAGTCTCCGGCGTTCCTCTGTGGCCCGCGTTCTTTCTAAAGCCTGGGCTTTCTTACAGAGCCGAGTCAGCGTTTCCGTGCACCACGAAATCAGACCGAGGACCGCGCCTCAATCTGCACGAGACGAGAAAAGCCGCCGCCAGCACAATCACCACCGGATAGCACTCCAGCGTGTAGCGTGGCTCCGGATTCTCGATCGTCCCCAGAAACATCGTGCGCAGCAGCACGAAACCGGCCAGCAAACCGGCGTAGCGGATTCGGGAGACCCTCCAAATCACCGCCAGCAGCGCAGCCCCGACATAAAACAAATTCAGCAGCCCGAATCCCACGGCCAGCGCCGACTCTCTGGGGTCGTCGTTGAACTCCCACCACCGATTATCGGGAGGCAGAAGCTCGGTCCGCGGACGCAACCACATGTCGGCCACCCGCACCACCGGCAGCACAACGTAAGAGCGAAACGGGCGTGTCCGAATCCGTTCCGCCGCCAGGTCGCCAAAGCGCGTGTCCAGTTCCGGGGTCAAATCTTGCGACCGGTTATAGTCGGCGATCAGCGCCAAGGTCCTCTCGCGCGTCGGTTGGTCCAAAGCGCGTGCCGGCAGCTTCCCAACGTCAATCTTGTCGCCCGGCACACTCCAGTAAATCTCTTCTACCGAAACATAATCGGCCATCCAGGTTGCCACCCAGCGATTAAACCCTCGCGGAGCCAGTTCCTCCGTTTGGGTGGCATAGCGCGGAGCCAGCGGCTGGAAGTGGTGCAGCGTCCGGAAATTACGAATCGTCCACGGAATCAGCGGCGCCAGGGCAAGCACAATCACTGTGACTCCGGCTACGAGGGTTCGAACGGCAACGCCCGAATCAATCCGCCTCGCTTCATCGCGCCGCCTCCACATCGCGAGAGTCAGATACGCCACGGCTGCCACGAGCAGAATTCCACCATCCGGCCGCAGCAGAATACAGGCCCCAATAGCCAAACCGCTTGCTGCCCAGAGGACTATGGGCGAGCAATGCCGATCTCGTGGCATTGGTTCCTTCGGGCCGTTCATACTACACAGCGCCGCCACCGCACAGTCGAGCGCGAGCACAGTACAGAAAATCTCCAGACTTTCCGCCAGCTCCACCGCAGCGTAATTCGCCAGAAACGGACACATCGCCGCCAGCGCAAACGCCACTCGCGGAGCCAGTCGGCCCGAGACCGTTCGCCTCGCCAGATCCGCAATCAGCAGGCAAGTGACAAGGTCGAGAAGAATCTGGACAATCAGGACAGCACGGATGTTCCCCAAACCGAACACCCAGAAAATCCCCGCGAGAAATGCTGGATACCCGGGCAGCCGCGTATCGGTCGGCACGATCTGCGCCAATTCAGTCTGGCCGTAAACGCCATGTAGCAGCCAGTT
>Ga0187771_10003859_pt1 | contig 10525 bp, 11 predicted proteins | sample 0116_SJ02_MP15_1_FD_133139 | JGI IMG/M metagenome (GOLD analysis project Ga0187771, IMG submission 133139) | Tropical peat soil microbial communities from peatlands in Department of Meta, Colombia - 0116_SJ02_MP15_10_MG | ecosystem: Environmental > Terrestrial > Soil > Wetlands > Peat | place... | reverse complement strand
CGCTGGGACCTGCTTAATTTCGCAGACAAACGTGCCATGGGAGGGGATTCAGACTATGACTTCGGCTTCGGTTTCGATCATATGCAATTACAGACCTTGTTGCAGGCTATGGCTTATAAGAAGCATGGCATTCGGACGGTATTGGAAGCGCTGGTAACCTATCGGATGCAGATGTATTGGTATGCCAACCGGAATCCCAATGCAGCCCTGTATGGTGTCCCCTGCCCGGTCAAGTCAAAGGAAGAATTGATGAAGATCTGGGAACGGACGCCAGGGAGTGGTGATATCAATCCAGAATTCTGGAAGAGACTGCCTGTGAACAATCCCGTCGAAGGGGCCTCTGCCTTCATCGTGGTACCCGCAGAAGAGGCAAAATCCTATACGGACAAACCCATCTATATCGATGGCATTGCTTACAAATGTAACCACCATCTTCTCTCGAGCCAGATGTATTACCCTGTTCCTGCCCTTGTCAAGTATGATGCCGCTGATTTCGCAGCACCCCATCTGGCTGTTGACGAAGCTTATTGTATGGCGAAGGTCAAAGCGGATGACATCGATTTTGCGGAGATCTTTGAATCTCATATTACTTCTATTATTCCAACCCTTCAGGCGACCCAGGTTCCACCTGAAGGAAAGGCCATCTATTTTGTCATCGAAGGCGAGACAGCTGTTGACGGACGGCTTCCCGCGGGGACAGATGGTGGAAGGGGAGGGTTTGGCATGACCTCGGGCTCAAATGAATCAGACGGCATCTATGAGGCAGTGGTCCAGATGAGGGAAGAGGCTGGAGAGCGACAGGTCCCCAAAGCCGATATTTCTGTCATTGTAGGTATGCAGGGTGAGATGGCCTCTTCGGCTGCTTTGGTGCTTCGTAGGGAATAAAGATTTTTAGGGAAAGGAGTTGGAGCATGAAACTGGCATTCGGGACCGGAGGGATGGATTGGCAAGAAAGGATTAACTTTGCAAAAATGAGGCAGGAAAGGCTGGCCAAGGGGCAGAGGATGCTGAAGAAATATGGCGTTGCTTCGGCCCTTCTTACCCGAAGCGAAAATATCCGCTACATGATGGGTCTTCGAGGGGCTCCTGAATTCGCTCCACAAATGCGGTATGCACTGGTTTTTACCGAGCATGAGCCGATCATGTATGAAATGGGGGATGCCTTGGAACATCATAAGGTCCACTGCAATTGGATCAAACCTGAGAACTGGCGATATTCGTTTTGCTGGCTGGGTGGTTGCTGCGGTCCAGAGGCCACAGCCGATGTGGCGACCAAGTGGGCTCAGGCCATTGCACAAGACTTGAAGACAAAGGGATTGCAGAGGGAAAGGCTGGGAGTGGATGCCATGGATGACGTCGGCAGGCAGGCCCTCATGAAAGTCGGAATTGAGATGGTTCCGGTGATGCCCGCGATGCGAGAAGCCAGAAGGACCAAGACAAAGGAAGAGATCTTATGCATGAAGATGGGAGTTGCTATCGCTAACGTGGGGTATGCCACTGTCTGTGAAACATTGAGGCCCGGTCTTCGGGAATGTGATGTGGGTGGAGTGGTGATGGATGCCATGTTGAAGGCAGGTGCCGAACACGCCAATGCTGGCGTGAGATCTGGTCCAAATACCTTTGAAGTCTTTCATATTGGAAACCTGGATAGAATCATACAGGTGGGCGATCTGGTCTATGTCAATTTGTGTTCAACCACGTACATGGGATATCGGGTCTGCTACTATCGGACCTTCATCGCAGGAAGAAAACCGAACCAGAAAGAGAAGGATTGGTATAAGAAATTATATGACCGGATCTACGCAGTGATCGATGCAATCCAGCCAGGGGCTACTACAGCAGATGCGGCAAGGCATCTGTTGCCTGCAAGCCATTGGGGATATGAAGCCGAAGAGAGATTGCTCGTTTCGGAAGTAGGACATGGAATCGGGATGACCTATGATGAGCCGATCATCAGCCGCATCTGGTCCTTTGATCATCCTCAGACTTTTGAGCCCGGCATGGTGATTGCCGTGGAATGTAGGGAAGGCGAACTCGGCTACGGAGGGGTCCGATTCGAGGAGATGGTAGTCGTAACTGAAAAGGGCCATGAAATCATCACGACCTGGCCGGCAGAGGAAATCATGCCAGTGGGTCTGTACGTTGATTAATTCAGATGTTGAATCAAAAAAGCAGTTGGGATTGCTTCCAAACCTTTACCAAGCGGTTCTTTATTATGTTTTATGGGGAACATGCGAAATTGCTGATGATGACTTCTGGAATGTGCTTGGAAGCGGGGGAGTGCAACGTGAAAAGGTTCCGCTGTAAAGCTTTTCCAGCAACCCCAACTGCTTTTGAAGCATTCTTCTGTGGGTGTTGGATCAATAGGGCAATAGAAGTACCATAAATCAGCCTGAAAAGAGGAGGAATGGATATGTTCCCTGAACCTTTATACCGGCATGGAGTCCTTCGGACAACGAAGATGTGGAGACAGCGGAAGGAACGATATCGGTTAGTAGGGTCCAGATGTAAGAATTGCGGACAGCTCTGGTGGCCAGGTCGGCATGGGAAGGTTTGTGGGAGATGTAATTCCCGAGATCTGGAAGAGTATGAATTCAGCCACGAAGGAGAACTGTTTGTCCATCATGCGGAAGGGCAGAGCTTCCCCATCCAAGCGATTCATGGCTTTGAGGTTTATGGCGATACACGCATTTTCGCCATGGTCAAGCTGATCAAGGAAGGAATTTATATCGGTCCCACAGAGATTGTGGATTGTCCTCCAGAGAAGGTCAAAGATGGGATGAAGGTCAAAATGGTACTGCGAAAATTTCGGAGGGAGTCAAACGGCAACTGGATGTACGGTTTCATGTGGGCCCCAGCCGAACTTTGAAATTGTTGCGCCGCCTTGCCCTTTGTCATTTCATTTTTAGATCGCTTGTATTCATTTGTTGAGTAATTGGAGAAGGAGAAAAAGATGGGACTCAGTCGATACAAACCCAACATATCCATTCTCTTATGCTTTATGTTTATTTTTCTTTTTACAGAATGGGGATATTCTCAAGAAGAGGAGATTGCCAAATTTCCCAGGCGGCCGATCACTTTTATTGTTCCCATTCCAGCTGGTGGGCCGACTGATTTTGCCTTTCGCTTGATTTGTAAAGAATCGGAAAAAATTCTTGGTCAGCCTTTTGTCGTAGTCAATAAACCCGGTGCCGGGCAGTCCATTGGAATGGCAGCCATCGCTACAGCCAAACCGGATGGATACACCATTGGTCAGAGCGGTAACAGCGGACTGCTTTTGGTACCGCATATCGAAAAGGTGCCCTACCATCCGATAAAGGATTTTAAACAGATCATCCAGTGCGGAGGTTTCAATTTCGGAGTCATCGTCAAATCCGATTCTCCCTTTAAGAGTTTTAAAGAACTGATTACCTTTGCCCGACAGAACCCGAAAAAGCTGACCTATGGCTCTACGGTAAATAGTATTCAATATCTCATCGTGGAACAGATTGCTAAGAAGGAGAAGGTTCAGTTTACCCATATCCCATTCAAGGGAACTCCGGAGGTGGAAGCAGCGCTCTTAGGAGGGCACATCCTTTTCGGGGTAGGCGATTTTAGCTATGCCCAGGTTGAGGCAGGGCAGACTCGTGTGATTCTCCTCCTCAGGGAGGAACACTCTGTCGAATACCCGGAGACTCCGATCTTAAAAGACTTGGGCTATGATGATGTCCCTGCTCCTTATTACCTTGGTATTTGTTGTCCAAAGGGGGTGCCCGAGGGGATCGTTAAGAAGTTAGAAGAGACATTTACCAAGGTGATGAAGGAGCCGACCTTCATCAAGGGGATGAAAGAAGTCCGCCTCCCCATTATTTATCGTAGCGGTAAAGAGCTGGATGATTATGTAGCCCATAATCATGAGGTCTTTGGAAAAATTTTTAAAGAGATTCAAAAGAAATAGTCACCATGCTTTCTCATTACCTCTGCTGAAGTTCATCCCAAAGAAAGAAAGGGAGGTTATTTTCTATTATGAAGAGTGGGCGAATCGAAAGAGATCCTGAAATTCAGGAATTAAAAGAACGTGTCGCGAAGGCAACGAGAATCCTCTTTGAGATGGGACTGGCCGATTTTTTTGGTCATGCCAGTGCCCGCATTCCTGGTAAAAACCAGATCTTGATTAAACCCTCCATAAGCCCCTTGGGCTCTATTCGTCCTGAGGATATTCTTATTGTCGATATGAACCATTACCAACAGGGGGATATGACCGATCCCTTGATGCGGGAGAAAGGTCTTCCCCCAGGCGAAGTGATTCTTCATATCGCCATTTATCGAAAGCGGAAAGACGTTCTTGGAGTGGTCCATACCCATCAACTTCTGGCTACTTCTTTTGGTATTGCTGGGAAACCGATCGTTCCTCTCCATAATCAAACCTCCCCCTTCAGTCCTGCCACTGCCTTATACAACAAACCTGATATGATCTCGAATGAAACCCTGGCCTCTGAGGTAGCGGATGCCTTAGGTGATCGCAACGGGATTCTCCTTCGGGGTCATGGTGTGGTGGTCGTGGGAAGAAGCGTGGAAGAAGCCACAGTCAATGCTATCTACCTTGAGAGAGCAGCAAAGATCCAGATCCTGGCAAATCTGATAGGAAGGCCTGTCCCTCTGGATGATGAATACTGTAAAAGGTTTGTCGGGCAAATTGATTCTTTGCGGGTAAGGGATGCCTTTGCCTATTTTGAATCCCTTCTCGGGTCTCCTATCAAAGGTCTGAGCTAATGGCAGGAGATTTCTTCCAAGGTCTTCTCTGGCTTTGCATCGGGGTCGGGGTTCTCTTTTTTTCCTCCAGCTACAGCATGGGTACCCTATCAGAACCAGGACCAGGTGCATTGCCCTTTGGGCTTGGTCTTGTCTTTGTTCTCCTTTCGTTGATTCTCCTCTTTCGCTCATGGCGGGGCAAACCATCTGAAGACAAAAAGCGGCTGTCCTTTGGGTCAAGGTGGCACAAAATTTTTATGATCATCCTCTTCTTGGCCCTGGTCACCTTTTTCCTTGAGAGCCTTGGATACCTTCTATCCATTTTTCTCATGATCACCCTATCCATGCTGATCATGGAGCCCAAGAGATGGGTTTCCGCCCTCCTTCTCGGCAGCATCTCCTCTTTCTCCTCCTATGTGCTTTTTGACGTCTGGCTGAAGGTCCAATTACCGAAAGGACTTTTTTATTTTTAAGGATGATCATGATGGAAAATCTCTTTCACAACATGGTCCTTGGATTTTCCGTAGCGAACTCTCTGGTTAATCTCCTCTACTGTTTCATTGGTGTTGTCATCGGTACGCTCATCGGCGTCCTCCCTGGGATCGGACCCGCTGGCACCATTGCCATGCTTCTTCCTGTTAGCTACAGGATGGACCCCGTCTCAGCTATCATCATGATGGCAGGGATCTATTATGGTGCCCAATACGGGGGTTCAACCACATCGATTCTCCTCAACATCCCTGGTGAAGCATCCTCTGTCGTTACCTGTTTAGATGGATATCAGATGGCTCGTAAAGGTAGGGCTGGGCCCGCCCTTGGGATGTCGGCTTTCGGCTCCTTTATTGGTGGGACCCTTAGCGTCGTAGGCCTCATGCTTCTTGCACCTTTCCTCGTCCAGGTGACTCTTAAGTTCGGCCCTGCAGAGTTTTTTGCATTAATGGTTTTTGGTTTGACCATGATCGCTTACCTTGGCTCTGGTTCCCTGATCAAATCCCTGCTCATGGGTACAGCAGGTCTTTTTATTTCTACCATTGGAATGGACCCGGTCAGCGGTATCATCCGATTTACGTTTGGGAGTATCACATTGACAGATGGAGTGGGATTTGTCTCTGTGGCCATGGGAATGTTTGGATTAGCAGAGGTTCTGGAGAATCTGGAGGAAGAGATCCATCAGGAAGTCTACGAAACGAGCCTGCGCGGCCTCCTCCCAACTTTGAAAGATTGGATAGACAGCCGCTGGGCCATCCTTCGTGGGACAGTGGTCGGTTTCCTTTTGGGAATGCTTCCTGGAGGAAGTACTGCCCTTCCCACTTTTATCGTCTATGGATTGGAGAAAAAGTTTTCTAAATACCCTGAGAAATTTGGCACCGGGGTCATCGAAGGCGTGGCTGCCCCGGAGACTGCTAACAATGCGGCAACAGGAGGAGCGATGATTCCCTTGCTCTGTTTGGGGATTCCTGCCAACGTAGCCATGGCTGTGCTGTTGGGCGCCTTCATCCTCCACGGCATCCAACCCGGTCCCCTCCTGATGGGGAAATATCCGCAGCTCTTCTGGGGCACGATCGCCAGTATGTATATCGGGAACGTGATGCTTCTCATCCTCAATCTCCCGCTGATTGGACTCTGGGTCCAGATCCTGAAGGTTCCGTATCGCCTGTTATTCCCCTTGATCATGCTCTTCTGTTTTGTCGGGTCCTATGGCTTAAACAACAATGCTTATGATGTTCTCATCATGATCATTTTTGGGGGTCTTGGTTACATCATGCGTAAGTACCGTTACGAGGGTGCCCCTTTTCTATTAGCTCTGATCCTGGGACCGATGCTGGAAACATCCTTTCGCCAGGCACTGATCATCGGTGACCCTTTCGTCTTTTTCAGAAGGCCAATCTCAGCATCGTTCCTCGGCTTTGCCCTTTTGCTTTTAATCCTGAGGCCTCTCCTGAAAATCATCCGGAAAGGGCATTGAATGTTTGAAGTGAATATTTTAATCGACTTATGAAAAATTTATTCCTGGTGTTTTCATTCTCGGATGAAAGGAGATCGAGATGAGAGATGAAAGGGTTTGTTCTTGGCTGAAGTGTTTTTTTATTGTCTTTTTAGCAGTTTTATTATTCTCTCCTCTTCCGGCCATGAGCCAGGGTGATTATCCTACCCACGCCATCAAACTTCTTGTAGGTCATACTGCTGGAGGGAATGCTGATTTGGGGCTTCGACTCCTCGCGGAATCAGCAGGCAAAATCCTTGGCCAACCAGTGGTGATTGAAAACAAGCCCGGAGGAAACTCCTTCTTGGCTTTTGTTTCAGCGATGAATTCAAAGCCAGATGGTTATACCATTGCTGACTACAGCAGCATGAAGTATGACCTGACAGTTATGTATGAAAAGGTTCCGCGCAAGGTAGAGGACGCAACGGCCATTGGCTGCTATTGGAGCATCGTGCACGGAGTGGCGGCTAAAGGAGATGCCCCCTGGAAAACATTTAAAGAATTGGTAGAGTATGCCCGCTCTCACCCCGGGACAGTCACTTACGGGGTTCCCAATGCCGGAGGTCCTCCTCATTTGGCTATGATTTTATTAGGAAAGAAGGAAAGAGTCGAATGGAAGGTGGTTCCCTACCAGGGGCTGGCCCCAGCCATTCCGGCGCTTCTTGGCGGGCATATTACTTTAATTTCCGGTCTTGCTGGAACCCAGTTGGAACAGGTGAAAGCTGGGAAAATGAAGCTTCTTGTAATTACAGGAAGGAACAGACTGCCTGATTTTCCTGATGTGCCAACCCTCAAGGATTTGGGGTATGATATCGATGTCTCCTTTGACATTGGTTTAGTGGGCCCCAAGGGGATTGAGCCGCCCATCCTCCAAAAGTTGGAGGACGCCTTTGCCAACGCAGCCAAGGACTCCAAATTTATCCAGTTTATCAGAGATAACAACATGGTCCTTACCTCCATGAATGCGAAGCAATACACTCAGTATTTGAAAAAGAATTACGAGGTTCGGGCGCCTCTCATTCGTGAATTGGGCCTTGCGTACAAGTAGATTTGGGCATTTATTAATATTTAAATTTCAATAGCCATCCTGATTACCCATCTCTTCAAAGTGGGGGAGGGTAAGGGAGATGACATGGGGTAGTTGATACGGGGGCTCCGTCTTTAACGGAGATAGATTTCCAGGTGTGGTTGAATGAGTCGTGGGGTAGATTTGAAAATCAAGCAGCGTACCTGATTACTTCCAACTCTGCAGAGGTATCAACTTTCTCCAGAATTTTCTCAACACGCTGCATCACGTGGTCTTCCAACAGATACTCCTCACAATTATTGCATTGAATGACCGGCAGATCCTTAAGGATGACGATGGTCGTTTCGTTCACTTTGAAAGGCAGGTTTGTTGCAAATGATTTCATATCGGAGCCACAGGTACGGCATTTCATTGGAGTTACCTCCTTCTTCTGTAGTCTTTTTCCCATTCCTCAGAACTGGGATGATATGCGGTCACTATTCTAATATTCACGTTTGGGACATCAACGGCCACCAAAAGATGAATCGGAGAACCTCCCGACTCGGCGTAAATGAGGTAGCTTGGAAGATATTTGTCTTTTGGATACTCCTCTATGATTTCAAAGCTGTCAATCGCGTCGAGTATTTGTTCACGCGAGATATACCTTCCGCGCAGGCGCATATTCACGTGATATGTCCAAAGCACCTTTCCCTCGGCAAGACATCTCTTGATGAACCTCAAGGGATCATTGAGTGTCTCTCCACGATTAGCCATTTGAAGACCCTCTGAGAGAAAGAAATACGTCCGTCTAAGAGAATAGTACAGGGATAGGACAGATTAGTCAATTGGATTCTTGGATTAAGCGGTCCATAATGGCCGGGTGGTAAGGGAATTTCCTGACGCGACCCATCCTACCAAGTTCTGTTTTTTGAACATAGACTGGGAGACCTTCCCGTTTGCTGACTGAAAAATTCAGTCATGTAGGAATTCAACTACGTCCCCATCTCCGAAAATGGGTGGGGCTCTTTACTTAAGAATTGTCCCAATGCTGCATCATTGTAATTATGTTGTTTTTCTGATATGGTAACGGTGAGGTTCGTGCAATTTTTAGGTTAATGAGATGGGCATTAAGAATATCTATGAAAGATTTGTTTGGTTTGATAATCAGGTCAGGGCAAAAAAGTGTCCCAATGCTACTACCCTTGCGAATCAGTTCGAAATCTCAACCAAGACCGCCCAGCGCGACATCGATTTTATGAGAGATAGGCTTCGTTGCCCACTCGATTACGATTCAAGCCAAAAGGGCTACTATTACGATGACGAGACGTTCTCTCTGCCTATGGTTTACCTCTCCTCTGAAGAGCTTTCTTCTCTCTTAGTTGCCAGAAAGATGCTTCAGGATATCAGCGGGTCTTACATAGGCAATGAGATATCTTCCATTCTCCAAAAGATTAAAAATGTTTTGAACAAGCACATGGCTACGGGAGATGCTATCGATGATGCCCTCTCTTTTCAACTGATCGAATACTCTCCAGCCCCCGGAGAAGTCTTCAAAACCGTTCTGGAAGGGTGTTTGAAACGGCGGCTCCTCAGCTTCACCTACGATTCTCCGGCCAGAGAGGAAAAGAACGTAAGGACAGTCGAACCTTACCACCTGTTTAACTACATGGGAACATGGCATCTCATTGGCTACTGCCACCTGAGAAAGACAATAAGAGACTTCATGCTGGGAAGAATAACGGAGGCAAAGCTGTTGACCGAGGCCTTTCAAATGCCTTCCGATTTCAGTGTGAAGGATTATTTCCAGTCTTCCTTTGGGATCTACAAAGGGGGCCCAAGAAAAGAAGTCACGCTCAAATTCTCCCCTCTTAAAACAAGATGGATCAAGAATCAGATATGGCACAAAGACCAAAAGACAAGATTCCTCAAGGACGGCTCCCTCGAATTAAGTTTCCCCGTTACAGACTTTTTCGAGGTTCAGATGGAGATATTGAAACACGGCGCTGATGTCGAAGTCATCAAGCCGAAAAGCCTCAGACAATTAATCAAGACCGAAGCAGAAAAAATCGCTAAAATCTATTAAAATCCCTCTTAAATTCCAGCCAGTTAAACATAGGACACTTCCTGGGGTAGGTTCCTATTTATAATTGAGAAAAAATGGAAAAAAGCTTCAGGAGGTGGGGCATGAACGTAAGCGAAATTAGAGACATTGGGGATTCCGGGAGGTTGGATAAATTACAGAGAAATTACTTAAAAGCCCAGAAAGAATTGGAACAGACAACCAACAAAGGACTCCGCGTGGAGATCAAGGAATATATTGATGACCTGAAGACGGAGATGGGATGGATCCTGCTCGACAATGGCAGGTATGATGAAGGGCTGGCCATGTACAAATCCCTCCCTTGGGTAACACACGGTGAGGCCAAGTTCAATGGTATGAGCAGGGCGCTCATTGAGATGGGGCAATACGATGACGCAAGAAAACTTCTGGGAAAAGGACTGGAAAGGTTTCCGGAATCCCATGCGCTCTGGGTTGCCAAGGGTGTGCTGGATCAGAGACTGGGGTATGATCTCGAATCACTTCGATGCTTCCAATTTGCCCTCCGGTATGCCCCCAAAGGACAGGGAGAGGCGATCTTTGATGTTGCCTCAGCTCTATTTCAATTAGGCCATCGCAAAGAGGCACTGAAAGTACTTCAGGATCTCGTAAAAAAATATCCGTATGAGCCAAGGTATCTTGTAGGTTTGGGAGCTGGTCTCCTGCAAACAGGGTACCCTAAAGACGCAATTCGGTGTTACGAGGG
>Ga0187771_10003858_pt1 | contig 10527 bp, 10 predicted proteins | sample 0116_SJ02_MP15_1_FD_133139 | JGI IMG/M metagenome (GOLD analysis project Ga0187771, IMG submission 133139) | Tropical peat soil microbial communities from peatlands in Department of Meta, Colombia - 0116_SJ02_MP15_10_MG | ecosystem: Environmental > Terrestrial > Soil > Wetlands > Peat | place... | reverse complement strand
TGGTAGCCCTCCGATTCGTTCAATTGCAGAGAGCTCGACGTTATCGAACATTCCAAGTCGCGAGCGGACCGCAATTACGTCATCGTGCCGAACTAGCATGTTCGGCCCGCTTAGCTTATTAGAAATCACTCCATTGTGAATTATATTGTCGGTAGCTATGTCACCTCGCCTCTGTAGGGATTTTCAATCTTGAGCCACTTCCTCCGTTCGCTATCATCGCTCCACTCGGCAGCGGCCAAGAGCCCAAGCAAAGGACACCGGGTCGAATTCGCCGCTCAGCTGAGCGGAATTGCAGCAGTAGGCTCTATAACAATCCTATCACTTGTTCCCGGAAATATACGGCCGCACTTCTTTGAGTCGGGAAAGCTGGAACATATCGCCGCTTACTGTTTAACGGCCGGGCTCCTCGCTTTTGGCAACCGCAAAACTTTTACTCCTACGACTATCGTCATTTTCTTGTGCGTTTTGTCTGGATTATTTGAGATCACACAAATTTATATTCGGGGCGACATGCGGGCTTCTATGATTTTGTGGTCAGTGGTTGTGGGGCGTTATCGGTTGTGTCTTGGGATCCACTGGGCGTAGTCTATTTATCGCGCCCGAGAAATAAGCTTTCATCGGCAGGTGTAAGGTAGCTACCTTACCACTGCTTTATTCCCTTGGCGCTGTTCCACGGGTCCGGCCCACACCATCAGTCGGAGCTCACGTGCACAAGCGGGGCACTTATAAATGCGGACTTCCGCATCACGTGATTTTTCGCACGGTGTTGACCGCTTGTGATGCATTTCTGAACCACAATGGCAATCCGGCAGGTACGTAGAGCCCGGAATTAGCACAGAATCTAGCTTCGACATAACTCGGCTCCGAATTGAAAATAATTTTATGTCAGCTGCCCGAGACCCGCTAATGCGAGATCAAAACATCTTTAATTTTTAGAGGGATTATAAAGCCGACGTAGCTTGTCGCTGCCAAGGGGCACATATTTGCACCGACAAAGGCTAAACGTGCAGCGAGTAAGCGGTAGCCGTGGCACAGCATCGCCTGCGTAGGATTGGTCCATTTGTGACCGCACCGCTTGGCAGGCGCTTGGCCCAGGCATAATGCGCACACCCCGCAACAAGCCCAGTTTATGCATGTTCCGGAATGCTCGAAGTGACCGGGCAATCTGTGCAGGGGTTTTAGGCATCCGTCTCCGCTCTTTTGGGGTGGAATAAATATCAAAATCGGCCGGTGAGCGGATTGAAAGGATGAAGCAAGCCTAATCGTTAGGCCTAATGCGACATCGGCCAAAGGGTTCACAAACTTGCAGCATTATGGCGCGCAGACGCCACAAGCTTTTTAAGCGGCAATTCCTATTTCCGATCCAAAATACTGGCCCCTGTAAAGTCGCCCCTACCGGGGCCAGCAAGTCCTCTCTGGGAGAGAGAGCGCTACGCCATGCCGATAGGAGGATAAGCGTAGCGTCGGTTAATCTTATACGTTTGTGAGTAGCTCGCAATGACCGAAAGTCGCGTCGTTTTCGTCCTCCGCGCCGAGCGCGCTCCGTATGGACGCGCGCGGCGGTGTCGGGCTGATGCTGTTCGCCGCGATGCTGACGCCGGGACCGCCGCCGCTGAGTGAACCAATGCGTTACGGCAAGGCTAATTGTAAGGGTAACGATCACCAGATTCAGAGCCGGGCCCCAGCGATCTTAGTCTTTGGGGGAATAGGCCACTGAGCCATCCGGCCGGAGCCAGATTCTCCTGTAGATGCGTTATGACGTCGCGCAAAGGTAAATCTTTCGCACCAATTCGTTGTTACTCAGTTCCTTGGATGAATTGCCGACGAATGCCACCTGCCCGTGCACGATAAAATAGCCACGCTCGCAAATTTGCGTCGCCTGATTGAAATTCTGTTCGGCCATCAACACGGTCAGTTGTCGCTCTTTCTTGAGTTCACCGATCTTCTGAATAACTTCGCGCACCACGATGGGTGCCAGACCGACGGATGGCTCATCAATGATCAAAATCTTGGGTACCGTCATCAGCGCGCGCGCCAAGGCTAGCATCTGCTGTTCGCCGCCGCTCATGCTGCCAGACATCTGCCGCCGCCGCTCTTGCAACCGTGGAAACATCGCATAGCAGTAATCGAGACTGCTGCTAATGACTTTGCGCGCCGCTTTACGATAGGCCCCGAGCAAAAGGTTTTCTTCGACAGTGAGTTTCGGAAACAGTCGCCGACCTTCTGGCACCAAAGCCACACCCAAATCGACGATGTCCCTGGTTTTCATGGCCATTGGATTGTATTGGTGCCCGTCAATCTCAATCGACACCCTGCCCGCTGTCGGAGTGACCGCACCCATGATGCAATTGATGATGGTGCTTTTTCCGTTACCATTGGTACCGAGCAAAGCGACGGTTTCACCCGAGCCGACGCGCATCGAGACGCCGTTGAGGACACGAACGGAGCCATAGCCGGCATCTAAATTCTCAACGATGATGCTATTCGCCAAGATAAGCCCTTACCACTTCAGTATTGTTCATTACGACGTCGGGTGAATCATCTGCGATCTTCTTGCCGGCGACTAATACGATTGTCCGCTGCGAAAACGCCATCACGGCACGCATGATATGCTCAATCATGATGATCGCGATGCCTTGGTTATTGAGCTTGAGCAGTAGTGAAATGATCTCGTCGACCTCGACATTGGACAGGCCAGCCATAGTCTCATCGGCGATAAGCAGCTTTGGGCGAGCGGCGACCGCGCGCGCCAGCTCTAGCTTGCGCATTTCGACTTGTGTCAATCCGGCCGATAATGCATCCGCCTTCTCGCGCAAGCCGACCTCTTCGAGGAGCAGCAACGCTTTTTCGAGCTCGCTGTCTCCCTGCCCCGTGCCTGGACGGTGCCGGGCGGCAAATCGCAATGGGATCATTAGGTTGTCGACGACAGTCATGCTGGCGAACGGCAGTGGTATTTGGAATGTCCTAACAATGCCGAGCCGCGTACGCTGATGCGCGGGCAGCCGTTCGATGGCGCGCCCATCGAATTGGATCGTACCAGTATCGCTTCCAATCGCGCCGCTCAGACAATTGACAAGCGTGCTTTTTCCAGAGCCGTTAGGGCCGATCAACCCGACCCGCTCGCCTGGCCGAACCGCAATGTCGACCGCATCGAGGGCGACAAAACCGCCGAAGCGTTTACGTATCGAAGTCGCTTCAAGGAGTGCCCCTTGCTTCATCATCGGCCTGCGCACTGATGCTTTCGCTGCCGATATTGCTCGAACAGGCCGACAATGCCGTTCGGCGCCAGCGTAATGAAGCTGATCAGCAGCCCGCCAACGATCATCATATTGAGCTCTGACGAAATGGTGACGGTCGCGACCTGTTGAATTAAGGCGAGCAGGACGGCACCAATTACCGGGCCAATCCAATGGGTCATCCCGCCGATGAGCGGCATGGCGATGCTGTTAATGCCGTACGCGAGGCTAAATGCGGAATTAGGATCGAGATAAGTGATGTAATAAGGGAACGGTGCCCCGGCCATGCCCATAAGGGCGCCGCTAATCATCGTAGCAAATACCTTGAGCCGTAGAGTTGGCACCCCGCAGCACTCCGCAGCCAATTCATTGTCGCGGATGGCCGCAAGCCCATGCCCGATAAAGGACAACTTGATCGCGCGCGCAACGAGCACTGCGACAAGCGCGAGGACGAGCATGACAACGAACAGATAATGAACATAGCTCGGGAAGCCAATGATCGAGCTCGGCCGCATGCAGTAGTAGCCAAGCGGGCCGCCCACGTAATCCCAATTCATCACCAGCGTTTGCAGTACGATCGCAAGCGCCAGCGTGGCAATGGCGAAAAAAACCCCGCGGAGCCGAAGGGTCAGATACGCGGTCACCAATCCGACCAGGCTAGCGACGACCCCAGCCAAAAAGATCGACAGTACCAGTGGTGGCTGCCACAACTTGTCGAGGACGACTGTGCCATAGGCCCCGATCGCAAAAAAGGCGGCCGAGCCGAAATTCACGTAGCCAGAATAGCCGCCAAGAATATTCCACGCGCTCGCCAGAACGACGTATTGTAATACCACGTAGCCAGCGAACACGTAGTACTCGTTCGTCACTACGCGGCTCGCAATGAAGACAAGCGCGGCAGCGACGATTGGCCAGATCCATGACGGAATTCGTGTCATTCCGTCACCTTCCCATAATTCCTGAAGGCCGAATCGCGAGCGTAAGCAAGAGCGCGGCGAAGGAGACGGCTGGCGCCCATGACGCTCCAAAGAGCGTCGACGTGATCGTTTCGACGATACCGAGGATCAGCGCTGCGATAACCGTGCCGGGGATGCTGCCCAAACCGCCGAGCACACAGATTGCGAAAACGCGACCGATATATTCACGGCCCAGCGAGGGGTCGACCGGCTGGATGACGATAAGAAAGCCACCAGCGATTGCGGCGGTGGCAATTGCGACGCCGAAGGCAAGCTGTCGTACCGTGACGGTATCGACAGCCATCAGACTCAGCGCAAACTCGTCCTGCGCCACCGCCATGATTGCGCGGCCGATGAAGGTGCGACTGAAAAAAAGATGCAGTCCCGTCACCAACGCCATGGACCCGACAAAAGGGATAACCATGCGCAATGGTAGATCGATGTGTTCAAAGCCTATATTTGGACCAATATAGGACGTTTGCACAAGACGATAGTCGACACCGAAGGCAAGCAGTAGCGTCACCTCGATGACAAAAAGAATGCCAAAGAAAAAAGCGAGCCCGCGCAATGAACCCTTCCCGCTCTTCTCGAAGGCGGCGTGATAAAATTGGAAAATGGCGACACCGACTAGAAAAAAGAGCGGCGCCCCGAGGATGACGCTCAGCAAGGGATCGAGGCCTAACTTACGGTTCACAATATAGGCGACGAACGATCCCATAATAATGAAGACGGGATGCGCGATATTCACAATATCGAGCATCCCAAATGCGATTGTAATACCGACGGTAACAGCTGCGTAGAACCCGCCGAGAAGAACACCGGTGACCACTGCATTGAACAGAAGGTTGAACGTCACCATCGTGCCGGGCTCCACCGACTACATCGATTACGTGCGACGTGTGCGGGCGCGCCGACCTCCACCTATTGTCAACCCGAGGCGGAGAACGGATAGCGGAGCTTGCCGTCCGCGAACTCCTGCGGTTCAATGATGACCTGCGTGCCGATCTTCTTGAATTGCTCGAGATTGTTACCGACGATCCCTTGGTATTGGACGTAGAGGAGTCGTGGCTTGGCCCAGTCGCCGTTGGGAGCAAAGGTGACCTTGCCAACCACCGTATCGATAGCGTTGGCATGGATATAACTAGCGAGCGCAGTCGGATCCAAACCTTTTGTCGCCGCCACTGCTTTTTCGAGAATTTGCATGCCCGCATAGGCATAAGGCGGCAAGTAGAAGCCCAAAAGATCGGCGCCCGCATCCTTCGCGCGTTGTTGGTAGATTTCCAGGAAATCCTTGATGCCGGGGAAATTTGTCGTCGGTGCCGGCACATAGAATTCATAGCAAAGCACATTATTCAGCATCGGACCGAGCTGTTGCTTCAGCTCCGAATACTGCAAGCCGATCATGGCGCCACCAAACATGCGCGTCTGCAGTTTTTGTTCGTAGGCAGCGCGAATGACGCCGGCCGAGTCCGGCGGGTAGGACGCTACGAACACAACGTCCGGGTTAGCCGCCTGCGTCGAACGGATGATCGATCCAAATTCTACCTGATTGGGTGGATAGCCTTGGTCAAAAACGATCTTCAAGCCATATTTTTCCGCATTTTCGCGGGCGCCTAGAATCACGTTGCGTGAGAACTCGGTGACGGCGCCAAGAATGGCGACGCTCTTTGGCTTGGGCTCCATCGTCATCGCGGCTTGGAAGAAGCCTTCAGAAGTTGACGTGCGCGCGGTCGAGCCGTTGGGCAGCATTTGGAAATATTTGTCGTATTTGTATTTTTCATTCACCGCCACAGCACCGGTGCCTATCAATAACTGCTTACGCTGCATGACGATCGGTAGCGCTGCTGCCTGCACTGCAGTGCCATAGCCACCAAGCACCAGGTCGACTTTATCGACGTCGAACAGCTTGCTGTAAATTCCCGGGATCAGGGCGGGGTTGGTCTGATCGTCGTAATAGACGAGCTGGACTGGACGACCCAACATCCCGCCCCGCTTATTGACGTCGTCACGCCACATTTCCATCGCGAGCAGCGCTGCTTTGCCATTGCCCCCCAATGGACCGGACTGGGCCATGCCGAAGCCGATTTTGATCGGCTCGGCGCCCGATGCCGAAACAAGCGGCAACGATCCGGACGCCGCAAGCGCGCCCGCGCCCACCAAAGCGCGGTTAAAGTGGCGGCGGGTGAGACGCAGTTGTTTCATTTGATGCCTTCTCATTTGCGTTCCTCCATACCCGTTGTTGATGTTTCTTCCCCGGGCTTGATGGCTCTCCGCTGTCTATGATGCAGGCGCCATCAACGATCTCCCCCAATGTGGAAGTAATGCGCATCCAGCGCACTAAGCTCAGTTTGACCTCGATAATACCTGTCACGCCCCCGCCTTGCCGGCGCCGAGGTCGATCGGCACACGTTCCATCGTATGCGGTCGCGCGCCGAAATCTGTCATTTTATCGAAAACGATAAGGCTGGGCGCTGCGTATGCCTTGACGAAAGTCAACATCAGGCAATGTCGCTAGGCCTCGGCGTGTTCGCATTGCGGACAGCGGTCAAGCACTTATCATCGAGTGTCTCATCAATGACATTGCTTGCTAACAGGCAAATAACGAGAAAATCGATTTATATTGGCGGCGTTTTTGCACGATGAGCCAAGGGCGAGTGGTTTTTTCGCGCCAATCTTATGTGCACCGCGAATAACCGAATAACATTGAGTGCGGTCGCCAAATTGTCAATAATGAAATTGACGCGATCGGCGCTGTTCGCTTGAATACCACCAACGAGCGGTGGACAGAAAATCGGCGTTTGGCCGGCACGTGCCAACCAGACTTGCCCGAACCCAGTTGAAGCATAGCATGTGCAGAAATATAGGTTCCATCATAGTAAGTGAGCGAACAGCGATGATTGACAAAATCAAACGTGTCTTCGTTGCTGTCTTAGCTACCGCCGGACTCGTTGCATTTGCGGTCCCTGCACTCGCGCAGAAATATCCAAACCGCGTTGTCACCATCGTCGTGCCTTATCCGGCCGGCGGGCCGACTGATCAGCTCGCGCGACAGATCGCCGACAAGCTGTCGCGGAAATTCGGACAGAATTTCATCGTCGAGAACGTCGCCGGCGGGGGAACGATTATCGGGACAAACCGCGTAGCGCACGCGACGCCGGACGGGTACACGCTGCTATTGCATAACCTTCAAGTCTCAGCGAACCCAACACTCTATAAGTCGTTGCCATTCGACACCGAAAAGGACCTCGAACCGATTATGTTCGTCAACCAGGACCCTCTGGTTCTGGTCGGTCGTCCGGGGCTCGGGCCGAATAATCTCAATGAGTTAGTTGCCCTGATGAAGAAGGAGCGGCTTAAGGCGGCGATTCCCGGCTATGGCGCCACGGGGCATCTCACAACTACGCTGTTAGCTAACGTTGCGGGGGTTGATATTGACCAGATACCCTACCGCGGTGCGGCTCCGGCCCTAGCCGATGTCATTGGTGGTCACGTAGACATTTTTTTCGCCACGCCTCAACAGGTTCTACAATTGGTAGCGACGGGCAAATTAAAAGCTTATGGCGTGACGCAAAAAGGCGAGATGCAGGAATTTCCGCATGCCACTAGCATGGTTGAGGCATTGGGACCAAAGCTTGATATCCACTACTGGCAAGCGCTTTTTGCGCCCGGAGGAACGCCCCCTGGTATCATCAAGGTGCTGAACGAGACGCTCGAAGAGGTCGTCAGCGATCCGGCGATCCTCAAGATCTGGACGGCCGATGGCGTGACTGCCTTTCCCAAAAGCGAACGCTCACCTGAGGCTGGCCGCAAACTCCTCAAGAGCGAGATGGCGCGTTGGGGCAAGGTGATCAAGGACAACAATATCCACGTTAGTCAATAACGAGACCCTGCACCCAGCGTCAGCGCGCCGGATGCACCTGCTCGAGCGAGTCCCACATATAGGCCGCGCAGATGCTTTGATTGTCGATCTGGTAGTCGTGATAGCCGCCCTCCCCGCGGATGAAAAGCTTGGAGGTCTTCCGCTTTGAACTGACGGCATCAAGGCATTTCTGCGGCCGGTCTCTTTGGCTCTCGGAAAAGCGATCAAGTATATTCTACGATTGAATTTTTGATAGCCGCGCCGCTCATCGAGCTGCAGCTGCAGATCTTGTGGACCTTTTTTGCATGCGGCATCTTGATCTCTGCTTCCTCCGCAAGTGAGAATGCTCGTGGGAGAATTTCTATGACATTGGCGTCTGCATCTCTTGATAGTCCGATTAATGGAATCTGCGCGCCGGAGTACGCCGCAGTTCGCGATGCTTTTGCGGAGAATTTTCGTCGTCGCGGTGAGATCGGAGCTGCCGTTTGCATATACAAAGACGGCGCGCCGGTCGTCGATCTTTGGGGCGGGTACAAGGACCTCACGAGAACCGAACCCTGGCGCGAGGACACGATCGTAATCATGAACTCACTCGCCAAGAGTATGTGTGCACTGTGCATGCATATCCTTATTGATCGCGGCAAGGTCGATTTCGACGCCCCGGTTGCCGATTATTGGCCAGAGTTCGGGCAAGCCGGCAAGCATAGGGTCCTCATCCGACATATCCTCTCGCATACGTGCGGCGTGATCTATTGCGACCGCGCAACGCCGGGCTCCTGGTTCCGATGGGACGAGCACATCAAGGCGCTAGAGCAACAAGAGCCGGCCTGGGTCCCGGGTACTTATGGCGCTTATAACTCGATCAACATTGGCTATCTGCTCGGTGAGGTAATTCGTCGCGTTACCGGCGAGACGCCGGGAACTTTCCTGCGCAAGGAGGTTAGTGGGAGACTTGGCGCCGACTACAATATCGGCCTGCGGCCAGACGAGATCGCGCGTGTCAGCAACATGCACGAAAACCCGAAGAATACCTTCTTCCACATCTCCTCTGATCCGACCACTCCCCTCGGTCGCGCGTTCAAGTCGGCTCCGAACGTCGGTTATTTCCAGAACATTCCAGAGATTCGGGAGATCGAGGTGCCGTCCTTCGGCGGGCACGGGAATGCGCGCGCCATGGCACGTATCTACGCGATGCTGGCGATGGACGGCACATTGGACGGTGTGTCAATCCTCAGTCCGGGCGCGGTGGAACGCACACGCTGGCTAGTCTGGGAGCGCGACTGCATCATGACGAAACGCTACCTGCGCATGGGTTTCGGTTTCATGCACAACGAGCCGGAAACCGTACCAATGGGCAAGAATATGGCTGCCTATGGCCACACTGGTACCGGGGGAGCCTTCGCATGGTGTGACCGCGACCGCAGAATGTCGTTTGCGTATTGCACCAATTTTCAACGGGAAGGACCGGGCATTGGTCCACGCGGTGCCGCGTTAGCAGTCGCTGCCGGCGGAGGACCCCGCCCCTCTTGGTTGACGTAATCGTTTGGATTGCGCTTACGGGCCCGCACGATGACGCCCGTTCGCTTATCCTATATTGTCGCCGAGTCGTTTTGCCTGCGGCGACCACTCACAGATTGTGTCTCTCGATAACTAGGGTCCGGACTCATTAAATCCACCATACGATAGCGGCGACGAGGCAGACGGAGGCGAGGAAGTTTCTGGCGAGCCTGTCGTATCGGGTTGCGATGCGTCGGAAGTCTTTGAGGCGGCAGAAGGCGTTTTCGATGCGATGGCGCTGCTTGTAGGAGTTCCTGTCAAAGCTGAGGGGCTGCTTGCGGTTTGACTTATTGGGGACGACGGATTTGGTGCCGCGCGCGCTGAGCCATTGTCGCAATTCGGCGCTGTCATAGGCTCTGTCGCCGAGCAGCTTTTTGGCTGCCTTGGTGCGCCGGATCAGGCGCTGGGCTGGCGGACAATCGTGCGCCTGGCCGCCGGTCAGCAGGATGGCAAGAAGACGGCCCTTAGCATCTGCGATTGCGTGGATTTTCGTGTTGCGCCCGCCGCGCGAGCGTCCAATAGCTTGGTTCTGTTCCCCCTTTTTGCGCCCGAGGCCGAGCGGTGCGCCTTGACGTGGGTGGCATCAATCATCTGTGTCTTTGTCGATCGACCCCGCGCGGCGAGTTCGCGGAACAGCCGCTCCCACACCCCACGTTGCGCCCAGCGCACGAAGCGATTGTAAATCGTCGTCGGTGGGCCGTATTCCGGCGGGCAATCGCACCACCGACAGCCGCTTTTGATCATGTGCACAATGCCGCTAATAACGCGGCGGTCATCGACGCGGGCCTTGCCCCGCACATCCTTGGGCAAATGCGGCTCGATCTGCCGCCACTGTTCGTCGTTCAACCAAAATAAATTGCGTCGCATCGTCTCTGCTCCGAATCACAACGGCAGAGAATCAGCAACCGATTCAGCCAGC
>Ga0187771_10003857_pt1 | contig 10528 bp, 9 predicted proteins | sample 0116_SJ02_MP15_1_FD_133139 | JGI IMG/M metagenome (GOLD analysis project Ga0187771, IMG submission 133139) | Tropical peat soil microbial communities from peatlands in Department of Meta, Colombia - 0116_SJ02_MP15_10_MG | ecosystem: Environmental > Terrestrial > Soil > Wetlands > Peat | place... | reverse complement strand
GAAGCCACCATGCTCGCGTTACGCCTGGCTCGCGCTTATACCGGGCGCACCAAGTTTCTGAAATTCGAAGGCCACTATCACGGCTGGTACGATCCTTTTCTTCTGAATGCTCACAGTCATCCGCCGGACGAATTAGGTTCAAGAGAAAAACCGGCTCGCATTCCCGACTCGGAAGGCATTCCGTCAACGACCTTTGATGAGGTCGTCCTTGCGCCTTGGAACGATGTCTCAGCCCTCGAACGTGTCATGCGGCAGCACGGCCGCGAACTGGCCGCGGTCATCACTGAGCCGATCATGGCCAACATGGGCTGCATTCCGCCGCGAGAAGGCTATTTGCAACGCGTTCGCGACTTGACCCACGAGTACGGCGTGCTTCTCATCTTCGACGAGGTTGTAACAGGTTTTCGCTATGCCCCTGGGGGCTGCCAGGAATATTACGGAGTAAAGCCTGATCTAAGCACGTTTGGTAAGGCCCTCGGCGCAGGTTTTCCGGTCGGCGCGGTGGCTGGACCGCGCTCGATTCTCGACCGCATGCGCTGGGGCGAGAACATGGTCTTGCACTACGGAACTTTCAACGGTCATCGCTTGACGATGAAAGTGATTGCCGCGAACCTGGACTTATTATCAGCAAAGGGCGTCTACTCGAACCTTCATGCAGTCGGCGATGCCGCTATTGCCGGCCTGCGCGAAGTCTTTCGCCGGCGTGACGTTCGAGCCATCGTCCAGGGGTTCGGCCCCATGTTCCAGATCTACTTCACCGAACGCGATGCTATCCATGATTATCGCGATTACTGTGCCTACGTGGATACAGCGCGCTACTCGCGCTTTGTCCAACTGCTGCTCGACCGTGGTATCTACATGACACCGTCCAATGGCCTGCACTGGATCATCTCCACGGCGCATACGCAAAATGATGTTGAACGGCTGCTGCAAGCTGCCGACGCGGTCTGCGCGGAACCGGCATGAAGACCACCGTCTTCCTCGGAGGCGGACGCATTACCGGAGCTTTGCTGGCTGGTTTGCGTCTGGCGGAATATCCTGGGCCGCTTATGGTTTATGATCGCCATCCCGAAAAATTGCGGCGACTGCAAAAGCTCTACGGAGTCAGAACGGAGCGCAGTCTGGAGCGTGCAGTCGCGCAAGCCGACCTGCTGGTCATCGCGGTTCGGCCTGTTTCCGTCAGCGGTCTTCTGCAGCAAATTCGCCCTGTCAGTCGCCCACTGATCGCCGTTAGTCTGGCCGCAGGCGTGCCACTTTCTTTCCTGCGGAGGCGTCTAAGACCTCCAGTTCATTGGGGGCGAGCCATGCCTAGCCCGGCCTGTCGCAGCGGACGGGGATTAACGGCATTGGCCTTCGCCCGCGGCTTTCCTGACCCTGCAAAACGCCAAATCAGGAATCTATTTGCGCGCGTCGGACCAGTTCTGGAAATCTCCGAAAAGAAATTCGATGCATTCACCGTGACTTACTCTTGCAGCCACGGCTATCACGCGTTGTCGACGTTGGCTGCGGCTGCCGAGAGGCTCGGATTGAATCGCAAAACCGCTTTGATGGCCGCCGCTCACGCCTTGGCTGATGGTATCGCTGCGTGGAGAGAAGGCGACATCTCTCTCGATGCTTTGCTGCATGAGGCCGCAACTCCGGGCGGCATCGCGGCCAGCGTGATGGATTCCATGAACCGTGCAGGCTACAAGAAAGTCGTTGAGCGGGGATTGGCCGCGGGCCTCTCGCTCGCAAGAAAAAATGCCGCGCGCGCCCAGGCGAGCGCAGCGAATCGTTTTGCCAATCGAAAGAGCCGAATCCCGCGATAACCACAGGACAGCGACTCAGGGAGACTTAGGGCTGACCACTCGGACAGGCTCGGCGTCCACAGCAGCCGCCACAGGAACCGGAACTGATCCCGCCAGCGTTCCCGTAAGCGAAGCACGAATCGAAAATACGCAAGCGATTCTGTGTCAAAGGGCAGACCGCACCGGATGATCTGCAAAACCTCGTCTTTGAGGACGCCGCTTTCCCGATCTTTGTCCAACCAACTCTCAATTTGGGGCGGCAAAGCCGAGCCGAGCAAATCGTGAGCCAGCAGCAAATTTACAGCAACGATACGCTGAATACCGAACCGCCGAGATCGTTGCCAGACGGTGTCCCAGTCGATTCGAGGAGATCTCGCAAGTTCAGCGATATCACACAACCACGAGAGCTGAAGCCAAAGGTGTTTGCCCGCATGAACGCAGAGTACGGGCAGTAGGTCGTCGGCGGATAGCGTCGGAAACTCATGCTCACCGAAGATAATCTGCTCGGCTCGCTCAAAAAGACTTGCGATATCAAGATCTATCGAATAGAAGCGCGGCACAATGCGCCATTGCAGTTCGAGAAGATGAGGTCCAGCGACTCCATCGAAACCAAATTCGTGTCCAGAGGAAATGCAGGCTCTCTCCGAACTCGCTGTCAGCTTAAGCCGAGGTGTATATCCCACCTCAGCCAGCGCCAGTTTGGCCTTGGGTACATCTCCCGGACGAACCAGAATGTCGAGATCGCTGAATTGGCGTGCGGTCACATCACCATACAACATTTGCGCGAGCGCTGGGCCTTTGTACGGAATAGCCCGGATTCCCTGACACTCAAGATGCTTCAGAATGCGAACCAGTTCACTGGTGAACCACAAAGCGCTCCGCGCATTTTCCTGATATTTCGAGCGCAGCGTAGCGAAAGCGCGACGTGGCACTTGGTCCATATACGGTGCCAGCGAGCGGTACACGTGCGGAACAACGCAATGATGTTCGACCAGACTGATGAAAGTTTGCCAATCGTATTCGCCGTGGAGAACTGGGTCGAGCCGGCCATGGCTTAACGGCTGCGTACAACAGGCAACCAACAACTCAAACTCGGGACCGCTGGGCGAGAGTTGATCGTCGACCGACTGATTCAGAAGAGGGCGCAACTTAGTGACAGCCGACATTTCCAGATGTGAACAAAACCAGTCAGCGGGTAAGTGCTCAGACTCAACCTATAATGACAGACGATTCGTGACATTTGCGCCGCGATATCGCGCGAACCGTTGCTCAGTTTGGCACCACTTGTATGGACGCCGTCATATTCGACTCGGTCAGCAAAGTCTTCCGCCACCGCCCTGCGCTTTTTAACTGGATCGGCAAGGAACGTGTTGAACCGACGGTTGCGTTGCGTGACATCTCGTTTCGTGTCCAGACCGGCTCCGTGCTGGCGCTCCTGGGTCCCAACGGCAGCGGCAAAACCACGCTGCTGAAGCTGATTTCGACCATGCTCCTGCCCGATGCCGGGCGGGTCATCATAAACCGGGCCGAAACTCATCGAGACCCCCAACAAGTGCGGCGCTGCGTGGGCTTTGCAGTTGCAGGCGAGCGGTCGTTTTTTCCTCGCCTCACGGCGCGGGAGAATCTCGATTTCTTCGCGGCCTTAGACGATGTGCCTGCCCGAGAGCGCAAAGCTCGAATCCAATTCATGCTGGCTCGCACAGGCTTGCTCGATGCTGCCGACACCCTGATGATGAAGTTTTCTGCGGGCATGTATCAGAGGTTGGCGATGGCGCGGGCCTTGATGAAGCAGCCCGCCGTTCTCCTGCTGGACGAGCCGACTCGCAGCCTGGATCCTGCTGTCACTGCGGATATCTGGGAACTCGTTCGCGAACTGTCAGCCGACGATACGACCGTGCTGATCGCCACGCATAATTTTCAGGAAGCCGCGACGGTCGCTGATTTCGTCGCTGTCCTGCGACAGGGCGCGTTGGTGGCTCATGAGGACGTCAAAGGCCTCAACGCCCAGGAAGTGCGCTCGCTTTATTTCCAAACCAGGTGGGATGGAGTCACGAATAACTTCGAGCTTGTAGCGGAGAGCTGCCGATGAACGTCGCCGCATTCGCGGATAAATCTGTAGCAATCGTCCGCCGTGATTTGCTGACCGCGCTTCGCTACCGTTCGGCTTTCGTGCTCACGGCGGCCGGCACTCTGACCGAGCTGGCGGCTTTTTATTATCTCTCCCGCGCCATTGGTCCTGGATTCCGTCCCGCGGGTCTCGACTATTTCTCATTTCTGCTGGTGGGAACCGGCTTCTATACCTTTCTCATCATGGGAATTCACTCCTTTCTGCAAAGCGTACAGGAAGCCCAGCAGACCGGCACGTTCGAGGTTCTGATGACCACCTCGACTCCGCCGCCCATCTTGTTGCTTCTCAGCGCAATGTCGGCCTTCTCTCGCAACGTCGCGCAGTTGTTGTTTTATTTGGCAGTCGGACTGGTGATTTTTGACGGCACCTTGCCGAGGCCAGGCATTGCAGCCTGTGTACTGGTCTTTTTTCTGTCTGTGCTGATCGCGATCGCGATTGGGTTGATGGCAGCCGCATTGCAAGTGGCAATACAGAAAGGATCGGTGGTGTTGTGGGCGTTGGGCTCCGGTGCGTGGCTTCTGACGGGAACGTTGTTTCCCGTGGCCAGCCTGCCTCAGCCGCTGCGCTTTGCCGCGGGACTGATTCCAATCACCCACGCACTTGATGCCATGAGAACGGCACTTCTTCAGGGAAGGGGATTTTCTGCCCTGAGCCATGAAATCGGGATCTTGGCACTTTTTGCTTTAACCCTCCTACCTCTGGGCCTCGCCGTATTCTCGTTCTCCTTGTACCGGGCGAGGCGAGAAGGAACACTCTCCGCCTATTAGTCCCGGCTGATCCTGAAGACCACGAACGCGTTACTTCCGTCATGTTAATGATCGGGCAAGCCACAATCGAAATGATGAGTAAGCCGTAGAATTCAATTAGACCTGCCTGCCATGAGCGCGCCCGCGACAATTCAAGGACCCCCGCGCCACAGTACCCGCATTCGTGCGCAAATTCCTATCCGCGTCACCAGCGTGGACCCGGCATTTGAATTCAGCGAGCGCTGCCATACTCTGGTGGTAAATACGGAAGGCTGCGGAGTTCGTCTGGCGCGCGCTTTGGAGCCGGGCCTCCGAGTGCTGCTCGACGAGCTTCCCGCTGGAACCACGGCGGAAGCTCGAGTCGCAAACTGTGTCCCTCTCGGAATTGAAGGCAAATTCTGGCTCGTGGGCATTGCGTTGGAAGAGTCAGGAAACGTCTGGTGCATTCAGCCGGCTCCGCCTGACTGGGGAGACTCCAAGCCGCCAGTTGCAAGCGTGCCGCCTCCCAAGAAAACCGAAGAGTGGCCGTATTCGTTCTTCTCCAGCAAGGGAGAAGCTCATCCCGGGCGCAAATAGAGTTCAAAACTCCAGGTGCAAACGGAAGCTGCCCACCAGCACCGGTCCGCGATCGCGGTTGTAACCGGGATTGTTGATGTGCTGCAGGTCAGGAGCGACGTAAATGCCACGCCACAGATGTAACGTGTAGTAGCTCTCGATAATTTTCTCGCGGCCATAATTCAGAGCACCGTCGCCCAGCAGAAATCCCCGGCCTCCATCGGCGAGATAATTCTGGTGATCTTTGCAAATCGCGTTGCTTACGAAAACAATGGCCGCGTGGTCTTGACGGCGATGCCACCAGGCCCCGTTGGCGCCCAGGCCGCCCTCAAAGCTTTGATCAACTTCAGTGTAAGCAAACGATTCGGTCTTGCCATTGTTCCAGCCAAAGCGGCCAAACGCAGTGAGATGATACGCAAGATTCTGCTCCATGTTGATCCCGAAGCCATACTTGCGCGTAATATGCCAGGGATGGTTCGTAATCTCCGGGACTGGTACGAGATGCTGTTCGAACTGCGCAATCGCCTGGCGGTAGATTCCCATATTGGCGTAATTCGTGTATGCCAGCAGGCGCACGACTCCTGCCTTCTTAGGAATTAGGCCGCGGCGTAATTCGTATTCCCAGTTCTCGGCATGTACTTGCCAGGGACGCCATACCAGATCGATGCCGTTAGCCACTTTCGGCATCAATCCTTCAGCAAAGCGTAAGCCCCAGTTGCGATCTTCGTAATCTGCTATGCCGCCGACCGTATAGCCGCGTGTGTCGGCGGCGTAGTCCCAGGCGCCGTTGTTGTCGACCGTCCAGTTCATGAATTGCAGGTGGGTGTCAGAACCCGCACCATTCATATCGATGAAATCCGCCATGCTGAATTTCCCAAACCGCACCTCCAAACGGCGGCGGGGCAACTCGTCAAACAACGAAAGCGCATTGCGGTTGTTCTCGACTTTCTCCTTACTTAACGCAAAGACTTTGTGGATCATGGCGCGGGCGGGATAGGGAGCCTTGCTCAGCAGCGGATTGCGTACAATATCCAGATTGGTAAACCCCGCGAGGCCTAAGCCGGTGCTGAGAGCGCTGCCACCGGCTTCCTCTAAATCAAAGAGCAACTCGGTGGAATTGTTCAGACGCACTCCCGTATAAATCGTGACCACGCGCGATAAGGCATGGTCAAAGTCCGGGTTCAAACTATGAGGGCCGGTGTACTTGGCACGGAAGGATGGATTTGCCTGAAAGATGAAATTGGCCTGCCCGGAGAGCCAGAACCGGGTGTCCGACAAATGGGGGAACAATGTTTGCACGTCTTCGTCGGCTGCGCCGTCGGATGGATCGCTCTCGCTTGCGCGGTCGCTCGGGCTTGGAAACGCCTGTGAGTTTGAAGCTTGAGCGGTGGGTTGAGACTGAGGCGACGACTGTTGGGCAACAGCCTGCGCAAAGCAAACGGCTGGCGCCAAGAGCAATAGCAGGGGTGCTTTGAATGAGAGGCGCGTTGTCCTGCAGCCGACTTGCCGATTCCGCTTTCCCATTCCCGACTTTCTTCGGCCTGCGTATGTGAGAGGGTGCCGCCCCGGAATTATGAAAATGAATTTCAATTTCAATTCCACTTTGCAGAGTAGGCAAGCGCAGGGCTGACGGTCAACGCCAATTGTCACGCCTGTTTGTGACCTTAATCACGCTGTGTTGTTCACCCAGCTCTTGAACCCCAGGCTACCTGCCATTATTCCCAGGCCTATGGCGCCCTGGTTGATACGCGGTTACGGGCGGCCGTGTGTGTAAAGTTTCTGTCGGCCAGTAAATTAACATAAGTGTACAGATATTTATAAACTATAGTTAACTGCAACGTCGCGGAGGGAGGCGATAGGTGGGAGATGGCGCTTATCGGCACCTGACAGTTTCTTCTACACTGGGAAGCCGCCGAACGGCTCTCGGAGGCTCGTGGCCACTCCAGGCTTCCATACGTCCTTTCTTCATGTTCAGCGCCGGGGACTGGCTTTCCCGCCCTTGGAACCCATATAATACCCCGGTACGGTATATGTCAACAAGAAAGTTCGGGAAACCATAAAAAATGAAGGATAAGCTTCCGGACATCTCCAAAGAAAAGCAAAAGCTTCTATCCCGCATTAAGCGGCTGGGGGGGCAAGTGGATGCAGTCGAGCGCTCGGTGACCGAGGGCGATGAGTGTGCCGACATCCTGATGCTGCTCGCGGCTATCCGCGGCGGCGTGAACAGCTTGATGGCTGAGATTCTCGAAGACCACATACGGCTGCACATCTCTCATCCCAACCGCGGAGGCGAGTCCCCGGAGGAATTGACCGAAGATCTGATCAGCCTGGTGCGCGCTTACCTCAAGTGAAACCGGGACAATCTGGGATCTGGAAGTGGGCGCCAACAAATTAGGACGGCCCGGAGCCCCCCGAGGCCGTCCTGCAAAACCCTCCCGGTTAGAAGGGCGTGTACTGCAGCAACCTTAGCGGGACGATGTTTCAGCCGTATTGCGGAATTGTAAATTTCCTGTAAAAACCGCTGACTGCGCAGGTTCGTCAATCCGGGAAATCTACGTCTTCCATCACATCTGTTTGTGACCCGTCGCGCAGCGGCTTTATCCTCCGCTGTTACCATGTCTATAAGCTCGCGAGGAGGCGCCATGGCTCGCAAAACTGAGGTTTCGCGCAAGCTGCAAAAGCGCGCTGAGCAGATCATTCCCGGCGGAGTCAACTCGCCGGTGCGCGCATTTCGCTCGGTTGGAGGAGAAGCTCCCTTCATCGTGCGCGGCGAAGGCGCGCGCATTTTCGATGCCGATGGCAACGAGTACATCGATTACATTGGCTCCTGGGGACCGCTCATTCTGGGCCACGCAGCGCCCTCAGTCGTCGAAGCTGTCATCAACGCCGCTCGCAGTGGCACCAGCTTCGGCGCGTCCACGCCCGGCGAAGCCGACCTTGCCGAACTTGTTCTGTCGGCGTTCCCGCACATCCAAAAAGTGCGATTCGTCAGTTCCGGCACCGAAGCGACCATGTCGGCAATCCGCCTGGCCCGGGCATACACCAGGCGCAAATACATCGTGAAGTTCGAAGGTTGCTACCACGGCCACGCCGATGTGCTGCTGGTGAAGGCTGGCTCTGGTGTCGCCACGTTAGGCATTCCCGGATCGGCTGGCGTGCCGGAGGAATTCACGCAGTTAACCCTCGCCCTTCCCTTCAATGACACCGACGCACTGGAACAAGCTTTCAATAAATTCAAACATCAGATCGCTTGCGTGATCGTGGAACCGGTTGTGGGAAACATGGGTTGCGTTCCTCCGGCCCGTGGTTATCTGGAGGCGCTACGGGCTATCACGCAGCGCGATAAAGCGGTCTTGATCTTCGACGAAGTGATGACAGGATTTCGTTTGGCCTTCGGCGGAGCTCAGGAGTTGTACACGATCACTCCCGATCTGACCACGATGGGAAAGATTATTGGTGGCGGCTTGCCAGTCGGAGCCTATGGAGGTCCTTCGGAGATCATGGACCTGGTGGCCCCGCTCGGACCGATGTATCAGGCTGGCACGCTTTCCGGAAATCCGCTCGCCATGGCTGCTGGACTGGCCACGCTGCGGTATCTGCGCGAGCACAAGAAGGAAATCTATCCGCGCCTCGACAAACTTAGCGAGGTGTTGGTCGCGGGCGTGGCGGCCGCGGCCAAAGAGGCAGGTGTGCCCATCTGCTACAACCGCGTCGGTTCAATGTTTACCTGGTTCTTCGCTCCTGGGCCGGTGACCGACTGGAATTCAGCGTCCAAGTCCGACACCGAAGCCTTCGGCCGGTTCTTCCGCTCCATGCTGGATAGCGGTGTGTATCTGCCGCCTTCGCAATTCGAAGCGGCTTTCTTGAGCGCTGCTCATACCGAAGACGACATCCAGCAAACGATCGCGGCAGCCAAGCAGGCCTTCGCGCTGGTGCATGCTTAGCTTGAACTGAGAACTGAGAACCGGCCACTGAGAACTGGGTTTTCCATCATCTCAGGAATTGTTACGAACTCGAATCCTTCCGACCTGCAATACGTGATCAGGTGATCAGTCGCGATCACCGTCTGCGACCGATCGGCGCCGAATGCGGAATGTCCCCCGTCATGAAGGAGAATTACATCACCGCCGCGAACTTGAGCACGAACCTTTTGTTCAACGTACTCTGCCGGCCTACCTTTCCAATCGTGGCCGCTGACATTCCACATGACCGGCTCAAGCCCTAAGCGGCGTGCGATCTGTAGAGTTCCAGGCCGACGTCCGCCGAACGGCGGACGAAACAGCCGGGAAGGTTCCCCAACTGCGTCAACCAGCGCCTGCTCGCATTGTTGTAGCTCGGTCCTTGTTTGTCGCGCCGAAGCAAAAATCAGATTGGGATGGGAAAACGTGTGGTTGCCAATCACGTGGCCTGCTTTGCTGAGCTCACGAGCGATATCCGGTCTCTGCTGAACATAGCGGCCAATCAAGAAAAACGTCGCGCGTACATTGTGCCGCGTGAGAACTTCCAAAAGCCGGAGAGTGTGCGGATCGTTGGGTCCATCGTCGTAAGTCAGCGCCAGCTTTTTGGACCCTGGAGGCAGACCGCAAAATGTTCGCCCGTACCACTGTCCGGTCGGCGACATCGTTTGATAACCCGCGGCAACCGCGAGCGCAGCCCCAGCACCGGCAGCGACAGCACCAAACATTCGACGATTGTAAACGGATTGCAGATTTCAGATTTAAGATTTGAGCCAGGCATGACCCCGAGCCCAGATCGCAAATCTGCAATCAACAATCTCAAATCTAAAATTCCCAGGGGTTACTCTTCCCGCAATTGCGTGCGGCGCGCTGCCGCGTTATTCTGCCATCCGAAGCTGCCTTTCATCGGAGCCCATGGCCAATCTCTTCGAGCTTCCCCGTTACATTGCAGTGGAAGGTCCCATTCGTGTCGGAAAGAGCACGCTGGCCCGGATTCTGGCAGAGCGCCTGAACGCGCAACGCGTCATGGAAAGCGAAGATAATCCATTCCTTCGAGCTTTCTATGACGGCGAACGCGGCGCAGGATTTCAAGCGCAGTTCGCTTTTCTCATACGCCGTTTCGAGCAGCTGCGATCCCTGGACTTAGGCCCTCGGTCGCAGCGAACCGTGGTTACGGATTTCATTTTCGAGAAGGATAAGATTTTTGCCTGCCTGAATCTGGCCGACCAGGAGCTGGAGACTTACAACCGCTATTACAACTATTTTCGCGAGCAGCTCCCCACTCCGGATTTGGTCATCTACCTGCAAGCCACGCCTGAAGTACTGAAGAAGCGGCTGAAGAAAAAGAACGCATCG
>Ga0187771_10003856_pt1 | contig 10530 bp, 12 predicted proteins | sample 0116_SJ02_MP15_1_FD_133139 | JGI IMG/M metagenome (GOLD analysis project Ga0187771, IMG submission 133139) | Tropical peat soil microbial communities from peatlands in Department of Meta, Colombia - 0116_SJ02_MP15_10_MG | ecosystem: Environmental > Terrestrial > Soil > Wetlands > Peat | place... | reverse complement strand
TCATCCTTATAAAAGTCCGGCTCAAGGGAACGAGGGCTTGAACGTTCAAGGAATCGGCTGGGGTCGGGTAAAGTGGCGAGTCAATGCAACTGGCGTCTTAGAAGGTGTCTAAAAGATATCCCCGATCTTTCTCTTGATCACATCATGGACCTTTGAAAAGAGATCAAACCATACCTTGTCACCCGTTCCTACAATCTCTGCACCGATAAGGTAATCTCCTCCCGGCTCGTCTTCAATACAATATTTGATCTTTCCAGTGAACGGGATTTCTCGTGTGAGCGACTTCGGCGCCGAGATCGAGCACTCAATGGGGGAACCAATCGTAAATCGATGTCGACTTTTTATGCTGATTCCTCTGGAGCTAAAATTAAAGAGTTCGGCATCGACTGCATCACCGGAGACTTTCTGGACCTTGAATAAGATATATTTCCTATATAGTTCAGGCACCACATATCTCTCTTCTTTCCGCTTTTCTCCCATCGACCGACCTGCAACGGCACCCTATCCCTTCGTCTCCCGTCCGTATGTTTTTAGATGGTCCCAGATCTTACTTCTCCAGTTGAGTCAATTTGGCCCCCGACCGGTTCGCATAGATGTGCGAGAGCTCCGAGTCTTTGGTCGCACCGTGCCAGTGTTTCTCGCCCGCTGGGATAAGTACCACATCCCCTACGGTAATCACCTTCTCCCCCGCTTCTGTGGCAATAATCCCTTTTCCGGAAGTGACCACCAGGATCTGTTCAACATCGTGGGCGTGAAACTTGTTTCGAACCCCCTTCCCGAAATTCACCACACTGACGTCGAACTCCTTACTGTCGGGAAAAAGAACCTGCCTCGTTACATCCAGACCCGTAAAAACGGGATTTCTGAATGGTTCCTTCTTCACTTCACTGATTTTGACAACTCTCATCTTACCCTCCTCAGATGCTCCCGAAAAACAATAATGACTCGCTTCGGGTTAAGTTGACTATACGAGAAGCGAAGGTATCTGTCAAAAAAAAGACCGCGGGAAGGAAATATCTTTTTGATTGTGTCCCTTTCCCCGCCTATCCCCCTTTGGCGGCGGGGGGGGGGGCGACCTGCCGATCAAACCTGTATCTTAGCCGCTGACCTTAGTTCTTCCTCCTTCATCTCGTAGAGGGCGTCGACCAAGGCGATCTGAAAGCTGCCAGGGCCAGAAGCTTTGGCAGCAGCCTTTTCGCCTGCGAAGCCAAAATAGGACAGGCCCGTGGTGGCTGCCTCCAAAGGATCCGAGCAGACCGCCAAGAAGGCGCCTATGATCACCGTGGCGGCACATCCTGTCCCCGTGACATGACTCATCATTTCGTCCCCATTCATTACACGGCAGACCCGCCTGCCGTCCGTGATCAGATCCACCGCGCCGGTGACAGCGAGCGTCGTCTTGAGTTCTTTGGCAAGTCCGATCACCGTCTCTGTCGCCTGATCCACGGTGTGGACGGAATCCACTCCTTTTGTGCGAGCCCCTGATTTTTCTCCGGACAGCGAGAGGATCTCCGAGGCATTTCCTCGAATCGCCTGGATCGAAATCTCTTCAATGAGCCGGGTGGCGGAATCCGTCCGCAGGCGGGTGGCCCCCGCACCGACAGGATCGAGAATCACCGGCACGTGCAGCGCGTTCGCCCGTTTCCCGGCCTTTCGCATCGCCTCGACCCAAGGAGGGCTTAAGGTGCCAATATTGAGGACCAATGCCCCTGCAAGGGAAACCATTTCCTCGACCTCCTCTGCCGCATGAGCCATGACCGGAGACGCCCCGCAAGCAAGAAGGATATTAGCCGTAAAGTTCATGACGACATAATTCGTAATGTTGTGGACGAGGGGTCTCTTTTCACGAACCCGTCCCAAGCTCTCTGCGGCCTTCTGAGCCATGCCTTGGTTGAACATCCTCTTTTCCCCTTCTGATTTTTATTCAGATCTTGGATCCGCGAGTAAAGATCTTGGAACTCTCAAGTCTCGGAGTCCTTTGAAAATCGGAAATGATCCCAGCCTGAAAGTTTGACCGGGCGTCGATCGCCTTCAGGGAGGAGCAGGGTGATCTCCCGATCACCCTTTGTGATCTTTCCTACTTCCGTCAACGGGACAGGACAGCACCGGTCCGCGATAGAGTGGAGGAGTGCCACGTCCTGGGGCCCGCAGGTGATCACCAGTTCGTAATCATCGCTGTCGCCCAGAAAGAAGTCATACGGATCCCGGTGGAGCATGAGAGCGGCCTCGCGGAGAGCTTCACTCACAGGCAGTTTCTCTCTAAACAATTCAGCCCCCACCCCGCTCTCCTCGCAGATATGTCCCAAATCCCCCAGGAACCCGTCGCTCGTGTCGATCATGGCTGTCGCGCAGCCAGCTTTGCCGATCGCTTCCCCAAGCCGAGCCCTGTGGGAAGGAATGTTATAAATCTTCACTAGCGGATGTCCCAATATTTTTAAGTCATCCGGTGCACGGAGCAAAAGCTGCAGCCCGGCGGCCGCCTGGCCTGGATATCCCGTCACCAGAATAGTATCTCCTGGCTTTGCTCCGGAACGGCAAACCTTCTTTCCCTGTTCCACCTCTCCGACCAGGGTGATATCGATGAACATCCCGTTCCCCGATGTGGTGAGGTTGCCTCCGATAATGGACGCGGCCAGGGGGTTCAATTCCACAAGAAACCCGCGGTACATCTCTTCCACATCCCGGACCGAGATCTCCGGCTTCAATCCGAGTGAGACAAGAGCATACAGGGGTCTTCCTCCCATGGCCCCGATGTCGCTGATGTTGAGCGTCATCGCACGGCGGCCCAAATCATAGGGACTAATCTTTCCCGGCAAGTAGTGACGGCCTTCCACCATGCAATCACATGTGACCAAGATTTCATATCCGGACCGCGGGAGGAAAGAGGCTGTATCATCGCCAATCCCAAGGGTAACGCGTTCGGAGCGAACACCTTCCTTATCCAGAAGGTTGCTGATTCTCCGAATGAGCCCAAACTCGCCGATATCGCTTACTCTGTCAGGCATGTCGCTCACCCCCCCCCAGCAGCCTGCTGAAAAACGCCCATCTGCAGCGTTTCCCTTATCTTCGTCGTTGCGGCGTACGTTCAAGTACGTCTCGCTCCTCAGAATTTCGGGAGCCTTGCATCTGGGCATTTTTGAGCAGCCTGGCCTAAATCACTTTTTCAGTACCCTCTAGCAAACGCCGAAGGCATTTGGCCGCCTCCAAGGGGTCCTTCTGACAACAGACAGCCGAGATCACAGCAATCCCATGAACCCCTGTGCGGACAACTTGGGGTGTGTTGTCTTTCGTAAGGCCACCGATCGCAATGATGGGCAAAGGGATTTGCTCCACGACCTGCTTCAAGAGGCCGAGCCCGCCTGCCGGGCCCGCGTCTTCCTTGGACGTCGTGAAGTAGACAGGACCAAAACCGATATAGTCGGCGCCCTCCAAAAGACACTTTCGAGCCTCTTCCATGTTACCTGCGGATCCACCGATGATGGCCTCTTGGCCCAGGAGCTTTCTGGCAAGGGGGATGGGAAAATCGTTCTGCCCTAGGTGAACACCGTCTGCATGAGATGCAATGGCCACATCCACACGATCGTTCACAATAAACGTCGCGCCGGCTCTCTTGCATAAGGCCTGCATCTCTTCGGCAACGCGGATCATTTCCCTTGTCTCCCCGCCCTTCTCCCGAAACTGGATCGTATCCGCCCCGCCCTCAATGGCAAGCTCAGCAAGCTCCAGATGGGAGAATTGGGTTTGAAGGCAAGAATCCGTCAGCACGTGGAACCTTCCAATCTTCTTCACTCTTATCTCCTCGTCTCCCTATCTCCTCATCTCTTCTTTTCTCGCTGCAGTTCTTCGGAGAACCGTTCTTCGAGAAACTCGTAGATTTTCTCCCCGATCTGAAGCCCCAGCTCGATGAATTCCGGTCCATAGATTTTGCCCGTCTCGGTGCGGAAGGTCTTTTTGATCTTAGAGATTCCTTCCATTCCCTTCGGAAACCTACGAATCAGGGGAGCCATACGAGCCCCTGAGGAGCGGAGCATCTGCCAAAGGGTGTGGGTAAAATTGTCCGGACCCCAGCGGAATTTATCGGCATCGTAGAGGGCATCGCTGATCATCTGGCCAACAGGCGAGTAAACTTTTTTAGGCTCGACGAACGCTTCGTGGTTAGCAATGGCTTGTACGATATATTCTCCTTTTTCAGGGAAGACAGAGAGTTCATCCAACATTCCCAAAGCTACAGAGGAGCTCGCCTTGGCATGCTCTTTTTCGTTACGCCTTAGGTCATGGAGAAGGCCGGCGATCTGGGCCAGGAGGCAAGCCTCCCGTCTCAATGATTCATCCAGAGAAAGTCTCTCCCCTTCGATGTAAGCGAGGGCCCCGGCTTCCACGGCCACTTTTTCGGAGTGATCTCTTCCATGGCCGAGGTCATCGCTCAGTTCTTTGAGGACGACGGTACGGCATCTCATGACCTGCGGGTCTTCATTGAAAAGGGAACAAGACAGATGAAGAGGCTCCTTGCAGCAGGCATAAAACCTGGGTTGAGGAAAGGATGCGGCAATCTCCTCAGAGGCGGCGATCATCTCTTCATAAATGTCTTTCATCAACCTTCCCCGTGATTCAGACAACCCTTGACGTGTTTCTGAACTAACACAAGCGCTTTTTATAGATTGATATTCGCCCCCTCACGGCTGCCTACAGGCAAGCAGTGGAGGAGAGAAGGGTTCACTTTAGTCACTTTCGCTCACTTCAGGAAAATGGGATGTACCCTTATTTAAGGCTTCTTGATCAAAATATACAGATCCCCTTCCTGTCGCAGATGCCCTGCGGTCAACTCGGCGGAGGGACCGCTTCCCCAAAAGATATCCGCCCTTCCGGCCCCTTTGATTGCCCCACCGGTATCTTGATTTACGACAAAACGGGAAAATTTGGTCCAGCCAGTGATCTCTCCCTGATCGTTGATAGAGGGTTTCCGGCACGCAATGAACCCAAGGGCGCCCTTGGGAAAAATCCTGGAATCCAGAGCAATCGACCTTCCGGGGGTCAGAAGCACGCCGATATTACCCAAGGGGCCGTTCTCGACCTGCTGAAAAAAAACGTAGGAAGGGTTGTAATTCAGAACCTCATCGAGGACCTCCGGGTTTTCGGTCAAGTACTTCCTGATGGCTTGCATGGACACCCCTTCGCGCGTAAGAAACCCCTTCTCGATCATATAACGCCCGATGCTCCGGTAAGGTTGGCCGTTGGAGGCTTGGTAGTGAACTAGGAGTTCCTTTCCATCGGGGAGTTTCAGCCTGCCCGATCCCTGGATGTGGAGAAAAGTCACATCCAGGGGATCTCTTAGCCACGCCATCTCAAGCTCCTCTCCCGCCAGCACTTTTTCCGCCTCAATCCGGCGCCGGGAGTAATAAGGCAGGACCTTGTTGCCTGCGATTCTCGCGACGATGTTCTCCCCTTTGAACTTCTCGTTGAAGAGCGAGAGATCGATTCTTATGAGATCGCCAGGCGTCCGGTATAGCGGATACCTGAAGACGTCGTCCGGGACGAGGCTTCCCTCATAAATGGGCTCGTAATACCCTGTGAAGAGAATCCGCCTGTCTCCGGCGCGACCCGTGGCCCGGTAAATCTGAAACTTTCTCCTGATCTCTCTGGTCAGATCTTCCGGACGAAGCCCTTTTGAAAAGAGATCCAGAAAGGCCTCCTGGCTCTCACGAACCTGCTTGCTTGTGAAACCATCGGGCCCGTATTGAAATACCGTTTCAGGGCCGAGGCGATCCAGGTATTCCATGCTTCTTCTAACAGCCACGGTCAGAGAGTCACGGTCCATGTCATCGCGAAACTCCGGAGAAAAGAGACGGATCTGTCTGAGCGCTTCCTCTGGCCGCTGGGCTTCCTTTTCCAGCACGGGGTAGCAACCCACAACCATTGCCAACGTCAAAAGAACGGTGGAGAGGAAAAAGTTTCTAAAATCTACTGTCATGATTGGCAATACCGCTTCGCCCCTCACCCGGTTAGAAATAATGGGCCGCTGCTCTGTCCTGTACACCGTCGGGAATTTCTAACGGGCCTCATCTTTTTCCGACCCGGGCTATAACTTCAGTTTTTTCTCCAGCTCCTGAACCAGCCTTTCGAGCTCTTCCCGTTCTTCCGGGGTCAACTTATCCTCAGATAGACGCCTCTTTAAAACAAGCAGTTGCTGTTGGCTACGATATTCTTCACAAGATGAAGCCATCTTCAGAGCCTTTACGATAAATGAAATTTAAACTCTTCATGCCAGAATCTCAAATGTCCAATTTATTATTCATCCCGGATCGACCTGACTGCAGTCTTAAGATACGGGCGGACGGCGGTTAGCCCATGGCCGGGCAGACTCAAGCTGTGCAGCCAGGCGAAAAAGGGTTTCCTCGTCCCCAAACCGGCCTATAAAGTGAACGCCCACAGGAAGTCCCTGGGCATTCCAGTAGAGAGGAACGGACATGGCCGGCTGGCCGGTGGCATTACAGATCGGCGTAAAGGGAACAAAGGCTTCTGCTCGCCGGAGACCTTGCAGAGGGTTCTCAGGAGGAGAATCGAAAGTTCCCAAAGGCACCGGGGGCTCACCGAGCGTGGGAGTAAGCAAGACGTCATACTTGAGGAAAAATCGGGCAATCTGCCGGGCCACCCTCTGAAGCAAAGTCAGGGAAAGCAAATAGGAGGATGCGCTCTGCTGGCATCCCATCTCATACAAAGCCCAAGTGAGCGGCTCAAACTTATCCCGGGTGGGAGTCTGCCTCATTGCAAATCCCAGGCCATCCATCGTCCAGGCACAACCCGCTGAGAATAAAACCATGAAAGCCCGGGCCACCAACTCTCCATTGATCTCCGGAGCTGCCTCCACCACTTCATGCCCTAAGTTAGTACAGAGCGCAGCCGCATCTTGCACGGCGGTGATGCAATCAGTGTGGATCTTAACGTTTGTGGGTGCCGTCACCGTAAAAGCAATACGCAGCTTACCCGGGTCTGCTCCTACTTCTTGAAGAAAAGGACGCGCCGGGGGTGGTGCCCAGTAAGGATCGCCTACATCAGGACCTGCTGTCGCGTCGAGAAGGGCGGCGCTGTCCCGAACGGAGCGGGTCACTGCGTGCTCGACTACCAATCCACTATAGATGTCGCCCAAATCAGGCCCGAGGGGATTTCGCGCTCGGGTAGGCTTGAGACCGAAGAGACCGCAGCACGAGGCGGGGATCCGGATCGATCCGCCGGCATCATTAGCGTGGGCTATCGGAACGAAACGGGCAGCCACCGCCGCTGCGGATCCCCCGCTTGAGCCGCCAGGAGTCCGATGGATATCCCAGGGGTTACGGCTGGGGCCAAACAAGTGGGGCTCGGTGGTCGGAAGGATGCCCAATTCCGGTGTGTTTGTCTTGCCGACGATGATGAAACCGGCCCGTTTCAGTCGGGTGACCAATTCACTCTCGTGGTCGGGTACAAAGCTACGGAGAAAGGCTGTGCCCATCGTCATCCGCACCCCGGCATAAAGGGCTCCCAGGTCTTTCAGCAGAAAGGGCACACCTGCAAAAGGACCATCGGCCAATTTGCCGAGGGCCGATTCGCGCGCCTGTTCAAACATCGGCGTCACCACCGCGTTCAGAGAAGGGTTCAGACGTTCAATCCGCTCAATCGCAGCCTCTACGAGCTCAATCGCCTTGACCTGCTTTTGCCGCACTAACCCAGCGAGCCCAATCGCATCGAGGGAGGCGAACTCATCGGCCTTTGCCATAGATGTTCCTCCTTTTCATGAAGAGACTGTGTCGTAATCGCAACCTTGATAGAAGAAACGGTCAGGTTGGAAGCTTCCCGCCCACAGGCGGAGCTTCCCGGACACGCAGTGGCAAGCAGCGTGCGAGCAAACGGAGTTTCGTTCGTGTTGTGCCTCTTAACCCCACCTAAAAGGCGGGCTTCCGAGGCACGTCCCGGCCTGAGCTTTGGAATGCGGTCTTTTAGGAATGCCTAGTCGACGCTTATGGAAAACGAAGTCATCTCCAGGATATGGAACGTGTGAATCTCACATGTGAAAGGTTGCCGCTCCAAAGCTTTTCCACCCGACTGTCTCTTCCGTCTTGTCTTGAACCGGCCTTTGTAATTGCAACACAGTCTCGAAGGGAAGACATGAAACAAAAAGGGTTCTCTTTCTTAGGATAGAAGGAAGAAAGATGTTTTGCAAGAAGAAAGATCTCTGCGTTGACGGCGAGGCCCTGCTAAAAGATGTCTCCCATTCTCTCTTTTATAAAATTGTGGACTTCTGAAATAATCTCAAAACCCGGCCGATCGCTAGTCTCAACAATCTCTGCACCCATGACATAGGATCCCTCCAACTCATCTGGAATACAATACTTGATCTTTCCGATAAAGGGAATCTCCTTCGTAATGGACTTAGGTGCGGAGATGAGGCATTCAATGGCGGAATCGATCGATAGTCCGTATGAACTTTTCATCCGGATACCCTTTGGACTGAAATCAAGCAGTTCCATGGGTACGAATTCACCGGAAGCGCTCCTGACTTTCAAATGAATGTACTTCCGGTATATTTTTGGCACAACATGTCTTTCTCTTTTGCGTCTCTCTAACATTGATCAACCCGTTTCCTGCATCCCCCCTGCCCCCCTTTACCAAAGGGGGGGTTTAGGGGGGATTACCGATTCCGATTACTTCTTATACTTCTCAGCCATCCAGGGCGGTATTTTAATGGGAACGACACCCTTGTAGGTGACTTCGGGTGTTTCCGGGGTCATCTTCCACTTGTAGGGCCAGACACCCATTATCTTGCCATCCTGCCATTGGGTAGCAATGCCAGTCAGAAACCCAGCTCCCCATGTTAGGTCGTGGAGGGGTTTTCCTTCGGCAGTCTTCATATATTTTACTGTGCCTGAGGGGACTTTGTACACACGCTCTTCAAGGATGGACACAACCTTGTCGGAATCGAGCGTCCCGGCTTGTTCAATGGCCGGCGCAAGCCCGTAGACAATAGCGGTGTAGGTATCCGACGTGTAAGTGGGCACCTCGCCGAATCTTTTTAAATAGCCATCAACAAATGGCTTTGTGAGTTCATTGTACTCAACCCCGCGGGCATAGGTATCCGAGGTCATCACATAGTTGCCCATCCCCTGAGTCGCCTGCCAGAAGCCATCCTTCTGGGCCTCCACATTGATGCCGACCTGTACGGCCGGGATCTTGAGTTCGCCCGCCTGTCTGGCAAACGGAATTCCCACCGAGGAGGAAAAAAACGGGAAAATAATATGGGCCCCTGAACGCTGGATAGCGGACAGTTCAGCGGTGACATCCGTAGCCACCGCAGAGGGTCTCCAAATACCTGCTATCTCCATACCCATCTTAGGAAGGTTAGCCTCGCACGCCGGGACTAGCGGATCCGCCCACAAGAGCTTTTCTGCAACGACAGCGACTTTTATCTGTGGGATGTTTAAGGATTGTTTCAATGCAGCTGCGACGCTGGCTACATGGATGAAGGCCGTTCTGACTAGGTATGTGGAATTAAAGGGTGTGCCGCGGAAAAAATACTTGTATGTGGTATAGTTCTGAGCCACCCGAGTACAGAGCTCAGGGTGAGCAGCCCCACAGCCGATAAAGATCTTCTTGTGCTCCATGGCAATGTCCTGCATGGGCAGGACAGCCTCTGTCCGGAAGCCACCGACAACGAAATCCACCTTGTCCTGAGTCATCAAACGCTCCATGGCGTTGGTGGCATCCGTGACGTTGAGGAATTCGTTCGAATCTGACTGAATAAGCTTGATCTTCATCTTATTCTTTCCAACCTGTATGCCCCCCTTGGCGTTAATCTCATCCGCTGCCATGGTTGCCCCGTTCCAATGGCCTATGCCCTGGACAAACTTCATCGGGCCGATCACGCCGATCTTGATCTCCTGCCCAAAAGCAACTGCCCAGGGTGACAATGCAAATAGGAAGACGATGACGGAAATAATCATTCCTTTGCCTAACCTGTTCATTGGTTACTCCTCCTTTCTTTTTTCTACGGTATCCTCGCTATGGATATACCGATCCTCCACCCCCCCATTTATTTGCCATCCCCCCTTTCCTTCCTCTATTCCCCAGAGCGCTGCGCCCAAAATTTGGAATACCGGATGCGGCAAAAAACTCAACCTTCGGTACAATAACTCGCCTACCGCTTGCCGCTCAGTCTTCGGCTGGTAAACATAGTGTGAATTTATTGCCTTAAAGTATTCCGTATCATTCTCGAGTAGCAACGGGAGCTACAAAAACCTAATTTCTTATGCACCTATGACGGACTACTCTATCAGAAAAAGAACCCGCTGGCAAGAGCATAATATAGCAAGGATTTTTTTCTGAGAACTCAGCCTGTTTGACCGGAAACCGACCGGAAAACGGCATTGAGCTGACAATATGTACGTTCCTCGACCGAAGTGGTTGGGATGTCAGTATCTAATCTCCTATTTTGGATTGTAAATGGCAGAGAACGAAGCGAAGATATTCCGATCCTTTTTCGCGGCTGAAGTTATTTATTTGACG
>Ga0187771_10003855_pt1 | contig 10531 bp, 12 predicted proteins | sample 0116_SJ02_MP15_1_FD_133139 | JGI IMG/M metagenome (GOLD analysis project Ga0187771, IMG submission 133139) | Tropical peat soil microbial communities from peatlands in Department of Meta, Colombia - 0116_SJ02_MP15_10_MG | ecosystem: Environmental > Terrestrial > Soil > Wetlands > Peat | place... | reverse complement strand
GCACTCCCGCCTACCAAAACGCGAGCGTGGCCCTGCCTTCCCTGTGGAGCTCCTACCAGCACTTGGCAAGCACCGGCGGCATGAGGGTGCTTGCATACGCAGCTAGGATGCTGGTGGACTTCGGGAACGGCACCCTCGAATGGTACAACGACACAGCAGTCGAGCCGGGTTGGAATGGGTACGTCGCCACTGTGGTGCTGTTGAAGGGCGACGTCCAGGCGACCTGGTACCCGCAATACGGCGAGCACCTCGTCACAGGGATCGACGGGGTGACTCCTGGAACATCGAGATCGTGGTTCTTCTGGGAGTACCAGTCTGGAGGGTGGACCACCGCCCAGACGGGCGCCGATGGACTAAGGGTCAACAACGGTACAACATTCGCGTGGACTCTTTGTGGCTACGACACGAGCTACAACCCAACCTGCACACCCTAGATGCCTGCTACGGGAAGAACTCGCGCTAAGAAATAGGAAGTGCCAGCCGCTGGCCGGGCGGGACTTCTAACGTGCGGAGAATAGCGACGGTGGTCCCCGGAACCTCATGCCCCTTGGGCCGTCGAGCCTGATGTGCCTGCTGCGCCTGTTCATAGCGCGTGTAACGGCCATTTCGCCAGTTGAACAGGGGAATCAAGGATTGCTGACTAAAGACTCAACGGCGTTGACAGGTCGGGACTGCTTAAGAGCGCCCGCAGGGAGCGGCCAATCGTTGACTGTGGCCGAGGACCAGATGAAGGCGGCAGCTGTCGCGCTCATCCTCGACTCGAGGACGGAGGATGCAATACGACTTCTTTCCCAATGGTACAGAGTCTCTGTCCCCAACCTCGGAATAGGGGTGGTCGAGGGGAAGACGAAAGGAGTTGCCGCCGTATACTCTCAGAGAAGGAAGGAAATCCTGGCCGCCCGCCGCGAGTTCATGTACGACCCGTTCGTCATGATACACGAGTTCTACCACCACCTCAGATCTGTGAGCGGGAAACATCGAGGGACCGAGAAGCAGGCGGACAAGTTCGCGCTTGGGTTCATCGATGCATACAGGAGGCTTGCCAGCCCCTCCGGCGCGGAACCCTAGAGGTTCATGGCAGACCAGATGTCGTCGTCGTTATCGAGGAGGACGAAACCACACATGCTGCACTTCGTCCCTGTAATGACCGCCTTCCCATTGGGCCCCAGCTTCTTTTCGTAGTGCTCCATCATCCCCGCATGACAGCGGTCGCAAATCACGTCTCGCCGCCGGGGTAGGGCCGTATTAAGATGGGCCGAGGCAAAGGTTTAGGTGGTTTGGCGGCGGCATCGCCCATGAGCGAAAGGATGAGGCGCCTGACTTTCAGCACGCCCACTGCCGGACCAGACAAGTGCATCTTCTGCCAGATCGCGTCCAAGACATCTCCGTCGAGCATTGTCTACGAGGACGAGAAGTACATCGGATTCCTCGACCTTTACCCGTTCTCGAGGGGGCACACGCTTGTGTGCCCGAAGGAGCATGGAGAGACGATCTGGGATATGAAGGAGCAGGACATCGCCGAGCTCTTCACGGTGGCCTTCAAAGTCTCAAAGGCGGTCGTCGCGGCCGTCGGCGCTGACGGGTTCAGGTTCGTCCAAAACAACGGGGAGGCAGCTAACCAGGTGGTCGCCCACGTCCACGTCCACGTCATACCCGTAAGGATGGAAGACAGGGGGAGGTTTTTCGAGCGGAAGCGATTCACCCCCGTCGAGATGGAGGAGACTGCCAGCTCCATAAGGTATGAGATGTCTCAGGGCTAGCCCGAAGTGACGAACACGCAGAGGGAAGTGATGGCCGAGTCCGTGCTGGATCCCGTGATAAGATAGAGCGTGTACACGCCGGGCCCGTCGCTCTTGATGAAGGGGTCGAGTGGGAACGCGATGTCCACTGACTTCGAGGAGACGGTCCAGGTGTCGGCGCACACTGTCGTGCCGGACTCGAACTGGCCGCAGTCCCCGAAGAATCCGGTCCTAGGAAGGACGCCCCCCACGAAGATCCCAGGCCCGTACTCGTGCGGGCCGCTGTTGAGCTGAGCCTGCGTCGTCGAATTGGGAGTGCCGTCGAAGGCTACATAGACCGAGCTGGGGGCCGTGAACGAACCTGTAGGGACCCCCGTCAGGGTGACGTAGTAGGGCGTTGACGCCGAGGACGGTGCGACGGCAAAGTTGAGGTCGATGTAGTCGTTCTCGAACTCCTCGTCGAAGAAGACCGTGGTGCTGTTGTAGGCCACGCCGATGGAGACCTGGTTGTGAAGGGGATTGAGTATGTTGTACCTGTGGCCGTTGGCGCAGCAGGAGCTGTCGTTGTAAATCATCGAGTATTCTAGGTTCTTGATTGCCCCCTCTACCGAGCGTGTGGTCAGGAAGTGGGGGATTGAATAGTAATAGTAGGCCACGTTTTCAAAGTCGGCGCCCCGCCCGCCCAGCAGGGTGTAGCGCATGTACGGCTTGTACCCCTGGGTGTCGAAGTGGCTGAAGTAGCCGTAGTAGAGCATCGAGTCAGCGTGTTGCTGTGCTGCCTTGTTGTAATCGAGGGTAACGGAGCCCGTGCCGTTCGCAGCTCTGTCCTGGTTGATCAATCCCAGGGCGTAGGAGGCTAGGGCGCAGTAGTCTGAAGGGTAAGCGACGTCCGCGGACCCGTTCCTGATGTCGGGGGCGGCGAGACTCTCTGCTACGACAGCGCTGGAACATTCGCCCGTTGTCGTCGAGGCCGCCGTCGTACTAGTCCCGTTGGACTGCGTGGTGGTGATGGTTCCGGGCCCCGTTGTCGACGAGCCTGAGAGGAAGGAGTAGCTCTGCTTGAGGACGTATGTGAGATATGGGACGGCAAACACAAAAGCGGCCAAGAGGATGAGGACAGCTACGAGGACGCCGGCCACCCTGTGGGACCTGCGCGGAGGAGGCTGGCCGCTGGGCGGACTTTCCAAAGGGTAAGAGTGCCCAGCATCGCTGCTGATCCTCAAACAGGCTCCTTTGCTTGCCAGACGGTATTAAGACAATCGTATTTCGAGTCTGTTCAAACCGCTTGGACAAAGTGTGGAGTCCGTGGCCGGGGCGGCTTACCACAGCCACGGGGCTTGTGATGTTTGAAAGGATGCGGCTAGGCTGTGAGGCCCTCGTCTTCGGGCACGATGACTCCGGCCGGGATCTCTGGGAAGTTCTCCTTCATCCTCTCTTCTGCCACGATAGACGCCTCTTCGAGGACCTTCTGGGCGTCCTCGTTCGCCGCGTCGAAGTTGAGGGAGAACCCTCCGGTGGTGCTCGCGTCAACGAGCACACTGCTCAGGAGTCCGGAGATTTCGCCTATCTCCTTATCAGCCTCGGGGAGCGCCATCCTCAGACCCTCCTTCATGTTCTTGATGACCGACACCGCCGGCGCCAGAGTGCTGGCGATCTCTCCCAGGTCGTTTATCGTGCCGAGCCTGAGGGATATCTGCTCCATGGCGAGCTGCGCCTGTGTCACCATCTTGCCCATCTTCCTGACCTCGGCGAGTTCGTTGGCGTAGACGGATGCGTGCTGCATGTCGTGTTTGGCGAGGGACGAGACGACGTTCTTGAATATCGTAGAATCGCGCTGCTTGATTCTGTTCACTGTGCTGTCGAGCTGTGAAATCAAGAGACGTATCTGTCTGTTCGCCAGGTCGATTTGGGACTTCAGTGGCGTGGGTGCTTGGACAGACCCTCTCAGCCTGTCGAAAAGGCCGGGGTTCTTGTCCTTCTTTTCCCAATTGGATGAAAAGCTCATGCTAGTCCACTGGAGACGCCTGAGTTCCAATATACCGGGGGCTCTAATCGCTGTGCCAGTTTGAAGAAATAATGTTGACAGTAGTGGAAATCCGGGGCGGGCCTAGGCTGAAATAACCTCGGATGATATGACCGGGACGAGATGAAGAAGGAAGGCGGGTTCGTCTACCTGACAGCCGAGGAGATGGCGGCCCTGGACAGGGAGGCCATTGAAGACTACGGCATAGATGTGCTCGCCCTCATGGAGAACGCCGGCGTGGCGACGGCGCAGCTCGCAAGGAGGATGCTGGGAGGGGACGTGAAAGGGTTGTCCATCACCTGCCTCGTCGGGAAGGGAAACAACGGTGGGGACGGCTTGGTGGCCGCAAGGCACCTGCACGACTGGGGTGCCGACGTCCGCGTGCTGCTTGCAGGCGAGAAATCGAGCCTGCGGGACGTGCCTGCCAGGCAGCTTGCCATCGTGGAGAGGATGGAGATCCCGATTGAAGGGCCGGAAGCCGACCTCGGCGGGGTTCGTCTCCTCATCGACGCCCTTCTGGGCTACAGCTCAAAGGGGAACCCCAGGGAACCGATGGCCAGGATGATCAGGAGGGCCAACTCCTCAGAGGTCCCGATACTGGCCGTGGACATTCCTTCAGGGATTGATGCGTCCACCGGAGAGCCGGGGGACCCTTCAGTCCGTGCCAAGGCAACTGTGACTTTCGGGCTCCCGAAGACCGGCTTCCTACATCCCGTTGCTCGGGGACACGTCGGAGAGCTCTACCTCGCTGACATCTCGATGCCGGGACGTATCTACGCCTCCCTCGGGGTGGGCAGGGATGTGTTCTCCAGGGATGCCCTTGTCAGAATCTGGTGATGAAAAGGCGTACAAACGCTGCCAACGCTTTTGAACCGAAGAGTCATGACCAGGACGGCATGAAGTCCCAGAGCGAGGACATGAAGTGCCCAAAGTGCGGGCGTTTCGACCTCAGGGAGACCCCGCAGGGGGTCGCCTGCCGCGTCTGCGGCTACGCGCTTTCCCCGGGTGAGAACGACAAGTACAGGCTCTACAAACTCCTGAAGGAAGAGGAGAAGAAAGGCAGACGGAAGTAACCCTGGCGCCCTGACAACCGTTTAACTGCCGCCCGCGAAGGGGACGAGGGATTGTCGGTCAGGATCAGTCCTATTTCGAAGATGGCAGCGATTCTGATAATAGCGATCGGGGCCTTCGTCCTTCTGGGGGGCTTCGTTACGGGAGAGCTTGCGAGTTACATCGCGGGCTCGGCGTTCGTGATCCTGGGAGTGGTCCTTTATGTGCTCCTGATATGGTTCACGAGGAAGCTCAGGCGAGAAATAGGCGAGATGGAGAAGGGTCAGACGGCCGGCGCCTGAACTGACTTGAACCAGGAGCTGAGGTTCCTGTCCCAAATCCGGGTGGCGAGGAACCCACCCGCTGTCCCGCTGACCGCACCAACAATCAGGACGGGCAGGTACACCTCCAGGAAGGGCGCTGTCGTCCCGAAGCCCAGGGCGATGAACGCGTAGGTCGCGCTGAGCCCCGTGATTACCGTGCTAACGCTGAGGGAGGCAACCAGCCTCTTTGCGTGGACCTTGTCGTCGGCCACGACCTTGAATAGCATGCTGAACACGTCCACGAGTACCCCGTAGAAGAGGGCCACTGCGAACGAGAAAGGCCCGAACGCGAGCTGCATCGGAGTCTCCACAAGACCATTGATGAGTCCGGTGTAGGTCGCCCCGCCGGGTCCGAGGAGGATGAAGCTAAGCGATAGGATCACGGCCTCGAAAATGATGAGCGAGTCGCCGATCTCGAACGGGAGCACGCCATATACGGCGCCTATGAGGACGCCAAAAAGGGTGGCAGTAATCAGTTTCTTCGTATTCACCAATTTGGTGGGCAATGGAGGGCGTCCCCCCGACTGTATTTAACGATAGTTATAGTGAAGGGGCCATCCAAACGCATATCGCGCACCCCAGCGCGACGGCCTGTCTTGAGCGGTCTGTTCAACGAAGTCCTCGGCACGGAGGTGCAGGTCCCCGAGGAGCCCAAGCGCATAGCCAGCTTCAGTCCGGCTGCCACTGAGACGTTGTTCAGTCTCGGCCTCGGAAAGAGCGTGGTCGGCGTCAGCGCGTTCTGCGCCCGCCCCGCAGAGGTCAGGGAGAAGAGGCGACTCGGGAGCTACAACACGGTGAGGGACGAAGTGCTCGACGAGCTGAGGCCGGACCTGATCATCACGGTGACAGGATATCAGCGTGAGTTCGCAGTCAGGCTGTCGAAGAAGTACCCCGTCTACCCACTCGAGCTTCCCCTCTCGGTGGCGGGGATAGTCGATTTTGTCGTGAAAGTGGGACTTGTCGCAGGAGCCCCAGATAAGGGGAGGAGCCTTGGAGCAGAGCTCATCAGGAGAATCGGGAAGCTCAGAGGGGATGAGGGGCTCAGGGGGTATGTGGAAATCGACCTAGGGGGTCCAGTGACCTTCGGTGCCCGCAGCTACATAACCGACGCCTTCGGGCTCCTGGGGTGCGCCTCCATATACGGGAGAGAAAGGGCGGAATGGCTCACACCCGACCTCGCGGCAGTGGCCAGGGCTAACCCGGACCTAATGGTCTACGAAGCCAAGATGTTCTCCACCTTTGACGAGGCGAAACTCGCGGACCTCCTCCGAGCGAGAGGGTGGCAGGGGCTCCTCGCTGCGAAGAGCGGGAACGTCTTTCTCACCCCGGGCCCGCTCGACTTCCTCGCGCATCACGGCCCATCGTTTATCACCGAAGCGCTCCCATGGCTGGAGAACAGGTTCAGGATGGCCCGGGAAAGAATTGTCGCTTAGCCAAGAAGTGAGGCGGCCGACCGAGGAGCGCGTTGGAAGGAGGAGATGGGACGCAATAGTGGTTGGGTGCGGCGTCATGGGGGCGGCTGTCAGCTACAACCTGGCCAAGAGGGGGCTCCGCGTCCTCAACCTCGAGAGGTTTGGGGTCAACCACAAGTTCGGGTCCTCTCACGGCAGGACAAGAATCATCAGACTTGCCTATTACGAAGACCCAAGGTATGTCCCGCTCCTGCGGAGAGCTTACGAATCTTGGAGGGAGGTCGAGTCCAGGTCTGGGAAGAAGCTCCTTCAGATCACCGGGGGCCTCATGGTCGGCAGGAAGGAAGGAGAGCTCGTCAGAGGCGTCCTGAAGAGCGCGAACTCCCACGGGCTCCCTCACGAGGTCCTCTCGGCCTCCAGGGCCGGGGAAAAGTTCCCGGCGTTCACTCTCGGGGATGAATACACGGCTGTCTTCGAGCCGAATGCGGGGGTCCTTTTCGCCGAGGAGTGCGTTCGAGCGCTCGTCGGGCTCGGGAGTGAGGCCGGATGCGAGTTCAGATTCTCGGAGCCCATAGGCCGATGGACCGGCGCCTCCGAGGGCATTGAGGTGGAGACGTCCAATGGCACCCATGTTGCCAGCAAGCTTGTCGTCTGCGCGGGAGCCTGGAGCGGAGAACTGCTTCGTGGCCTGGTTCCCCTCGAGTGCGAAAGGCAGGTCCCGTTCTGGTTTTCATCCAAAGGCGAAGACATCTTTTCTCCGCCGAGGATGCCCGTTTTCATAATGGAAGAGGAGAAGGGGGTGTTCTTCTACGGGACCCCAGAACTTGGACATGGCGTAAAGGTGGCGCGGACTCACGGCGGAGAGGTAGGGGACCCTGACAAAGTCAGGAGGGAGGTCACAGACACCGACATCGCTCCAGTCAGAGGGTTCATTTCCCGACGGATCGCGAAGCTTGAGGGTCCCCCCATCTCCTCGACCACCTGCATCTACGCCAACACGCCGGACCTGAACTTCGCAGTAGGGCTCCACCCGGCAGACCCGAGGGTGGTGGTGCTCAGCGCTTGCTCAGGCCATGGGTTCAAGTTCGCGAGCGTAATGGGTGAAATCGGTGCCGACCTCGCCACAGAGCAGAAGCTAGGCTTCGACATCTCCTTCCTGAGCCCGGGAAGGTTCGGGAAGCGGTCAACCCGCTAGGGCCAGGCGGGCCCTCCTCAGGTCGCCGCTCCTGGGGGAGAACACTGCGTCGAAAGCGAGATAGACTACCGCGACGGTCCAGGGCGCAAAGGAATAGGTCAGCGGCTCGCTCAGGGCTGTGACCACCGCTATGACTAGAGCCGCACCGGCGGAAGCGATGGTCCCGGAGGCATACATGGCGGCCAGCCGCCCCTTGGAGATCCCGACCAGGGAACCCCTGTCTATGGATAGGGCAAGGATAGGCAGCAATCGGGCGACACTCTTGACCCCGTCGGGCACAACTCGCGCCAGCGTGGTCCTGCCGAAGTGGAGTTTTGTGAACCGGACTCCTACCGCGGTTCCAGCTATGAAATGGGCTGGGCAGTGGATGAGGTAGGTTGCCGCGAGCTGGGCGACCACGAGGTACACGCCGAACAGGGGGCCCGCTGGAACCCAGAGCGCCAGAAGGAGGATCCCAGCAAGGACGAGCAGCTCGAGTGAGATGCCGATGGCAGCCTGCTCCGAGCTCGTCCACGCCCCGTCCCCGTCTTTGTTTGAGACCACTGAGGCTCGATGGCGCCCATTTGTGCTTATACTGATTACCTGGCTTGAGGAAGGGGCGCGGGTTGTTCAGCGAGTACAGAGGTATCCCATCACAGGCGAGGTTGCTCATCTACATCAGCTTCGTCCCCAACGTTGCCATCGGCTTCATCTACACTGACCTGTCATATTTCCTCCCGAAAATCCAAGGGATCGATGCGGGGCTACCGATCACTTTGATGGGAGTGACCCTGGTGGGGCTCAGCTTCCCCTTCGGGCTTGTCGCGGACAGGTTCGGCAGGCTAAAGATGCTTGTCCTTGGGAACCTCTGCGCCAGCCTGAGCCTCGTCGGGTTCGCGCTCACTTCTAACTACGCTCTCGTGCTGATGGTAGCAGTACTCGAAGGAACGGGCGAAGCCGCCTACGCCGTTTCCTTCGTAGCCCTCATCGCCGACAAGGCCGGGGACGACAACAGGACGGCCGCGTTCTCGCTGCTTGCGTTCCTTGGCTGGGTGGCCGGTGCGATCGGCGGGTTCGTCATCTCGTCAGTCACCGCCCTACACAGCTTCGGCATGTCCATCAAGGACGCCCACGTGGTGCTCTTCGTGACGGTGGGGGTCCTCAGCCTCTCCATGTCCCTCTTCATCTTCAAGATCAAGGAGGAGCCAAGGCGCGTCGTGAGGAAGGGGATACTTCCGAGGAAGTCCTGGAGGGTCATCTCCAAGTTCGGGGTCTACAATGTCATCATCGCGGTCGGCGCCGGGCTGTTTGTTCCTCTGATGGCGTTCTGGTTCTCCCAGGCCTACGGAGTGTCAGATGATCTGAGCGGGCTCGTGCTAGGCCTCACGAGCCTGCTGACTGCAGGCGTGGTCTTCCTGTCCCCGAAGCTCGCGAGAAGGATTGGCCTCGTGAAGGCCACTGTCATCACCCAGGCCGCTTCGACCGTGTTCATGGTGGCCATCCCGTCAGCCCCGACCTTCGGGGTCGCCGCATCGATCTACGTCGTCAGAGTGTTCCTGATGAACCTCTCCAACCCGCTTACCCAGTCCCTCATCATGGGTCTGGTCACCCCTGAAGAGAGAGGGGTGGCATCAGGAGTGAGCGCTGCCATCGGGAGGCTCCCCAACGCGCTGTCGACCTTCGTGGGGTACGGCATGATGAGCGCAGGCCAGCTGGCCCTTCCCTTCTACTACGCCACGGTTCTCTACGCGATAGGAATCACCGGCTTCTGGTTTCTGTTCAAGGGCTCGGAACTCCCGGAGGAGAAGAGGGCTCAGCCTGGGGCCCAGTCGTCCAGCCTTGAAGGGCCTGAGGTGGAGCGTTGAATGTCTGCCACTCTCACTCCCACGAGCCTCACGGGCCTGCCTCGCGTCTCGAACTCGTCCAGCAGTCTTTCGACGGCTTCCATGAGCGGGCCCTCGCTGTCGGTGTGGCTCACCAGAGTCTTTTCTCTCGTATGGGTCTCGAAACCCTGGAACCTGATCTTGATCCCGGCGACCCTGTAGGAATAGCCGGCGGACTTCAATCTCCTGATCAGCTCGGCTGCGCCGTCGGTCGCCTCCTTCCTGACCTGGCGGAAGTCCTTTGCGTCTTCTTTGAACGTCCGCTCGACGCTCAAGGACTTCGGTATCTCCTGCTGTCTGACCTCGACGTTCTCCTCCCCGTGGATGACTCCCCAGAGCCAGACACCGTTCTTGCCGAACCAACTGAGGAGTTGCTTTCCGCCCAGCTGCTGTAGCTGGGCGATGGTACCTATCCCCTTCTCGCTCAGGAAGTCGCCCGTCTTCTTGCCGATGCCCGGGACCACGCCGACCGGGAGGGGAGCTAGGAAGCCTGCAACGTCCCTGAAGGGGACGACAGTCAGTCCGTCGGGCTTGTTCCTGTCCGAGGCGATCTTCGCCGACGACTTGTTGGGGCCGACGCCGACGGAGCATGTGAGGTGGTGCTTCGACTTCACGGCTCCCTTCACTTCGAGAGCCACCCTCTTCGCAGACTCCTCGTCTCCCCCCCTGCTTGTGACGTCTAGGAACGCCTCGTCGATGCTTGCCTGCTCGAACTTGTCTGCGAACCCCCGGAGGGTAGACATCACTTCCTCCGAGACCTTCTCGTAGAGGCTCCAGTTCGGAGGGACATACCTGGCCTGGGGGCAGAGCCTGTATGCGATCGAGATTGGCATCCCCGACCTGAGGCCGAACTTCCTCGCCTCGTAGGAACAGGCAACGACGACCCCCCTACCTCTCCCCCCTTCCGGGTCGGCGCCCACTACCACG
>Ga0187771_10003854_pt1 | contig 10531 bp, 9 predicted proteins | sample 0116_SJ02_MP15_1_FD_133139 | JGI IMG/M metagenome (GOLD analysis project Ga0187771, IMG submission 133139) | Tropical peat soil microbial communities from peatlands in Department of Meta, Colombia - 0116_SJ02_MP15_10_MG | ecosystem: Environmental > Terrestrial > Soil > Wetlands > Peat | place... | reverse complement strand
CTGGTCCAGGGCTTCGCCCGGATCGAGGCCGAAGTCTCCGGGCTCAAGCTGATGGTCGACCGGCTGCTGGCAGCTCAGATCCCGGTGCTGTCGTGGTGGGCGCTCGCGGCGGTCCTGACGCGCACGTCGACCACCATCACTATGCTGGCGATCTTTCTGGCCGGCACCTGGCTCCACGTCGAGGGCCTGGTCTCGATCGGCGAGATTGTGACCTTCATGAATCTCGCCACCATGCTGGTCACCAGGCTCGATCAGGCCGTGACCTTCGCGCACCGCATGTTCTTTGCCGCCCCGCGGCTGAAGGAGTTCTTCGACGTGATCGACACCGTGCCGGCGGTGCGCGACAGGCCGGGCGCGGTCGATCCGGGCCGGGTGCACGGACGCGTCGAGTTCGACCACGTGTCGTTTTCCTATGACGGCCGGCATCCCGCCGTCGTCGACCTGACGTTTACGGTGCAGCCGGGGCAGACGGTCGCGCTGGTCGGGGCGACCGGGGCCGGCAAGTCGACCGCGCTGGCGCTGCTCCACCGCGCGCTCGAGCCGCAGTCCGGCACCATCCGCATCGACGGCGTCGACATCCGCGACCTGCGGCTCTCCGCCCTCCGCCACAACATCGGCGTCGTGTTCCAGGAGACGCTGCTGTTCAACCGTTCGATCGCCGACAATCTCATGGTCGGCAAGCCCGATGCCGACGCCGACGAGATGTCCGATGCGGCGGCCCGGGCGCAGGCGCTGGACTTCATCCGCAGCCGGGCGGACGGATTCGAGGGCCTCGTCGGCGAGCGCGGGCGTGCGCTGTCCGGCGGCGAGCGTCAGCGTCTCTCGATCGCCCGGGCCATTCTCAAGGACCCGCCGATCTTGATTCTCGACGAGGCGACGAGCGCCCTCGATGCCGCCACCGAGAGCAAGGTCAAGACGGCGCTCGACGAGGTGATGAAGGGCCGGACCACATTTGTGATCGCCCACCGGCTGGCGACGATCCGCAACGCCTCCCGCATCCTGGTGTTCGATGCAGGACGGCTCGTCGAAACCGGAACGTTCGACCAGCTGGTCGCCCGGGGCGGTCGATTCGCCGACCTCGCCCGCGCCCAGCTGATCGCCGAACCATCGGGGCGTGCGGACGACTATCTGAGCCGCTCGAGAATGCTCACGTAGTTCGCCACCGCCGCTCCGCCCATGTTGAAGATGCCCGCAAGGGTGGCTCCCTCGACCTGCATGTCCCCGGCGGCGCCGGTGAGCTGCATTGCGGCCAGCGCATGCATCGATACGCCGGTCGCTCCGATCGGATGCCCCTTGGCCTTGAGCCCGCCAGACGGATTGACCGGCAGCCGTCCGCCCTTCTCGGTCAGGCCCTCGCGGACGGCGGCCGCGCCGCGGCCTTCCGCCACCAGTCCCATCGCCTCGTATTCGATCAGCTCGGCAATGGTGAAGCAGTCGTGGGTCTCGATGAACGACAGATCATCGAGGCCGAGACGCGCCTTCCGGAGCGCCCGCTTCCAGGCTTCGGCACAGCCCTCGAATTTCAGGATGTCCCGTCGCGACATCGGCAGGAAATCCTGGACGTGCTCGGCGGCACGCAGGACGACGGCCTTGGGCTGGCACAGGGCGGTCTCGACATCGACCAGCACCACGGCCGCGGCGCCGTCCGAAACCGGCGAGCAGTCGGTGCGCTTGAGCGGCCCGGCCACATAGGGGTTCTTCTCGCTCTGCGCACGGCAGAACTCATAGCCGAGATCCTTGCGGATCTGCGCGAACGGATTGGCCACGCCGTTGCGGTGGTTCTTCGCCGCGATCCGTGCGAGCGCGTCGGACTGGTCGCCGTATTTCTGGAAGTAGAGACCCGCGATCTTGCCGAACACGCCCGCAAAACCACCCTCGATCCCGGCTTCCTCACGGACGTAGGAGGCTTTCAGCAGGTTCCTGCCGATCTCGGCGGGCGGCGACGCTGTCATCTGCTCAACGCCGACGACCAGCGCCACGCGCGCCGCCTTGGCGTCGATCGCCCTGATGCCCTGGTGCAAGGCGGCCGATCCGGTCGCGCAGGCATTCTCGACCCGCGTGGCGCGCTTGAAGCGCAGGTCGGGCGATGCCTGCAGCACCAGCGAAGCGGTGAAATCCTGTGGCGAGAAGCCGGCATTGAAATGCCCGAGCACGATCTCGTCGACGTCGCCGGCGGCAATCCCGGCATCCGCGAGCGCATCGGTGGCAACCCGCACCACAAGGCTCTCGACGCTCTCCTGCTCCAGCCGGCCAAACGGCGTGTGGGCCCATCCGACGATGCATGCCGTCATTCAAATACCTCCGCTGCCGAACTTTGGTCGCTTTCCTCGGGCGACAATGCCATGAAGACCACTTGCCGGCGACTTGGCCTTGTCCCGCCTTCGGGTTACATAATGCCGCCGCCGCCGAGTGTCATCGCCGGTCCGTGCGACCGGCGGTCGGCTGGGGGTGACCGCGTCGAACGTTCGGGCCGCTTGCGCGATCCGTTGGCCGGCGCAAGGGGCGTGATCCCGCATTCCGACCCGGAAAGGCGTCCTGGGAGGGATCGGAAGGCTGCTCTCGGTTTGTCGCAACTTCTGCGGCGAAAAGCTCCACACCTCGCCGGGGTCGATCCCAACCGGCGCCAACAACCGGACCCGCCCGTGCCACATATCGCCACGCAGACCCTGCGACGCTCCATTCCGGCCATGATCGCCGTCACGCTGGCGGCTCTGGCGTCGTCACCGGCCTCCTCGGAGGCGTTGCTGCTGGTCGATGCCGACAGCGGCAAGGTGCTGCACGCCGAGAACGCCACCTATCCGTGGTATCCGGCATCGACCACCAAGCTGATGACCGCCTACGTGATCCTCCACGCCGTCAAGCAAGGGCGCATCACGCTCGATACGCTGTTCACCGTCTCGGCCAATGCGGTCGCGCAGCAGCCGACCAAGATGGGGTTTCGGGCCGGCACCCAGGTGACGGTCGACAACGCCCTCAAGATGATGATGGTGCACTCGGCCAATGACATGGCGGTGCTGCTCGCCGAAGGCCTCGACGGTTCGATCGAGGCCTTCGCCACCGAGATGACGGAGACGGCGCAGCGGATCGGCATGACGCAGTCGAGCTTCGTCAATCCCAATGGGCTTCCCGCGGAGGGCCAGATCACGTCGGCGCGCGACCTCGCCATCCTGGCACGCGCGCTCATTCACGATTTCCCCGAATACGCCATGTACTGGCGGATCCCGGCGATCAAGCTCGGTCGGCGGGTGCTGCGCAACTACAACCCGCTGATCGACCGCTATCCGGGCGCCGACGGGATGAAGACCGGGTTCATCTGCGCGTCGGGGTTCAATATCGTCGCCAGCGCGACCCACGGGGACAAGCGGCTCATCGCGGTGGTGCTGGGCGCGCCGTCGTCGCTTGGTCGCGCGGTGAAAGCGGTCGGCCTGTTCGAAAAGGGGTTTGGTGGCGGCTCGGGCCTGTCGTGGCTGCTACCCTCGCTCGGCACCGTCGACCAGCTCACCCCGATCGCCTCGGCGCCACCGGACCTGCACGACGAGATCTGCGGCAAGCACAGGCATCGGCCCGCGAGCGAAAGCGCCGAAGAAGAGCTTCCGCCGACCACCAACGACCTCGATCCCAGCTCGGCCTACGCGGCCATGGGCCACGGCCCGCACGCCGTGCACGATCTCAACTCGCTGCTCGGGCAGCCCCAGCCGTCGATGCCCCCGATCGAGGTGTTCGTCGGGCCGCCCAGAAAGAAACCCGTTCACACCCTTGCGGCGGCGCCCGCTTCGGCAGGGGCCGTGACCCCATCACAGACGGCCGCGGACCCGCCGGCCACCAGCGACGCCGACGCGGTGCCGACCGTGCATGTCCGTTCGGTTCCGGTCCCGCGGCCTCGGCCGGGTTCCTGAACCGCGGTCCGCCTCGATGCCGGCCGAAGCCGCCCGTCCCGCGCGACGAGGCCCGATCGAGCCGATCCCGCTCAGCGGCGTGACCGGCTACCTCGGATCCGGCAAGACGACGTTGCTCAACCGGCTGCTCAAGGATCCCGCGCTGGCGCAATCCGCCGTGCTCATCAACGAGTACGGCGAGATCGGGCTCGACCACCTGCTGGTCGAGCACATCGACGGCGGCCTGGTGATGCTGGCGAGCGGCTGCCTGTGCTGCACCATCAGGGGCGACCTCGTCGACGCGCTCGAAAAGCTGCTGCGCGACCTCGACAACGGGCGCATCGCCTTTCGCCGGGCCATCATCGAGACGACCGGGCTCGCCGATCCGGCGCCGGTGCTGCACACCGTGATGGCCCATCCGTACCTGGTGATGCGCTATCGGCTCGACGGCATCGTCACGGTCGTCGACGCGGTCAACGGCTTTGCGACCCTGGACGGTCACCCGGAATCGGTCAAACAGGTCGCGGTCGCCGACCGCATCGTCGTGACCAAGACCGACCTGCTCGACCCGCACGACGGTGAGATGACGACCCGTCTCCTGTCGCGGCTTCGCCACCTCAATCCGGCCGCCCCGATCTTCGATCTTGCCGCGGGCGAGCCGAGCGCCGGCGCGCTGATCAATTGCGGGCTCTATGATCCCGACCGCAAGATCCCCGACGTCAAGCGCTGGCTCGCCGAGGAGGCTTACGCGGCGGGCCAGCCGGAAGTTCGCGACGAGCATGATCACGCCCATGATCACCGCCATGGGCGGCACGACGAAGGCATCGGTTCGTTTGCGATCGTCGCCGACGCTGCGCTCCCACAGGCGAGCCTGGAGATGTTTCTCGATCTCCTGCGTTCGCTGCACGGACCGAGGCTGCTGCGCGTCAAGGGCATCGTGAGGCTCGCCGAGGCACCCGAGCAGCCGGTCGTGGTGCACGGCGTCCAGCACCTGTTCCATCCGCCGACCATGCTGGCCGCATGGCCCGACGACGACCGGCGCACGAGACTGGTGTTCATCACGCGGGAGATGGACCCTCGTATCGTCCGCGACATGTTCGGCGCGTTCATCGGCGCCGCCGCGATCGACCGGCCCGACCGCGCGGCGCTCGTCGACAATCCGCTCGTCCCGTTCGGCGGCCCCGACCGCTGACGGCCTTGCGGCGGCCTTGCGGCCCCGGAGGCTGCCCGATATCACCCGACATCAGCGACCACCGCTTCAGATTCGATCTTTGTCGACGGCAGGCGGCAAGAGTCGGGAGGAACGGTGTGTTCGAACGGCTCAAGGGCGACGTCACGACTCTCCGGGGATTTCTGCGGACCCTGAAGCTGACGACCCCGATCGCCAAGAATCCGCAGCGGGTGTTTCCGGACGTGGTGGCCGATCTGGCCCGGACCCGCGGCGACGGGCCGGCCCTGCTGTCGGCCCGCGAGCAGTTCAGCTATCGGACGCTCGGCGAACGCCAGAACCGCGACGCGCGCTGGGCGCTGGGGCAGGGCATTGCCATGGGCGACACGGTCTGTCTGCTGATGCCCAACCGGCCGGAATGCATGCCGGTCTGGCTGGGGATCGACCCGATCTTTTTTGACGATGCGGAGAGCGGCGCCTTCGTGGGCCTCGACCGGTCGCTGTTCGATCGCATCGTCGCCGGTGACGTGCGGCTGTGAGGACGGTCATGGAAAACATCCGGAGCGCGGACGACATCCTGGAATTCTGGCGCGGAGCCGGGCCACAAAGATGGTTCCGTCACGACCAGGCGTTCGACGGCGAGATCCGCGGCCGCTTTCTCGCCACCCACGAAGCGGCCGCGCGCGGCGAGCTCGATGACTGGCAGCAGACGCCGACCGGCGCCCTCGCGCTGCTCATCCTGCTCGACCAGTTCCCGCGCAACATGTTCCGTGGCGGGCCGCGCGCATTCGCCACCGACCTGCGCGCCCGGGCCGTCGCCGGTTCGGCTCTGGCACACGGATTCGAACGTCACGTCGCGGCTTCGGAGCGGCAGTTCTTCTACCTGCCGTTCATGCATTCCGAGAATCTCGCCGATCAGGAACGCTGCGCCAGCCTGTTTCGCGAGGCGGGCGATTCCGAGGGACTTCGTTACGCCGTGATGCACGCCGACATCATCCGGCGCTACGGCCGCTTCCCGCATCGCAACCGTGCGCTCGGGCGCGAGACGACCGCCGACGAGCAGGCCTTCCTGGACGGTGGCGGATTTCAAGGGTGACGGATCGGCGTGGAGACCTTGCTGGCTCCGGACTTCGTCTCCAAATGAATGAGCTCGGAGCCCGGCGCTTCGGCCGCGGGCGCGGCTCCGATGCCGGCTTTCGGCCTCACGCCGGAACAAGGAGATTCGCATGCCGACGCACGAAGAAATCCTCGCCGACGTCTATGCGGCGTTCAACGCCCGCGACATCGACAGGACGTTGGCGCGGATGCATCCCGACGTCGATTGGCCGAACGGCATGGAGGGCGGCCGCGTGCACGGTCACGCCGCCGTTCGCGACTACTGGACGCGACAATGGAAGATGATCGATCCCCGCGTCGAACCACAGCGGATGGCGGTCGACGACGCCAGTCGAACGCTCGTCGACGTCCGTCAGGTCGTCCGGGATCTCGCCGGCAAGGTGTTGAAGGACGAGATGGTCCAGCACGTCTATCGGTTCGAAGCCGGCCTCGTCCGAAGCATGGAGATCCGCAAGCCGTAGGTGCGGCCGCGGGCCGCCCCCCGGCGCGCCTCAGCTCTTGTAGTCGGGCTCCTTGCGATCCAGGATCCGCTTCAACGCCTCGAAATGCCACACCGCGGGCTTCTTGCCCCCGTAGGTGCGTCCGCCGCGGAACTCCGCGGTCGTCTGGTCGATCACCTTCTGCGGCAGATGCTTGAGGGGCCGTCCGGTCCACATCGCATAGAGCTGAACCTGCGCCACGCGCTCAAGGTAGTAGAGGCGGTCATAGGCCTCGGCGATGGTCCGCCCCACGGTCAGCACGCCGTGGTTCGCCATCATCAGCACGGTCTTGTCGCCGATCGCCCTGGCGAGCCGCTCGCCCTCGGCGGGATCGTAGGCCGGGCCGTCGTAGCTGTCGTCATAAGCCGTATGGATCGCCGTCCCCAGCTCGGTCTGGCCGATCGGCAGGATGCGCGGGTCCTCGAGCCGGTTCAGCGCACTGGCGAACGGCATGTGGGTGTGGAGTACGGCCGCCGCGTGCGGCAGCACGCGATGCAAGGGCGCATGGATGCAGTAGCAGGACTGCTCGATCTCGCCCTGTCCGGCGAGCCGCGTGCCGTCATAGCCCACCTCCATGAAGCAGGACGCCATCACCTCGGACCAGTGCAGGCCGAACGGGATCTGATAGTAGCGGTCATTGCTGCCGGGCACCCGGAAGGTCAGGTGGTTGAAGATTCCCTCGTTGAACCCATGCATCACCGCGAGCCGATGCGCCGCGGCCAGATCGACCCGCGCCTGCCACCGCGCCGCACCGACGTCGATATCCGTCTCCATCGTTTCCAACAGCATGCCCATCTCCTCTGCGCTGGACGTCGCACAGGCTCCGCCTCGCCGGCGCCCGCGTCAAGACCGACCGTCAACGGCCGGACCGGCGCGCCATCAACCGGCGGACACGACGAAGCCGGCGCGCGGAAAGTGGACGTGCACGTCGCCGACCCGCGGATCGGTGCGCCGGACGACGATCTCCTGGGCATCGGAGCGCACGAGCTCGCCGTCGACCGGGTCCCTGCCGGTGTCATCCGGAGTGACCTTGACCCTTTGCCCCGGGCGACGGCCCGCCGGGTCGGCGGGATCCGCGGCGGCGATGCTCGACGGCGCGGCCGCCGCCGCCACATCGAGCGCCTGCTGCGAGGTCATGTCGCTGGGCATGCCGTGGCCGAAAGCGGCCATCCGCTCGGTCCAGGCCGACAACCGCTCGAACTCGGTCAGAGGCGCGACCCGGCCGACATTCCGCAACAGGAACCAGACGCAGTGATACACCGCCAGGTCCGGCGTTCCAGGTCTCGTACCGAGCAGGAATGGGCGGCCATCCGCCAAGCTGCGGTCGAACCAGTCGAGGTGGGCACGAAGCTGGTCGAGCTGATGGGGCCGCGTCGCCCTCATGGCTGCCGGATCCAGAGAGCGGCCGGAAAATTTGGCACGATCCTGCCTGAAGCTCTCCGGCATCCGGTCGCCGATGGCGGCAAAGACGACGATCACCGCAGGCGTGAACAGGGCCTTTTCGGCCCACCAGGCGAGCGCGTCGGCGAGCCCCGGATCGGCGTTGAGGGCCGGCTCCGGGTGGCGCCTCTCGATCTCGCGGACGATGAGCTGGGTGTCGCAATAGATGTCGGCGCCGACCTGCATGACCGGTGTCTTGCGATAGCCGCCGGTCAGCGGCATCAGGTCGGGCTTCGGCATGATCCGGGGAATCTCCACCGACGACCACGGCAGGTTCTTGATCCCGAGCGCGATCCTGATCTTCTCCGAATACGGCGACGTCTCGTAGTGGTGCAGGATGATCCCGGTCATGCTCAGCCTCCCGTTCGGCGACCGCCGTCGCCCGCCGTTGACCATTGGTCGCGCAACCGGCGTCCGCGCCGCGTGAGACACTTTACGTCACGCTATCATCATAGGCACTTTCGCCTGTGACACGTCGAATTGACTCTGGTGAATATTTTTCCCTGCCCGACTGCCCTGCCTCGCTGACCGGGATTTTCCCCGGAAAGCCGAACCGAAAGTTAAGGCCTCCCGGCTAGTCATCAGTCCGAATACGGAGGCTCGCATGGCCTTGACCAGCACCGATCGCGGGGCGCCTGCCTCGTGGGCACGCGCCGCGGTCGCCGCGTTGCCGGCGAGGGTCAGGGCTTGGCTCGCCGACGGCAGCGACGATTCGCTGGCCCAGCGCACCGCCGGAACCGCCTTCCTGATCCGTTGCCTGAGCGCGGCGCTCGTCTACCTGACCCAGGTCCTGCTGGCGCGCTGGATGGGCGGATTCGAGTTCGGCGTCTACGTCTATGTCTGGACCTGGGTCCTGCTCGTCGGCAGCCTCGTCGATTTCGGGCTGTCGTCGGCCGCGCAACGTTTCATCCCCGAATATGCCAAGCTCGAGCAATCGAATCTGCTCCGCGGCTTCCTCCGCGGCAGCCGGCTGCTCACGATCGCATTCGCCACCATCGTCGCGTTGCTCGGCCTGCTCGCGATCAAGCTGTTGGGGCCGACGATCGACCGATACGAGGTGATCCCGCTCTATCTTGCCTGCGCGACGCTGCCGCTGTTCGCGCTGACCCGCATGCAGGAGGGCATCGCGCGATCCTGCAACTGGATCAATCTGGCGCTGTGGCCACCCTATGTGATCCGCTCGCTGCTGCTGATCGTGCTGATGGCGGGCGCGCATGCGGCGGGATTCGGGAGCGACGCCTCGACCGCCATGGCGGCGGCGGTGATCGCCACGGCGGCGACCACCATCGTGCAGCACCTCATGCTGGGGCGCCGTCTCGCGGCGAGTGTCGATGCCGGGCCGAACCTCTACGAGATCTCGCGCTGGTACGCGACCGCGATCCCGATCTTCATGGTCGAGGGCTTCTATCTGCTGCTGACCTATACGGACGTGCTCATGCTGCAGCAGTTCCGGTCGCCCGACGAGGTGGGCGTCTACTATGCGGCGGCGAAGACGCTCGCACTCGTCGCCTTCGTGTATTTCTCGGTCTCCGCCGCGACCGCCCACAGGTTCACCGAATACCACGTGAGCGGTGACCACGACCGGCTCGCGGACTTCCTGTCGCAAGCGATCCGCTGGACGTTCTGGCCATCGCTGGTGGCGACCGCGATCCTGCTGGCGATCGGCCGCCCGTGCCTGTGGCTGTTCGGCCCGCAATTCGTCGACGGCTATCCGCTCATGTTCATCCTCGCCGCAGGACTGCTGGCGCGGGCCGCGATCGGACCGGTGGAGCGGCTTCTCAACATGGTCGGCGAGCAGCGCGCCTGCGCCATGGTCTACGCGGCGGCCTTCGCGGTGAACATCGCCTCCTGCATCGTGCTGATTCCGCGCTACGGGATGGACGGCGCCGCGATCGCGACCACAACCGGGGTGGTGGCCGAGTCGTCCCTGCTGTTCTTCGTGACCAGGCACCGCCTCGGCCTGCACGCGTTCGTCGGCAGCCGGGTCAAGGCCCGCTAGCTCGCGCGGAGCACGCCAGATGACAGCCGAGACCGGCGCCGGCACCCTCGACCCGCCGCGCAGCGTCACCCGCGACGCGGCTCCCTCCGGCGCCCGAGCGCCGGCAGCACCGGCGCTCCAGGTCGAGTGGCGCGCGCTCGCGGCACTCGAACCCTTGGCGGGCGCGTGGCGCAACCTCGCCGGGCGCGCGATCGAGCCGAACGTCTTCTACCATCCGGCCTTTGCGCTTCCTGCCGCCCGCGTGTTCGGCGCCGACGTTCGTGCGGCGCTGGTGTGGGGGGCCGCGGCGCCGCCGCGGCTGCTGGGTCTCTTTCCGGTGCGGATCGCGCACCGTTACGGGCCGCTGTTCCCGGTGCTCACCGGGTGGACGCACCCCTACGCGCCGCTGGGGACTCCGCTCGCCGACCGGGATGTGGCCGACGAGGTAATCGAGGCCTTCCTCGAAGCCGTGGCG
>Ga0187771_10003853_pt1 | contig 10532 bp, 11 predicted proteins | sample 0116_SJ02_MP15_1_FD_133139 | JGI IMG/M metagenome (GOLD analysis project Ga0187771, IMG submission 133139) | Tropical peat soil microbial communities from peatlands in Department of Meta, Colombia - 0116_SJ02_MP15_10_MG | ecosystem: Environmental > Terrestrial > Soil > Wetlands > Peat | place... | reverse complement strand
CGAAACCAATCCTCCGATCGTTGGAAGGACGTGAAATATGTGAAAACGATAGAGCGGCCAAACCAAATCATTCTCTGGTACAACGAAGTCCAATGAAAGGAACCACCCATCGTGCATCAATGCTCTCAAGGTCTCGCGAAAAACAGAAATTTTGTCACCGAAGTTACGTAATGCCAGACCAACCGTTGCATACTTGAGAGTTCCACTGCGAAAAGGGAGGAACTCTCCCACAGCTCTCACAAACCCAACATCACAACCAAGCTGTAGGTCACGCTTCTTTCGATTCGCTACCCTAAGCATAGCGGGGCTCATATCCAGGCCCAAAATCAACCCGGCAGGCCTAACCAAACGGCTGAGTTCAAAAGTCACAAGCCCAGTGCCGCATGCCAAATCAAGCACTATCATATCCGTAGAGAAATCCATCTTTGCAAACATGCGGCGCCTCCAAACCCAATCAAATCCTAGAGTCATCAAACGAAGCAATACGTCATATTCTCTCTCAACATCGGTGAAGATTACCCTGACGAACTTCGCTTTGTCGGTGAAGCCGATTGGAATTTCCATCTCCGTCAGTCTCTTCATAGTTCCCCAGGCAAAGGAACGGTTAAGTTGGCCAGCGAGATTGCTACACCCCGTCGACCATGTACCAACTTGAAAAAGATAGAATAGTAGATGAGATAAGAAGGCGCGGTTCGAAGCGTGTTCTTCTTCAAATGCCTGAAGGCTTGAAGCCAATCGGATTCGAACTGGCGAAGCAAGTTGAAAAAGAAACGGGCATTGATGTGTTTGTCTCAGGTGACCCTTGCTATGGCGCATGCGACCTTGCACTCAACCCGAAAAGACAGATTGAGGCAGACCTATTGGTCCACTTGGGGCACGCTGAGATCCCGGGGGAATTCCCCAACGAGAACGTGTTGTATGTCGAAGCACGAGCGGACGTATCAATAGATGAGCCGATGATGCGGGCAGTGCAAATGCTTGAAAGTGAGCAAGTAATTGGGCTTGCTTCGAACATTCAACACATTCATCAGATAGGAAGAGCTGAAGAGATTCTTGAGCAGCATGGAAAGAAAACGCTCATTGGCCGACCGTCGGGGTGGCTAAAGTACCCTGGGCAGGTGCTGGGGTGTGACTACGGAAGCCTACGAACCATCGCTGAAAAAGTCGATGCAATCCTTGTTCTGAGTGGCGGAGACTTTCATGCCCTTGGAATCCCCTTAGCAACTGGAAAACGAACTATCGTTGTCGACCCATTTCAACAGACCGCGAAGGACATGACTGAAACCTGTCGGAGGCTCCTTCGCAAAAGATGGATTAGCATAGAAAAATTTCGAGAAGCTAGGAGAATCGGCATCCTTCTGGGGCTGAAGAGTAGTCAGATGAATCCTTCGCTTGCTCGACGCCTTAAACAACTGCTAGAGGAGCGAGGTTTTTCCACGATAATCATATGTGCGACGGAAGTAATTCCTGAGACGCTCGAATCGTTCACGGACCTAGATGCCTACGTAGAGATCTCATGTCCGCGAATAAGCACAGATGACCAAGAGCGTTACCGCAAGCCCATCCTCAACCCAGAAGAAGCAATGGTTGCGATTGGCAAGAAGAGTTGGGAAGAGTACACCAAGGGTATGACGCTAGAGGAATGGCACTAGCATGCGGCCTTCAGTCTCGCAATAAGGTTCGCGCAGCTTGCCAAAATCCGTCCGGATTCGGAAACGCGACTTGGCCATAAGGCTCCAACAAGTAGGTCATCATCCAAGGCCGAAAGTTGCGCTTGAACAATATACGATTCCGGCAGATATGGCGGCTGAAATACTATTTCAGGCATGTTACACCTACGGGGATATCGAGAACAAAAGAGTCGCAGACCTTGGCTCGGGAACAGGGCGGCTAGCTCTAGGCGCCTCAATACTCAGGGCAAAATACGCGGTTGGAGTTGATCTCGACCTACTTGGCCTGAACATAGCGTCCAAAACCGCAAAAGACCTTGGTCTGCACGTGGACTGGGTACTAGCGGATATCAACAGCTTACGAGGGTCGGTGGATACAGTCCTCATGAACCCGCCATTTGGAACAAAGCAACCACACGCCGACATAAAATTCCTACAAGTCGCGTTGCAATTAGGTGAAGTAACTTACAGCATCCACAAGTCTTCCACCCGGCACCACATTAATCGATGGCTGACGGAGCATGATGCCGAGGCCGAAAGGATCATGAGCAGCGCAATGGACATCCCTCATCAATTTTCGTTTCACAAAATGAGGCGAGGGCGTGTAGAGGTTGATGTCTTCAGAATCCAGCGCAAAGAACACACTAGCAACGTTGGGCACTAAATTGTTCTGTGAAATCTAAGTTCCCCCTTATATACAGGGGCGCAATCTAACGCATGGAAATCTAAGCAATTCCAGGACAATCATCACGCGAGTGCGAACTCGGAGGGTATGCGTACCTGAATTGCAAATCTGATGGTTAAGATGAGCAAAGCAGCACGGGAAATAGTACAACCCGTCCTTCCTGGAGACAGGTTAGGAGTTATTGAACAATTCCTACCAGGCAATGGCACTTACGAGAAGGAAGGCACAATTTACGCGAACTTCACTGGAAGCGCTAAGATTGATCTGAAGAACAAACGCGTAACTGTTGTTCCTACCACGAGAGTACCTCGCCTGCCGAAAGAAGGCGCCACCGTAATTGCTTCTGTCATTCACGCGCAGGAGAAAATGGCCACTGTCAACATTTGGAAGATAGATGATAAGATGCTCCAAAACCCGTTTACCGCGCTACTCCATATTTCATCATCAAGCCCCCGCTACGAGCACTCAATGTCTGATGTTTGCAAGGCAGGGGACATACTTCGCGCTAGAGTCATAGACATGACGAATAGAATTCCCCAATTGACGACCGCCGGGCGTGGCCTGGGGGTAATCAAGGCGTTCTGCTCTAAGTGCGGCGCGACCCTGGAGTTTACAAACCGTAGACTTCAATGCCCGGCATGCGGAAACCTTGAAAGAAGGAGATTGGCAGAAGACTTCGAGAGACCTGCTTAAGGGTGTCCCTGATGGAAGTCAAAGTTTTGTCGAAATCAAAGAGTGAACTGAAGCTTGAGATAGTTGGAGAAGACCATACCTTCTGCAACTTACTTCAGAATGCCCTGCTTGAAGACAAGAATGTCGAGATTGCTGGATACGACCAACCTCATCCTTTAATCAGAACCAGCGTAGTCTTCTTGCGAACGAAACGTGAAGCGTCGCCTGAGAAGGCTCTATTGAACGCGTTGGCAGGTATACAGGAACTTAACAAGGAATTTAGTGACAAATTCGCTAAAGCCGTCGGACCCGCCTGATGAGTAACGAACAGGGTATTCGTCCAATCCTTCGAGATAAGCAGCTAGCAAGTCTGGGAGACGCTTTCGTAAATTTCATCTATTCTCTAGCTCTAACCGAGACGAAAGGCAAGCCACAAGCCGTCAAAGTCAGCGACCGAATACTGGCTGAGGCCTTGAGGCGTTCAGGCCTTCGCAAATATTTAGGGACACGAGTTTCAAGGAAAGACCTCGCGAACGCCGCGGAATCCTTACTCATCGAAGCTTATCAGAGAAGGCTTCTCACAATCGAGGAAAGCGTTGGAACCGTCAGCTCAAACCCCGAAGGCCTTGAAGCCGGCCTTTCGGCCCTCCTCAAACTGGCTGCTGAACGCACAGCTCAAATTTAGTTGGAAACCCGCTTGCTCAAGAAACAGGCAAGACTGCTGGGCGTAAGCATCTGGCTTAGAAACAAAAATGAAGCGACAGCGATTGGAGTAGTCTTCCGAGGTAATTCTTGGTTGGACGGCGTCCTCTCGTGCAGGATAGATCTGACCAAACGAAACAACTGGTTAAAGCTTTCAAAAGCAATTATGAAGTCTAAACAGTATTCACAGTTGCATGCTACCATACTCACGCGAGCTGCTGTAAGAAGCGGGGTTAGCGTAGCAGATCTGTCTGACGGACTCAAATTGCCGGTAATCGCAATGATCACTAGAAATCATACGTCAACCTTCACGAAGAACAAGCTTGGAACAAAAAACTACAAGCTCCTCGTGAACGGTAAACGCATATCGGTATTGGCGAAAGGAGTAACATTCGAAGAGGCTCAGGAAATATTCGACGTTGCGTGCAAGCCTGATTCTTCCCTTCCTGAGGCGACAAGAGTTGCAGACCTGATTGCAAAGCACGCGCTCGCTGACGTTACAGAGCCTGGAGCAAGTAACGCTTAAATGGTACTCTCTGGGATTGCCGTAGCCGGTCGTTATCAAAAAATGCAATTCTGCCCAAAGTGCGGCTTAGCGCTTCTCCCTACTAAGAAGCAGAAAGCGGTAGTGCTGAGTTGCCCGAAGTGCGGCTACGAAACGAAACGTTCAGACCGCACTGTGCAGAAACTCGAGCAGCAAAAAGAGAATGTCGTGGTCATTGGTAAGGAAGAGCAAAAGATACGAACCCTGCCGAAAACGAAGGTTGACTGCCCCAAGTGTGGACACAAGGAGGCATTCTACTGGCTTGTACAAACCCGGGGGGCTGATGAGTCGTCAACGCAATTTTTCCGGTGCACAGCATGCGGAACAACCTGGCGTGAAAATTCCTAAGACCTGTGTCGTAAAGTGCGCCGCTTAACTAAAATGCATTAACTATCAATGCGCGCAAGACTTAGGTGATTTCCTGATAGTTTTAAATCTGAACTTGATGACAATGATGTTATGCGAGCCCCCAAGAAGGATCTGCACTTCAAGACTGCCTCCACGCCGGGGTCTCACGTTTTCTTTGGGCGTGGCTCGAAAACTGTCTTGTTCCTCATATTAGCGGTGCTAGCTGCTTCCATCTTCGCTGCAAACATATACGCAGCAGATGGCTCTACGAACGAGAACTTTCATACGCGTGAAGTCAAGATTCAACAGAGTCCTGAATCCGTGGCCGCTGCTTTTGATGCCGCCTTAAACGCGCATGATGTCAATGCAGCACTAGATTTGTTCGCTGACAACGGACTTGTCATCGATCATCCCAGAGAAACGTATAGCTACGCTGCTAATTCTGCTATAGGAGGGTTAGGTACCCCTACCCCTGCAGCCACATGCGGTCTGTCCGAGGCAAGCCAAGTCGCTTGTAACTACAGCGGCAAGGGTATGATTGGAGAGTGGCTGCGGCAACTTGAAGTCGAGAACGTTCAGGTCCAAGAACTTGGTAATTATCAAGTTACCGGTAACAATGTGACGTGGATCTTGGATGTTTCAATCGACGGATATCGAAGTTTTGGGGTTGCTCCGTTGGAAACAACCGCAGAGGCGACAGTTCAGGGCGGCAAGATCCAATCCCTCACTCTCACTCTTCCTCCGGAATCAACAACTAGACTCCTAACGGCCGCTGTGAAGAGTAGGCAAGGTCAAACGTCTGTTTCGACAAGCGGTTTCCTTCTCGGAATCATTTCTATCGCGTTGGTCCTTCCGGCAGGTGCGATCTATTACGTATCCAGAGTGAAGAGCCTCTTTGCAGCAATACCTAGGTTGGAGAGACCTTGGCTGCTGCTTGAGTTCGGGTTAGTCTCCCTCTTGTTCGGTATGGCGCTGATACTGTTTCGGAACCTACTTGGACTATCCCCCCGCATATGGGACATTCTCAACAGCACGATTCTGGTTGCCTCGACGGCCATCTTCTTAGTGGCCATGATGATGATGAAACGGGCTTGGACGATACCGTCTAGCGAATAATGTGCAACTCTCGTGATCCGCTTGCAAGAAGCGAACCCTGGTTTCAAGCTACAAGTACCATCGTTAGAAGGCCAAGCCTTCGCTCCTGGAACATTGGTACTTCTTACCGGGCGTCCAGGCATAGGTAAGTCTGCGTTTGCCAAACAATTCTGCAGAGATGGACTGAAGGCGAGAGAGAACACGATCCTTGCGTTAACAGATACATCTGCCGACCTAGCTAGAAAGATGATCGAGGAAGATGGGCAACTGCACGTTATGGATTTCCTACTGGAAAAACCTCATCAAATCAACGACGTCTCAATCACGGTGCATCAGGCTATTCAGAAATTCAGCGGTCAACCAGTGAGGCTTGCGTTTGATTCACTATCAACTCTGGGTACAATGTTCAATCCGGCTTACCTTGCGCCCTGGCTCTTGGACCAGCGCGCCAGGTTCCTGAAAAGCAAGGCGAACATAATCGCAATGATAGTCTATGATACTGGAATTAATCCACCCTCAATCACCCGAAGTCTACAAGCGCTATCAGATGTGGTTCTGGAGATGAAGCTCGACGAATCATCCGGCGAACCAAAGAAATTGTTCAGAGTCTTCAGTACGCGAGGCGCTGCGCATAGCGCAAGATGGTATCATTTCACAATATCCGACGCAGGCATTAGCTTCGAAGAAGCACCCTGATCTTGCGGGCATAAGGGTGCGCACACGCAGTGGAGAGTTATCCGAAGGTACTCAACCCCTCAAAACGGGCAGAAACAAGCGTCTTAAATGGGTAAGCCTTTCTCACTAGGGGGACCGTCTGTGTTTGGTGGTTTAGAATGTTCAAGGCAACGATTGGTGATGCAAGACTTTGGAGGAACCTTCTAGCGGCAATATCTACACTGATTGAAGAAGCCGACTTCAACGCGGCACCTGAGGGCATCAAGCTAAGATCCATGGACCCATCACATGTCGCCATGGTTGACTTTGAATGGAGCAAATCCGCCTTCGAAGAATATACTTGCCTTCAACCCACCAAGATCCGTCTGAATGTTGCCGACATTGTGAAGAAACTACGGGGCGCAGGGCAGGAACCCTTGGAAATGTCCTACGACGATGCTACGCGCAAGTTGAACATGGTCATCAAAGGAAAATGGAAGACTACCTTCACATTACCTACGCTAGACCCAGGCGACGAAGAAGTTCCAACTCCTAAGATTGCTTTTAACACAAAAATCAAAATGGTAAGCTCGAGTTTCAAAGACATCATCGACCAGATCCAAACCGTCAGTGATAATGTGCGGTTCGAAACTACTCAGGAACGATTCACCGCCGAAGCAGTCACCGAGCTAAGTGGCGCAAAGATAGAGCTCGAGAAAGGCAGTGATGTACTGTTGGAGATTGAGGTCAAGGAACCGTGCAAAGCGACCTTCAATTTGAACTACCTTGCAGAAATCTCCAAGGCTGGATCGATGGCCGCGGAGTTGGTCACGTTGGAATTTTCTTCCAATATGCCTGTGAAGCTTGAGTATGAAATGCCGCAGCAAGGGAAACTTCTCTATTATCTCGCCCCAAGGATTGAGGCGGAGTAGGACCATTAACGCCAAAGCTGCATAAACAATACTGCCTCTTCGCGTCGCTCTAGAGGCAATTGGAATGCAGACGCTTCTGACCAAACTAGACCTCGCGAAATTTCCATTCACAGCAGAGGCGTCAGGATACATCAAGTCACGCAACATCCATCCTGTAGAATTAGCCCGGCCTGAGTTGTCACCGATTCTTGAACGGGCTGTGGAACGAATAAGACAAGGAGTGTTTAGTGGAAAGATTTCATCTGACCTCACCCAAGAGGATTTGGATATCTTAGCGTATCCGACGGCGTTAATGTTGATTTGCGCTATCGGCGATGATAGAACACGGCGAAGGTATGCGCTTGCCGAGGCAAAGAGAGCCTACCAACTGTTAAGGGAGGAGATGCCCGAGAAACTTCTCCAGATTGCAGTTGGATCATTTGGATGGGACGCGAAGCTGGTAAACCGCGATATTGGCGACAGCCACTTCGAATTTGCCCTTCACTTCAAGCACTACGTACGGAACTCTGCTCGGATACATGACCTGAGGTGGAAACTGGTCAACAGGGTCCTGACGCAAGGATACGTGTTGCTTCCGCGCGAAGATTTCGCAAGGCTCTTGGAAGAGGAAGTTCAATCTAGGGTACTTGAGAGGACTGCAGACTCGACTGTAGCACTCCCCGCTGACCTTGAAAGGCGAGTGGAGCCACTCCGGTCAGTGCTCAAAGCAAGATCACAGTATCTGGCTGCGGACGAAATGCCTCGAACTGCCGTCGCCTCAGCCATGCCTCCGTGTATGAGGAACCTGCTCGGCCTGTTGCAAACAAGCAAGCACATCTCTCATATGGGGAGGTTCGCGATGGCCGCATTTCTACTGAACATTGGGACAACGGAGGAAGACTTACTTAAAATGTTCAAATCATTCACGGACTTCGATGAGAGAATTGCCCGTTACCAAGTCGAACACATCGCAGGGAGGCGCGGGTCAAGGAGAAAGTACACAGCCCCGAATTGCAGCACACTGCGCACACATGGACTATGCGTGAACCCAGATGAATTGTGTGGAACGATAAAGCACCCGCTCTCCTACTACAGACGAAAAGCGAGAATGGTATTCAAACAGGATAAGAGAAGATCGTACCGAAGATAAACAACCAAGTAGCCGGGGATTTCTAGTGAACAAAACGGCGTTCGTCTACGCGACAGTAATCCTATTGATTGCTGCAATGCCTATACAGTTTACTCCGCCCGCTCATGCGTCGATAGTCATTCGTGGGTTTGAGAATTCTAAAGCACAAATCTCAATTTTCGTTCAAAGCGACCATGATCTCTCACCCGATGAGGTTCAGTTGTTGGAGAACTACGGGACGGTTAGCACGGTCGCAGGCCCAATAGCAGTTCTTCACACATCTACGCTTAACCTTCAAGCAATTGGGAACCTCCGCTTTGTTACAAGGGTTGAAAATTCGCATTCTCTTAACATCGCCCTAGACAAGAGCGTAGCTGACGTCGGGGCTCCACAAGTATGGAATAATGTTAAGGATCCATACGGCCGAAATGTGACCGGCGCGGGCGTGGTCGTCGGATTCGTGGATACAGGAATCGACACAGCGCATCCTGATTTCACCTACCCGAACGGAAGCACAAAGATTCTTTACGTGTGGGATCAAACAATTTCCGGCCGACCACCAGATGGCTTCAACTATGGTTTCGAGTGTACCTCAGCTGATATCGAGAACAGGCTCTGCCCTGAGATAGATACCTTCGGTCACGGAACCCACGTAGCCGGCATAGCCGCAAGTTCTGGAATGGCAACTGGGAACTACACTGGAGTAGCCCCAGGGGCGAGCATAATCTTCGTGAAAAGTGGGTCAAGCGTTTGCAACGACTCTAGCTGGACCTTTTCTACGTCAGGCATTCTGGACGGTGTAAGCTACATCGTGAAAAAAGCCTCCAAACTTGGAATGCGTGCAGTCATAAGCCTAAGTTTGGGTGGAAATATAGGCGCGCATGATGGAACAGACCCATTCGAAATCGGCCTCGACTCTATCGTAGAATCTGGAACGCCTGTTGTAGTCGCCGCAGGGAACGAGGCACAGGACAACGACCACATACGAGGTCAACTGGAACAGGGAAAGAGCGTAACCTTCCAGTTGGGATCCCAAGGGTCGACCACCGACATACAGGTAGATGTATGGTATTCGCCTGAAGACCGGATTGACGCCACATTAACAACACCAGATGGAAAGTCCTACCCCGTCCCAACTGTTACTGGAGGCATGTTAAGCGCTTACGGGAACGTAACAACAACGACGGGTTCATTGAACACTGGGAGAGAACTGTACTTCGAGGTCAATTCCAGCGCAAATCTGCCGGCTCAGAATTGGAACATCACTCTTAGAGCGAATCAAATCAGTTCCCAAGGCATCTGGGATGCATGGACTGACGCTATAACCTGCTCATATCCTGGAACCTATTTCCTTCCCGGCCACGGATACACAATCGACTCTCACGATACAATAGGCATTCCTGGAACAGCGAAAGATGTGGTAACAGTCGGGGCCTACATCACGAAAACTTCGTGGACAGGAATGAACGGGAATACTTACGGTAGGAAGGACTTACAGCCCGGCGGGATTGCTTCATTCAGCTCACAGGGAGCGACTAGGGATGGAAGAATAAAGCCAGACGTCGTGGCACCCGGAGCGCTTATTGTATCAGCGAGGTCGAGCCAAATACCCAGTCAGCCGAGTGACCCCGACCCATTCCATAGGGTCCTGGCAGGAACGAGTATGGCAACACCACACGTCGCCGGAACCGTTGCCTTGATGCTGCAATATAACCCCCGGCTTCAGGCTACGGAAATCCCACAAATTCTCAGGGACTCAGCTAGGTCAGATGCAAACACGGGTGTCCTGCCGAATGGATCGCCGATTTGGGGGTTTGGTAAAGTGGACGCTCGAACGGCTACGGGCCTATTCCGCCTAACATTGGTGAGTTTTGGAATTCCTGCGTTGCTAGGTGTTCCGGTTCAAGTTGATGGAAAAGAAAACTTAGAAATTTACTCAGATTTTTGGCCTGACCTCTATTTCGTCAAAGGAACTACACATACGATTTCGTTTGAGACTCAGATTCAAGGGGAACCCGGCGCGCGCTATGAGCTCGGAAATGGAAATCTAACAGTGACGACTAACACCCTGAAGATGTTGAACTATTCGGCCCAGTATCTTCTTACAGTAAACTCGCGTTTT
>Ga0187771_10003852_pt1 | contig 10534 bp, 9 predicted proteins | sample 0116_SJ02_MP15_1_FD_133139 | JGI IMG/M metagenome (GOLD analysis project Ga0187771, IMG submission 133139) | Tropical peat soil microbial communities from peatlands in Department of Meta, Colombia - 0116_SJ02_MP15_10_MG | ecosystem: Environmental > Terrestrial > Soil > Wetlands > Peat | place... | reverse complement strand
TTCCTGCGCGCGCTCGGCGCTACCGCTGGTCTTGCCGCGACCGGGCCCGCGCTGGTCACCGAAGCGAAAGCCGATTCGGAAAGCGACAGCGAAAAGCGCAAAGCGCGCTACCAGGCCGACTCCGCCGAGGTGAAGACCTATTACCGCGTCAACAGCTACCCGAAGTGAGGGAGGCAACCCGTGCTGATCAAGAGAACGGAACGTCAGGCGCGCCAAGGCTCGCTCGCCGCCCTTGCTACCAAGGATGATCGCGGCCTCGATCGCCGCAGCTTCCTGCGCCGCTCCGGTCTAACCGCCGGCGGCCTCGCCGCCCTCGGCGCTCTGCCGCTGGCGAGCGTGCGCAGGGCGGAAGCCGGGCCGCCGCCCGCCAAGGGCGCGCAGGTCACCATCCGCAAGAGCATCTGCACGCATTGCGCGGTCGGCTGCACGGTGACGGCGGAAGTGTCGAACGGCGTGTGGATTGGCCAGGAGCCCAGCTGGGATAGTCCGATCAACCGCGGCTCGCATTGCGCCAAGGGCGCCGCGGTGCGCGAGCTCGTCATGGGAGAACGCCGGCTGAAATATCCGATGAAGCTCGTCAACGGCCAGTGGACCCGCATCAAGTGGGAGCAGGCGATCAACGAGATCGGCGACAAGCTGATGGCGATCCGCGAAGCGTCGGGGCCCGACGCTGTCTATTGGCTCGGCTCCGCCAAGATGACCAACGAGGGCGCCTACCTTTTCCGCAAGTTTGGCGCCTATTGGGGTACCAACAACACCGACCACCAGGCGCGCATCTGCCATTCCACCACCGTCACCGGCGTGGCCAATACCTGGGGCTACGGCGCGATGACCAACAGCTTCAACGACATCCGCAATTCGAAGACGCAGATCATCATGGGCGGCAATCCGGCGGAAGCGCATCCGGTGTCGCTGCAGCATTTGTTGGAAGGCAAGGAACTCAACAAGGCGAACGTCATCGTTATCGACCCACGTATGACGCGCACCGCCGCGCATGCCACCGAATACGTGCGCTTACGGCCGGGCACCGACATTCCCGTGCTGTACGGGATGATGTGGCACATCCTAAAGAACGGCTGGGAGGACAAGGAGTTCATCCAGCAGCGCGTCTACGGCTTCGAGGACGCGCGAAGGGAAATCGATAAGTGGACCCCGCAGGAAGTCGAGCGGGTGTCCGGCGTTCCCGGCGCGCAGCTCGAGCGCGTCGCCAAGATGTTCGCGACCGAGAAGCCCTCCACGCTGATCTGGTGCATGGGCCAGACCCAGCACACGGTCGGCACCGCCAATGTGCGGGCGAGCTGCATCGCGCTCTTGCTCACCGGCAATGTCGGCGGTCCGGGCAAGGGCGCCAACATCTTCCGCGGCCACGACAACGTGCAGGGGGCGACCGATGTCGGCCTCGATATCGTGACGCTGCCGTTCTACTACGGCCTGATCGAAGGCGCCTGGCGCCATTGGTCGCGCGTGTGGGAGACCGACTACGACTGGCTCAAGTCGCGCTTCGATTCCAAGACCATCATGGAGACGCCCGGCATCCCGCTCACGCGCTGGTTCGATGCCGTTCTGCTGCCGAAGGAGCAGATCGCGCAAAAGGACAATGTGCGCGCCATGTTTGTGCAAGGGCACGCCAGCAACAGCATCACGCGCATCCCGGAATCGGTGAAGGGCCTGCAGAAGCTCGACCTGCTGGTGGTGGCCGATCCGCATCCGACCACCTGGGCCTCGCTGTCGGTCAACGGCGGCCGCAGGGACAACACCTACCTGTTGCCAATCTGCACACAGTTCGAGGCGAGCGGCTCGCGCGTCGCCTCCAACCGCTCGATCCAATGGGGCGAGCAGATCGTGCAGCCGATCTTCGAATCGAAGAACGACCTCGAGGTCATCTACCTGATGGCGAGCAAGTTCGGCTTCGCCGACAAGATGTTCAAGAACATCAAGGTCGAGAACAACATCCCGGTGCCGGAGGACGTGCTGCGCGAGATGAACCGCGGTAGTTGGTCGACCGGCTATTGCGGCCAGTCGCCGGAGCGGCTGAAGGCGCATATGCGCCACCAGGCGGCCTTCGACCTCGTCACCATGCGCGCGCCCAAGGACACGCCGGACGTCGGCGGCGACTATTACGGCCTGCCCTGGCCGTGCTGGGGCTCGCCCGAGGTCAAGCATCCGGGCACGCCGCTGCTTTACAACACCAACCTCAACGTCATGGACGGCGGCGGCACATTCCGCGCCCGCTTTGGCGTCGAGCGCGAGGAGAAGAAACCCGACGGCTCGACCGTGAAGGTCACGCTTCTGGCCGAAGGCTCCTATTCCAAGGATTCCGAGATCAAGGATGGCTATCCCGAGTTCACGCTTGGCGTGCTGAAGAAGCTCGGCTGGGACAAGGACTTAACCGACGCCGAGATGGCGGTGATCAACAAGATCAATCCGGCTACGCCGGACGCAGTAGCCTGGTCGATTGATCTCTCGGGCGGCATCCAGCGCGTCGCGCTGAAACACGGCTGCGTGCCCTACGGCAATGCCAAAGCGCGCATGAACGCCTTCGGTTTGCCCGACCCGATCCCGGTGCACCGCGAGCCGATCTATACGCCGCGCGTGGATCTGGTCGGCAAATATCCGACGCTGCCCGACGCCAAGCAGTTCCGCCTGCCCAATATCGGCTTCAGCGTGCAGAAGGCGGCGATCGACAAGGGCATCGCCAAAGACTACCCGCTGATCCTCTCCACCGGGCGGCTGGTCGAATACGAGGGCGGCGGCGAGGAAACCCGCTCCAACAAGTGGCTAGCTGAGCTGCAGCAGGACATGTTCATCGAGATCAACCCGGCGGATGCCGCCGAGCGCGGAATTAAGGACGGCGGCTGGGTCTGGGTCACCGGCGCGGAGAATGACTCCAAGGCCAAGGTGAAGGCGCTGGTGACCGAGCGCGTCGGCAAGGGCGTCGCCTGGATGCCGTTCCACTTTGGCGGCTGGTTCGAAGGCGCCGATCTGCGCAGCAAATATCCGCAGGGCGCCGACCCGGTCGTGCTTGGCGAAAGCGCCAACACCATCACGACCTACGGCTACGATCCGGCCACCGGCATGCAGGAACCCAAAGCGACGCTCTGTCAGATCAGGGCGGCATAAGGAGCAGCGACCATGGCCCGTATGAAGTTCCTTTGCGACGCCGATCGTTGCATCGAATGCAACGCTTGCGTCACCGCCTGCAAGAACGAGCACGAGGTGCCCTGGGGCATTAACCGCCGGCGCGTCGTCACCCTCAATGACGGCAAGCCGGGCGAGCGCTCGGTGTCCATGGCCTGCATGCACTGCACCGACGCACCCTGCGCGGCGGTCTGCCCGGTCAATTGCTTCTACACCACGGCCGACGCGGTGGTGCTGCACTCCAAGGACCTGTGCATCGGCTGCGGCTATTGCTTCTACGCCTGCCCGTTCGGCGCGCCGCAATATCCCAAGGTCGGCAACTTCGGCTCGCGCGGCAAGATGGACAAATGCACCTTCTGCGCCGGCGGCCCGGAAGCCGACAACAGCAAGGAAGAGTACGAGAAATATGGCGCCAACCGCCTCGCCGAAGGCAAGCTGCCGCTGTGCGCCGAGATGTGCTCGACCAAAGCGCTGCTCGCGGGCGACGGCGACATCATCGCGCAAATCTACAAGGAACGCGTCGCAAAGCGCGGCTACGGCTCCGGCTCGTGGGGCTGGCAGACCGCCTATCGCGAATCGATCGCGACCTGAACCGGGTCAGGAGATAAGGCATGAGCAAATTTCATCGGCATTGGCGCGCGCTCGCTGCCGCCCTGGCGATCGCAATCGTCGTTGCAATGGCGCTGCCGGCCTCGGCGCAGCAGCCGAGCTCGGTCAACCCGACTGCCGCAGCGGTGAAGGAGCAGCAACTGCTGCAGCAGTTCAAGACGATCCAGGGGCTCGGCACCATTCCAGACGTGAAGTCTTATGTGCTTGAGCACCCGGCTGGCCGCGAGTGGCGCGAATACCGCACCGTTTATCTGAAATGGATCGGCGGCATCGCCATCCTTGGCATGCTGGCGCTGCTGATGGCCTACTATCTGTGGCACGGCACCATGCGCATCGAGGCCGGGCGCAGCGGGCGCACCATGGTGCGCTTCAACGCGTTCGAACGCTTCGTGCACTGGCTGACCGCGATCTCCTTCGTCATTCTCGGCGTCACCGGCCTCAACATCACCTTCGGCCGCGCCCTCATTCTGCCGTGGATGGGGCCGCAGGCCTTCAGCGCGTGGACCGCATGGGGCAAGTTCGCGCACAACTATATCAGCTTCGCCTTCACCGTCGGCGTGGTGCTGATGTTTCTGATGTGGGTGTCGCGCAACATCCCAAGCCACAACGACGTCGTCTGGTACAAGAACGGCGGCGGCATGTTCGGCGGCGAGGAGCCGCCGGCCGAAAAGTTCAACGGCGGCGAGAAGCTGATTTTCTGGCTATCCGTGTTCGGAGGCGCCGGGGTTGCCGCCAGCGGCTATGTGCTGCTGTTCCCGTTCTACGGCACCACCGTCGGCAACATGGAACTGGCCGAGATCGTGCACAGCGTCGTCGCCGTGCTATACATCGCCGCCATGTTCGTGCACTTCTATATGGGCACGATTGGGGTACAGGGCGCCTTCGAGGCGATGGCCCGGGGTACCGTCGACGTCAACTGGGCCAAGGAGCGGCACAGCCTCTGGTACGAAGAGGAAATCGAGGCCGGTGCCGTAAAGGCCGAGGCCATGCGCCAGCCGGCCGAATAACCCGTCTGCCGAGACACCAAAAACACCCGGTCTTGCGGCCGGGTGTTTTGCTATAAGTGGCCCATGCGCATCATCGGTCTCGCCGGCTGGAGTGGGTCGGGCAAAACCACGCTGATCACCAAGCTCATCCCGCGCCTGATCGCGCGCGGTATCCGGGTCTCCACGCTCAAGCACGCCCATCACGGCTTCGATCTCGACCAGCCGGGCAAGGACAGCTTCTTCCACCGCGCCGCGGGCGCCACCGAGGTGATCATCTCCTCGGCCAAACGCTGGGCCATCCTGCACGAGCTGCGCGATCAGGCGGAATGGGATCTGCCGGCGCTGGTCGGCAAGATGTCGCCGGTCGATCTGGTGCTGGTCGAGGGCTTCAAGCGCGACGCCTTCCCCAAGCTGGAGATCCACCGCGCCGCCAACGGCAAGCCGCTGATCCAGCCGGAGGACCCGTACATCGTCGCGATTGCCTCTGACACGGCGCTGCCGAATGCCAAGGTGCCGGTGGTCGACCTCGACGACGTCGAGGAAATCGCCAATCTCTTGCTTAAACGTGCGGTGCCGGTCGGCGCAGTCGCGCGGAGCGGCTGAATGGCGCAGCTCTCCGATGATTGTTTTGCGTTTTCCGGCCCGTTGCTGCCGCTCGAAGATATGGAGCGGCTGATCCGCGAGCGCGTCGCACCGGTCGACGGCAGCGAGCGCGTCGGGCTCAATGCCGCGCGCGGCCGTGTCGTCGCTGCCAACGTGACGGCACCGGTCGATCTGCCGCCGTTCGACAATTCGGCGGTCGACGGTTACGCCGTGCGGCACGCCGATCTCGATCCCGACGGCGATACCCGGTTGACCGTCGGCGGACGGCTCACGGCCGGCGCGCGCGCCGACATCGCCCTCAAGCCGGGGCAGGCGATCCGCATCTTCACCGGCGCCGCCATGCCGGCCGGCGCCGACACCGTGTTCATGCAGGAAGACGTGACCGTCGATGGCGATCAGGTGATCGTGCCGAAGGGCCTCAAGCTCGGCGCCAACCGGCGGCTCGCCGGCGAGGACCTGACGGCCGGCCGCGTGGCGCTGCCGGCCGGCACCGTGCTCGAGCCGCAGCACATCGCGCTCGCCGCCGCGCTCGGCGTCATCGAGATCGAGGTGCGGCGGCGGCTGAAGGTAGCGATCTTCTCCACCGGCGACGAGGTGGTTGAGCCGGGCCGCCCGCGCGCCGGCGCGGCGATCTACGACGCCAACCGTTATCTGTTGAGCGAACTGTTGCAGCGGCTCGGCGCCGTGGTCACCGATCTCGGCATTCTGCCCGACGATCCCGACGAGCTCGCGCATGCGCTGGCCAAGGCGGCGGCTTGGCACGATCTCGTCATCGCCACGGGCGGCGTCTCCACCGGCGAGGCCGATCACGTGCGCACGGCAGTCGAACGCATCGGGAGCCTAGTGTTCTGGCGCGTCGCCATCAAGCCGGGCCGGCCGGTGGCGATGGGCGTGATCCGCGCCGCCCCGCCCCAGGACCGCGCGGCACATGCCGGCGCGGTATTCGTAGGATTGCCGGGCAATCCGGTGGCGGCGTTCGTCACCTTCGTGCGCGTGGTGAAGCCGCTACTGCGGCGGCTGTCCGGCGCGCGGCGGCAAAGCCTGCTGCCGCTACCAGTGCGTTCGGCCTTCGCCTACAAGAAGAAGAAAGACCGGCGCGAATATGTGCGCGTGGCGCTGCGCCGCGCGGAGGACGGCGAGCTCGAAGCGGTGAAGCATCCGCAGGACGGCGCCGGCATCCTGACCTCGCTCACCGAGACCGAAGGCCTGCTCGAAATTCCCGAGGACGTGACGGCGGTCGCCCCGGGCGACCGCGTCGGCTTTTTGTCGTACGCGGCGTTGATGGCGTAATGCGTCATCCTGAGGTGCGAGCGCAGCGAGCCTCGAAGGGTCACGGGCAATGAATCTCGGGCCCTCGCCCACCGATCTCGGGTTTACCCGAGATCGGATTGAAGTGCGCAAGTCGGCTGTAGCCGACTTGCGATGGGCCGCGCGTCGCGCGGCCGCCTCAGGGTGACGAAGTTGGCTACGCCCCCAGCCGCACCGCGCTGGTCGAGAACGCCTTGTCGACCGGCTCCTGTATGCTGTTGAGCACGATGCCGCCGACCGCCGCGATGACGACGGCCACTACGCAGGCAATGACGAACGCTTTCATGGATACCGGCTCCTCTGCCGCATGCCCCGTGACGCGAAGCATATCAGATTTGGACGCGGCGCGGGACGGCGCTAGATGCCGTGATGTTGCAGCGCAATGCGCTCGGCGCGTTCAGCATCTTCCGGCGTGTTGACGTTGAGGAACGGATCGACCGGCTGGGTCGGCCAATCGGCCACGGCGACGCCGTAGCGCGCGGTCCACACTTCGATCTTGCGCAGGCCTTCGTCGACCAGCGCCTTGCGCAGCCTCGCGCGCAGCGCCAGCGGCCACAGGCCGACAACCGGATGGCGCCATTCGCCCGAGCGCGCGCAGGCAAGCGGCACGCCGGCGCCCATCTTCACGCGGGCCAGATGCAGCCGCTCGACCAGATCGTCGGGCAGGAACGGGCAGTCAGCCGGCACGCTGAGCAGCCATTCGATGCCGTTGTCCTCCGACGCCAGCCAGTCGAGCCCGGCCAGGATGCCGGCAAGCGGGCCGGGATAGTCCGGCACGTTGTCGGGCACGACCACGCAGCCGGTGTCTTCGAAGCGCTTGGGATCGCCATTGGCGTTGATGATGATGCCGGTGCATTGCCCGGACAGGCGGGCGAGCACGCGGTCGAGGATCGACACGCCGCCGATCTGAATGCGCGCCTTGTCGCCCCCGCCCATGCGGCGCGCCAGCCCGCCGGCGAGCACCAGGCCGTAGGTGGCAGGAAAGGGTATGCTCATCGTCACTCCGGGGCGCAAGCGCAGCGAGCGAACCCCGCATCCCGGGACTGCACGTTCGACGCTTTGTGGCTCTGGAGTCCTGGCCCGGCGCGGAGCCTGTCGTCTGGCCGGCCCAAGCGGGCCGGACCCGTTGGCGCCGTCCCGTAATCACAGAGTGGATTACTCATCATGCACTGCTGCCTTGCGCCGGTGCCTGGCGCCTTCTTCCCGGACCGTGGCAAGGTCCTGGTCGAATACGATGCGCTCCTCGCCGGCAAGCGCGACGAAACGCTGGCCACGCGCGCGCCCGATCAGCGTCAGGTTCGCCTTGCGCGCCAGCTCGACGCCCCAGGCGGTAAAGCCCGAGCGGGAAATGAGAATCGGAATGCCCATGCGCACGGTCTTGATCACCATCTCCGAGGTGAGCCGGCCGGTGGTGTAGAAGATCTTGTCGTGCGCCGGCACTTTCTCCTGGAACATCCAGCCGGCGATCTTGTCGACGGCGTTGTGGCGGCCGACGTCTTCCATATAGACCAGCGGCCGGTCCTGCTGCGCCAGCACGCAGCCGTGGATGGCGCCGGCCTCGAGATAAAGCGACGGCGTAGTGTTGATCGCGTGCGTGAGCCCGTAGAGCCATGAGGTGCGCAAGATCGCCCGCGGCAGCGAGACGTTTTCCAGCGCCTCCATCAGGTCGCCGAACACGGTGCCCTGCGCGCAGCCTGAGGTCTGCACCTTCTTCTTCAGCTTCTTCTCGTAATTGGTCTTGCGCTTGGTGCGCACCACGACGACCGACAGTTCCTCGTCGTAATCGACGCCGATAACGACGTCGTTCGGCAGCAGCATGTTCTGATTGAGCAGATAGCCGATGGCGAGATATTCCGGGTAATCGCCGATCGTCATCGCGGTGACGATTTCCTGCGAATTGAGGAAGATGGTCAGCGCGCGCTCGACCGTGACCGCGGTTTCGATTTTCGCGCCGGTCTGATCGATGCCCACGACGCGTTCGGTCAGCCGCGGGTCCTGCGGGTTGGGCCGGATGATGTAGCTGTCGGTGTCCTTATCCATCGCGTGCAACTATAGCAGGTTTTCCATCGCCAAATATCGCCCACCGCGGTGGGCAGGGCGCTTGTGCGCGATTCGTCGCGCGATTTGTGCGCGCGGAAGCGCGATCAGAGTTCCCTTCCGCACCGTCGTGCCTCTAATATGGGGTCAACGGTGACGGGCCACCAACGGCTCGCCGGACATTTTCGGGAGGACTGTCGATGCTTCGCGCGACCAAGGACATCATACTGCCGACCACCATCACCGGCTCGCTGCCGCGGCCGAGCTGGTACACGCAAAATCTGGGGGCACGCAGCTTCCTCGACGCGATGGTGAACAACCAGTTCCGCGAGCAATATGTCGACGCCGTGTCGGTCTATCTGCACGAGCAGGAATTGGCCGGCCTCGACATCGTCACCGACGGCGACGCGCACTTCGACAGCGACGTCGGCGGCCAGAGCTGGACCAATTACCCGCCGCGCCACATGGGCGGCTTCGACAAGCACCCGCAGCCGACGCCGGCCGGCAAGGGCGGCCTCCTGTTCCCGCCCGGCCACATCCTGCACGACTATCTGGAAGCGCGCGTAATGCCGGGCATCAACGGCCCGGTCACCCGCGGCGAGCTGCAATACACCGCAATGTGGAAGGTGGCGCAGCGCCTGACCAGGAAGCCGGTAAAGTTCGGCACCATCGGGCCCGAGCTAGTCGCCTTCGCCGTGCAGGACGCCTATTACAAGTCGATCAAGGACCGCATCCTCGCCATCACCGACGCGCTCAACGAGGAGCTCAACGAGCTTGCCGACGCCGGATGCCAGGTCATCCAGTTCGAGGAGCCGCAGATCCACATGCTGGCGATCCGCAAGGTGGTCGACGACGTGATCAATCCGAACTTCAGCGTCGAAGTATTCAATCGCACGGTGAAGGGACTGCGCGCCAAGACCGAGGTGTGGTGCCACACTTGCTGGGGCAACCCGTCGCAGCAGCGCATGTTCAAGGAAGTGCAGAGCTACAAGGACGCCCTCGAGACGTTGAACAGGGTCGACGCCGATGTGATCACCTTCGAGTCGGTCTCCGCCGGTGGCATGGATCTCGAAGCTTTCGGCAAGGTCATCTCCTCCGACAAGAAGATCGCCATCGGCGTGATCGACCACCACTCGCTGCAGGTCGAGAAACCGGAGGAGATCGCCGACCACATCCGCCGCGCGCTCAAATACATCCCGCCTGAACGGCTGATCATCTCGTCGGACTGCGGCATGGGCCGCGAGGGCATGAGCCGCCGCCACGCCTTCTACAAGATCGTCTCGCTGGTGCTCGGCACTAACATCGTGCGCAAGGAGCTCGGCCTGCCGCAGGCCGAATGCCTCGCCGCCGACCCGCGCTTCTCGCTGGTGGTGCAGCCGAAGTGACCGCGTAGCGGTCACCCCCGGGCGCGAGCGAAAGCGAGCGACCCGGGGATCTCGCGCCGCATATTCGGCTGTTACCCCGGCAAAAACGCTGCCGCGCCGGTGTCCGGATCGGTGAGCCGCTCGACCGGCGCCCCGTACAGCGCCTCGAGCTGCGCGCGCTCGAGCACTTCGCCGACCGGCCCTTCGGCGATGCGCGCGCCTTCGCGCAGCAGATAGGCGCGGTCGGCGGCGCGCAGCGCGTGGTTGGGATCGTGTGTGGTGAACAGCACGCCGTGGCCGGAAGCGGCAAGCGCGCGGATCTCGCGCATCACCTTGCCCTGATTGCCGAAATCGAGGCTCGCCGTCGGCTCGTCGAGCACGATGAACTGGGGCTCCTGGGCGAGCGCCCGCGCCAGCAGCACGAGCTGCCGCTCGCCGCCGGAAATCTGCGTGTAGGGCCGCTCCGCCAAGCGTGCGATGCCAAAACGT
>Ga0187771_10003851_pt1 | contig 10534 bp, 9 predicted proteins | sample 0116_SJ02_MP15_1_FD_133139 | JGI IMG/M metagenome (GOLD analysis project Ga0187771, IMG submission 133139) | Tropical peat soil microbial communities from peatlands in Department of Meta, Colombia - 0116_SJ02_MP15_10_MG | ecosystem: Environmental > Terrestrial > Soil > Wetlands > Peat | place... | reverse complement strand
TTTGAGGAGCCTCGCTTGAACGTGCACGTCTCGCCCAGCGGTTTTCCAGCGCTGGTGCTCAACGCGGACTTCCGGCCGTTGAGCTATTATCCCCTGTCGCTGTGGTCCTGGCAGGACACGATCAAGGCGGTCTTTCTCGAGCGCGTGAACATCCTGGCCAATTACGACCGCGCGGTGCGCAGCCCGAGCCTAGAGATCAAGCTGCCGAGCGTAGTTTCGCTCAAGACCTTCGTGAAGCCCTCGACTCATCCGGCCTTCACCCGCTTCAACGTGTTCCTGCGCGACCGCTTCTCCTGCCAATATTGCGGCGAGCGCGAGGACCTGACCTTCGACCACCTGCTGCCGCGCTCGCGTGGCGGCCACACCACCTGGATGAACGTGGTGACCGCCTGCTCGGCTTGCAATCTGCGCAAAGGCAACCTGACGCCGACGGAGGCCAAGATGTGGCCGTCGCAGATGCCGTTCCAGCCGACGGTGCAGCACCTGCATCGCAACGGCCGCGCCTTCCCGCCCAATTATCTGCACGAAAGCTGGCTCGACTATCTCTACTGGGACACCGAGCTCGAGCCGTGACGTGGCATCCGGTGTTCGCGCGCGCGCGTCACATAAGAGCGTCGAACATCACATAAGAGCGTCACAAACTGCCGCCCCTAGATCAACGTTCGGACAACGTCGGTCGACGACCGATGGTAAGTATTGGGCGATTGCTGCGGCAGCGCCCTCGACGCGTGACGGGTCTTCGGCTTTTACCCGCGCGCAAAGCCGCGCGCCTCGATCCGATCGAGGCGCTGAGGTACGAGTAATCTGTCAACTCCCCGGCAGCATCCGCTTCAGCACGCCGTCGCGGCGGACGAAATAATGATAGAGCGCTGCCGCGACGTGTAGCCCGACTAGGGCGAGCATCACGTAATTGGCAAGCAAGCCGTGCACGTCGCCGGTCCAGCCCCAGCCGGGCGCGCGCGTCGCCATTATCTTGGGGAACTCGAACAGTCCGACGAAGACCGCCGGGAAGCCGCGCCAGGAGGCGTTGATCCAGCCGAGGATCGGCACCACGAACAAGAGAAGGTAAAGCAGCCCGTGGATCATGCGTGCCGACTGCATCTGCCACGGCGGCACGCCCTCGAGCGGCGCCGGCTCGCCCTGGCTCATCCGCCAGCCCAGGCGCACAACCGCGACCAGCAGGATCAACATCCCGAACGACAGATGCAGGTTGATCAGCGTGTCGGGCTTGGTGTCGCGGCGAATGTCGGGCATGGTCCAGGCGAGGACGAATTGCAAGATCAGCAGCGCCAAAATCAGCCAGTGCAGGAATTTGGCGGCGCCGGTGTAACCGGTGGCCTTGCTCATGATTGGGTGGGATCCTTGCGGAGGAACTTGACGGCTACCTATATGCGTTCGGACGACGATGTCGAGCCGAAAGGTTCCGTCATTGTTACAGGACAAAATCCGTTCTGCGTGCGCGGCCACGAAATGAGAGGGGGAGACGCCGGATGTACGCGCGCCTTCTCGTTTTCGTGGTCGTCAGTTCTTTAGGCGAATATTAGCTGTTCGCCTTCAGCCGTTCTTTGTCGTAGCCGGCAACGCGCTTGTAGCTCTCCGACAGCGCGACCAGCTCCTCGCGGCTGATCACGTCGTCGATCGACGTGAACGGCTTGTCGCCGGTGCGGCGATAGACCTCCTGCAAAATCGCGTCGGGCGGTGCCTTGCGGTTGGCGAGTACGACCTCGCTGGTCGCCGGGCGGCGCTTGGCTTCATAGGCCCGCAACGCGGCGAGCGGATCGGCATTCGCGGCAATCGCATCGGCGAGCGCGCGGCCGTCGAGGATCGCCTGCGCCGCGCCGTTGGCGCCGCGCGGATACATCGGATGCGCGGCGTCGCCGAGCAGCGTCAGGCGGCCGAAAGTCCAGCGCGGCAGCGGATCCTGATCGACCATGGGATATTCCAGGATGGTATCGGCGGCGCGAATGAATTGCGGCACGTCGAGCCAATTGAAATGCCAGTCGGCCATGGCGGGGAGGAAATCCTCCAGCCGGCCGCGCCGGTTCCAGTCGCGCGCGTGGTATTGCGGTGTCTCGATATCGACTACCCAATTCACCAGTTGGCGGCCCTGTGCGTCGATGTTGTTGCGGATCGGATAGATCAAAAGCTTGGCCGGATGGTGCCAACCGATGCGGACCATGCTGGCGCCGGAAAGCATCGGCGGCCAGCGGGTAACACCACGCCACATGTTGATGCCGGAATATTTGGGCGGCCCTTCGTGCGGATAAAGCTGCTTGCGCAGCAGCGAATGGATGCCCTCGCAGGAGATCGCCACCGTGCCGCGCTCGGCCGGCAGCGGCCGGCCGCTCGCGTCCTCGAAGTAGGCGACCGCCTCATCGGCGTCGGCATCGACGCGCGTGCAGCGGCGGCCGAGCATGATCTTATCGGCACCGGCGCGCGCGATGAACGCCTCGAGCAGCACCATCTGCAGATCGCCGCGATGGATGGAGAATTGCGGCACGTCGTAGCCGGCAAAGCGCCCCGCCGGCTCACTGTAGATGAATTGGCCGAAGCGGTTGTAGAAGCAATATTCGCGCGTGGTGACAGCGACTTTGGCCAGTGCGGCTTCTAGGCCGAGCGCGCAGAGCTCGCGCGAGGCATGCGGCAGGATGTTGATGCCGACGCCGACCGCCTTCAATTCGGGCGCCGCCTCGAAGATGCGGCAGGCGATGCCGGCACGCTGCAGCATCAGCCCAAGCGTCAGGCCGCCGATGCCGGCGCCGATGATGAGGACGTCCATTCGATCGACCCAAAGCGACGCGGCCGCAGGCGGCCGGGAGCGTCACTCTAGCCGGATCGCTTCTGCCGCGCGAGGGAGGCGCGAGCGCCGATGCCGGCGACCACCGCTAGGCTGAGCGAGACCAGCGCGTTCCAGCCGGCGAGCGAGAGGCCGAGGAAGCGCCATTGCACCTCGTCGCAGCGCACCACTACGATATTGTCGAGGCGTTTAAAGATATCGCTGGCGGAGCCGAATTTGCTGATCGGGCCGGAGCAGTCGTTCGGCCCCGGCCACCATTTCCATTCAACGCCAGAGTGGTAGATCGCCAGGCCGCAGTCCCACAGCATGAACGCGGTGATCACCGCAAAGCCCAGCATGATGACCTTGTTCGACGCGCCATAGCGCGTGCCGATCAGCAGCAGTACCGCGAGCGGCACCGAAACGTAATATGGCTGCCGCTGCTCGAGGCAGAGCGGGCACGGCGGCAGATGCATCACATATTGGAAGAAGAAGAAGCCGCCGATGGTCAACGCGCCGATCACGGCGACGATGCCGGCGGCGGTCAATTGCGGATTTTTTTTTGCAAGCGCGAGATAGTCGTTCATCGTGCGCTGCCAATAGCCCTGTTCAGGCGCGATGACAAGCGCGGTATTGCGCCACGCCGCCCTGCCTGATCGCTAGCAGCACGGACACGATGCACGGACAGGAGGTCGGCGTGGCTCGGCTCAAAAGACCCGACGCATCAGCGAGATTGTTTCCCTCTCGCCGGCCTGGATCATGACGTGCAGGCCTTCCGCGGTATCCTTGACCGCGCGCCACCCCCAGCGCTTCGAATTTGCTGGCGTCGACGACGAGATTGCCGGTGAAGCGCGCCCACAGGTCGCTGCGGCCACCGAGCGCCAACATGAGCTTCACGATGAACTGCGGAACATAGAGGTTGGCCCACGAGCGGCCGTATTTGTCCCGCAAGATGCTGAGAATCTGGCCGACCGTCATCGGTTTGGAGTCGGCGAGCAGATAAGTCTCGCCGACGGCGGCCGGATTCTCCAGCGCGAAAACGATCGCCGAGGTGAGATTGTCGATGCCGAGCACCGAGCGCGGGCTAGTGAAGCTCGCGATCGGCAGCGGCAACGGCAGCATGGCCAGCCGCACCAGCGTGCGCATGTTGCCCTTGGGATTGGGCCCGTAGATGACGACCGGCCGGAAGATGATGAACGGCACGCCCGCCGCGCGGATCGCCTGCTCGGCCGCGAGCTTGGAGCGGCCATAGCAGTTGGTCGGGTGCGGCTCGTCCTGCTCGCTGATCACGCGCGGCGAGGATGCGCCGATCTGCGCGCGCACCGAGGAGATAAAGATCAGCCGGCCGACGCCGGCTTCCTTCGCCGCGCTGGCCAGCTGTTCGGTGGCGATCCGGTTGACCTGGTCGAGTTCGGAATAGTCGTCGTTGGCGACATAGCCGTGCGCGAGGCCCGCCAGGTGGACGATGGCGTCCACGTCCAACAGGATCGGCTGCCAGTCGACCGTGTTGTTCAGATCGGGGATGGCGGCGATTTCGACCGCGGCCGGGAATGACAGCGGCCGGCGCGTCGCCGCGCGCACCGTATAGCCGTGGCGCTGCAAAATTGATCGTCTATAGGGTGTGAACAATGCGCCCGATCGGTAATGGCGTCGGGCGGTTGAATCCGTGCCGCCTGGCGGGATAACAAGGCGCCGGCGAGCCGGTGCCCGAATTGGCTCCGGTTGGGCTGGAACCCGGCGCCTGGCACAAAGCCTGAGGGCGTGCTCGCCAGCGTATCGCCGAGGTGGCAGGTTGGTCCCGCGATCCATTGACTCCTACCCGCACGACGGCTGCAAAGAGTTCATGCCGGCCATCGAAGTCGCCACGTTGACGCCGCAGGTGCCCAGCAATGCCGCGCGGGTCGCCATCCTGATGTGCACCAGAAACGGCGCGGCGTTTCTCGATAAGCAGCTCGCCTCGATCGCGGCGCAAACGCACGCGAACTGGAGCCTCGTCGTCTCCGACGACGGCTCGACCGACGACACGCTGCAAATTCTCCGCCGCTTTGCCGATAGCCATGCGCAGCAAGCCGTAATCAGGAATGGCCCGGACCAAGGCGTCTGCGCCAATTTTCTCTCGCTGGCGACAGATTCGACGATCGATGCGGACTATTTTGCCTTCTGCGATCAAGACGACATATGGTACACGGACAAGCTTGAGCGCGCGCTCGCCTGGCTCGTCACCGTGCCCAAGGACGTGCCCGCGTTCTACTGCGGCCGCACCGAATTGGTGGAAGACGACGGACGCTCCTATGGCCTCTCGCCGCTGTTCAGCCGTCCGATAGCGTTCCGCAACGCCATCGTCCAGAGTCTCGGAGGGGGCAATACGATGGTGTTCAACGTGGCGGCCAAGCAGCTGCTGGAGCGAACGTGCAAGGTCGACGTCGTGTTGCCTGACTGGTGGATGTATCAATTGGTTTCCGCGGTCGGCGGCAATATCCGCTACGACGCGCAGCCGGCGCTGAAATATCGTCAGCATCCCGACAATCTCATCGGCTCCAACCGCGGCTGGCGCGCGCGCTTGGCGTGCATCCGCATGATGCTGAAGGGGCGCTTCAGTGAATGGAACCGTAAGAACATCGCCGCGCTCGAACAGATTCCCGCCGATCTCTTCGATCCGCGAAACCGCCAAGTGCTGCAGCTCTTCGCCAAGGCGCGCACCGCGCCGCTGTTCAAGCGCCGCTATTATCTCAAGCGCTCCGGCGTCTATCGGCAGACGCTGCTCGGCAATATCGGACTGGTGGCGGCCACCATTCTGAAAAGGATTTGACATGGCGGTTGTCGCCTCACTCGACAGCACACGGCAGCGCCAGGCCGAAAAATCGATTCTGGTGACCGGCGCGGCCGGCTTCATCGGCGCCAATTTCGTGCTTGAGTGGCTGGCGCGCGATCTGTCCGCCGTGGTCAGCCTCGACAAACTCACTTACGCCGGCAATCTCGACAATCTGGCCAGCCTCGCCAACGACCCGCGCCACGTCTTCGTGCAGGGCGACATCGGCGACAGCGAACTCATTGCCACGGTGCTCAAGCGGCACCGGCCTATGGCCGTCGTCAACTTCGCCGCCGAGTCGCATGTCGACCGCTCAATCCATGGACCGGCCGAGTTCGTGACGACCAATGTCGTCGGCACCTTCCGCCTTCTGGAAGCCTGTCGCGCCTATTACGACGGCTTGAGCGCGGCGGAAAAAGCCGCGTTCCGCTTCCTGCATGTGTCCACCGACGAAGTGTTCGGCTCGCTGGAGCGGGAGGAGCCGGCCTTCACTGAGCTGAGCCGCTATCAGCCCAACAGCCCCTACTCGGCGACCAAGGCAGCCTCCGATCATTTGGCGCGCGCTTGGTGCCACACCTTCGGGCTGCCGGTGCTGATCACCAATTGCTCGAACAATTACGGGCCGTATCAGTTTCCAGAAAAATTGATCCCCTTGATGATCCACCATGCGCTGAACGGCCTACCCTTGCCCGTTTACGGCGACGGCCTGCAGCGTCGCGACTGGCTCTATGTCGTCGACCATTGCTCGGCCGTTTGCGCCGTACTCGAGCGCGGGCGCATCGGCGAGACCTATAACATCGGCGGCAACGGCGAGAAGACGAACCTTGAGGTGGTGGACACGCTGTGCGACATTCTCGACGCTGAACGACCACGCCAAAGCGGCGGCTCCTATCGTCAGCAAATCACGTTCGTGAGCGATCGCCCCGGCCACGATCGCCGCTACGCGATGGACGCAAGCAAGATCGCAGGCGAGCTGGGTTGGGCGCCCGCGGAGACCTTCGCCAGCGGCATCGCTAAGACCGTGCGCTGGTATCTCGATCATGCGCAATGGGTCGAGCGCTTTCTCAGCGGCGGCTATCGCGATTGGCTGCAGAAGAATTATTCCAATCGATAGATCCGCCCGTTTGTGCGGCAAGTCGGGCCGGCTTTGGCAAACCCGCCATCTCTGCTAGAGATGCAAGCGTGCCCCGGCGGGCAAGCGATAAAGGTCGATGGCGGACATGCGGGAGCGGGAGCGCAAGGGCATCATCCTCGCAGGCGGCGCGGGCACCAGGCTGCATCCTGCAACGCTTGCGGTGTCCAAGCAATTGCTGCCGATCTTCGACAAGCCGATGATCTATTATCCGCTGTCGACGTTGATGTTCTCCGACATCCGCGACGTCCTGGTCATCTCTACCCCGCAAGATATTTCGCGCTTCGAGCAGCTGCTCGGCGACGGCAGCCAATGGGGCGTGCGCATTTCCTATGCGGTGCAGCCAGCGCCGAAAGGCATCGCGCAGGCGTTCATCATCGGCGCGGAGTTCATCGGCGGCGACGACGTGGCGCTTATCCTCGGCGACAACGTCTTTTACGGCCACGGATTCACCGCGCTGCTGGCGGATGCCGCCGCGCGCGCCGACGGCGCGACTATCTTCGCCTACCGCGTCAACGATCCGCAGCGCTATGGCGTGGTCGAATTCGGCGACGACAAGAAAGCCATATCGATCGAGGAGAAGCCGCAGCGGCCGAAGTCGCCCTATGCGGTGACCGGCTTGTATTTTTTCGACAACGACGTGGTCGACATTGCCCGCAACGTCAAGCCGTCGGCGCGCGGCGAAGTGGAGATCACCGACGTCAATCGCGCCTATCTCGAGCGGGGCAAGCTCGCGGTGGAGATTCTGGGCCGCGGCTATGCCTGGCTCGATGCCGGCACGCACGAATCGATCCTGGAAGCTAGTCACTTCGTGGCGACCATCGAACACCGGCAGGGCGTGAAGGTCGCGTGCCTGGAAGAGGTCGCCTTCAGCAAGGGCTGGATCAGCAGCGAGCAGGTCGCGCGCGTCGCCGAATCCTTGGCGCGCACCAGCTACGGCCAGTACCTGCATCGTCTGGTGCATGACGAGCGGCGGCGATGAAACCGGCTGGCACAGCGCTGCCCGACGTTCTGCTCTTCGAGCCGATGGTCTATAAGGATCAGCGCGGCTTCTTCTTCGAGAGCTTCAATCAGTGCGAATTCGACGCCGCGGTCGGACGCAGCGTGCGCTTCGTGCAGGACAACCACTCGCGCTCGACGAGACACGTGCTGCGCGGGCTGCACTATCAACTGCGCCAACCGCAGGGCAAATTGGTGCGGGTCGCAGCAGGCGAGGTGTTCGACGCGGCGGTCGATCTGCGGCGCAGCTCGCCGACGTTCGGCAAATTCGTCGGCACCGTCCTGTCGGCGGAGAACCGCAAGCAGCTTTGGATTCCGGAAGGATTCGCGCACGGCTTCGTCGTGCTGAGCGAGACCGCCGACTTTCTCTACAAGACGACCGATTATTACGCGCCAGCGGACCAGCGCAGCGTGCTCTGGAACGATCCCGATATCGGCATCGATTGGCCGATCGACGGCGAGCCGATCCTGTCGGCGCGCGATCGCGTAGGCATTCCGCTGCACAAGGCCGAGGTCTTTGCATGAGACTCTTGCTCACCGGCGCGCACGGCCAGGTCGGCTGGGAGCTCAATCGGAGCCTGATGCCGCTCGGCGAGGTAATCGCGCTTGATCGCAGCCGATGCGATCTGTCGCGGCCGGAGCGTTTGCCTGGCCTCATTCGCGAGAGCAAGCCGGACCTCATCGTCAATGCTGCGGCTTACACCGCGGTCGATAAAGCGGAGCAGGAAGAGGAGCTTGCGACCACGATCAACGGCGCGGCGGTCGGCGTGCTGGCGGAAGAAGCGCGCAAGGCCGGCATCCTGCTCGTGCACTATTCGACCGACTACGTTTTCGACGGCAAGAAGCAGGCGCCCTATGACGAGCACGATGCGCCGCATCCGATCAATGCCTATGGGCGCAGCAAATTGGCCGGCGAGGCCGCGCTGCGCCAGGGCGGCAGCGCCTATCTCGCGCTGCGCACAAGCTGGGTCTATGCCGGGCGCGGGCAGAATTTCCTGCGCACGGTACTGCGGCTGGTGAACGGGCACCAAGAGCTGCGCATCGTCGACGATCAGGTCGGCGCGCCGACCTGGGCGCGCACCATCGCCGATGCGACGGCGCTGATCGTTGCCGCTGCGCGGCGGGAACAGGCGCAGGGCCAATTCGCGTCAGGCATTGTCAATCTCACCGCCTCCGGCGCGACAAGCTGGCACGGTTTTGCCGCAGCCATTCTCGACGAGGCCGCGCGGCATGGCCTGCTTGCGCAGCGCCCGCCGCAGCTCAAGCCAATCGCGAGCCGCGACTATCCGACGCCGGCGGCGCGACCGAAGAATTCGCGGCTCGCCGGCGAACGCCTGCGCCAGCGCTTCGGCATCGTGCTGCCGGACTGGCGGCAGGGGCTCACGCGCTGTATCGAGGACATGGCAGAGAAGCGGCCGATGTCATAGGCTGATCTCCGCAACCGACAGCGGAAGCCGCGCATGCTCGACGTTCCGGATAAAACAAGACAGCCGCAGCACAGCGCGAGTTCCGGACCGGCGCGCGATTTTCAGGAACACTTGCAGCGGCTTGAGGAGCGCGGCCTCGTCACCCGCATCGACCGCGCCATCGACAAGGATCGTGAACTGCACCCGCTGGTGCGCTGGCAGTTCCAGGGCGGCCTCGCCGAAGAGCAGCGCCACGCCTTTCTGTTCACCAACGTGGTCGACGGCGCGGGCCGGCGTTACGACATTCCGGTCGCGGTCGGCGCACTCGCTGCCTCGCCGGAGATTTATGCGGTTGGCGTAGGCCGGCCGGTCGCCGAGATCGGCGATGCCTGGACCAACGCCATAGCGCATCCGATCGCACCGGAAGTCGTCAAATCGGGCGCGTGTCAGGAGGTCGTGCTCAAAGGCGCCGATCTCACGCGCCCCAGCGGCGGGCTCGCTTCCCTGCCGGTGCCAATCTCGACGCCCGGCTTCGATTCCGCGCCCTACCTCACCGCCACGCTCTGCATCACGCGCGATCCGGACACCGGCGTGCAGAACATGGGCACCTATCGGGGCGCGTTGAAAGCGCAGGACCGCCTCGGCGTGCGCATGTCGTCGCGGCCGGGCGGCGCCGGCGGCTATTTGCATTGGCGCAAGTATCAGAAGCGCCAGGAGCCGATGCCGTGCGCCATCGTCATCGGCTGCGCCCCGGTGGTGCTGTTCACCGGGCCGCAGAAACTGCCGATCAACCAGGACGAGATGGCGGTCGCCGGCGGGCTCGCCGGCGCGCCCATCCGCATCGTCAAGGCGGCAACCGTCGACCTCTATGTGCCGGCCGACGCGGAAATCGTCATCGAGGGTCTGATTGACAGCGAACTGCTCGAGCCCGAAGGCCCGTTCGGCGAAAGCCACGGCCACGTGGCGCTGGAAGACTTCAACATGTCGATGCAGGTGACCGCCGTCACCCATCGCAAGAAGCCGGTGTTCGTCTCGATCATCAGCCAGGTGACGCCGAGCGAATCGAGCGTCATGAAGAAAGTGGCGTTCGAGCCGATGTTCCTTGCGCATTTGCGCGGCGCGCTCGGCATCCGCGGCCTCAAGGGGCTCAAGATGCACGAGCCCTTCACCAACCTGCGCAAAGTCATCTTCCTGCAATTCGCGCGCGGCACGGCGCGCACCGAAGTGTGGCGCGGGCTGCAAGGCGCCGCCTCGCTGCGTGCCGATTGCGGCAAGATCTGCATCGCCGTGAGCGACGACATTGACCCGGAGAACACCGACGCGATCTTCTGGTCGCTCGCCTATCGTTCCGATCCGGGCCCAGACGTGCGCATCGAACCCTATCGTTCGGCCGGGCACGGGCCGAAATCGGG
>Ga0187771_10003850_pt1 | contig 10538 bp, 11 predicted proteins | sample 0116_SJ02_MP15_1_FD_133139 | JGI IMG/M metagenome (GOLD analysis project Ga0187771, IMG submission 133139) | Tropical peat soil microbial communities from peatlands in Department of Meta, Colombia - 0116_SJ02_MP15_10_MG | ecosystem: Environmental > Terrestrial > Soil > Wetlands > Peat | place... | reverse complement strand
GATGCACGGTCCAATATCAACATCGCTCTCGACATCGCCGGCGCCGATGGGAAACGCGATGCCGCGCATTTTGACAAGATCGTAGGGCTACTAGGGCTGCAGAAGCGTCTGGCGCACCGGCCATCCGAACTTTCTGGCGGAGAGCAACAGCGGGTGGCGCTGGCGCGAGCGCTGATCAACAAACCGGCCATTGTGCTGGCCGACGAGCCTACCGGCAATCTGGATTCGGCGAATTCAGAAATCGTGCTGAACATGCTGCGCCAGTCGAACCGCGAGTTGGGCCAGACCGTGCTGATGATCACCCACAATCCGGAGGCGGCGAAGTATGGCCATCGCATCATTCACCTGCGTGACGGCCAGATCGTGACGCCTGAGAAGGATCCGCAGTGGACTGCGCCTCGTTAGATTTCTTCCTTGGGCTTGTCATTCCGACCGAAGGGGAGGAATCTGCTTTTGTGGAATACGCGAGATTCGTCGGCGGTGGTTTCCGGGAATGACTGTCGCGAAAGCGGTCCGTGCTCAGACACCGTGGTCACTTGCCGGCGTCTTGACTGGAGCCGCCATTGCCCCAGAGGGAAGCGCTTCGTTATAATCGAGAGAACGAGCGGGAGTAACTTGAGGCGCTTAGCGGGCGTCCGAGCCCGCTGCCGAAAATCCCGAGCGCAGTCGAGGGATCCGGCAGTTGTAGAATTGAGGCTGAGCGGGAGTAACTCAGCGGTAGAGTGCGACCTTGCCAAGGTCGAAGTCGCGGGTTCAAATCCCGTCTCCCGCTCCAGAGATTCCCTTTGAGCCTGCAACAAATGCGGGCTTTCGTGCTTTTCCGGCGGCGCAGCAGCCAAGGGCCACCGGCACCTTGGTCGCATGGACATTTTCGCTGGGGCGATTTAACTTAATTGACAGGGCGCGGTACCCAAGTGGTAAGGGAGAGGTCTGCAAAACCTTTATGCGTCGGTTCGATTCCGACCCGCGCCTCCAAAGCCTGAGGTCCTTCCCCTTCTGCCGTCGCTGCACTCGGCATTCAGGGTTCAGGATTTCGGCAGCTGGCTCCCGCTCGCCCGCAAGGGCTCGCTGACGCCTGCTAAGCGCCTCAAGTTCGATTCCGACCCGCGCCTCCAACCTACGCCGGGTTCTGCCTCTACAGCTCTTTGTACGCAAGGCGGGCTGTACTGATGGGGATTACCCCAGCTTGATGACCGTGCCGCCATGAGTAGTTGGCGCACTATTTCCTTGCCTTCGGGAGTGAGCTTGAATACGACGCCGTCCTCCATATAGGCCCCGCCGAAACGAGTCATCCCATAGAGGACGGGCTAAACGCGTAATAAAATTGGCCCGCCGGGGCCGGCCGTCGCAGATCTTATCTGCAAAGGCTCGGCTCGGGCGGGCCAGTTCTCAGCGAAGCACTGCCAGGCTCGAACCTCGAGCCCAAGGCCTCAGTCCGAGAGCTTACGGAACGGTCCCAGCCACATTAGTGGCGGTACCCTCAATGTCCGAGATGGGGTGCCAAGCGCCGCTGGAGTACTGAGCCCAAGTGGACGAATCGACCGCATCAAGCACTTGGACGTTCCAGGCTGCCCAGATGTCGGAAGTCGATTCCGTGCTGGCGACGACCCAGTACGGAGTTCCGGCCGTAAGTGCCAGCGGAGTTTTTAACCTCGCCCCATTGATTCCGCAGCAAGCGCCGAAGTTGTTGGTCAATTTCACTTTTTTTGACCACAGCGCCGTGCTGCAGGGAATGCCGCTGCAATCTGCATTGATGCTAATAATCACGTGCGTGTAGGTCCCAGTCACGTAGCCGATGGCAAACTGCACGCCCGTCGCATGGGAGTTGCTGGCTGGCGTGAATTGCTGCGCATCCCAAATTTCCGCCCCGATGACCGACGACGGTCCCGAAAGCGTCCAGCCCGAACAGCAGAAATACCTGCCCTTCGCCTGGGGATCCAGGAGTTCAAACAGGAGCGGATCAGCGTTGGCGGGACCGGGATGGTTAATGCCAGCCTTTCCCATCGGCGCGTAGGTCATCCGTCCATCCGGACTAGTGAAGATCCCATTCTTTTCCGCCGCGAACGCGGTCAGGCTCAACGCCAAGAAAACCACACAGAGTACGACGATTGTTCTTTTCACGCTTGTATCCTCCTTGAGATTACCTTCTTTTGGAATTGATCGCTTCAGGTTCGGTCCCACGAAGATGGGGAGTACGCTGCCTGGTCGGCCCCCGCTGCCCGGTACGGACGCGACCCCGGGCTTTAGCCAAGCCAGAAGATTGCCCACCCACCAAAGTCGGCGTTACTCATGTAATACCATCGCAATAACCATGTCAAGCGGATTTACCGTCTGGCGCTGGTTTTGAAAGCTCCGCACCGGGCAGGAGGATGAAACTTGTTGCCCATTGTGCGCAAGATTTTTCATTGCGACCTTAGGGATCGACGAAGGCCCCGAACCGGAATGTCGTCGCACGATCAGGGAACCTGCGAGAGCTGGAATGCTTCCGGCGGATCAAAGTAACAACGCCGCCACAGAGCTTCGTCCGACAAAGTACCAGCCCTCCACTGCTGCAGGACGGGCATCGTCGCCGCCATCATGCCCCCGTCCTCCGAGTCGAAGACGATCACCACGCCTGAGACGGCGGATCCCTGTGCGGCTTCGGCATATTCCCGCTCGAACAGCGACTTGGCAAAATCGAGCTTGGCCTGGGCGCTAGTAGTTGTCGAACCTGCTTTTTGCACCGAGATGATTTTCACCGTTTTGTTCCGTAAGGGCTCCCATTCCCCGGGAAACGACGCGACCTGTTCATTTTCGATCTGGAATGCTGGCCCGCCAGCCGAAGCTGCAGGTCCAGTTTCGGTGGGTGTTGCAGGCACGGCGTGCACTTCAGCGGCCAGGCTGCTGGGAAGTTCAAGACTGGAGCGGCGGATCCATCCCCGCGAAGGTCCCGAGATCCGGACGTGCACCCAGTTCACGTTCATGTCCAGGATCTCGAATTCGTCCTCCGCCTCGGCCAGGAATAACTGCTGGGCGCCTTCGTTGGGACTCATTAACACTGGCGTACCCGACGTTTTCACCGCTACCAGATTGCTCGGCTCCGCCTGATTGCGCAGGATCTCTTCGAGATTTTGCGCCTCTTTCTTGAGTTCCTCGGCGTGCCGGTCAGCAACCGCTTTCTGGGTGCGGATCGAATTTACGTCTCCGGAGGGCGACGGCCCGGACGGCAACTCAGTTGCGGGTTTTAACGGCGTGCGGGACGCTGCAATGGCGTCGGCCAATACTGATCCGCCGGGGGCCGGAGCTTCGATCGATGGGCTTGGAGCGCGGGGATTCACGGAAGCCGGCGTGCTGGCTGCTTGCCTGGCGCTTCCTCGGTCGCCCGCGGCGACCGTTGCAGGAGATGGCGCTGAAGCTCCCGCGCCGCCCAGCGCATCTTGCACGCGATCCAGAAAATCGTTCTCGAGGCGGCCGTTCGAAAGCAGTAGCTGATAGCCCGATTGGACGGATGCGGGATCCGAATACCATGCCGTGATCCTGGCCGTGACCTTCACTCGCGTCCCCGCAGGATCGGCGCTTACCTGCGCAGTGCACTGATAGTAGCCCCGTTGGTAGCGGTCCAAAGGATGGTTGGCCGGTTGGGCAAAGCCCTCCAGCGCGGGCAAGCGACCCGAAGCCGATGCTGCCACTGCCTTCAGCGCTTTCTCTATTGCAGCTTTGGGCTGCGGGAAAACTCGTTCCTTCGGTAGCTCTTGAGCGAAACAGCTCGCCGCTAAACTGACGCAAAGCGGGATCAAAACCGCTCTGAGCAACTGAAATATCGAGACGCGAAGTTTCATGGCAGCAGCTCCAACTGATCCTGCCGGATCCAGCCATGTTGGCCGTCCTCAGTTTCGACGCCGAACCAGTAAGGAGTTTTCACCAGTATCACAACCTCGGCCCCCGGTTCGAGTGATTTCAGAGTGGTAGCTGAGTGAAAAGGTGCGGAGCGGAGTTGCGCCCCTGGGGCTTTAATGATCCGTTCCGCTTGGCGGCGTAGCTGCTTGACACGATCCTCCAACGACTGCGCTGAACTCTGCGCCGAACTCAGCGCTTCGATTTCTGCTTCCGCTGCTTTCTGCTCGAGCGCTCTGCGAGCAATTTCTTCTTGGCGATTCTTCTGCGCCTCGGCTGCCGCTTTCTTTTGTTCTTCTACTGCGTCCACATGGTCCTGAATGTCCTTGAACTCAGCGCTCTCGACCGATCCATCCGAAGGATGCACGGTGCGGCGAAAATCTTCCACGAATACGGCGTCGATGCGAACGATTGTGTTGCCCGCGTCCTTGCTTTGCACCACGTAGCGCACCGCCAGCGTTCCCACGTCGTTGCTTTCATAGAACCCGCGAGGATCAACCACCTGGTTGCGGACCTTGTAAAACACCTTGCCCGGCTCTTTCCAGTCGGGAAGCAGTTTTGAAGATGACGCCGCAACCGCGTTTTCGATGTACTGGTCCTTGCTGAATTCCTTACTGCCCTGGATGATGCCATCGTTGACGACGGCGTCGACGGCGTCGAGCACCTCACTCTCCGGAGCCTGAATGACCCCGGAAAAGCCCAAACCGAAATCCTCTTTGCGTTTGTGTGCGTCGGCCAGCATGGGGAGAGCCGAACACGAGACAAGCAATGCCAGCAAAACCAGGCCTTTGTATTTTGAGCGGGTGGCTTCGCACGTGGTGCCGCACCCAGCAACACCGCGGCCGAGAGAAATTTTCGTCAGTATCTGTTTTCGCACGGAGTATCCGTTTACCACTTTATCGCAGGGACGCACACAGGCGAAACCAGACGTGAAACGCAAAGCGGACCGACTGTCTCAAAGGCTGGTCAGAGCAGGAACTCACAGCCGTTGCCAGGAAAGCACAAGCTTTTGACACTCTAATGACAACCGCGGTCAGACACCCTCTTAGAAGAGACATAGCGCACGACAAGATTGCTTGTCCGTAGCCAGCCATTCTTCTGGATCGCAGCAAAGCTGTGTGAATTCGGCTGGGGATTCTTGTCGACGCCTGGAAACCAGAACTCTTGGCTGATTGCTTAGGAGGAAGTGGATGATTTCATTACGCAGAAACGTAGGTGTGCTGCTTTTGTTGTTTCTTGTGGTTGGCTGTTTCTCGACTGCGGACGCGATGCCGGCATTCGCGCGCAAGTACGGCATGCGTTGCTCAGGTTGTCACGAAGCCTGGCCCATGCTGAATGCCTTCGGCCAGAAGTTCCGAGATAACGGTTACCAGATGATGAACGACCGCGATTCGCCAATCTGGCAGAACCCATCGTACTGGCCGGTGGCTTTTCGCATCACTCCAAATTGGCACCGGGAAAGCACCAACAAAGTAGCGGTGGATGTCGGTCCACCGAACACCGCTGGCGCATTTCCGCAAAGCGAGCAACAGATCACTTCGCACGGCTTCGATATAAGTGGTCTCGACTTTCACACCGGCGGCACGCTCGAGAAGAACATCTCGTTCTACGTTCTTCCTTCTTCCGATTCGACCGGCGCCTTTCACTTTGAGACCGTAATGTTACGTTTGGACAACCTGTTCAAGAGCTCGTGGTTCAACGTGAAGATGGGTAAGTTCGATCTCGACAACCTCTTCTCCGAGCACCGCGAGATTACGCTCACCAACATTTCCGGAACCTACCAGATCTACCACTTCATTCCCGTAGGCGATAACAACATCTACGGGCAGATCGGCGACAACCAACTCGGCGTGGAATGGATGGGCCATTCGGCAAATGACTTCACCCGCGTCTCGGCCGCGTTGGTCAGCTCGAATGATGGCAATGTGAACCTGCCATCTAGCAACGCGTACAGCGGATTTTTTGCCGCCAGCCAGGCTTTTGACGCGGGCAAACTCGGGGTAGAGCGCCTCGGTTTCTACGCCATGGTGGGTCAGGCACCGACCTATTTTCTGACCACTAACGGCGGTCCGGTGACGACGCCTTTTGGCAACCAGGCGGGCCGTGGGAACAAAAGCTTCAGCCGGGAAGGGTTTGTCGGCGAATTGTACTTAGGCAAACTCGACTTCCAGGTTGTGACGCAACATGGCTCCGACAGCGCCTACTTCGCCACCAGCACACCCGCCAACACGCCGTTGCCGGTCGGGGCACGCGCGGCCACTTGGAACGGTGGACTCGTGGAAACTCATTACGTCCACAGTCCACAGTTGATTTTCTTCCAGCGTTCGGAGTGGGTGCGGATGTCGCAGCAGGCAGTTCCGGGCACGCGTTCCGGGTTGGGCAACATCGACGCCTATACCTTTGGTTATCGTTGGTATCCCATCATGAACGAACGAGCCGGTTTCGCCTGGCACAACGAGTATTCCTGGCTGAAGACCAGCGGAACCGCTCCCTTGTCGGCCACCGATGTGACCTCCAGCAGCTTGATGCTGGGTTTTGACTTCGCCTTCTAGGAGAGGAAAACAAGATGCGCAGAAACTTGAATTCACATGTGAACTTGGCCGTGCCTTTTTTGCTGGCGTTTATGCTTGCGCTGCCGACAATTTGTGGTGCGCAGACAACTAAGTACGATGAGGACCAGAGCCTGAGCAGCACGGAAGCTCACGTCGGGAAACTCACCGGCCATGCCGCAGCTGCGAAAACCGACTATCGCCGATACTGTGCCGGATGTCACGGCGAGTTGGGCGACGGGGAGGGAGCAATCGCACAGTGGTTGGATCCCAAGCCGCGCAACTTCACCCTGGGACGATTCCGCTGTCGCTCCACGCGCGCCGGAACGTTGCCCTTGGATGAAGATCTTTTCAACTCGATCGGCCGCGGGATGGACCGTTCCACGATGCCGCCTTGGAACACTCTCACAGCTCAGCAAAAAGTGAATTTGGTGGCCTATATCAAGCACTTCTCAGCCCGTTGGCTAAGTGAGAAACCGGGCGAGCCGCTGCAGATTCCTGCCGAGCCGGAAGTGACAGCCGATCGGATTCGCCAAGGTCAAATGTTGTTTCAGAAGCTGGAGTGCTGGAAGTGCCACGGCGTCGCAGGCCGGGCCAATGGTCCTTCGGCGGGGGTCTTGGTGGATGACCAGAATCATTCGATCAGGCCTTATAACTTCGTCGAAGACGCACGACCGAAGTGTGGCGGCACCGACCGGGATCTCTACAGGACATTCATGACCGGTCTGGATGGCACTCCGATGCCGTCATTTGCGCGCGACCTAAGGCCAGACGAGGCTTGGAGCTTAGTGTTCTACTTGCGCGCCCTTCAGCCATACAACGGCATGAACACCAAGGAGAAGCAGATTGCCAGGCAACTCGGGCTAAAGCCGATCAATCCCAACGCTTCATTGCCGGACGCTGCTCCCGCCGTGCCCCAACAGTAATGCAGACCCAAACAGGAATCCTTCTTCAGCGCCCGAGGGTAATCCCTTGGGCGCTTCCTTATCGTTACCCTGCCGCCTCAGAGCGGGCTACTGCGCGCAGGTTGGCGGAGACCGAGCATGACTACCTGCCCAGTAATCAACTCGTAACGCTCTGCGACGCCGCTCAGAGAGACGTGACCGCCGGGCAGAATGATCCGCAAATAAAGCAACGCCAGAGACCGAAAGGCAGTAAAGCGAAGCTGCAACGCCGTTTCCACTAAACTCTCGCCCGAGGCAGCAAGCGACGGATCGGAACTCAGACGTGCTGCCTGGCCCAGGCGCAACAGCACCTTCGCATTGTGTGCGACTGCCGATACGTACTCTACCGCAGCACGCACCCGCTGCCTCTGGATGCTGCGAAACTCCGCAGGTGGCAAGTGGGCGCGCAGGAACTGCTCTTCGCTGGGGTCGATCAAGTTGCGGAACGCCTCCAAATCAACCGACCGCAGATGCGTTCCGGGTTCCTGCAGCCAGCGGACTGCCAGCGCCCGGCTCCGCGCCAGGCGAAGCAGAACGAACAAAGTTGCAAGCGCAGCCAATACCAGAATAACTGTGGTGATCATTGTCGCGATAACCGTTCCAGCTCTTTATTCCAGAGCTCAAGATTGTGATCAGGGATACCAATCGCCCGACTTAACACCGGCTCCGGAACCAGCAGATAGAAGAGCCAGACCAGAACTGCGAAATGGAAGCTCCCCAGGATGACGAGATTCCGGTAGACGTTTCCAGAAGACACAAGGGAGGATGACTGCAGAGCGGCTACCGCAAGTTTGACGCTGGCGTAGATTCCCAAGCCTAAGGCTATCCCGAAAACGTAGTTTCGCAAAGACAGCCCGATATATGCGGAAAGCAAGAAAAGAACCAACAGCAGGCCGACCTGCAAAACGCTGGCCGTCTGCTCGAGCACGTGGAGAGCATACATAGCGAAGTCTGCATGTTGCTGGTGGCTTTGCCCGGCAGCAACCAGTCCGATCGCAAGCAACACCAGCAAAGCCCCGCGGAAGATGGGCTTTCCAAACCGCTTCAACGCGGCGTAGTTGTCAAACACGTGAGCGTAGATTTCGTAGACAACGCCGAAACGCACGGCAGTATCTAGCGCCATAGCTACCAAGTACGAATAGCCCCACACCTTTCCCGGAACCTGCCACAGATACCACATAACGAACATTGCCGCCGCGGCGAAGGCACATTCCAAGTTATAGACGAAAAAAAGGGGGAACCTGCGATGCAGCTTGTGCCGGGCCATCACCCCCACCACGCCGATTTGAAGCACGGCGGGTGCCAGCCAGAGATAGTTGCGGAACAGTAACAGCATGTATATGGACTACCGCGAAACTATAGCGCATTTCGCGGCAGTCCTCACAACGAACCCAAAAAAGTTCGTTTTTTGAAACTTACCTAAGGCCCGGACCGCACGTTGAACACGGCGGCTCAGGGATTTCGGCCACTACGATGGTCGGAGCACCAATAACGGTCAGCAAAACACCAACAGCAAGCCACTTCAAAATTCTTTTCACGGCGTAAATTCCTTTCTGGGTGGAGTTACGCCGTGATAATGTATTGACCAGGGGACGATCGCGCGAGAATCGTCTCAGACCTTGTTGTTCCGAATTCGTAACAGACTATGACGCTTGCATCAGCCTTAGAGGACATCCAGCAGAACACGCTTGCCGCAGTGCGGGGATTGCTGCGCAAGTTGGAATATCTGGCCCAGTTGCAGGACAATAAGGGGGGCTACCTGCATTGGGGGATGAGCCGCGTGCATGGCGATTCCAGGGCTCAACAAGCCTTGGGCCAGGCGCACCATTCGGTGCTCTCGCGCGTGTTGTCGACGCCGCTTCGCAGCTTGCTTGAGGATGTTGAGCAGTCAGGCGAAAGTGCGGGACTGGCCCCGGAAGCGTACGCGTATAGGCTGGCCCATCGCAACCCGCCCATGTTGCCCCAGCATCCAGGAGCGGGTTCTGAAGCGCACCTCAAGTCAGTGCTTCACGCGCTTTTGAGCTTATTGAAGGCCCGAAATCGGGACGCCAGCCTCCCAACTTCATGGCCGCCCCGACAACCTGGCCGATCACTTCTGCCTCCTGCGGACAGCGCAAAGTACGAGGCGCCACCGGGGAGAGCGGATGCGGAGTCAGCACGATCTCCCCACCACTGAGCGTGCACCAACAAGCAACATGCCCTTGCCGAGTTTCGACGAAGTATATGGGGCGCTCATATTCGGATCGCCAGGAACCGCTCTCCACTTTATTTTTCGACTCATCGACCTGAATGAAGCTTCCGGGGGGAAGGATCGGATACATGGTGAAGTCCTCACTGCCCACGTAGCCGTAAGTGTATTGGTGTGTGGCAAACTGCGCTAGGTGGGCCAGCGGGATCAGGCCCCATGCTTCGACCATCCTGCCAAAGTTCATGGTTTGCCGAGGATCAAAGCCTGGATCGAACTTAACCGGCATGTGAACCGACGATATGCTGGCTAACGCCTCAGAAACATGTGACTTGGGCGGCGATATGAAATCCATGTCGGCCGTAATCAAGTTCAGGTCAACGTCATACCAGGCAAGCAACTCCCGCATGTCGCGGCGGTAGATCACCGCCAGGGAGTACAGGCGGTAGATACTGGGGACGACACTCTTTGTTTCAAAATCAGAAAGCCGGCTGGGTGGAATGGCGAACTCTTCATTGTGATGTCGCCGCGCGATCTGCATGCTGGCATTTTCCACCTCCCGCATGGTCAGTCCTAACTCTTCCCGGAGTGTCCGCAAATTCTGTCCTCCCACCAACACTGCAATTCCCTCCCCTGCACTCGAACCGACGCCAGTGCAACAACATAGAGCCTTCCCCGAGCAGGCTCATACTGGACAATCAGCGAGGATACATGGCCTGAGGCAAGAAGAAAAGGGCCTTTTTTAATCTCGCAATCTTGTCCGCCTTTTGTAACACGGATCTTGCCGCCGCCGGCTGCATCAAGTTCCTGAGTCCAAGGCACATCAGCCGATTCCCAACTCGGAGAGCCACGGCAGCAAAATCCGGGGCAATTGTCTATCATGGTGGTTAACTGCTTGAGGGTGGAGGCTACTAGCTTACCTATGACGCAGACCAATGGCCTGGAAGTTCTTGAAACGCGAGAGTGGCTCGACTCTCTGGATTACGT
>Ga0187771_10003849_pt1 | contig 10539 bp, 9 predicted proteins | sample 0116_SJ02_MP15_1_FD_133139 | JGI IMG/M metagenome (GOLD analysis project Ga0187771, IMG submission 133139) | Tropical peat soil microbial communities from peatlands in Department of Meta, Colombia - 0116_SJ02_MP15_10_MG | ecosystem: Environmental > Terrestrial > Soil > Wetlands > Peat | place... | reverse complement strand
GGCCGTTCGCGGAAATTTCCAGGCGTTTGCAATCCTCCCGCAGCCGCTCGGCGCGCTGCACGGCAATATCCAGCGATGATTCCGGCATGATGATGGTGAATTCCTCGCCGCCGTAGCGGCACACGATGTCGTCCTTCCGCATGCGGGATTGCAGAAAGCTGCCGATCGAGCGCAGCATCGCGTCGCCGGCCGCATGGCCCAGCGTGTCGTTGAACCGCTTGAAGTGGTCCAGGTCCAGCATGAGCGCGGCGAGCGGCCGCTGTTTGCGGTCGGCGCGCCGCAACTCGCGCTCGAGCGATTCCTCCATGTAACGCCGGTTGTAGAGGCCGGTAAGCGGATCGCGGATGGATTGGACGTGGAGCGTTTCACGCAACCGCAGGCTGGCCAGCGCCAGGCCCAGGTGATCCGCCACCGAAAGCGCCAGCCGGTTTTTCGCGTCGGTCATCACTGGACGGCCATCGGGTCCCGGCGGTCCCATCTCCAGGTGCAGCACGCCGACCGCCTCGCCCTGCGCCACCATGGGCACGCACAGGTAGCTATTGCGGATTCCCGGCCGCACGTGCGCGCACACCGACGATTTCGCCGGATCATCCACGCGATGAACGCGCCCGCTGCGCAGCGCCCAGCAATTCTCCGGCGCGAAGACGGGCTCGTGCGCCGCGAATCCTCCCCACACGGCCATCACTTCCACCAGGTTCTTTGACGGGTTGGTGACGAACAGCGCACCGGAATCGTTGGGGAACAGCAGCAGCGCGGATTTGGTGATGACGGCGCACGCTTCCTCGGTGGTGAGACAGGTTTGCAGCCGGTCACCCATTTCGTTCAGCAGCAGCGTCTCTTTATTGCGCACTTCGAGCTCGCGCACCCACTCGGTCAGCATTTCGTTGGCCTGTTGGAGCGCGTTCTGGGCCCGCTGGCGGTCGCGGTCCGCCACGTGCAGCGAGTGCGCCGTGCGCAGCACCAGCGCGCAGAACACCACTACGTTGGAGACGGCAAACAGCAGCAGCACCATCTCCGAGGAATAGAGCCCCATCAGCTCGCCGCGCCAGCACAGATAGCCGAGCAGCGGAGGAACCACGATCGCCGCAGGAAGAAACCGGCGGGCCATCACTCCGCCCGCGCTGTCCGAGTGGATCACCTCGAGCAGCCCGCCCTCAAACCTCTCCATCAGAAAGCCCGCGGCCAGGATCAGGAAGGCGAGTGCGCTCGGCGATGACATGGAAATGTAAATGCTCATCTGACGCATCGGCAGAACTTCAAACATGTGCGCGAGCAGCGCCGTCAGAGCGATTACGCCCGCCGCGAGGCAGAGCAGCTGGCTTCGCGCGATGCGCTTGAGATTGGCCGGGTCAAAGACGAGCAGTGCGAGTCCCAGCAGCGCAAAGCAGAGCGCGGTGTTGGTAGCCATTCCGGCGGGAACGGCGCCCGGTCCCGCGCCGCCCAGGTTGGCTTCGCGCAGGGCGCCTGCCACGCGCCATCCGGTGTACGCGGTGACGATGAAGGCAGGCAGCCAGCGCGCGCCCGGACCCCAGCGTTGCCAGAAGCCGCCGGAAGGCGGGCGCACAAACCACAAGCCCACGCCGAGAAGCAGGAAGAAGAATGCCGAGGCAGGCTGGATGGGAGTGTCGCTCCAGAACAGAGTCTGGAGCGGGTGCGCGCCGGCGGCCCAGCCCGCCAGCGACACGACTGCGCCAGCAACGACAATGGCCGACGCAGGGTGCGCGGGTGCCTGGAGCACCGCCGCGAGCCGGTTTTTCATTCTCAGCAGCGCCCCGCCGGCTCCGGCCCGCCGCAGCGAACGAGGCTTGTCCGTCCGCGTCCGGCGGAGACGCCGCCATCGGGAGAACCGAAGCGGGGCGGCGACCCTCCGATTCTGCTGCACAGCATTATCCCGCAAAGCTTCGCAGTCAAGAACAAGTGTGAGCCGGGAGAAGAGGGATGGAGGAGCTCACGCATGCCGGTCAAGGGTTTCCAGACGCATCAGGTCGGCGGCGACTTCCCGGCGGCGAATAGTTCGCGCCGTTCCTCCGTCCACCAGGATCTCCGGGGGCTTCGCGCGCGAATTGTAATTCGAGCCCAGGCTGGCGGCGTAGGCGCCTGCATCGAGAACGGCGAGCAGCTCGCCTTCCTCCATGCCGGGAAGTTCGACGCCCCGCGCGAAAAAGTCGCCGGTCTCGCAAATGGGACCGACGACATCGGTTTTCTCACGGGGCCGGGCGGGACGGAGCGTCACGGGCACGATTTCATGCTGAGCGCGATAGAGCGCGGGCCGCAGCAGGTCGTTCATGGCCGCGTCCACGATGAGGAACCGCTTGCTCCCGTTGTGCTTCCTGTAGAGAACGCGGCTCACCAGGACCCCAGCGGGGCCCACGATCGACCGGCCCGGCTCCAGCAGGAGGTGCACGCCGAGTCCGCGGAGAGGACGCGCGACCGCGCGCGCATAGGCCGCGAACTGGCGGGCGAAATCGTGGCGGGCGCCGCCATAGGGAATGGCCAGGCCGCCTCCTGCGTCCACGTAACGGATCCGAAGTCCCGCACGGCGCAGGCGTCGCACCAGGGCGGCAACCGGCTTCAACGCCGCGTGAAACGAGCGCACGTCGGCAATTTGGGAGCCGATGTGCACGCTCACCCCCTCCAACCGCACTACCCGTCCCGGATTCCTCGCCGCCAGCCTGTACAGCCGCTCGGCCTCCGGGATCGAGACGCCGAATTTGTGGTGGCGCATTCCGGTGGAGATGTAGGGATGCGTTTCGGCGGCCAAGTCCGGGTTCACGCGGATGGCAACGCGGGCCGGGCGGCCGAGCCGCGCCGCCGTCTCCGCCAGCACGCGCAGTTCGCTCGCGCTCTCCACATTGAACAGGAAAATTCCCGCGCGCAGCGCCAGCGCCATCTCCTCGCGCGTTTTGCCGACTCCGGAAAACACGATCCTCCCTGCCGCGCGCGGGGCGGCGCGCAGCACGCGTTCCAGTTCGCCGCCGGACACCACGTCAATTCCCGCGCCGCATCGCGCCACCAGCCGCAGAATGCCGAGCGACGGGTTGGCTTTGGCCGAGTAGCACACCGTGTGGGGAAGCCCGCGAAAGGCAGCGTCAAACGCGCGAAGTCGCGCGCGAATCGCCCCGGCCGAATAGACATAGAGCGGCGTGCCGTAGCGCGCCGCGAGAGATGCCAGGGGCACCGCGTCACAATGAAGTTCAGCAGCCGCGCCATTCGCACCGGTCCGGGACGTGGGGCGATATCCGAAGCAGGGCGGGCGAATCACCGGGAAGAGTGTACCGCGGCGACGGGAAGCGCGGGAGAGCATCGCCCGCTGGATCGAGGAGTACAATCACGGCCGGCCTCACCGGGGAGTGAAAAATCGCACCCCGCACGAGACCTTCTTGGCTTTCGAAGGTGTACTAAAAAGTGAGCCCTGACTGTCTAAATTAGAGAGGAGCACTACACTATGAACGTACAAAGGCAAATTGAAAGCTATATTGCCGGCCAACCTGAACCAAAACGCAGCGACATGAAAGAGCTGCACCGGATCACACTGCGAGCGATACCAAAATGTAAATTATGGTTCTTCGATGGCAAGAACAGCAAAGGTCAAACGATTTCCAACCCGACGATAGGCTATGGACTTCACACAATGAAATATGCCGATGGAACGACCAGGGAGTTTTTCCAAATCGGCATAAGCGCAAACAAAACGGGAATCTCTGTCTATATCCTTGGGATCAAAGACAAGAAATACCTGGCCAAAACGTATGGAAAACAATTAGGCAAGGCGAACGTGACCGGGTATTGCATCAGGTTTAATAATATTAAGAATATAAACATTGAAACACTTGAAGCGGCAATACGGGATGGGGTTGAAGCTCGGTGTAGTGCTCCCCGCTAAAACTGGACACCTTCCATAGGTAGAATCAGGGCCTCCGAATAGGAGGCAACATGGGCAGGAAACCGCGTGTCGATCGTTCCCCCGAAGAAAAGTGGCAGATCGTTCAGGAAGGGATCAAGAGTGGAAACGTCTCAGAGACCTGTCGACGGCATGGCCTCGCTCCCAATCTTTTCTATCGCTGGCGGGATGAGGCCGAGCAAGCTCCAAAAGGAAGCGCGCGCAGTGGAGAAGACATGGCATCATTCGAAGCACTGATTGCACACGGGCAGGCTCCCGAAGCGCCGGGGCCGGTCCCGCCTGGAACGAGGAGGGAGATTTCCGATGGCCGAGGTCAAGATTCCGGACGAACTGAAAGCCGAACTCCCGAAGACGCTTTGGGGCAGGGTCCTGACCGCGACGCCCGTAGTGATGACAGTAGTGGCCACCATGCTTGCCGGGCTGGCTTCGAGCGAGATGACCCGCGCTCAGTACACACGAGCGCTCGCGGCGCAGCAGCAGTCCAAGGCCGGGGACCAATGGGGCTTTTTTCAGGCCAAGCGGCTGCGCAGCGCGCTCCAGGGGAACACGCTGGATTTGCTGCAATCCAATACGGAAGTCCACCCGCTCGACGATGCAACGCTTGCTTCCTTCACGCTGCCGCCCCTGCCCCCGAGCGCTCCGCTGGACCCGGCCGTGAAAGCGGCGCAGGACGCGGTCGAAGCCGGCCGGCCGGACGCCGAAGCCGCCGCACTGATTGCGAAGTTGAATGACCAGGCTCTCGATGCGGCGGTGCGCGCGGCAAGAGAGCGCGGCAGCGCTTTCGATGCCGCGACGGGGCCGGTGACGAAGACGGTCCAAGAGCTCGAAAGCGAGTCCGCCGGCAAGCCGAATCATCGCGACTTCATCGCGGCGCGATTACGCTACTCGGCACAGCGTTACGATTCGGAAGCGCGGCTCAACCAGGCAATCGCAAACCTCTATGAATTGCAGGTGCGGAGGAGCAACTTTGCCGCGGAACGCCACGAGCGGCGCAGCCAGCGCTTCTTTTTCGGCATGCTGGCGGCACAGGCGGCAGTGATCGTCGCCACCTTTGCCATCGCCGCAAGGAAGCGCAATCTGCTGTGGTCGTTGGCGGCGGCGGCTGGAGCGGCTGCGGTGGGATTTGCCGTCTACGTGTATCTATTCATTTAGAATGGCATCGAATTTCTTTCCCCATGGACGCGTTCCGAATCGCGCTGGCCAACCTGCGCTACCCGGCGACTCCTGAGGAGTCGGTGACGCTGGCCGGAGATGCCATCGCGCAGGCGGCGCGCGAGGGCGCGAGAATCATCTGCTTTCCGGAATCCTTTGTTCCCGGCTACCGCGGATTCGGCCATCGCGTGCCGCCGCCCGACCCGGCGTTCCTCGAACGCGCCTGGTCCGCCGTTGGCGCGGCCGCCGCGAAGGCAAAAGTCGCGGTGATTCTCGGGACAGAACGCTTGCTGAATGGCAGGTTGTTACTCTCCGCGCTGGTCATCAATCCGGACGGAACCTTCGCGGGTTTTCAGGACAAAGTGCAGCTCGATCCCTCCGAGGAGTCTACCTATTCGTTCGGCTCCGGCCGGCGGATTTTCCAAACCGGCCCGCTGACGTTTGGCGTGGCGATCTGCCATGAAGGATGGCGTTATCCGGAAACGGTTCGCTGGGCCGCGCAGCGCGGCGCCCAGATCGTGTTCCACCCGCATATGCACGAAGCGGAGCCGGGTAGTTATGTGCCCGCGAGTTTTGCCGATCCTCGAAACACGTTCCACGAGAAAGCAATGCTGTGCCGCGCCGCGGAGAACACCTGCTGGTTCGCCTCGGTGAACTGCGCCAGCGCCGGCTCGCCGACTACTTCTGCGGTGGTGCGGCCGGACGGGACGCTGCTCAGCTATCAGCCGTACGGAAAAGAAGGGCTGCTCCTTGCGGACATTGACCTCAGTGCTGCTACTGGGCTCCTCGCCAAAAGGACAGTGGCCAGTGGTTAGTGGCCCGCCTACGCCCGCCGCGGCGGGCTAGGGCGCGGCATGCAGGGTCAGCATCGCTTCCCAAGCCATTCGTTTGCTGTGTGGAATTCATGCCCGGGGTGGGGGTCGAACCCACACGTCCCTTTCGGGACACAGGATTTTAAGTCCCGTGCGTCTGCCTATTCCGCCACCCGGGCCAGGAACTTCCAGCAATTATAGCGAATCGTGTTTCGATTTCGCCCGCAGGATTGCTGCGGCGCAAGAGCCATGTAGCCGGTGTGATCTGCAAGGCGCAGGCTCAGCGTGAGGAGCAACTTGGCGAGACTCTGCTTAACCAAATGCGGGGGCTTGCATCGCAAAGCGTGGGTGTTGCTCGCCAGGGTGGAGTCGGAGGGCGACCACAGAGGCACAATCGTCGCCATGTGCGAAACGCGAAAGTGCCTCGAATCAACGGCCTGCTCGCGAAGGGTCCACCTGCTGCAGATGGATCAGCCGCGGACGGCGTAGTGCAGAACGACCACGCCGTTGCGGAACCGGTGCTCGTGAACCAACTCCAGCTTCAGCCGCACGCCATCCGGGAAGAACCGTTTTCCGCCGCCGACGACCGCAGGGCAGACGAATATTTGAAGCTCGTCAACAAGGCCAGCACGTAACGCGTGCGCGGCGAGCCCGGGGCCATTCACGGTGATGTCGTGGCGGGCGTCGCGCTTGAGCCGCCGCACTGCGTCGGGATCGAACTCGCGCTCGATCCGCGTTCGCGCGCTGCGCGGCTCGGCGAGGGTTCTGGAGTAAACGATCTTCTCGGCCGCCAGCCAGAGCCGCGTCCAGTCGCGCAAAAACTGCGGCAGGTTGGGAACCGTGTGCGCCGTCTCCCAATAGACCATCGACTCGTAGATCCTTCGCCCGTAGAGGTAGGTGCCGACTGACGAGATGAGCTGGTTGATGTAGAGATTCACCTCTTCGTCGGGAACGGCAAAGCCGAAGCGCCCGTGCTCGTCTTCCACGTAACCGTCCACGGACATGTGCATCGAGTAGATCAGTTTACCCATGCATCGCACCTTTCCTTCTAGCGCACGGGCATTCCCGCGCTTGCTGCGCGGAGGCTGGAGGCGGCGGCCGAGCCGTTCAATTCGCGGCAGGACGCGGCCAGGGAGGAATCCTCAATCGGCCGGCATTCGTAAGCGTTGTTCAGCAGAGGGATGAGCGCGATCTTTCCGCCAAATGGGAAGCCCATTTCGCGGCGTACGGCGTTGAATCCAAGGGACACCTGCTGGGGAGGTTCATGGACAACGGCTACGGGAAAATAAAATGGCCGGCCGCCTTCGTCGAGCGGGCTTACTGGCCTGCCGTAAACGAGGGAGCTGAAGTAGGCGCCGTTGAGGAAAGGTCCGCAGTGCGGCACGAGGTCCGTTTTCGGATCCGTTATGCGGATCGAGTAGCCCTGCCAGGCTTGCATCGCGTGCGTGTGAAGTGACCACGAAAAAGAGAATCGGCCGCTCGCATCCGTCTGCGTCTCTTCGCTTCGCAGGGTCACCGGCCTTCCCCAGTCGCGAACGGTGACCTCAAGACAGACGTTCATGCCCGCCAGGGGCTTGCCGGAAACGGCGTCCACGACTTTCGCCGAGATCGGCGGCACGACATGAATGCCGAGAATGAAGACGAGCAAGACGAACAGGACCAGGCCTGACGCAACCACCAGCTTAAGCCCAACAGCGGCCAACAACCCTCTCATAGCGGGATTCTATACTCAAGCTGCTCGCGTGTTCAGAAGTGGTCCCAATCTGTTCTAGAGGAGTTAACCGGCAAACCGGAAGTCATCGTAAACAGCGTTCCAGTACGCGAGTGATAGACTCAGGTTGGTTTGAAGGCTTTTAGGAGCGACGTCAGTTCTTTCTATGCTCCATCCGCCGATTTGCATCGGGCAGTTCCATGCTCCGCGCCAGGAGTCCACATTGAAAATCAGAAATGAGGAGCTAGAGGCATGAAGAAATTCTTTGGACGCCGGCTGGCATGGGCGCTCGTTCCGCTGATTCTCGCCGCGCAGCGTCCGGCTGCGCCACAAGCAAAAGCCACGGAAAGCATCCGGCAGCGTTTCATCGGCACCTGGCGCCTGGTGGCGGACGAACACATCTCCGCGGATGGCAAGGTGACGTACCCGGACTTCGGTCCGCACGGCGCCGGCTACCTGATTTACGCCCCGGACGGCCACATGTGCGCCGGGCTGATGAATCCCGACCGCCCGAAATGGACGGAGCCGCGCGACCCAACGGAAAAGGAGAAGATCCTGCTGTTTGATTCCTTCTATGCCTATTGCGGGCGCTACGAGATACGCGAGGCCGAGAACCTGATGCTTCACTATCCTGAGCTGGCGTCCACCCCGGACTTCGTAAACAGCACGCAGCGCCGCCCGTACACGTTTCATGGCGACCGGCTGACCTTTAGCGGTCCGGATCCCGGGCCGCAAGGCGGAACGTACAGAATCACATGGGAGAAGGTGAAGTAAGCGCGCGGCGAGGGCAATCCAAAGTCGAGTCGCTTCTCTGCCCCGTTCCAAGTGGAAAAATCCGCCCTCAGGGGCGATTCTTTCCCCTGTGAATTGCCTTGCGGGTGTTCGAGAGACTCCCGGCGGCTCTAAGTGCTTTGTTTGGACCCGAGGGCGTGCGAAGATTCCGTCCAAGATTGGGACCTAACGTGCCGAGGACCCTTGCAGCCCATTCGGGCTCATCTTAAGCAGGGAGATTGCACAAATGGCGAAGAAGAAGCTAATGAAGGGCAAGAAGCTCTCCAGCACGAAGACGCTTAGTACTATTTCTTCGGGTGGCGACCGGCCAAGCGAGACATAAGCTCTTGACGGTTCGAGCAGCCTTTAGGGCACAGACGAACCCGCTGACGCGGTGACCGCTGACTCTTGCAGGATTGCGGCTGCGGCGCTGTGCCTCAGCGCCGGCTCGAGCTGGATTAGAAACTACTCCGGCCCAAACCACGGGGCAAAAACGACACAACAGCGTCCCGGCCCCTTCCCATGCTTGCCAGAGGCCGCAACTCCTGCTTGCGTGACGGAACCAGTTATCCTTGACCGGTCTTCCGGTCAGCTTGCCCAATCAGCATCGGATGGTAAGCACCGGGCAGCGTGCCCCGCAGACCACTCGATACGCTTTTGTGTGCGGGACATGCCCCGGGAGAGTTTCATGCTTCTTCGCTCCCAGGACGATGAGGTCCGCATTGACGTCCCCCGCGACCCGCAGGATCTCTTTGACGGGCTCACCGAAGGCCAAATGGTATTGCGGTTTCCAGGCCAGCTGCGCCTCCGCGGGCGCGAGTGCTGCCAGTGTCCGGGTAATGTTTTCTCTCTCCTGGACCGCGTCCCGTGGGGAGGCTTTTGCCGGCCGCGGGCTCACATGCACCATCACAAGCCGTGCCCCGTGCTCCTGTGCGAGGGCAAAAGCGTAGGTTGCCTCGCGTTTCGCTGCCGCGCCAAAGTCCGTCGCAAACACAATATTCTTAAACTCCGCCTCCAACTGCGGGGCCCCCGGCACTGCGGGTCCCACTGACAACACGGGAATTGTTGCCTGCCGGAAAATCTCTTCCGCCGAAGAGCCGATTACCATCTTCAGCACTCCGGTCGTGCCGTGAGTCCCGACTACGAGCAGGTCGATTTGATCTTTCTGAATGAGGTTTTCCAGGGTAGGCCACAGAGCGCCCTGTTCGATCACCACTTCATGCGGCACGCCCTTCAGGCGACCGGAATCCTCGATCTTCTTCATGCCTGCCTTGGCGAAGTCCCACATTTCTTCGCGGGAAAGTGACGGGACCTCCGCTTCCATCACGCCGTGTCCCGCGAATGTAAGAACGTGAGTCAAATACACTGTGGATTCAAACCGCTGCGCCAGTGACACCGCGCAATCCAGCGCCTGTTCCGAGAACGGTGAAAAATCTGTCGCGATCATGATCCTGGCCAGAGAAATCAGCTTCCTGGCGGGAATCGCTTCTTTGATCCTTTCCTCTACTACAGGTGTCGGGGCCATTAGGTCCTCCTCTGTCCCCCAGACGCATTTGGCCCGGGGGCGCCCAGAATCAGGGACGCAGGTAACGTAGCCACCCCGCGTTCCCCCGCGCAGTGACCGGCATCACCGCGCGAAGTGAGCTATTCCGCTTCGGATTGGCCTTGGGCAGAAGTATCCGATCGCCGGGCTAAACACTGGGGAGGTGCGCTCGCGGATTCGTTCCGGTTTGCCGACTTACCGGACATTGTGTCATTCGAGACCAAAGGAATATTCTGAAATGTGAGTGAAACTCCGGACACACGCCCCAGGAGGCCGCTTCGGAAAGGCTCTTTTCGATCTTTCGTTCGATGGTTTCTCGCCGGAGTGGCGCTAGTTTGGGTGCTTGCTGCGCTGCTCCTTGTGGCTGCCCGGTGGATCGACCCACCGACCACCGCGGTGCACATGGAGCGCCGCGCGCAGGCCTGGATTCACCACACGCCCTATCATGAACGATACGAATTCGTTCCCTTGAGCGAAATCTCGCCCGATTTCCAGCATGCTGTGATCGCCGCGGAAGACGCGCGCTTCTACGAGCATCATGGATTCGATTGGCACGCGATGGAACTCGCCGCCGAACATGATGTGGAAGGCGGCCGCATTCGCGGCGGGTCCACCCTTACGCAGCAACTGGTGAAAAACCTGTTCTTCG
>Ga0187771_10003848_pt1 | contig 10541 bp, 7 predicted proteins | sample 0116_SJ02_MP15_1_FD_133139 | JGI IMG/M metagenome (GOLD analysis project Ga0187771, IMG submission 133139) | Tropical peat soil microbial communities from peatlands in Department of Meta, Colombia - 0116_SJ02_MP15_10_MG | ecosystem: Environmental > Terrestrial > Soil > Wetlands > Peat | place... | reverse complement strand
CCGGCACGTCCCGTTTTTCCTTCGGCCTTACCGAACTCCTGGATGGTGTGGGGCTCGTGCCGGTGGTGATGGGGTTGTTCGGCATCTCGGAAATGCTTCTGAATATTGAGCAGAAGGTCGACCGGGAGATCTTCAAGACCGGGGTCAAGGGGCTTCTCCCGACTGTTCAGGATTGGATTCAGGCCAAGGGGGCCATCCTGCGGGGAACCTTCCTGGGCTTTTTTCTGGGTATTCTTCCCGGCGGCGGTGCAGTCCTTTCCTCCTTTGTCGCTTACGCTGTGGAAAAAAAATTTTCCAAATATCCGGAAAAGTTTGGAACCGGGGTGATCGAAGGAGTGGCCGCTCCCGAATCCGCCAACAATTCCGCGGCCCAGGGAGCTTTCATCCCCCTGCTGACCCTGGGCATCCCCTCCAACGTTGTCATGGCCATGCTCCTGGGTGCGCTCATCATTCATGGGGTGACGCCCGGTCCGCTGCTTTTGACCAATCACCCGCAAGTCTTCTGGGGCGTGGTGCGCAGTATGTATATCGGCAACGCCATGCTGCTGGTCCTGAACCTTCCCCTGATCGGGCTTTGGGTCCAGCTTCTCAGAGTTCCGTACCCGGTCCTGATGCCTCTCATCATCATTTTCTGCGTCGTCGGGGCCTACACGATTAACAATAGTATCATGGATGTTCTTTTCATGCTCATCTTCGGGGTGGTGGGATACTTGATGAAAAAACTCAAATACGATGCCCCTCCGTTGATCCTTGCCTTTGTGCTCGGCCCGATGCTGGAATATTCCTTGAAGCAGTCTCTCATGGTGTCCAAAGGAAGCTTCAAAATCTTCTTTACCCACTCCATCTCCGCGGTCTGCCTGATTGTCGCGCTGATCCTTCTCATCTTTCCTATGATTCCTCGGCTGCGTAAGAAGCGCTTCGGGGCAACCCATGAATCTGATTTCGGGTAATTGGGCTGTCTCTTCTCCTTACTTCCCGATCGCCAATTTCGAAACCAATCCAAAAATTCAAATTTCAAAAAATGGAATTTATGGTATCGTATTATCAAAGCCAGCTTGCGGGGACGGTCCGCAGGGGCGTCGTGGGATTACTAATACGAGGGTTCAAAAATGGAAAAGAGAAGTGATCTATTGATTCGGGGAGACGCCAGAGCGGCCAACCGCGCTCTACTTCGTTCCCTGGGTCTCACCGATAGCGATTTTGACAAGCCTTTCATCGGAGTGATCAATACCTGGACGGAGATGAATCCCGGCCATGTTCATCTGCGGTCTCTGGCCGAAGCCGCCAAAACAGGCATTCGAACGGCCGGGGGGATTCCCTTTGAAGTGAACACTATCGCCCTTTGTGATGGCATCGCCCAGGGTCATCTGGGAATGAGGCGCATTCTCCCCAGCCGGAACCTCATTGCCGACTCCATCGAGCTGGCCGTGGATGCCAATCGCTTTGATGCCCTCGTGGTGCTGGCCTCCTGCGACAAAATTGTCCCTGCCAGCTGGATGGCTATCGCCCGCCTGGACATTCCGGCCATTATGATCACGGGAGGACCCATGATGCCCGGCCGTTTTCGAGGAGAGCAGATGGTTCTCCCCGCTGCCCGGGAGGCGCAGGGCCGGATGCTTCGAGGAGAGATCACCGAGGGAGATTTTCAGGAGATCGAACGCTGCCTCTGCCCGGGGCCGGGTTCCTGCTCCATGATGGGGACTGCTAACTCCACGAGTTGCCTCTCGGAAGTCATGGGGCTGTCCCTTCCGGGATGCGGAACTTCTCATGCCGTGGACTCGAAAAAGCTGAGGATTGCCCGGGAAAGCGGAGAACAGGTCTTGCGCCTCTGGGAGCATGGCCTTAAGCCCTCCAAAATCTTGACTCTCTCGGCTTTAAAGAACGCTATTACGGCCAGTATGGCCTTTGGCGGGTCTACCAACATCGTCCTCCATCTGATGGCTCTGGCCAATGAATTGAATATTCCCCTCTCTCTGGAGACTTTTGACGAGATCAGCCGCCGCACGCCCTTTATCTGTAATATCAAGCCCAGCGGAAAGTACCCTATGCTGGGGTTGGAAGATGCCGGAGGGGTGCCAGCCGTCTTGAACGAGCTCCTGGACCTTCTGGACCCCGATGTTCTTACGGTTACCGGAAGGACCTTGCGGGAAAATCTTGCGGGGATAAAGAACCAAAACCCGGAAGTCATCCTTTCCCGGCAACACCCTCTTCGAAAAGAAGGGGGGATCGCCATCCTGCGTGGCTCTCTGGCCCCGGGGGGAGCTGTGGTCAAGCAGTCTGCAGTTTCCGAAAAAATGCTGGTCCATACCGGGCCTGCCAGCGTATTTGACACCGAAGAATCAGCCCGGGAAGCAGTCTTCGCCGGGTGGGTCAAGCCCGGCGAAATCATCGTCATCCGCTATGAAGGCCCCAAAGGAGGCCCGGGGATGCCGGAGATGCTCAGCGTGACCGCCGCCCTGGTGGGCATGGGGATGGCGGAGTCGGCCGCTCTGGTGACCGATGGCCGCTTCTCCGGTTCCACCCGCGGCCCCTGCATCGGGCATATCGTCCCCGAGGCCCAGGATGGGGGTCCGATTGCCCTGGTACGGAATGGTGACCTAATTGCCATCGACATCCCCAAGCGCCGTCTTGATTTGCTCGTCTCCCCTGAGGAGATGGAAAAGCGGAGAAAGACCTGGTCTCCTCCCCCCCTGAAAGTCACCCGAGGATACTTGAAAACTTTCGCCGAACGGGTCAGCAGCGCAGACCAAGGCTGTATATCCATTTAGCAATGGGGCAATGCAGGGATGCAGGAACCTAGCCGATAGAAATTCCTTCATCCGCCTAATTACCGCACTGCCACATTGCTATTTTTTGCTGATTTCTATCATGCTGAAAAAAGAAGAAATGAGGTAAGAAATAATCATGATGGATCAGGCGATCATAAGACAAATTACCCAAATCGTCGGTAGGGAGAATGCCGTAGAGGATAAGGAAAGCAGGATCTGCTACTCCTACGATGCGACCAACATAAGATATCTGCCGGATTTAATCGTCTTCCCCAGGACGCCTCAGCAGATTTCTGAGATTCTCAAACTGGCCAACCAATCCCATTTCCCGGTGATCCCGCGCGGCGCAGGCACGGGCTTCACGGGCGGAACCCTTCCGGTCGAGGGAGGGGTGGTGGCGGTCCTGACCAAGATGAACAAGATTCTTAAGATCGACCCGGAAAATCTTCTGGCCATTGTCGAGCCGGGAGTCGTTACCTATGATCTTCAGCTGGAGGTGGAAAAAATCGGTCTTTTCTACCCTCCGGACCCGGCCAGTCTGAAGACCTCAACCCTCGGGGGGAACGTGGCGGAATGCGCGGGAGGGCCGAGAGCGGTTAAGTACGGGGTGACCAAAGATTACGTACTCGGCCTGGAGGCGGTCCTGCCGATGGGAGAGATCATCTCCACCGGTGTTCAGACCGTCAAGAGCGTGGTAGGCTATGATTTGACCAAGCTCCTGGTGGGATCGGAAGGAACTCTGGGGGTGATTACCAAGATCATCCTTCGCCTGCTCCCACTGCCGAAAGCCAAGCGGACCATGCTGGCCATCTTTCCCGCCATCGAGGCTGCGGCCAAAACCGTCTCGCAGATTATAAGCTCCCGGATCATTCCTACTACGCTGGAGTTTATGGACAATGCCACGATTCGTTGCGTGGAAGATTACCTGCACATGGGACTGCCAGTGGAAGCCGGAGCGTTGCTGATTATTGAGGTGGATGGCGCGCCGGAAGCCCTGAATGGAGAGATCGAGGAGATTCAGAAGATCTGTCAGGCCAACCAGGCCATGGAAACGAAGGTGGCCAAGGATAACCGGGAAGCGGATGAGCTATGGAAGGCCAGGCGGGCGGTCTCCGCGGCAGTCGTCAAGTTGAACCCCACCAAGATCAACGAAGATGTGACCGTCCCTCGGTCGAAGGTGGCGGAAATCCTTCGCCGGGTGGAGGGCATATCGAAGAAGCATAACCTGATCATCGTCAATTTTGGCCATGCCGGCGACGGAAATATTCATGTGAATGTGCTGATTGACCGGCGCAAGCCGGGCGATGAAGAACGGGCCCACGCTGCCGTGAAAGAAATTTTCGGGGCCACCCTGGATCTGGGCGGAACCCTTTCCGGGGAACATGGAATTTGCATAACCAAAGCTCCCTATCTTGGCATGGAGCTCGGCGATATGGGAATGGAAGTGATGAAGCGGATCAAGAAATCTTTCGATCCCAATAATGTCTTGAATCCAGGGAAGATTTTCCCCGGAGGAGTTGGGCAATCCGCGGCCCCGGCTCACTAACTTGCTCGGCTCGGCCGCGAACCTCTCGTCCTTCCCCAGGAGGGGGAGAGGACGATGTTCAGCAGAGAAGGATCCAGATCGATGAAAGAAATGAACGAAGTCCAAGAAGAGGCCCGGCGGTGCGTGAAGTGCGGGAACTGCCTTTCTCAATGCCCGGTTTATTTAGAGACGTTAGAGGAACCTCTGGCCGCCAGGGGAAAGATGGCTCTGGTGGAGGCCCTGAAAGAGGACGACCCCGAATACAGTAAAAGGTTCAGCAAGATCCTTTCTCAATGCTTGCTGTGCGGCACCTGTTCGGAAAATTGTCCCAATGGCGTGACCGGGGATGAAATCATACGGGAGGCCCGATCCCTGATGGTCCAAGGAAAGGGCCTTTCCCTGCCCAAAAAGGCGATTTTCAAATATTTTCTGGACAGCGAGCACCTCATGAGCCTGGTCCTCAAAGGCGGGGCCTCCCTGCAGCATCTCTTCTTGAAGAAAATTCCGGAAGAGAGCGGCCTTCGGCTCCGGTTCCCGGTTCCCCTCCTTGACTCCCGCCGGTTCATCCCCCCGCTGGCCAAAGATCCCTTTTTAGCCATCCACTCCGGCTGGAAACGGGCGGAAAAGGAAACCATGAGGGTTGGCCTTTTCGTGGGATGCGTCAGTAACTACCTCTTTCCCCGGGTGGCCAAAGCCGCTTTGGACCTCTTCCTGCGAAATGGAATTTCGGTCTATATTCCCGAAAATCAGCGTTGCTGCGGGTTGCCGGCTTTTGGCTCAGGAGATGAAGAGACTCCCCATTCTCTGGCCCGGAAGAACATCGAGTCCTTCAATCAGGAAAATCTGGATCAGATCATTGCCCCTTGCGCTTCCTGCGCGGCCATGCTCAAGTTGGATTATCCTTTGCTCTTTGGCGAATCCGATTCATTCCACGCCCAGGCACTTGCTTTCTCCCGGAAAATCTCCGATTCTTCCTGGTTCTTGGCCCGGCTCCCCGGGCTAAAATTGAATGATGCCCGGCGGGGAAGGAAAGCCTTGCGGGTTACCTATCACGATCCTTGCCACCTGCGCCGCAAGCTGGGCATCTTCCAGGAACCCCGGGACCTTTTGAAAGGCGCCCCGGGTGTCGAGTACGTGGAGATGAGAGATGCCAACCGCTGCTGTGGGCAGGGCGGAAGTTTTAATATTTTGAACTACGACCTATCTTTGAAAATCCTGGACCGCAAAGCGCAAGCGGTGGCGGACAGTGGCGCAGACATTGTGACTACCACCTGCAGCGGTTGCATGCTCCAGCTGATGGATGGACTGCATCAGGCCGGGGTGAAGAAGGAAGTCCATCACCTGGTGGAAATGGTCAACCAGGCCGCTCAGCTCTAATCGTCGCTTACCCGGATAGTCTTCCAGCCGAATTGGCCACGGTTGTCGGCGTTTGATCACTGAGCTCTTTCTGGTCATGGTTGAATTGGCCATGGGATGGGTTGTCTTCGCTATGGAGGAATTCAGCCATAGATGGGCCTCTGATCCGTTTAATAGGTCGGGGCGAGACATCCTACTATTTTTTCTTTTCTCCGGTTCGCGGTTTCTCCGCCTCCCCGATTCTCCTTCGGACCACTTTCCAGCTTTTCGTGATTAAAAAGCTCTCCTCTTGGCTGTCAAGAAGCATATGGAATAACTTAGTGGGCATCGCCAGGGTCAGAACGTTCGCCGCAACGAAGGGACGGGCGGAGACGTCGAACATTCCGAGGATGGCCTGAGGATTTTCATTTTCTGCTTCTTTTAAGGGATAGGTGACGATCGCTCCACAGCCAGAGCTAAAAGGCAAGCGAACGGCATCGGTTCTTTGGGCGGCGTAGTTGGTCAGGGTGAAAAGCCCGGAGAGCACATCCGGAGGGGCGAAGAAGATGATCACTTCGGGTTCTTCCCGGGGTGTCAGTTTATCCAAGGCTTTAAAAATCCCATATTTGGCCGGCGCTTTCCTCGGCTTGGTAGAAGCAAAATATTCCCTCGCCCGCTCCGGAGTCTTGATGTACCTCTCCCCTTCCATCTCTCCGGGGATTCCGCAGGAGAGGAAATACTCGATTTTCGGCATAGACATAGCGCGAAAGCCCATGTAGTAAGCCCCTCCCGGACAACCTATGTGATTTTCGTCAAAATAGACCACCCCTCCGTGGTGGCGTGCCCCCTTTAAGAGCGCGATCAAGCACTCGCGCCCGCCTCCCTTGGGCCTGATCCCTTGAGATGGTTCTTCATCGCTGTAAAACACCCCCAGCGGATGTTCGCTGAGCCCCAGCCGGTCACAGAATTTTTCATATCCTTCTTTATCGATTTTCACGGGAGTCTCCTTTGCTTGCCGGGAAATAGACCCTGCAAAATGGACAAAATTCGTGATTTTGTAGATCGCCCCCTTAAAAAAGTCAGAGCCCCAGTCGCCTCGCATCTTCTGGGGCGATGAAGGACTCCTCTACCGCTACGTGAAAATTAGATTCAGGAATTCACTGATCGTCCGAATAAATCAATCTCCGAAGGAGACGCCGATGGAACGGGCGGTTTTGGTCAGGTCGCCATTGGGAAAGACCTTCCTCTGGTCGCCCTGTACCCTATTCAGGGCAATATTTTCAATCTTCAGGCCGCGCAGACAAATCATCCGCCCAAACTTCCCTTGCATTACCAGGTCTACTGCCTTGGCCCCATACCGTGTGGCCAGGATGCGGTCGTAGGCGATGGGAGATCCCCCTCTCTGGATATGCCCTAAGACTGTGACCCGGGTTTCCAGGCCAGTCCTCATTTCGATCTCATTGCCAACCTTATAGCCCACGCCTCCCAGGCGAACGGGGTCGGTGCTGTCCTCCACCAGTTTCTGAACGACGACCCCTCCTTTTTTGGGCACCGCCCCCTCGGCTACGACCACGATGCTCGACCGTTTTCCGTGGTGATACCTTTCCTGCACGACCTCGCAGACTTTCTCGATGTCGTAAGGAATCTCCGGGATGAGGACGACATCTCCCCCTCCCGCCAGACCCGCTTCCAGGGCAATCCAGCCGGCATATCGCCCCATTACCTCGACCACCATGACCCGGTGGTGAGATGCCGCTGTCGTTTGAATCTTATCGATCGCCTCCATGGCCGTCTGCAAGGCCGTATTGAAGCCAAAGGTGACATCCGTACCCCAAAGATCATTATCGATGGTTTTGGGGATTCCGACGACCGGGACACCTTTTTGATAAAGCTGGTGGGCAATCGTCAGGGACCCGTCTCCCCCCACCGCGATCAGCGCGTCCACCTTGTTCCTCTTCAGATTCCTGATGGCCTGATCGGAGACATCCCGGAAGGTTTTTTTCCCCCGGACCGTGACCGGAAACCGAAAAGGGTTGTCACGGTTGGAGGTCCCCAGAATTGTTCCCCCTCGATGCAGAATTCCGGAGGCATCGGAAGATTCAAGCCTGCAAGTCATATTCTTGATCAGGCCCAAATACCCTTCCAGAAAACCGATGACCTCCAATTCATACTGGAAAATGGCGGTCTTCACGACCGCCCGGATCACAGCATACAAGCCGGGGCAGTCGCCTCCACCGGTCAGAATTCCGATTCTTCTTATTCTCTTCTTTTGGCTCATTGTTCCCCCCCACAATTTTTAACGAATTTCTGTCCCCGAGTGCATCGAGGATAGAGACGAATTCCCATAGGAATCAAAATCCTCCATATACTTGCTCCCTTGAAATTCAATCCATTTTTTCTCTGTTCTCTCGGCGCGCTCGGTAGCTTAATAAGGTCCTTAATTATGCAGCTTGGCCTTCCCCTCCAGATCTGAAAACCAATCGTAGCGGTCATAATAGACGGCGCCTTTGGCCATTACCGAAGGGGAAACGTATATGGGGACCTGGGCCCGGAGAGCCAGGGCAATAGCGTCGCTGGGCCGGGAATCGAAGTCTTTTTCCCTTCCCTGAACATCCAGGGCAATGATCCCATGGCATAAGGGCTCCTCGAGGATATCAATCAGGATATGGAGAAGCCGGGCATTGAGCCCCTGAATCATGCTGGCCATTAAATCATGGGATAGGGGCCTCGGGCTTTTTTGGCCGCTCAAAGTCAGGTCAATCGAGGCCACCTCGGAGGACTTGGCGAGGATGGGCAAGCCCCATTTTTCTTCTATATCTTCCAGCAGAATGATGGCTACACCTTTCTGTTGGTAAATCAGAAGAGATTTTACCTTGACCTCAATCGGAGAGCCCATTTTCACTGGATAATTACGTCTTTCCATCCCCTGCCTTTTCGCTAACCTTAAGGAAGCTGAAACGGTGCGATCAGCGTGGGAAGGGGAACCTCGATCACCACCGGTCGTTTGGCCTCCAGAGCTTCCGGCAACACTTTCCCTAGCCTTTCCGGGTCTGCCTTCATCCCTTGGGCTCCAAATAATTCGGCCAGTTTGGCAAAATCCGGATTATTCAATTCCGTCCCCACCACCCTTCCTTTGAAATTCACTAGCTGATCACTTTTGGTAGAACCGAAGGCTTGGTCGTTGAAGACGATCGTCACCAGGTTGATTCCATACCTGACCGCCGTGGCCAGTTCGGCGCAGCCGTATAAGAAACCTCCATCCCCTACAACACATACCACTGGCCTGTCCGGAGCAGCCAATTTCACCCCCAGGGCTGTGGGAAAAGAATACCCCAGAGTAGCAAAATAGGAGGAAGTTATATAAGTGCGCGGACGCCTGGCCGCATAGGCCAGATTGGCCCAGTAACCGATGTTGGTCACCCCGGCTACCAGAATCGCATCATCAGCCAATTCTTGCCGTATGGTCTTGATAATATCATATTGCAGTGGAGCTTTCTCTTGAAGCCAATTCTGATGGTTCTTTCGAAATTGGTCCAGCTCTGCAGAGGTCCATCGCTCCCTGGTGACTTTCTTCTTCCGCACTTCCTCCCCTAGCAATTTGAGCAGGCTTTTCGCATCCCCCGGAAGGGCTACGTCGGCCGGATAAGTTTTTCCGATCATGGAAGGATCAGCGTCCAGATGAATCAGCTTCTGGGGAGGCTTTAAGGCGGTCCCCGGCCTCATCTGTAACCACGTAAGGCGGGTTCCTACCGCCAAGGCTACATCTGCCTGAGGCAAGGCCCAGCGGGCTGCTCCGAATCCATAATATGCTCCCCCCAGAGAAAGGGGATGATCTTCTGGAATCGATCCCTTTCCTTCAGCCGTGGTGGCCACTGGAGCTCCTAGAGATTCGGCCAGTTCTTTCAGATCGGCAGAGGAATCTGACAGGATTGCCCCGCCCCCCGCCCAGATGAACGGTTTTTGGGCCTGAACTAGAAGTTCAGCAGCCCGGCGGATACTCGCCCGATCCGGCGGAGAGGCGGGAACATCCTCCGGGGGAAAAAACTCTGCCTCCCCGCTGGACCTCAGGGTGTCCCATGGAATTTCTACCTCGGTGGGACGGGGTCGCCCGGTGCTCATCTGGCGTACAGCTTCGTGAATAGCTCCCGGAATTTCCTCTACCCGCATCACCCGCTTACACCATTTCGTGACCGGTCGAACCATATCCAGCTGATCATTCACTTCGTGGAGCGCCCCCCCGTCCTTTCCTAAATCCTTGCTTTCGATCTGCCCGGCCAGGAGCAGAACGGGGGAAGAACAGGCATAAGCCGTACCCAGAGCGGCGAGGGCATTTTGAACTCCAGGACCCGGGACTACCAGACCTACCCCCGGCTTGCCTTTCACCCGGGCATACCCATCTGCCAGGTAGACGGTGCTTTGTTCATGGCGGACAACAATCAGACGAAGGCCCTTCTCCTCGTAGAGGGCGTCAAAAACAGACATGATCTGGACGCCAGGAATGGAAATGAGGTACTCAACCCCTTCTCTCTTCAATGATTCAACAACTGCTTCCCCTCCGGTCACTCTGGGCATATCCTCTCCTGAATTTATGGTAACTTACGGCCCCCTTTTCCTCCTAACAAAAAGAAGCGGGCCAGGGATGGTTCTCAACCAACAGCTTCAACGCTAGCGTTTCGTGATTGGCGTCAATGCAGCAGCCCGTCTGGGTTTCTATTTTTGGCGCTGATGCTGGTATTATCTCCCCCTAGCCTTCTGGTAGACCGACTCGATTTTACGATCTCTTTCCCGCCTTAGGCGGTCAAGATCGATCTCTTTTTTCTCTTTGTCTTGGACCAAAATCTCCACTTCGGCAATTTTGGCTTCATAGACCTTTCGAATTCGGGCGATTTCGTCCTTTTGCTCGCCGGTAAGGG
>Ga0187771_10003847_pt1 | contig 10542 bp, 8 predicted proteins | sample 0116_SJ02_MP15_1_FD_133139 | JGI IMG/M metagenome (GOLD analysis project Ga0187771, IMG submission 133139) | Tropical peat soil microbial communities from peatlands in Department of Meta, Colombia - 0116_SJ02_MP15_10_MG | ecosystem: Environmental > Terrestrial > Soil > Wetlands > Peat | place... | reverse complement strand
CGAGGCGACGAGCAACATCGAAGCGTACACGATGTACCTCAGGGCGCTTCAACTCTTTAATGCGGGGGGAGAGAGCAACATCAAGGAGGCAGTCGTCCTCTTGGAAAGAGCGATTGCCGCCGACCCGGCCTTCGCCCGTGCCTATGCCTCCCTTGCTAGTATGCTATGGGCACTAGGCGTATTTTATGGAGACTACACCGCCACTGTCGCCAGGGCGGAAGCGGCGGCGAGGAAGGCCCTGGAGCTTGCTCCAGAGTCAGCCGATTCTCATGAAGCCATGGCTTCGATTCATATAGCCCTCGACAGGTTGAAGGAAGCGGATGCCGAGCTGAAAGAGGCGGTCCGAATCAACCCCAACTCAGCCTATGCCCACTTTCTGCTCGGAACTAACCATGGCACCTTCGGAAGATTCGAAGAGTCCATTGCAAGCTATCGAAGAGGGTACGTCCTGGACCCCTTTCATCCTCCAATTAGGGATTGGCATTCGTTGGCCACAGTCCTCAGAGTCTCGGGAAGAATCGACGAGGCCTTGAAGATTGCCGAACAGCAGAAGATACTGCATCCGGGCTCCCCTTTTCCATTCGTCGCTTCGGCTCTCTGCTACGCTCAGATGAAGGAATTCGGGAGGGCTGACGAAGCGATAGATGCCGCCTTATCAATGCGAAAGGATGAAGCGTGGTCAAGGATTGTCCGAGGGGAGATTTACGCCCTTGAGGGAAAGAGAAAGGAGGCCGAAGAAGTTCTGCAGAGCCTTTCGGACCTATCAGAAGACCAACGCAACAACGCGACATGTTGCATCAGAGGAGCTCTCGGAGACAACGACGTTGCATTCGGGGCGCTCATGAAAGCCGCGGAGCGACACGCGTGGGATGTCTTTATCAAGTATGATCCTCTCTTCCAGGGGCTGCAGAAGGACCCCCGATTCCCCGAGTTCTGCAAGAAAGTCGGGCTCTCGCCCTGAAATTGGGTCTATTGCCTTGGGCTATTGGGGCGCTTACAATACATCGATTAAGCCCAGCCAGGGCGTCTCGTCTGGGCGCGGATGGACTTGCACGGTAAACCGTGCGGGTACGGACGACCCCGTCGGCTGTTTGGGCCCGAATTTGCACAGTAAACTGGTTGGGCCCCTCCGGGCCCGCCTTGGAACAGCTCAGAACCGGCTCCGTCTAGTAACAAGAGCCAGAATCTGGCGCTGTTTGGAATCACACCTGAGCGTCTGTTTTATGATGGAGATTTGGTTGTGTCGGGGAATCCAGCCCCAGGGTTCGCTGAAGAAATCAAGCGGGCCCGAGGCATTGTTTGACAGATGATCGTGCAGGAGGCCTTTTCTGAGCGAATCCAAGGTGGGCTCCTTACGACAACTAAGGACTCTTCTGTTCCTTCTCGCTCCCCTTGACGTGCTCTCGCAGGGGCTCAATCAGGTTGGTGAACTCCATGGGGAAGATGTACTTGGTCGATGGGCTCGCGCCGAGCGCCTTCAGGGTGTCCAGATACTGCAGGATCATGGTCTTCGAATCTATCCCTTTGGCCGCCGAGAATATCTGGTTGAGGGCGCCTGCGTAGCCTTCCGCCCTCAGAACGGCAGCCTGCTTGTCACCTTCTGCCCTCAGGATGTTGGACTTCTTTTCCCCCTCGGCGACTAGGATCGAGGCTTCCCTCTTCCCGTCCGCCTCAGTGACCGTCGCCCTCCTCGTCCTCTCGGCAGACATCTGGCGGACCATTGCCTCCTGTACGTCCTTCGGTGGCGTAATCTCTCTGATTTCGACGTTGGTCACCTTGATCCCCCACCTCTGGGTGACCTCGTCCAGCTTCGTCCTCAGGACCTGGTTGATCTGCTCTCTTCTGGCCAGGAGCTCGTCCAGAGGGATGTCCCCCACCACCGCCCTGAGGGTGGTGGTCGCGATGCCTATCGACGCCCCTTCGAAGTTCTGGACCTGGACGACGCTCCGTGCCGCATCGGTTACTTTGTTGTAGATCAGGAAGTCTATGTCGACGGGCGCGTTGTCCTTTGTGATGCAGGTCTGGTGAGGGACCTCCAGGTATCGCTCCCTGAGGTCTATCTTCACGAAGCGGTTTACGATTGGGATGATGAATACGATCCCCGGTCCCCCTGCTCCTATCAGCCTCCCGAGCCTGAAGACGACGAGCCTTTCGTACTCGCGGACTACCTTGATGGTAGCGAAGACTATCGCTATTGCTATGATCGCAACTACGGCGTAGATGACGTAGTCGATGATGTCGCCGGTCGAAATCTGGAGGACAATCGGCTCAATCAAGCTCTCCATTCCACCTCGCCTGCGACGTGTGCCTGCACCCTCTCACTATAACTCTTGTTCTTGGAAGACTTCGCACGTTGACCCCCTTCCTCAATGATGTCGGACTTCTCGTCGCTTTCGAAGGCGAATCCATATCAAGCACCTCGGGCCAGATTGTCCTTCCATGTCAGAAAACATCCCCGCTTTTGACCGTCGGCGATGGGGACCAGGGGGTATCGAAATGGTTGCGGGGTTCATTGTGGGCGGCCTGGCTCTGCTCGTCGACGGGATTGTGGCGGGCCGAGCCGGCTTTCAGATCCTAGGGGCTATCATTCTCATTGGGGGGATTGCAATGTTCACTGCAAAGGTCTCAGAGGAGATACGCCCTTTCACTGCGAAGTGGGAGCTGATTGGCGAACCCGGGGAGGTCGTTACTGAGGTCGGCAAGGACGCGAAGGGGATAGTGAGAATCAGCTCGGAGCTCTGGTCGGCGAAGAGCGAGAGCCGCATACCCCCGGGCTCGAATGTGCGGGTTACCAAGGTAGAGGGGCTCCTAGTCTGGGTCGAGAAACGCAGTTCCGATTCAAGCACCGACTGATGGTGTAACTTGGAACGAGGGCTCCCCATCCTCTTCAGATGAGCCCATATGGATCCTTTCGGTCTAGGAAGTGGTCAAACCTATCTTGGCCCGAGTGTGTCAGGAAATGATCGAGTCTCTCAGACTTCCCGACTGCCGCTCTAATTTTGCGAAGTCCCAGGAGGTCAAGAAGGCTGGGGTGATTTCGAATACTACGTACCCGCCATTCTTCATCCTATCGAGCGCTGTCATGAACAGGGGACTGCCCTTCTTGGTGTATCTTGCGAGGATCTTCGCGCCCCAGGAAAGGGTTTCCCGCTTGGTACTTAGAACTCGAGCCCTCCCTTTCCCCTTCACACCCTTGTAGGGCCAAATGTCGTCATCCACATCAAAATAGACATGGCTCCTTCTCTTGATGTTAGTGGCTTTCCTCAGGGCTGGTTCCGTGTAGAAATACAGTTTGGTCCTGACGGTGTCGAAATAGTACCAAACAGGATGTATTGTGGGAGTCCCATCGGCATTTATCGTGGCCAATACCAGGTTCGATCTGCTCCCGGTCAGAAACTTCCTGGTCTCCTGCTCGGACATCCCTATGCCTTCCAGGCCTTCGAAAATCTTCATCGTTGCACTCCCTTGCAATCCGGCTACTACTTCAACTAGACCCCCGTTGGATAATCAGACCAGAGCACTGTTGCTTGGCCGGAAACAATCCCTGACTACGCTCGTTCGAATCGCGGTACCTGGTCAGTTGCCCAACCGGCCCACTGTTGGTTTTCCCGGTACCTCGCACATCTGATTCGCGTTAGCGGAAGGCGCTACCCCAACTGCTCGGAACCCGACTCGTGTACTCGACTTCCTTAGCTCCGATGAACCTCGCCAGGTCTTCGATTGTCTCGTTGATCTTCAATGCGACCTCCCTTCCCTTCGGGGCCCCGGGCTCTGCGTGGACAGAGTTGATAATGAGTATCTCTTTCTCCTTGTCGAATCTTGGGTCGATCCTGCCGATGAGATTTTCACCCCAAAGTATGGGGAGTACGAAGGTCCCGTATTTTCGCTTGTTCTTGGGGAGGAATTGCTCGTGCGCATAGTCAAAGCCGAAGACAGCGTTAGTCCATCCCCTGCCCGCGATCAGGTTGTCGAAGGGAGCGATCAGGGACATGCGGGGTTGCCAGCCATTTCCTTCCATTTCTTCAAGCAACGGAATATCCTTCACATGGACATAGCGCACCCCCTTTGCGCCGAGTCCTTCGACATCAACGCGATGGATTAACGAGTCATCTTCCAGTTGTGATAGCGCCTTCTTGATGTTCTGATACCTGCCCCGAATATAGTGATACACGATCTCCGACGCCGTAGCAGTTCCCATGGCCCGTATCGCTCGCTGTGCCATTTCTCTTTCGAGATCGTCATCGTTAATCACCTTCTTTTCGGCCCACTTTGGAAGAAAATCTTCTGTGAGGCCCCACACGTTCTGGTTGCCGTCGTGCCCAACCACCATCACTTCGGCTTTCATCATCAGGTGGAAGAGCATTTCGGAAACTTCGCTCCCGGAACTCCATCCATCCGACGACCTCTTGGTCCTGACATAGTCACTGAACTGGCTCAACTGCAGCGGTCCCTTCTTGAGGTCGTCAAGCACCCTCCTGCGCAGCCCCCGATGCTCCGCCAGGAACCTCTTCGCCCTCGGAATATGGTTCCCCCATGAATGCGAAAGAGATTCGGGGTATCGCTTCATCAACGAATAGTACAGGGGGTAATCTTCTGTAAGTACAATGGAAGCTATGGGGGTCCAGTGCTGGAAGAGCTTCTTCTCCCCCCAGAGCAGCGCTTCAAGGTCGGATAGCTTGAAGTCGCCCACCCTGCTCCACAGCGACAGGATGTGGGACGGCGCAACGATCGTGATTGGATCCCATTGAATGTACGCGATGTCCCGGACGAGTTTCAGGATGTCTTCTCGGGCTCCCCTTATAGGCCGCTTTCCAGCCAGGTGCTGCTTCGTCACCGTAAGGCGTCTGACCGCCTTGGCAGTCGTTTTGACGTCCGAGTGTCCCAAACGACCTTCTGTCCCACTGGTGTAAGTAATACTTTGCGAGTTTTCCGTACGAAGCATCGGCCGGTGTTATGGCCCGTTGGCGTGCGCCCGACCGCGCACCGTCCACGCAAAGGCAATCCAGGCTCCTAGGATAATCAGGATCTACCGAGCGAGTTTGTCAGCGGACCAGGGGTGAATATCTCCCTTTCTGAGCTTGTGACAAAGGTGACTCTCTCTGGGCGGGCTCAACCCCCCACCTCCACGAAGGTGTCTTCAGCTCGCTCCGGGACGAACTTCAGGAGCAGAGCCACGGTGACAGCCGTCCCCACCGCGCTTGCAATGATGGGCGCCTCATATCCGAAACCCTGATACAAGAATCCGCCGAGAATGGGGGCTGGAAACGCGACGAGCCCTCTGACAGCGGCGACCTTTCCTCCAATCCCGCCCCTTTCGTGCTCTGGGGAGTTCGTCATGACGAGGGACTGCACCCCAGGCACCCAGGTTGAAATGGACACCCCGAATACCACTGACAGTAGCAGGAAAGCTGGGAAGGAGCCAGCGAGTGCCCATCCAACCATCAACACCGCCCCCACCGCCTCGGAGAAAGCGATGGTCCTTCTCCCGCCGAGCAAGAGAAGTAGCTTCGTTGCGGGGTACTGGGCGAGTATGACCGCGACAGAGAGCACACTAACCATTATCCCAATCTGGGCGTCGGTGTACCCGAACTTTGCTTGAATCATGGCGTATATTATTGTCGTCGTAATGCCGAAGGTGAAGGCGTCCATTGCCAACGCGCCGAAGTACCCCCAGGAGCCTCGGGGGATGCGAAATGACTGTCTTAGGGAGAACCTGTTGGACGGGATAGCTTGGCTCACCTTGACCATAGAGCGTGTTTCGTAGAGCTCTTTGATGTACAGGTAGAGGTCGACCGACTCGAGCAGTGCTGCCGTCAGGAAGACGGCCACGTACCCGTAGCCGCCTGCCATCACGCCCGCAAGGTAGGGCGTCACTATTCCCGGGATCGAGCTGAGAAGGAACACGACGCTGTAGGCAACGTTCATCTTCGAAGTGTCAAGGCCGACGGACTCGGCCACCATGGCCTGGGAGGCAGGGCTCCCTAGCGCCGACACCCCGAACATGAAGAAGGCGACGAAAAGGTAAGCAAAATCAGCCGTAAGTGCCGCCACGACGAAGAGCACCATTGAAAGTACTGTGGTGATGCTCCCCACCACGATCATTACCTTCCTGCCATAGACGTCGGACAGATGCCCTGCTATCGGCTGAGCCACCGATGCGGCGACCCCCGAAAACCTGTTTCCCACCGCCTGCAGAATTCCCAGAGTCGCCACACCGAATCCGAGGCTGGCGGGAAAGAGCTGAAGGACGCCATTGAGCATGCCAATGTAGACCCCTGAGATGAGACCTGTGACTGCAAGGACCCTGATGTTACGGTCAGCGAGCAGAGTCCTCGACATTCCCAGCAAGCCATTTCTTTCAGCCGGCACGACTCCGCCCATCGCATCGAGTCGCTTATTGAAGATGGACAGAGTTAGTCGCTGGCTATCCGGACACTGAGCTCAAGGACGCGTAGTTCACCACTCCGTCTATTCCGGGGGTGCTTTCGACGAACCCCCCCACACAATAAATGCTCCCCTGTAAGGTTACGCACGAAGTGCCTACGCTCACAGGATAACCTTCCCCCTGCGTCCAGGGTCCGATGCCTCCGCTCGATATCTGTGCGAAGTACACAAAGTTGGTAAAGGTAGGGGACTCCTCCCCAGCCGTCTCCCCCCCAACGCAGTAGATGTAACCCGAGGCAATAACGCAAGCCGGCCCGACCGAGGCGACCGGATAGGCCGTGGTCAGAGTCCACTGTCCCACTCCGTCCGAAGTGAGCGAAGCAAAGTAAACCGTCCCCAGGGGGTCTCCGTTGCTATCTGAACCGTTAAGGCAGTACACGAATCCGCCCGATGCGTAGCAGGAAGGGACGAAGATGCCTGATGGATACGGCGTGGTCTTGGCCCACGCCCCGATGCCCGAGGCGTTGACGGACGCGAACCAGACAGTGTTGCTTGGCGCCACATTCGATTGGCTACCGCTCGTCTCGTTGTTCCCTCCAACGCAGTAGACGTGCGACGACCAGCCGACGCAGGACTCCGAATCGATTGGGATGGGGTATGACGTGGTGGGATTCCACCCTGCAAGACTACCGTTCGCTAGCAACCTTGTGTAATAGCTCGCCGAAAGGTCGTCCCCCGTACCGTCGTGGATTCCCCCTACACAGTAGAGGTATCCTGAAAGGGCGGCGCAAGACTCCCCGCTCACGCTCTGGGGGTATGTGGACAAGCTCTGGCGCCACCCTGTGATATTTCCCGAGGCCGAAACGTCTGCGGTGTACACGTCACTCCTCGGTCCGCCGCTGGGATCCACTCCTCCTATGCAGTAAACGTACGTCGAGTTTGCTCCGCACTGCTCTCCAGCAACTCCGACTGTCCCGGCTCCCTGAACCGGGTAGGGCGCTGCGCACTTCCAAGTCGATGTGCAGTAAGGCTGGGGTGCCGAGAGCATCGAGTAGGCGAAAACACCAGCAACCGCCACGGCCGCTATCAATACCAGCACAATTAGACTCCGGGAGAATCTCACTGAGACACTGAATCCCGGGGCTCCTGAGCAAAGGTTGTCAAGCCCATTGCGCCAAACCTCTTAGAGCCCCATGACCGGGCCAGGTGAATAAGCGTTGTCGCCGGATGGACCCAGATGATGCGCGTTTCCCGTGACACTTGGGCAGTCCTTGCAATAGTAACATTGAATTCCGTCGGCTGGTCTGCCACCATGCCCTTCCTCGCCGTCTATCTGAACTCGGACAGGGGGGTGTCCCTGGCGACGATCGGCGTGATTTACTTGGTGGCCGGGGTACTGAGCCTTGGGAGTCAGCTCCTTGGCGGGAGAATGACCGACTTAATGGGACCGAAACGCGTGATGCTGATTGGTTTCGCATTCTCCGTAGGCTCCGCCCTTGTCCTGAGTTACCTGATCGGGACTGGCGCAAACACGGCCCTCATACTGTTGGCGTACCCTGTTTTCAATTTCCTTAGAGGGCTGTCGGGCCCTGCGTCGTCTGCCATCGTTGCAAACAGCGAGATTAGGAACCTTAAGACAGGCCTTTCGTTCCTCTCGATAGCAGGGAACCTTGGGTTCGCCATAGGTCCAGCCTTGGGGGGTATTCTTGCTCAAACTTTCAACTACTCAAGCGTCTTCCTCCTGAGCGCGGCTGTCCCCGTCATTACTTCGCTCCTCACGGTCCTGTACGTTGCAGGGGGCCGCCTCGCGGGCTATGAAGAAGGGGAAGGGAGGCGCGCGGCCGCACTCAACTGGGAGAGGGACAAGAATCTCGTGATCTTCCTGTTCCTGGTGATAGGCGGGTATCTCGCGATAGGTTACGAGATTGTCCCGATCTCTGTCTACGTTTCGAAGTTCTTCAACTTCTCGTCGGAGCAAATCGGATACCTTTTCGCAACCAACGGCCTCGTCATCGTTCTCCTCCAGCTGCCGCTCTCTTCGTTGTTCTTCCGAGCGAAAAAACTGGCGTATCCACTCGTCGGCGCGTGCCTTCTCGCAGGTCTAAGCTTCGTCCTGGCGGGACTCTCCTCCAACTTTCTTGAATTTGAAGGCGTAATGGTCGTCTTGACCCTCGGGGAGATCTTCATGACGGTGCCGTCACAGACAGTCTTCACCCTGTTTTCAGGCGTGAGGACCAGGGGGACGTTCCAGGGATACGTTTCTGCCGCCTCCCTGGGCGGCAGATCACTCGCGCCACTCGTCGGGCTGTGGACCTTTCAGTTCTTCTCTTCTGTCCCCAGCCTCGGTTGGTATACAGCCGCACTGTTCACCGGGTTAATTGGGATAGGCTTCTATGTGATAGCCGAGCCGCTGCAGAGGGATTTCCGCGGCATTGGCAAGCAGTCTGAAGGGTTTGTCTCCGATGAGGGCACTGATTCGTCACTGCGAGCCTAGGGGGCCGCCACTATGACCGTCCCGGCCATCCAAGGATGGTAAAGGCAATAGTAGTTGTAAACGCCAGGAGACGTGAACGTGTACCTGAAGGTCCCACCAGGTGGAATCGCCCCTGAGCTGAAAGTACCTCCCCTATCCGTCACTGTGTCGTACGATATGGAACGGCTGGCCCAAGTCACTGTTGAGTTTACTCCGAGTACAACTTTGATCGTCTGGGGGGAGTACTGCCACGAAATGATAGTCTCCGAGATGTACACGGTCGGGCCACCGCTGGCTTGCTGGGGCCTGGCGAGGGCATAGGCCGTGGCCCCGAAGTAGCCCACGAGAGCCACCGCCAGCACCACGCTGAGCAGGGGGGCAACCCAGCGAGGGACCTTCGTCCTATTCAGGAGAGTGACCCTTCTGGCTCCCTTGGCTTCTGTTGCGGCCGAGGACCCAACCAGCCAGTCCGGATTCCGTGCTATGACGTAGGCGATTCCAATTACGAGGCTGGGCCCGGTCAGGAGCAACACCCAACCGAGGGTCTGTTGATTCGCGAGAGAATAGAGGGAATAGACCTGTGTCCCCCAAGGAGAGATTAGGACCACGGCGTACCCCATGTGTCCGAAGAATGCCGCTGTGAGCGCGCCTATCTTACCGGAATCGGAAAGAAGCAGGAGCCACGATCCGCAGAGGAATCCTACGCCCAGAAAAGTGAAGTGTTCAATAAAATGTGTCCCGGGGTTTAGGACCGCGGCATTCCATGGACCCGGAAGATGCCAGAAGACTACGGCCGCGGCGGAGATCAACAAAGCAACCCAGGGGACCCAGGCTCTGCCTCCCCGTTTGATCAGACCGCGGCCAAAGTGAGGGTAGGCGATCAAGATCCCCGAGAAGATGATTATGACGTGCTGGATCATGTGAGTGGTTAGGTCGACCTCAGCGGCATCGTCGATGGGGGGGAGTCCGGTCGCCACCACGAAGAGCATAACCCCGAGGAACTCTGTCGACCTGAATACCTCGCCTGCAGTCCATCGACCCAAGGAAGCCGGCTCACGTGCTCAGTTCTACTTAAGGTCGGTCTGCGCTGGTTTCGGTGCGTGACCTGCCACCTATAAACAACTCTAGAGATATTATAGGCCATATTGAAATAATGAGAATGCGGTGGCAAGAACCTTGACCTCAGCGATGGAGCCAAGGAAGTCAAGCGTCCCCGTCAAGGTGAGCATCATTGCGATCACGGCCGCTCTTTATGCCGTGGGAAAGGCGTTGACAGGTCCAATCCCATTCGCCTACAGCGTGGGTGAGGTCCTAATCGCAATCTTCATCCCTGCCTTCTTTGTCGTCGTTGCAGACACTCTCCCCGCTGCGATTGGCGCAGGCATTGGTACATTCATCGGTGATTACTTCGTCAGGACCACTCCTGCAATCAGTCTGGTGGCTGGAGTTCCCTCAAACTTCGTCGCGATTCTCCTCTTTGGACTCTTCGTAAAGAGGTACAGGTCCTGGTCCGCCTTCGTCGCAGGGACAGTCGCATTCGTTACCCTTGGCAACCTAATAGCGGCAGTGAACGTAGTGCTGTACGCGGCACTTCCGACGTCCTGGATACCCGGCTTCGTCGTAGCCTGGAACATCACTGGAATCCCATCGATAATCATAGGTGTCCCGGCGCTTGTGAGGGCCGT
>Ga0187771_10003845_pt1 | contig 10544 bp, 10 predicted proteins | sample 0116_SJ02_MP15_1_FD_133139 | JGI IMG/M metagenome (GOLD analysis project Ga0187771, IMG submission 133139) | Tropical peat soil microbial communities from peatlands in Department of Meta, Colombia - 0116_SJ02_MP15_10_MG | ecosystem: Environmental > Terrestrial > Soil > Wetlands > Peat | place... | reverse complement strand
TCGATTTATGTGTTGGATTCATCGGACTATTTAGTATTTCTGGACTTCAGAAAGCTCCTAAAACCTTTGGATCCTCAAAGAAGTAGGAATGGTCCACATGATTTCGTTTCCTGGACCTAAATCTTCTCGAGAAAAGTTGCTGATCTACTGAGGGTACAAGAGGATAGGCAACGTCTATTAATGGAATCTGTGTCGTTTCATTGGAAAAACGAGAGTTACTGAAGATCTCTGCCGTGGTTTTTTCGCCAAATGGTCTTTTAGCTCTCAAGCTCTCGGATTTCATCTGTGAGCGAAATAAGCTACTATTGATTCGTTAACTGCGTCTATTCTCACGAAGCCGAAGCGCTCAAATTGTACAATATTATCAGCCTGCAATTCTTTGCATTTTTGTTCAGCAGCTCCTTTCATCACTGATCTATCAGACATGACAACTTCGCATGGAACTTCGATCGTTGAAGGAAGCCAATGAATTAGAGGCGCGCCTAATTTCTTCGCATCCTCATAACGATGACTGTGATAAATCGCCCGAATAGTCTTCTCTGTTCGCTTCTCTACTTTAACGTTGAACAATTCCATCAATCGAATCACCCTTCCTTTTTCAAAGAGATCCTGGTCGGCAGCTGAAATATGAAACGTAAATTGTCCGTTTTCGGGTTCGATTTTGAAGGTCCTGTATCCTCTTTCATGGTGGTCCGGGTGTAAGAGAAGTTTGACCGTGAGGTTTTTCGGAGCAATCTCTTTGACGTCGAGGTCGATTGGTTCTCGGATAAAAAAATACCTGTTCGCGGTCTGGTCGATTATCTTTCTATTATATGCGTACAAGTTGTCCCAGCTTAATGTCACATCTTGTGTCTTTGGACCTATGTCGATAATCATCCGTTTAATTGCTTCGGGCTGGATGCCTCTCCGTCGAAGAGCGGCGAACGTCGCCAACCGTGGGTCGTCCCATCCGATAAACATGCCTTCCCGCATACCAGCCAATATCTTTGATTTGCTCAAGTATGCGCCTGTGATCTTCAGTCTACCGTAATGAATTGCTTGCGGGTAATCCCAGCCGAAATGTCGATACATAAACTCCTGTCGAACCTGATTTGTCAGATGCTCCTTCCCACGAATAATGTGGGAAACGCCCATTAGGTGGTCGTCGATGCCAGCAGCCCAATTGTACAAGGGCCACACGCGATATCGGCTCCCCACACGCGGATGAGGATGCTTCCAGGGATCAATAATCCGCAATGCTGGCCAATCACGAACCGCAGGGTTTGGGTGGTTCAAATCTGTCTTAACGCGAACAACAGCTTCACCTTCTCCGTAGCCGCCATCCAGCATTTTCATCCATCTGATAAGCTGCTGGCTTGTGGGTAAATCTCTGCAAGGGCAGGCTTCGTGGGCCAACAGTAGTTTCTTGGACTCTTCAGTTTTGCAGGTGCATACATAGGCATTTCCTGCTTTCAGGAGCCTCTCGGCGTATTCGTAGTAAGTTGGTATTCTATCGCTTTGAATGTACTCCTTATCTGGTTTGCATCCTAGCCACGCCAGATCCTCGCGAATCATGTCATAAAACATAAGAGCAGAACGCTTCAAACGAGGGTCAGTATCTTCAAAACGCAAGATAAATATGCCCTTATACATTCTCGCGTACTCAGAACAGAGTACGATTGCGCGAGCAGAGCCTAGATGAATCGCGCAGTCTGGGTTTGGAGAGAATCGTGTCACAATATGTTTGTACAGTTCCACGTTTGGCAGCTTGGGCAGTCGCTTCTGCTCCTCCACTCTTTCTTTAACGAACACCTCGGGCCAATTCTTTTCCACAATCTTCTTTTGCTCGCTCAGGGACAGCTTGTTAACTTCTTTGATTATCTCTGCGACGACGAGACCGATTTCTTTCACTCTGGTCTTTAAAGAAGGCTTTTCTGCAAGCAGTCTGCCCATTACTGCTCCCGATTGTGCTTTTCCGCCGTGGTTAACGGCGTTTATGAGGGCAAGTTTATGGATCACCTCTGGGATTTCATTGTTGGTCAAGAAACCTTCACATCATGATGCTATATTTCCCGCTCAATCAAGTAAGTTGCAAATGCTCTCAATTTCTCCTTCGCTGCTGAGCTGGGTAATAATCTGCTAACTTCACTCCAACTTTCTCTAACAAGTCTTTTCGCAAACTTCTTCGTGTACTCGATTGAGTCATAGTTCTTCATTATAGTTATAGCTTCGTCACGGAGTTTCTGGTCATTCGTGTGAGCGTTAAGAATTTCGATAAGGCGTTCCCTGTCTTTAGGCTTCGACTTTTTCAACGTGTGGATCACCATCAATGAACGTTTTCCTTCAGTGATGTCCATTCCACGGGCACCTTTCTTTCCGGCAAACTCCCCGCCACTTAGGTCCAGAATATCATCTTGCATTTGAAAAGCGATGCCTACGGCTTCGGCGAATCGACCAAGCTTATCGATCAAATCGCTATTAGCTCCCGCTACTACCGAGGCCATACGCGCTGCCATCCTTGCAAGCGTACCAGTCTTATAAGCGCACATTTGCAGATAATGTTCTTCAGTTATTTTGTCGGCATTTGCGATTCCTCGGTGCCATGCTATATCCATTGCCTGTCCAAGACTTAGGTTTATCATTTCTTGGATGAAGATCTCATAAAGGCTCTTTATCTTAGCTTGGCCAAGCTCGTTCCCTTTCTTAAGTACCGCGAGTAATGGCAAGAAGTACATGGCATTTCCTGCGTTGATTGCGATGTCTGTGCCGAATACATGATACGTGCATGGTTTGCCTCTTCTGAGTTCTGAGCTATCTTCTATGTCATCTATCATTAATGTCCCATTATGAATGACCTCTGGAATCAGGGCAAAGTCCAAAAAGTCTTCAGGGTTTTTGCCTAAGGCCTCACAAACCAAGAGAAAAAGAACTGGACGCCAACGTTTTCCACCTCTGTCAAGAAACTCCCAAATTGGATCTGCAATTGTCTTGTTTAAGGCTTCAAAATCGCAGATGTAAGACGGTGGGTTCAGAATGAAGATTGTGGAGTTGCTTTCGAATTCTCTGGGAATGTATTTCTCTATTGCATCGTTTATTCTTGATGCCTGCTTGCCTAGCAATTCCTCTATTTCTCGTCTCATGCCGTTCTGCCTCGAGGTTTATCACCTTGCCTAGCAAGGGCCTCCGGTTGGTAACCTCGTACGAGGAGCCACTGTGTAGTCTTACCAGTCACCACTACGGATGCTCTTCCTAATTTCTTTACAGTATCGACGCCAGTCAAAAACATTGTATTCCTTAGTTCTTCGATGAGCAATTCTAATGTCTTCTTAACTTGCTCGACGCTTCGCGTTGCTGGTCGCAGAATCGGTGCCGAGACGCTAACTAAACTTGCGCCTAATGCTAATGCTTTGGCGATATCCACTCCTGTTCTTATTCCACCTGACGCGATTACTGGCACGTTGACTGATCTTGAAACTTCGAATATGCTTGCGGCTGTGGGAATGCCCCAGTCCCAAAAAGTTTCGCCAAGCCTTTCTCCCTTCTCTTCTGTGGCAGTTTTTGCGCGATAGTATTCTACTGCTGCCCAGCTTGTGCCGCCGGCGCCTGAAACATCTATGGCTTTTACACCAGCTTCTTCAAGTTTTGTTGCATCTTCGCCTGATATTCCTGCGCCTGTTTCCTTAGCGAACACCGGGACGCTCAGGTTGGCGGCGATTTCTTTTATTTTTCCTAGCGCACCTGCGTAGTTGGTCTCGCCCTCAGGCTGAATGGCTTCTTGTAACGGGTTTAGATGAATGGCCAGCGCATCAGCGTCTATCATATTAACGGCGATCTGTGCTTGATCTAATCGCCAGCCTTGGACTAGCTGAGGAGCACCTATGTTTGCTATTAAGAAAGCCGTGGGTGCTTTTCTTCTTGTCTCCACAAAGCCACATTCCAATCTTGCGTCCTCGATTGCGGCTCTTTGACTTCCAACTCCCATGCCTATTCCGAGGTCCTGTACGGCTTCGGCGATCGTTCTATTGATTTTTGTCGCTTCTGGTGTTCCGCCTGTCATCGCCCCAACTATTAAGGGTGCTGAAAATTTGTGACTGAACAGTTTTGTTGATAAGTCTATCCTCTTGCGGTCAATTTCTGGTAAACAGCGGTGAACGAATAAAACGTCTTCAAAGCCCGTCGTAATGTGCTTTGCTTGGATATTCTCTTCCAGACATATTCTTACATGGTCGCCTTTTCTTTCTTGAGTTCGGTTTACCATTATATCTCATTCTCTCTCGATTATTGTGCCTCTCACTTTTTCGTCGCGCAGGGCACTTCGAACTATGCCTTGTTTTGTCGCATTCACTATTACTACTCTTGCTTCTTGCTCAATGGCTGGAATCAGCTCAGAAATCTTTCCATACATTCCCCCAGTCACATCTGGTGCTTTTGCTTGGCCAATCCAACTGCAATCTCTTTTCAATTCATTCAAGTTAGTATGCTCGACGAGTTTTGCTGACGGATTACTCTTTGGATCGGCCGTGAATAAACCGTCAACATCCACACCTAGGATTATTTTCCCAGCACCGAGGACGATCGCAAGTTTTGCTACCAGTTGGTCGCCAGACAGGATCGAGAAGCCCATACCAGTGTCAAGTACCGTGTCTCCATAAAGAACGGGCACGAAGCCCATATCCAATATTTTCGATATAACATTGACTTCCATTTTTTCTATTCGGCCCGAATTCGTAACCACGAAAGATGATGGCGCAATGCCTACTGCCGGGATATTACGCTTTATCAGAGCCTCCACCACGAGTCGGTTCAGAACAGTCATTGCATCATGCGTTTTTGAGAATCCGATCATCTGTGAAGGATTCTTGAACCCCTCGCTTATTGCATACTGTTTTGCCAGCGGGTGTCCAAAGCTACCTCCGCCATGAACGAGAACCAGGTGCGACACCTTGGCTTCGGCAATTTCATTGGCCAAACTCCTTATTACGCATTGATTGGCGACAAAAGTTTTATCCTTTATCGTGATTGTCGAGCCGCCGAGTTTCAAGATTATTGCCCTAGTTTTCAATGCGGATTCCAACATCAGTTTTTCTTGTTACAGGGGGTGGTCCCCCCGATTTCATGATTGCTTATCCAACCTGTCTGTATTGGGTCCTTTCGAACTGTGCGTGAAGTTTAGGGTTGAATAGCTTTATTTTCGTGCGTCCTTCCTTTTTAGTCTTAACTTGAATGTGGGCCCGTCTGTCGATTGCAGGAACGACCGCAAGTTCACCAAGCACTGCGAAGTGTTTACCAGAAAGAATGATCTTTGTTGGCGCGCATGTTACAGTTAACAAACTACGCACCAGCGCTACTTCGAAAACGCTACCGAGGCGTATCCGACGACCGCGGAAAAATCTCCAGTAACATCGCCGCTGGTCGCGTACTTGAGTAATTTCGCGTTCTTGGCGCCCAACATTTTGGCTGCGGTTATCAAAGCAATTATAGGTCCGTAGCCGCATGCAGTTATTCCATGGTCCTCCACGGTCGAGTAAAATCGTTCTTCGTCCATTTTCTCAACTGCTACTAGGGCCAATCTGTCCTTGTTTTCTGCAATTTTTTGCGGTTCATAATGCGTCATATCGCTGGATGCTATTATTAAGGCGCTCTTGCCGTTGAGAGCTGTGGCCGTGGCCTGTCCTACTTCCCGGCTTGATTCCAGATCTTGCATCATAAAGCAGATAGGAACAAACTTGAAAGAAGCGCCGTATAAGTATTGAAGGAACGGAATTTGAACTTCAATAGAATGCTCAAACGCATGCGCTGAATCGTCTAAATCTATTATGTCCGATCCATGCATGATCTTACATGCGGTGTCGGTGTCTATTTCCACGTCACCAAGAGGCGTGCGCCAAATGCCTTCGCTCATTATCGAAATGCCGCTGCCCTGACCCGTGTGGTTCGGGCCGAAAACAGCTATGACCTCCGGCTTTCCACTTAAAGCCAGGGTATAATAACTATGAGCGGCGACAGGCCCCGAATATACATAGCCCGCATGTGGAGCTACAAACCCGACTAGGCTCTGAAGACTATTTTCAGCCACGTGAGGAATCTTCCCAGGCCCAAGCCTATTAGTGAAGCATTTTTCTATCTGTGCTTTAAGCGATCCCGCTGTGCCAGCATAAAACTCGCCCGCACGAATTGGGCGTCTAACCTTCAAACGTGAACCTCTCCCCTTCTTATTTTGGGTCAGGTTTCTTCTTCTTTTGTGACCTTTGCTTCAAAATCATCAATGGACAAATGGATGTCTTTGTCTGGCGTAATTTCTCCTCTCTCTCTGGCGACTTGTCGAGCTAAGAGCCAGAAGATAACCGCCAACGCTCGTCTTCCCTTGTTGTTTGTGGGGATAACCAGGTCGACATCAGTGAAATCATTATCCGTGCTGCACAAAGCAACGACCGGCACGCCGATAGCGGTGGCTTCTTTGATCGCTTGCAAGTCGGCCTTAGGGTCCGAAACAACGACGATGCTTGGTTCGATGCGGTTGGGATAGAGCGGGTTAGAGAGCATTCCAGGAATAAATCGTCCTACGAGCGAGGTTGCCTTGGTGAGTTCACAGAATTTCTGCACGGGCGTGTGTCCGTAAAGCCTTGCAGATATTACGGCCACTTTCGAAGGTTCGAAGCGTGCCAGAAATTTCGCTACTACCCGAATGCGTTCGTCAGTTTTCTTGACATCCAAAACGAATAGTCCATCTGGTCTGACGCGGTAAATAAAGGGGCTCATATCCTTCGTTTTCATTCTAGTGCCGATATGGATCCCTGCAGACAGCAAGGCGTCGCGGGGTAGCAGCAGTTCCTCTCCTACTGGAATAAGTTCTGTCTCAATGTCGTCCCTTGCTTCATTCTTCTTATCTTGAATCTCATCTTTTTCTACCAATCATTTCTTCTCCTTTTCTCAGATTGGGAGTTTAATCATTTTCGCTCTTTTACCTATCGTTTCCTCGATGCGAATGAGAGCGTTGATTTTAGCGATTCTAGAGCCTTCAACTATACCAGCCTTTATTATAGGGGCTCGGAAAGCCATCGCCAAGTGGGCTATATGAGTGTCGTTAGTGTCGCCAGAACGATGAGAGACAACGCGAACGTAACGGGCGTCTCTCGCCATCATCACCGTGTCCCAAGCGTCAGTTACCGTGCCGACTTGGTTTACTTTGATTATGACAGAGTTCGCCGCACCGAGCTTGATGCCTTTTTCAAGTCTCTTGCGGTTGGTAGTGAATAGATCATCTCCGCTGATAAGAACTCTATTGCCAACTTCTTTGGTGAGTTTGGCGAAACTTTTAAAGTCTTCTTCGTGAAATGGGTCTTCAACGTAAATCAAGTTATACTTATCAATTAGCTCCGTCACGTACTCATATTGCTCTTCAGGACTGCGACTTTTCTTTTCTCTTGTATAGACATAACAATTTTCTTTGGCGTTCCATAACGTGGAAGACGCCATGTCTATGCCGAATCGGCATTCAAAGCCTATTTCTTTGCAGACTTCTTCACATGCTTGGGACAGGATGTCAAAGGCTTCTTCGCTGCTCTCGTTTGCAAGCCATGCGCCTTCATCATCTCTTCCACCCACGAAGTCCGCTTTACTCTTAGCTAGTAACGCTCCTATTTTCTTATGAAACAGGATGTTGGCTCTAGCAGCATCTAAAAACGAAGTTGCTCTGACCGGAAGAATTAAGAATTCTTGAATGTCAGGAGTCTTCCCTTTTCCATGTTCTCCTCCACTCAATACTACACCTAGCGGGTATGGCATTTCGCAGGCAAAGTAGCCAGCCAGATGTTGAAATAACGGTTTCTTGAATGAATCAGAGGCAGCCTTAACAACTGCTAAAGAAACAGCATACGCTGTCTCTCCGCCAATGTTACCGAAATTGTCCGTTCCGTCGATATCGTGCAGAAAACTGTCAATGTCTCCTTGTTGTCCGGAGTTCATCCCGATGAGCCTTGGTGCAATTAGCTTTCTGAATTTCTTTATAGCACTCTCTACACCGCCCTCAGGATAGTAGACGACTTCTGCTTTGCCCTTACTTGCTCCTGCGGGTGCCGCGGCTCTGCCTGAACCGTTTTCTGTTACTATATCGACTTCGAGCGTTTCCTCCCCTCGTGCGTTGAAAATCTTTCTTGCTGTCGCCTTCTTTATTATGGCGGACATGAAAACTCCTCGGTTAAGAGCTTCTTAGTTCTTTTCTCTTGCCTGAGACCTCGTAAAATTTCAGAATCTCATCAGCGATCTCTATGTGCGACAATAACATTCGGCGGCAACAGTAGCGTTTTAATCCTAAACTGTCAAGAACCTTGCCCGCGTCCTCACCAGTTTTAACTCTTCTGACAAAGTCTTCCCATTTGTCTCCTATCAGCTTTCCACAAGTGAAGCAACGTACTGGAATTATTATTTTCTAGCCACCTTCCTTCCTTTAATCACCTATAGCTCTTCTGATCTCTGGCTCTGGCACCAGGACCACCAAATTTTTTGGTCTCCTTTCGTCTAGGGTCGCCCGCTAGCATTGTTCGGTCATAAGCCGTGAAAATGGTTTTGAGATGAGCCTTCTTGGACCATCGCCACAAGCCTCGTGCAAGAGCCATCCTAGCTGCCTCTGCCTGGCCCATGAATCCGCCGCCCGAAAGTTTAATGTTAATGTCGAGTTGCTTCCACGTCTCATCCCCGACGAGAAGCAAAGGCTCCATAATTTTGTCTCTAACAATTTTTGGCTCAAAAATCTCGAGCGCAGTATTATTTATGCGAATTCTACCTTTCCCTGCCCTTAACGTGGCCCTTGCGGTTGCGGTCTTGCGCTTTCCACTTACGAGTAACACCTTAGTTGATTGCGACACTTTATTCACCGCCTTTGGTCCATCCGATTTCCTTGGCAAACTCGCCTACCGTAAAGTGGGGGCATTTTAGTTTCTCTGCTTTCGCTTCAGGGATGGTCTCAAAGTTTTTTTCTTTCATTTCGTCTGGAACGCCTATGAAGACTTTTAGTCGTTTGTATGCATCTCGCCCTTTTGGTTTTCTACGTGGCAGCATGCCTCTGACAGCTCGCCGAATGATCTGATCAGGTCTCCGAGGGTGATAAGGTCCATGCCCAAGGTGCCCTATTTCTAGGAATTTTCTTTTCTCTCTCACGCGACTCACTCTTTTGCCGCTTATTATAGCATTCTCCGCGTTTACTATAGTCACGCTTTCGCCTTGAAGTAGTCGTTTTGACACATTACTACCTATGCGTCCTAGGATTAGCCCGGTTGCGTCCACGATTACGGAATGTTCTGTCTGAGTTCCCATTCTTTTCACCCGATTATCTTTACGTTTGAGCCTTTCGGGTTTTTCTTTATCAACTCGGAGAATGTTAAGCATTTTCCCCTTGCCTTCCTTATTTTTGCTGTGGATTTCTCAGAGAAAGCAAGGGCGGCAACGGTAACAGAGTGGTCAACTACCCCAGTAGCCAAGACTTTGCCAGGCACAGCCACAGTTTCTCCATCTCTTGTATATCTGTTAATTCTGCTCAGATTGACGGCGATTCTTTTACGCCTAGTACGAGAAAGGTACTCGGCTATTTTTTTCCAGATTCCAACATCATTTTCCTTGGCAGTTTTTCTAAGTAAGCGAATCGTGTCAGCAAGTTCAGGGTTTGCCGGATTAGCTTTTTTCATCTTTTTCATCCTTTTCGGCCTTTTCGGCGGCCAGTTCCTCGAGGAAGCTCGTTGTCTTTTTGTCCAGAATCGTTGCGGCTTCATGTACTATGCGATCTGGCGGCAAGACTCCTGATGATTCAACGTTGAAAATGAAGGTGTTCTCATCCCACGTTATCTCTATCGCGACCGGCTCTTTGGGACAGGCATCCATACAGTCTAGGCAAAGCGTGCAGTCACGCGCATCTAGCACTTCTAGTTTTCCATTTTTTGCACCCAACACGTTTTTGGAGCAGACTTTGACGCATTCGCCGCAGGCGTCGCAGGCTCGGGGGTTAATTCTTATCTGTGGCATGTTCTTGTAGGCGCACACGGTTACCGGTTGCCATTTCGCGTGCTCTTTACCTTTGCCTAGTTTCGCGTAGGCTTCGAGCTTAATTCTTTGTCCAGGTGCTAGTTTTACGAGTATGACATTTGGACTGACTGGCACGATTTGAGGGTTCTCAGAAGTTAAGCTCCCTGAATAGATGGCTTTCGTTGCCTCGATTGCCTCGGCGTCAAGAGTTAAAGACACTCTGCAGAGTGGACAGCCAAACTCACTCTTGCATTCACATTCTTCCGGAAGGTTATACGCGTTTAGATCAGTCCTAATCGGTAAAAGTCCTAATCTGTGGGCAAGGACCTCATCTTGGAGCATAGAAGAGTTTTCCAGAATCACCACTTCGTCAATCGCCATACAAGGCACTTCAGAGAGGACTATTCTGCGTAAAGCGTTGACGAAAGGCGCATCAACATCTCTCAAGATTAGGCGCATGTTAGTGTCGGTTTTCTCTAGTATTTCAATATTCATTCTGGGATTTGCTCCTAAAAGAGCGCCAATATGGTTTATTAGCCTTTCAATAGGAG
>Ga0187771_10003844_pt1 | contig 10545 bp, 12 predicted proteins | sample 0116_SJ02_MP15_1_FD_133139 | JGI IMG/M metagenome (GOLD analysis project Ga0187771, IMG submission 133139) | Tropical peat soil microbial communities from peatlands in Department of Meta, Colombia - 0116_SJ02_MP15_10_MG | ecosystem: Environmental > Terrestrial > Soil > Wetlands > Peat | place... | reverse complement strand
GCGGACATCCCGGGCACTGCCGCTAACGCGAATGGCGTCGCGACGGATGCGAGCCATTGGCGGCGTGTGGATTTTGCTTGCAGATGCGTCGCTCGAAAGGGCGTCACGGCTTTCAGTTTACCGAGATGAGTTCGGCCTGGATCTTGCTAACGAATCCCGAAAGGAAAAACGATTCATGACCCCTGGAGTCAAACGCCCCCTCGTTGTCCTGCTGGCAAGCCACTGGGTCAGCATGCTCGGAGTCGCGCTCGCCACCACGGCCGGATTGTCGTGGCTGTTTGTCCTCCCGCAGCAACTCGGCGGACGCGCCAGCAACCCTTACGTCGGAATTCTGGCCTTTCTGGCGATCCCGGCCGTCCTCTTCCTTGGCCTCATCCTCATCCCGATCGGCATCGCGCTCGCGCGGCACCAGGTCGTCGGCACCCTGTCGGCGGTTCCCGATCGCAGGGCCGCCTGGCGCAGGATCGGCCTCTTCGTCGGGCTGATCACCTTTGCCAACATCCTGATCGGCAGCCAGGCGACCTACCGGGCCGTCTCGTATATGGAGACCGACCAGTTCTGCGGCCAGAGCTGCCATGTCATGAAGCCGGAGTTCACGGCGTGGGGGCATGCGCCGCACTCGCACGTGCAGTGCGTCGAGTGCCACATTGCGCCTGGCGCCGAAGGCTGGTTCACGTCGAAGATGAACGGGTCGAAACAGCTCATCGCCGTTGTCACGGACAGCTACCCGAAACCGCTCGAGGGCGCCATCGAATCGAACAAGCTGGTCAGCGCGACTCTTACCTGCGAGAAGTGCCACAACCGCGACCGCGAAATCGGCGACGTCATGAGGGTGAAAACTTCGTTCAAGGACGATGAGAAGAACAGCAGGATTCAGACAGTTCTGATGATGCAGGTGGGGGGAAAAGCCAAAGGAATCCACGGTGCGCACATGGGCCCGGGTGTCGAAATCCGTTACGCCGCCGCGGACGCGAAACGCGACAAGATTCCCTGGGTGGAATACAAAGGCGCCGACGGCAGCACCCGGACCTATGTCGATACGAGCGCCAAAGTCTCCAATATGGATGCGCTGCCTCGCCACACGATGGAGTGCACCGATTGCCACAATCGCCCGGCGCATTCTTTCGAGCTCGCCGCCGACGCGGTGGATGAGGCGCTGGCCTCCGGGGCCCTCCCGGTTTCGATGCCTTTCCTCAAGAAAAATGCCGTCGACATTCTGACCAGAAGCCAGTCCGACGCGGAGATTCCCACGCGCCTCGCGCAGGCCTACGGCGGCAAACAGAATGACGCGGTGGCGAAGGTTCTGACCGCGATCTACGACGAGAACGTCTTCCCGGATCTCAAAGTCACCTGGGGGACCTACCCGAACAACATGGGCCACACCGACGCTCCCGGCTGCTTCCGCTGCCACGACGGCGGCCACGTGACAGCCGACAAGAAGGAGATCACGCAGGACTGCGGCGCCTGCCACCGCACCGTCGCGGTGGACGAAGCTTCCCCGGAAGTGCTCAAAACACTTGGGCTGAACTGAGCAAAACGGCTATACTCCCGTTATGCGATTTCTCACTCTGCTGCTGTTAACCCTCGCGCTGGCCGCGGGGATCGAGTCTCTTCTGGCTCAGAAGCCGCCGGAGAAAGTGGTTTTTCAATCGAAAATGGGCAACGTGACGTTCGATCACGCTGCCCACGCGAAACGCGCCAATAACGACTGCAAAAGGTGTCACGACAAGCTTTTCAAGCAATCGTCAACCGAGCCGATCAACTTCAAGGCCAACATGCACAAGACCGCGGAGGCGGCGAAAACCTCCTGCGGCGCCTGTCACACACCGGGCGGGGCTTCCTTTGAAACCAAAGGGAACTGCGCCAAGTGCCACGTGAAATAGCCGAAGGCTTCAGTTCAGTTCCTTCGTCACCGCGATCGCCGAGATCACCGGTTCCACCAGCTTGCGGTAATCCTCAAAGCTCATCCGGACCACGTCCCGGTGCGTGCCGAGCGTGAATGCGATGAACTCATTGGACGCGACGTCGCTGTCCACCACCACCGGCAGCTTGTAGACATTGCCGAACGGCGGCATCGCTCCCAGTTCGCAATCGGGGAAGAGCATGCCCAGCTCCGACTCGGTCGCCAGCCGGACATGATTTGCGCCCACTACGGCCGCAAGTTTCTCCAGATCCACGAATTCGTTGGAGGGAACCAGTGCCATGCCGAAGCCCGCCTGGCTGAAGTAGACCACGCACTTTGCGAACTTTTCCGCCGGCATGCGTTCGGCGCTGGCGGTCAGCAGAGCCGTGTCGGCCGGGACGTGGGTCGAGTGCGAATACATCACCCCGCTGTCCTTCAGGTAGTTCAGCCAGGGTTTCAAGCCTGTCATGAGAATTTTCCTCCCTTTGTTACACAACGGTGCATGAAGCGTTCCATTCGCGAGACCGGCCCAACCCTTGCGCGCGTATCCTTCGGGTTCGAACCTGCGCCACGCGTCTGCGTCATTTCGCGCAGCCGGGCTGCGTCCTGCGGTCTGACGCTGAACCCTCCTGCCGGCTCCCTGGGCGCGGAGCCTTCCAAACCGCACCAATTCCTTATAAAATCGACTCGGCTGCGTTTGACACCTCGAGTTGGTCATCCGTCTGCATGCTCGCAGCGCGCGCGGCGTTCCGGAACGGAATCCCGCTGCCCGGCGCGGAAGCGCCGAAACGAACGAAGGAACCGCTATGTGTCTGGCTATCCCCGGGAAGATCGTAAGCATCGATGGCGATGACATCGCCTTCCGCGCCGCCACTGTCGATTTCTGTGGTGTCCGCAAGAACGTGAGCCTGGCCTTTACTCCCGAGGCCCGCACGGGCGATTACGTTCTCGTCCACGTCGGGTTTGCCCTGACGCGCATCGACGAAGAGGAAGCGGCCCGCACCTTCAGATACCTCCAGCAGATCGGGGCTCTGGCAGAAGAAGGAATCGAAGCCGAAGGAATCGAAGCCGGGGAGAGCGCGGCGTGAAATACGTCGACGAATACCGCGATCCCCGGATCGCGCACGGCCTCGCCGGCCGGATCGCGCAGCAGACCACCAGGCCCTGGGTCCTGATGGAAGTCTGCGGCGGCCAGACCCACACTTTCATGCGCTACGGCATGGAGGAACTGCTGCCCAAAGAGATCGAGCTGGTGCATGGGCCCGGCTGCCCGGTCTGCGTGACGCCGCTCGAAATGGTGGACCGGGCGATTGCGACGGCCCTGCTCCCGGACGTGATTTTCACCTCCTACGGCGACATGCTGCGCGTTCCGGGTTCCCACTCCGATCTCTTCGGAGCGAAAGCGAAGGGCGCCGATGTCCGGGCCGTTTACTCTCCCATGGACGCCGTGAAGATGGCGCGCGAGAATCCGGACCGGCGCGTGGTCTTCTTCGGAGTCGGCTTCGAGACGACCGCCCCGGCCAACGCCATGGCCGTCTGGCAGGCGCGGCGCGAAGGGTTGAAGAACTTCTCGATGCTGGTGTCTCACGTGCTTGTCCCGCCGGCGATGAGCCTGATTCTCCGGTCGCCTTCCAACCGCGTGCAGGGTTTCATCGCGCCCGGCCACGTCTGCACCGTGATGGGCTTCCGCGAGTACGAAGACCTGGTGGATGAATTCCATGTGCCGATCGTGGTCGGCGGCTTCGAACCGGTCGATCTGCTCGAAGCCATTTCCATGCTGGTGGCGCAGCTTGAAGAGGGGCGCGCGGAGCTCGAGAACCAGTATGTGCGCTCGGTCAACCGCGAAGGCAATCTCGCGGCGCAGCGCGTCGTGGGCGAAGTGTTCGAGGTTTCCGACCGCAAGTGGCGCGGCATCGGCCCGATCTCCGACAGCGGTCTTCGCCTGCGCGAGCCATACGCCGGTTTCGATGCGGAGCGCGTCTTCGACCTCGGCGAAGTGCAGGCCGAAGAGCCGAAGGAGTGCATCAGCGCGCTTGTCCTGCAGGGTTTGAAGAAGCCCAATGAGTGCTCCGCGTTCGGCACGAAGTGCACTCCCCTGACGCCGCTCGGCGCGCCCATGGTTTCGACCGAAGGCGCCTGCGCGGCCTACTACCAATACCAACGCCATGCCTGAGACCCTCGCCGATCCCGCCTCGTTCACCTGTCCCGCTCCCGTATCCACGCGGGACTCCATTGTTCTCGGCCACGGCAGCGGCGGCCGGCTCAGCGCCGAACTGCTGCGCGACGTTTTCTATCCGCTCTTCTCCAACCCGGTTCTCGACCGCGAGGACGATCAGGCGATTCTCGACGTCGGCGCCGGACGGATCGCGTTCACCACCGATTCCTTCGTCGTCAATCCGCTCTTCTTTCCCGGCGGCGACATCGGCTCGCTCGCCGTTCACGGCACGGTCAACGATCTCGCGATGGGCGGCGCGCGGCCGCTCTATCTGAGCGCCGGCTTCATCATCGAGGAAGGCCTGCCCATCGAGACGCTGCGGCGCGTCGCCCGATCCATGGCTGCCGCGGCCAGAGCTGCCGGCGTCACTATCGTCACGGGCGACACAAAGGTTGTCGAGAAGGGCAAAGGCGACGGGCTCTTCATCAACACCACCGGCATCGGCGCGGTTCCTGCGGGCCTGAGCCTTTCCGCCAATCAGGCAAAGCCGGGCGACGTGGTGATTCTCAGCGGTCCCATCGGCGATCACGGCATCGCGATCATGGCGAGCCGCGAAGGCCTGAACTTCGATACCACCATCGAGAGCGATTCCGCGCCTTTGCATGAACTCGTCGCGGACATGCTGTCCGTTCCCGCCGCCATCCGCTGTCTCCGCGATCCCACGCGCGGCGGCCTTTCGAGCACCCTGAATGAAATCGCCGCCAAATCGCGTGTCAGCATCCAGATCGAAGAAGCGAAAATCGAACTGCGCGACGAAGTGCGGGGCGCCTGCGAACTTCTCGGACTCGACCCGCTCTATGTGGCGAATGAGGGGAAACTGGTGGCGATCGTGGCGGCGGAAGCCGCGCCGGAAGTGCTCAGAGCCATGCGCCGCAATCCGCGCGGCGAACGGGCCCGCATTATCGGTACGGTTGGCGACCGGCATGCAGGGTCAGTGACGATGCGAACCGCGTTTGGCTCGACCCGCATTGTCGATCTGCTGGCCGGGGATCAGTTGCCCCGTATCTGTTGAGGACGCCGATGCACGAAATGGGGATTGCCGCTTCCGTGCTTGAAGCCGTGGGAAAGGAACTCACACGCTATCCCGGCCGCCGTGCGGTGAAAGTCGGGTTGCGCATCGGCGAACTTGCCGGTGTCGATGCCGAGTCGGTTCGTTTCTGTTTCGACGTCATCGTCAAGGATTCCGCCCTTGCGCCGCTCGAACTCTCGATCGAACCGGCCGCGGGCGATGAACTCGACTTTGCGTATCTCGAACTCGAAGAGGAGGCCATTCCGGCATGACGCAGGTTCCGGTGGAAAAGAAGATTCTCAGCGAAAACCAGCGCATCGCCGCCGGTCTCAGGGAAGGCCTCGAAGCGGCGGGAACGTTGTCGCTCAACTTCATCGGGTCGCCCGGCGCGGGCAAAACGGCGTTCCTCGAAAAGACGCTGTCGCTTCTGCCGCGCGATGCCCGCGTGGCGGTTCTGACAGGCGATCTTCAGACCACCAACGATGCAGTGCGCCTTGCGCGCTATGGCTTTCCCGTGCGCCAGATCACGACGGTTGGCGCATGTCATCTCGATGCCCGCATGGTGGAAGAACATCTTGAAGGCCTGGCCGCGCAACCGCTCGATCTGCTGCTGATCGAAAACGTCGGCAATCTGGTCTGCCCCACCAGCTACGATCTCGGCGAAGACGCCAAGGTCGTTGTGCTCAGCGTCTGCGAAGGCGAAGACAAACCTCTCAAATACCCGGGCATTTTCCGCAAGGCAGAAGTCATGATCCTGAGCAAAACCGATCTTCTGCCGTACGTCCCTTTCGACGCCGCGCTCGCGCGCCGCAATGCGCGCGAGATCAACCCGGCGATCGAAATCATCGAAACGTCGTTTCCAACCGGAGCGGGTTTTGACCAGTGGCTCGGCTGGCTCGCTTCGCGCGCGGCCAGGAAACCGGCAAAAGCCCGCGCCGCGCTGTCGGAACGGGCCATGGCTGTTTCGGAAATCTAACTGCACGGGAGGCTAACGTATGCTGCAATCTGATCTGGGCACCGCGCTGGCGCAGCGGGGCATCACACGCCGGCAGCTGGTGAAATTCTGCAGTGGCATTCTGGCCACGCTGGCGATGCCCGACAAATACCTCGCCCAAACGGTCGCCGCGGTCAGCAAGGCAAGGAAACCGGTTCTGGTCTGGCTGCAGTTTCAGGACTGCACGGGCTGCTCGGAATCGATGCTTCGCTCGAGCAATCCGGCGGTCGCCGATGTCGTCCTCGACCTGCTTTCGTGGGAGTACCACGAAGTCATCATGGCCGGGGCCGGCGACGCCGCCAACAAAGCCCTCGATCGCGTGGTGAACGAGGAAAAGGGCAAATACCTCGTGGTGGTCGAAGGCGCCATCCCGACTGCCGACGATGGCATGTACTGCACCATCGGCGGCCGCACCGCGGTATCGATCGCCGAGAAAGTGTGCCGCAACGCCGCCGCGACCATTGCCGTCGGCGCCTGCGCGTTCGATGGCGGCCTCGTCCGCTCCAGTCCCAATCCGACCGGCGCGCTCGGCGTGCATGAGGCGGTTCCCGGCATCACCGTAGTCAATATGTCGGGCTGCCCGCACAATCCGGCGAACACCGCCGCGCTGCTCGTCCATTACCTGACCTTCCACGATCTGCCCGCGCTCGATCAGTACGGCCGTCCGCTCTTCGCCTATGGCCGCATCATTCACGATCAGTGCGAGCGCCGCGCCCATTACGACGCCGGCCGCTTCGTCACCGAGTGGGGCGATGAAGGCCATCGCAAAGGCTGGTGCCTTTACAAGATGGGATGCAAGGGACCCGAGGCCACGTTCAACTGCCCCGTTGTGCAGTGGAACGACCACACCAGCTGGCCCATCCGCGCCGGCCACGGCTGCATCGCCTGCGCCGCGCCGCGCTTCTGGGACCACATGTCGCCCTTCTACCAGAGGCTGCCCAACGTTCCCGGCTTCGGCGTCGATGTCTCCGCCGGCGAACTCGGACTCGGCCTCACCGGCGCCGTCATCGCCGGCGTGACCGCGCACGGTCTCGTCAAGATGATCAAGCCCGCACCGAAAGCACCTGAACCTCCCGCAGCAGGAAAGGAAAACTGACATGGCACGCCTCGTTGTCGATCCGGTCAACCGCATTGAAGGCCACCTGCGCATCGAAGCCCAGGTGGATGGCGGCAAGATCTCCGACGCCTGGAGTTCGGGCACGATGTTCCGGGGGATCGAGCTGATTCTCCAGGGCCGCGATCCGCGCGAAGCGTGGATCTGGGCGCAGCGCATCTGCGGCGTCTGCACGATGGTCCACGCCATTGCCAGCGTGCGCGCCGTCGAGAATGCCCTGAACATCGACGTCCCGCGCAATGCCCAGATCGTCCGCGACCTGATCGCCGGATCGCAGATGGTGCAGGATCACGTGATCCACTTCTACCACCTGCAGGCGCTCGACTGGGTGGATGTCGCCGCGGCGCTCAAGGCCGATCCGGCGAAGACTTCCACCATCGCGCAATCCATTTCGGACGCGGAGAAATCCAGCGCCCGCTATTTCAAGGGCGTGCAGGATCGCGTGAAGGCCGTCGTCGACAGCGGCCAGCTCAGCCTCTTCGCCAGCGGCTACTGGGGCCATCCGGCTTATACGCTGCCGCCCGAAATCAATCTCCTCGGAGTCGCGCATTACCTCGAAGCCCTCGCCTGGCAGAAGGAATTCATCCGCATGCACGCCACGCTGGGCGGCAAAAACCCGCACCCGCAGACGTTCCTCGTCGGCGGCATGTCGACCGCCATGGACCCGAACGAGCCCGCCGCCGTCATCAATCCGACCAACGTCGTCTTCCTGCGCACCCTGGTCGCCGGCGCCCGCAAGTTCGTCGAGCAGTATTACATTCCCGACGTCCTCGCCATCGCGCCGTTATATAAGGACTGGTTCGGGCGCGGCGAAGGCCTCGGCAACTTCCTCTCCTACGGCGATTATTCGTCCGGCGATTACAAAGACGCGAGCACGTTCCTCTTTCCGCGCGGCATCGTCACCGCCCGCGACATCTCGAAGGTCCTGCCGGTCGATCAGACGAAGATCACCGAGTCGGTGAGCCACTCCTGGTACGATTCGCCGCCCAACGGTCTCCATCCCTCGAAGGGCGAAACGAAGCCGAAGTACAGCGGGCCGAAAGCTCCCTTCACGCAGCTCGACGTGGAAGCCAAATACTCCTGGCTCAAAGCGCCGCGCTACGACGGCATGCCGATGGAAGTCGGTCCCCTGGCGCGCATGATCGTGGGCTATGCCGCCGGCCAGAAAGACATCAAGGCCGCCGTGGACGGCGCGCTCAAAGCGCTGAACGCTCCGCCCACGGTTCTCTTCTCCACGCTCGGCCGCATCGCCGCCCGCGCTCTTGAAACCCAGATCATGGTGGGCCATCTCGAGAAACTGGTCGACGAACTCGACGCCAATCTCGCGCACGGCAATACGACAATCTTCAATCCGGTTCGCTGGGATCCGGATTCCTGGCCGGCCACGGCATCCGGCTACGGCTGGCACGAGGCCCCGCGCGGCGCGCTCGGCCACTGGGTCGAGATCGAAAACAAGGGGATCAAAAACTACCAGGCCGTGGTGCCCAGCACCTGGAACGCGGGGCCGCGCGATGAGAAAGGCCAGAAAGGCGCCTACGAAGCGTCGCTCCTCAATACGCCCGTAGCCGATCCCAACCGGCCGCTCGAAATCCTGCGCACCATCCATTCGTTCGATCCCTGCCTTGCCTGCGCCGTCCACACCATCGACGCGCAGGGACGTGAGTATTCGATCCAGGTTCCGGCAGCCAGTTAAGGGAGGTCCGTATGGCAACCACTGCAACCGCCAATCTCGACGAGGGCCGCCATCCCCGGATGAGGATCGGCCCGGCCATCGCCGTTTACGTCTGGCAGTACCCGCTGCGGCTCGTGCACTGGGGGATCGTGATTTCCATCCTGTTCCTCTCAGCCACCGGCTATTACATCCACAGCCCCTATGTCGCGCCGCCCAGGTATCCGTTCTTCATGGCGGCTGTCCGCTTCGTGCATGAATCGTTCGGCATGGCGTTCATCGCCTTCTTCCTGATCCGCATCTACCTCTTCTTCGCGGGAGACCGCTGGGTGCGCTGGCGCGCCCTCGTGCCGCTGCGCAAAGAGCAGTGGAAAGAGATGATCGAAGTGGCGAAGTTCTACGCCTTCGTGCGGCCGAGGCCGGTTTCGAAGGTCGGCCACAATGCTCTTGCGGCGCTTTCCTACATCGGGATCTACATGCTGATCTTCATCGAAATCGTCACCGGACTGGTGATGTTCGACTGGGTGCGGCACAGCTCCATCCTCCACCCGCTGGTCGGCTGGATTCCGCGCATGATCAGCATCCAGAACGTCCGGCTCATTCATTACTGCCTGATGTTCGTGTTCATCGCCTTCGGCATCCTGCACGTGCACCTGTGCCTGGTAGTCTCGAGCGCGGAGAAGCGCGGCCTGCTCGACAGCATCTTCACCGGCTACAAGATCGTTCCCGTCAATGAACTCGACGAAGACGATCGCGCGGCCATCGAAGCGTCGAAAGGCCACCGGGTCCACAAGTGACGGCGGTCGTCGGGCTGGGCAATCTGGTTCACGCCGATGATGGCGTTGGGGTTCATGCCATCCAGCGCCTCATCGGCGATCGCCGTATTCCTTCCGATGTGCTCCTGATGGACGGCGGCACGCAGGGCCTGGCGCTGCTGCCGCACATCTCGGGCTACGACCGGCTGCTGGTGATCGATGCGGTCGACGTCGGCGCGGAGCCCGGCACGCTCATTCGCCTCGAAGGGAAGGCCTGCGAAAGCCTGCCCGGCAAGCCCAGCGTGCATCAGCTCGGCTTCGCGGACATGATGATCGCGCTGCGGCTGCTCGGCGACGAGCCGCCGGAGGTCGTCGTCTTCGGCGTTCAGCCTCTCTCAACCGGCTGGAGCAATGAGCTGACGGAGCCCGTCGAGAAGGCGCTGGATCAGCTTCCCGATCTCGTCATCGCCCAGCTCGAGCGCTGGGCTGCAGCGCCTCGTACGACGAAATAATATCCAGCAGTTCGTCCGTAATCGTGGTCTGCCGCAACTGGCGCGATTCGGTCGTCAGCGTGTGCAGCCGTTCCTCGATATTTCTCTCCGCAACCTGCATGGAAGCGAGGCGGCTGGCGTTTTCGCTGGCCAGAGACTCGGCAAAAGCCCGGAACAGCGATACGAACAGATACTCCCGGATGAGCCATTGAAACAGCCGCGCCTCGTTCATCCGGAACATCGGAACCACCTTCGAGGGCCACGGCCGCGCGCGCAGACTGTTGATCCATTCTTCGTTCATGGGCAGCAGCTGCACGCCCCGCACCCGGTACCACGCGCCGGTCGCCGGATGGGCGTAAAACAGCGCCACAAACTCGATGCCGCGCGAGAAGTGC
>Ga0187771_10003842_pt1 | contig 10545 bp, 9 predicted proteins | sample 0116_SJ02_MP15_1_FD_133139 | JGI IMG/M metagenome (GOLD analysis project Ga0187771, IMG submission 133139) | Tropical peat soil microbial communities from peatlands in Department of Meta, Colombia - 0116_SJ02_MP15_10_MG | ecosystem: Environmental > Terrestrial > Soil > Wetlands > Peat | place... | reverse complement strand
GTCTCGCGTGAGGCCCCGGTCCTGATTTTGAAACAGCGCGAGAAGCAGGTAACGCCAGGTGGCGGAGCCAACGCCGCCAACAACCTGGCCGACCTTGGCACCCGCGTCGTTCCGGTAGGTGTAGTGGGTGACGACGAGACGGGCGAGGCACTTGTGCGTTATTTCCGCGAGAAGAGTGTTTCCACGCGTTACGTGGTGCGGCTGGCTGGTTACCAGACCCCAACGAAATCACGCATCCTCGGGGGGCTTAGCCATTGGCAACGCCAGCAGATCGTTCGTATCGACCGTGAACCGGCTCAGTCATTGGCAAGGGAAGTTCGAGGGCGGCTAACCCGCAACGCCCTTTCGCTGTTGCGCACCTCGTCCGCCCTTCTGGTGTCTGACTATGGCTATGGTTCGACAGACGCGCGCGAGGTGGAATATCTCAGCCGCAAGAAAGGAAGTGCTCCACTGCCTGTCGCCGTTGACTCCCGCTACGACCTACTGACGTATAGAAACGTTACCACGGCTACCCCGAATGAGCCGGAAGTAGAGGCGGCGTTCGGCGAGACAATTGGGCACGATCTGGACCGGCTTCATGCCCTGGGGAGAAAGCTAATGCGCCGTCAGGGTTTTCAGGCGCTCCTGATCACTCGAGGCCGCGATGGCATGGTGCTCTTTGAGCTGCGCCGGGAACCCCGCTATTTGCCCATCTTCGGCTCTGACCAGGCCGTGGACGTAACCGGGGCAGGTGACACGGTGATTGCCACTTACACGCTGGCGTTGGGTGCGGGTGCAAGCTTCCTGCATGCCGCCATGCTCGCGAACTGCGCTGGCGGTCTGGTGGTGATGAAACGAGGCACGGCCTCCGTCACCGGCAGTGAGATCATGGAAGCGATTCGAAACGCGTGAACGCCCAAATCATACCACGCGAAGAAGCCACAGAACTCGGTGTTCAGTTGCGCGGAGCGGGCCGTCGCATCGCCTTCGCCAATGGATGCTTTGATATTCTACACGCCGGCCACGTGCGCTATCTTCAGGCGGCGAAGCAGCAAGCGGACATCCTGGTAGTCGGGGTCAACAGCGACCGATCGGCGTCGGCCCTCAAGGGCCCGGGAAGGCCGCTCCTCCCCGCTCCAGCGCGGGCAGAACTGGTCGCCGCGCTTGAGCCGGTCGATTACGTTCTCATCTTCGACGAGTTGAATGTCGAGGCCTTGCTGAGCGAGCTTCGGCCTGACGTGCATTGCAAGGGGCCTGACTATACCCCCGAGACGGTTCCCGAAAGGGCGCTAGCGAAGAAGCTGGGGATTGCGGTGGCCATCGTCGGCGACCCCAAAGACCATTCGACCCGCAGCCTGCTGGCAGAGATCGCCCGGCGGTATCGAAAGCAGTGACCCTTGCAGTAGCGGCGCTCGCGGAGCGCCGCTACTCCTTGGGGACTCAAGAACGGCGGTCGCAGATCCCCGCCACAAACCCATGCGGCAATTCGATTCGCAGCCCCGCTTTTTGGTGATTCGCCTGAGTTCCATCGGCGATATCGTGCATGCCCTGCCCGCCGTAGCGGCGCTGGGGCAGTCATTCCCACAGGCTGAAATCCATTGGCTCATCGAAAAGCGCTACGGGGTTCTTTTGGCGGGAAACCCTTACGTGCACCGCATGATTCCGCTCGATACGCTGAGTTGGCGCGGCAGTCTTCCTCCCCTCTCAGTGCTCGAGGAAATGGTGAAGACGTTGCTAGGGCTGCGGGAGAGCGCTTACGAGGCTGCCGTGGATTTCCAAGGTTTGTGGAAGTCCGCCATCATTGCGCTTCTGGCTGGGGCCAAAGCGAGAGTAGGCTTGGCTGAGCCCTGGCTGCGCGAGCCCGGCGCCGCCGTTCTTTACACGACTCGGGTTCGAGTGGCAGGACGACATGTGGTGGAGGAGAGTCTAGCCTTGGTCGAGCACCTGGGAGCGCGCGTCGGCCCCTGGCAGTTCCCCTTGCCGCACACGCCCGAGGCCGACCAGTATATCGACGAGCAGCTAGCACGCCTTGAGGCGCGGGACTTCATGATCATTAATCCTGGCGGGGGCTGGAAGGCCAAGCGTTGGGCGCCCGAGAACTATGCCCTGCTCCTCCGCCATCTGGAGGCCCGGTTTAGCTGGAAGTTCTTGCTCACCGGGTCGCCGGAAGAGCACGAATTGATTTCAAGTATTCTGAAGAGCGCGGGAACAAGGCGAGCCTTTTGTTTTCCCTCCGACGTCGTGCAATTCATTGCGCTGGCGCGGCGCGCGAAATTATTCTTGGGTGGCGACACTGGACCTTTGCATGTGGCGGCGGCTGTGGGAACACCGCTGGTGGCCATTCATGGCCCCACTGACCCGGTACGGAATGGGCCTTTCAATAGCGCTGACATTGCCCTTTACAATCGGGCGCCGGTCAATCACTCTCGCCGTGATCCCAACGCCGCCTATATCGAAGGAATTTCCGTGGAGTGCGTCGAAGCGGCCATCGAGGAACGCCTCGCGAGGGTCAATGTCTAAAGACTACGCCACTTGGGCTTCCCGCTGGCGCGTGCCCTTGGGGTTTGGACTGGGGGCTCTCTATTTGATCCTCGCGCAGCCGTCCCTGAAGATGCTGCTCTACGGCGCCGCCCTATCGCTTGCCGGCCTCCTGTTGCGGGCCTGGTCTGCAGGTTATCTCGCCAAAAACCAGCAGCTTGCTACGAGCGGGCCCTATGCCTATACTCGCAACCCTCTTTACCTTGGCAGTGCGGTGATGGGGGTGGGGGCCGCGGTGGCAGGCCGCACTTGGATCATGGGCGTGGTCTTTCCCGTCTTCTTCACCCTGGTGTACTGGCCCGTGATGGAGCGCGAGGCGCAATTCTTGCGGCGCGAGTTTCCTGAGGCTTTTCCACTGTATGCAAGCCAAGTGCCCCTGTTCTTTCCCAGGTTGCTCCGTCCTCCCGCCCTACGTGAGAGGTTTCAGTGGCGGCTTTACTTTAAGAACCGTGAATACGAGGCGGCGTCGGGATACGTGGCGGCCATGCTTTTTCTGGCCTTGAAGATGTGGTTGCGGTAGATTTGAAGAGGCTCACCAGAGAGCCCACAGAGGTTGACGGTGCTACAGAGAATTCGGTTTCGGCATTGGGCTCGCACTACGCTCAGATGTGGAGGCCTGGCGCTGGCCGTTTTAGCGCTGCCGAGCCCCGTTCTTTTCGCACAAGCAAAGCCCTCACCTTTCCAGCCGGGAGAGCGCTTGACCTACGATGTCACGTGGTCGGTCTTCCAGGCCGGGACCGTCTCCGCCACCTTGCAGAGTGCTGTTCAAGGATCAAAGGACAATTACATCGTCATCACCACCGCTCACTCGCAAGGTTTTGTATCCCTCCTTTTTAACGTTGACAACCAATTCCGCTCCGTCTTTGATCCCAAAACTCTGTGCTCAGGAAGGATTTCAAAAAAGATCAATGAAGGGCGCCGACACAAGGAAACGGAGATTGTCTTTGAATCCCAACGAAACCTGGCCATTCTTGACGAACGCGACCTGAACAGACCTCATGATCCTCCTAAGCACGCCGAAAACGAAATTCCCAACTGTGTCGAAGATGTGGTGACCGCCTTCTATTATCTGCGTAACCAGGATTTCCAAATCGGTAAGCCCCTCCACATGCCGGTGAACGACGGCTCCAAAACTTATGACGTGACACTTGACGTGCAGGGGCGCGAGAGCATCCAAATCCCCCTTGGCCACCGCTCGGCCATCCGCATCGAGCCCAAGGTCTTCAGCGGCTTGTTCAAAAGGAAAGGACGCATGCTGGTTTGGTTCAGCGACGACGATCAACATTTGCCCCTACGCATCAAATTCATGATTGCCGTCGGACCCATCACCGCCACGCTGAGGTCCGTTGCTCAAGTCTCAGAAAAGCCTCTCCCGCCAGGCGCCGTTACAAAATAGGCATCTGTCAGACAATGCGGTATTTTTCCGCAAGCAAGCGCTTGAACTTGGGTTGGTAGATAATGTCGTAAGCCAGTTCTTTGTCGGGGAAGAGATTGAGGGCATACTGGCGTGTACGAGCCACGAGTTCCGAGGCCTCCTCGATGGGAAGGTCGGATTGAGCCACCACGTTCAGGACCAGGTTCACTACGATTTGCAGGTGTCTTACCTTGCGATTTTCCTCGAGGATTTCCTCTTGGCTGGCCATGGCGGCACCCTCCTCTCTATATTGGGCCGCCCCCCGCGACTTCCTCGGCCGGGGCGGGCCGGCCCTTCGCCTGCCGAAGGGCTGTGGGCGCTCAGGGCGGCAGCTAGCTACGGCCCGCAGGCGGGCGACGGGGTTGTAGCAGTTCGAGGTTTCGACCAGATCGCAAAGCCCCTTTACCTCAAACTGATCCAATGCCTACAACTCGCCCTGCCTGATACAATTCTAGTATAAGCCAATAGAGGTTGGCGTGTGAGATCATGTCCACTGAGGCTGCAGCGAAAACAAGAACTCTGCTATCCGAGCGCTGGCAGCAAGCGCGCCACGTGCTGCGCGACTCGCTCGTGAACTTCTTCCACGAGAACTCCCTCACCATCTCCGCCTCCATCGCCTACTACAGCCTGCTCGCCCTCTTCCCTATGCTATTGCTGCTTCTGGGGGTGAGCGGGATATTCATTCGCCGCTACGAACTCTCCGGCCGATTGGCACTGGTGTTGGGGCATTACCTGCCCGTCAGACCAGATTTCATTCTGACCAATCTGGTGAGCATTTCGCGAGCTTACGGAAAGGTCGGCGTGCTCTCGTTCTTGCTTCTTCTCTGGGCCTCTTCCGGCGTTTTCCTTCCCCTTGAGCGCGCATTGAATCGGGCCTGGGAAGTCGAGGAGCGGCGGAGTTGGTGGCGAAGGCGGCTATTGGCTCTGGAGATGGCGGGGATTTTTGGGTTTCTTGCCCTGGTCTCGACCCTCCTCGTGGGAACGCGCAGGTACACTCACGCCTGGCTCAAAACCTGGGTTGCAAGCCCGCTTCTTCCCTTTATGGAATTCCTCTATCGCGGCATCTTCACCATCGCGACTTTTGCCATTACGCTGTGTATGTTTCTGATCATCTTTGAGCGCCTTCCCAACCGCCCCATGACTTTTCGCCAGGCTTTTCCCGGAGCATTGCTGACGGCTCTTTTCTGGCAGGCGGTGCGCGGGCTGTTTATGCGCCTACTCCCCTATTTCAATTACCGCCAAGTTTACGGCTCGATTGGAGCGGTGGTGGCCCTAATGACTTGGGTATACATTTCCTCGGCGGTTATGCTCTTTGGCGCGCAGGTATCCCGTTCGCTCTATCGCACCTGGAGAGTCAAGCCGTCCGCGGTCGGGGCCAATTCGGGCGCTGTTGAATCTGTTGGGCGACCAGGGGACGGCAAGCCATCGCCCTACACATCGTAGGGGTGGCGCTTGACATGCCTGGATTTCTCATTACGTTTTGGGTCAACCAGAGGAAGGGCGGGGTTCAGCCCCGCCCTTCCGTGCCCTTGGTGAGAAATCCTGACAAGCTCTTGTGCCCAGGGCACGCTTCCTTCCGTTGGCTCCGCTCAGGGGTGGAATGTCGTCACCCGTAAGCCGTCCCCCAACTGCACTGTCGTCGCTCCCTCCACGTCCGAACGGAACACACGAATCCCCCGCTCCCGCAAGCGCGCCAGCGTTTCCGGGCAGGGTAGGTTTCCAAAGTCCCCGGAGCCACCAGTGATCATTGCCAACCGAGGGTTAACCTGAGCCAGGAATTCCGAGCTGCTAGAAGAATTCGAGCCGTGGTGGGCCACTTTCAGAACCCAGCTGTCCAAACTTTGCCCGGAAGCCTGCAGTTCCCGCTCGGTTTTCGTGCTGATGTCGCCCGTCAGAAGCACACTGCCCTCACGATAGGTGAGGCGGAGAACCAACGACTCGTCATTAGAAGGCGAACCAGATAGCCGTGCAGCCCGCGCTGGCCACAACGCTCGTACGACCGCCCCGCCTCGTTCCAACTGGTCTCCCGCCGCCAGCGTGCGCTCCGCCACGCCCTTCTCCTGTACCTTCTCCAGCAAAGCCAAGTAAAGTGGAGTAGCAGCATTCGGCGCGTGCCAGAACTCGCCGATGTCGAAATCTCGAACGACCGCAAAAAAGCCGCCCAGATGATCTTCGTGTGGATTAGAAAGCACCACGATATCGAGTTTCTTGATCCCCCTTGACCACAAGTAAGGCGAAACGATGTCTTCACCAGGGTCCCAGAGGTGGCCCTGCAACGCGCCTTCGCTAGTGGTGCGGTGGCGGCTTCCAGAAGCATCCACCAGCATCGTGGTCTTGTCAGGAAGCACCAGGAAAAGTGATTCGCCCTGGCCGCAATCAAGCGCCGTGACCTCCAGCATCCCGGAAGGAAGGCGTGGGGAGAAGGGGTGAATGGCGACCAACCCGGCCATCACTCCAAGAGCCGCCATTGCCAGCGCGAAAACCCAAGCACGCCTGCCAAACGCAACTGCGGCCACGAGAATGGAAAGCGCAAACCCGCAGGCGACCCACAGGGGCGGGTCCGGTACTCGGAATGAAAGCCAAGCCTGCAAATGGGGGAGGTCAGTCAAAGCAAACAACCCTGCCATGACAACTGCCAGTGCCTTAGCGGGCCAGACCCCAAGCGCAGGAGTTAGAGCGCCCAGCAACACGGTCGGAACGGCAAGGGCCAGGAGCAAGGTCATTAAGGGGACGGCCAAAGCATTAAGGCTGATTCCCGCCAAGGCCACGCGGTGGAAAGTCGTTGCCATGGGCAGCAGAAGGCCGATTTGGAGGACTGCGGAGAAGAGCAGGATGTTGGCCGTCCAGAGCAGTAACCTCACCGGTCCGACCATGAGAGCGCTAGCTACCCCATCATGCTGGTCCAGAAATCTGGACCGCATTCTTAAAGCTGCGATCAGTGCACACAGGTCCAGCCGGAATTGCGCTTGCCGGGGTGGGAGTGCGGCGTCCAGGGCGCGTTCATCCAGATCATGCACAGCGCGCCGATATGGCTCCGTTGTCCGTTCCAGGATGGGCACCACCAAGCCGACAATAAGCAGCGCGGCAGAAAAGGAAAGTTGGAATCCGGATTCGAAAAGCCAAGCCGGACGCCAGAGCATCAGGATGAGCGCCGCCAGCCCGATAGTGTTCAAAGGGGAATGATCGCGATAAAGCACCCGGGCCAGCAAATAAAGCGAGATCATCAGGGTGGCGCGCAACGTGGGCGCGCGCTGCTCGACCAAAACGGAATAGAACATGAGGAGCGCCAGAACTATCAAGCGCCTTGCCTGCTCCCCGAGTGGAAACAAGCGCAGAAACCAAGTTGCCAGCAAAACGAGCAGGCCAACGTGAAGGCCTGCGATCACCAGGAGATGATAGAGCCCCGTCTTGCGAAAACTCTCGATGGTCTCCGAATCCAGCGAGGACCGATCGCCCAGCAAGACTGCCCTGAGCACTGTGCCACACCGCCCCCGCGTGGACCAGGGCGGATAAAGGTCGTCAATCGATCGCAGCAGCTTGTTGCGAATCCGCTCAACCAGCGTCCCAAACCCTCCACGGTTTGAGTGGGGCAGCTTTTCAATCAAGAGGGGGTCTCTGATTGTTCCAACCCAATAGATGTCCTCGGTGGATTCCATCCAGCGTCGAAAGTCGAAGCTGCCGGGATTCCGATAAATTCGCGGCTTTCGCAGGCGCACCAACACTCGGATGACGTCACCGTACTGAAGACGCACTGCATCGAAAAGTGCCGAGATTTCCGCCGGCTCAGTGGCCTGAACGCGCAGGCGCACCTTTCCGGTCAAATCGCGAGAGCTGCCCTTGCTCTCAGCGCGCTCTGTTGCAAGGTCAAATTGAAGGCCGTATGCGGTGCGGAGTGGTGTGGAAATGACTCGGCCTTGCAGGCGAACCGGATCTTGAAGGTCGAACCCCTGGGCGGCCAACTTGCTCACATGGTAGGGCGGGAATCGGAACTCAAACAAAAAGCCCGCGGAAGCGCCAGCCGCCAAAAAGCCGAGCAAGGCGAGGAGTAGAGAAATCCGCTCCAAACCGGCGCGCAACACAAGCAAACCAGCCAGCAAGCAAAACCCCACGCAGGCCGGAAGCGCGCCCAGCACAAATCCGCGGGTGTGCCCTGGACCAACGAGAAATATCCCCAACCCGAAACTAGCTGCCATGAGGAGGAGGGGGCTCCTCATGCGGAGGTTTTTACTTGCTACACTTTCAGTCGCAGCCTCGTTTGTCGTTTCGATTTGCTCGCTGGACCTGCCAGGCGTTACGTGGAGGTTCAATGAAATGCCGGTAGATTGCCCGCAGAAGAGTGTTGGGACTCCGGTCCACTCCTCCTCGGGACAGATTGCTCGAGCGATGATGCGGCTCTCCCCTCCCGCTTGCGGGAGGGTGTCCGTCAGCCAACGGGGCCTTGTGACGAATCACGAGGCAGGCCTCCTCCGCGAACGCGTCTGCCCCCTCAGGGACGCAAAGCAGGCCTCAAGTCCACCTTGCCCACCGTTTCAGGGCTTTATGTTTCCCAAGGCGAAAACCCGAACGAGCCAAGAAGTCCAGGCATGCGCGTGGGCAACGCCGGCAGACCCTGAAGCCTGACCAGCCCGAGAAGACTCCGGTCGGGCTTGAATGCCTCGTTGGCGCTAATGGCGGCTACTACATATATTCCGACTTAACGTAGTCCTTGCTCTTCCCTGCTTTGTGGCAGTCCCAACATTCCTTCATATCCTTCAAGGTGGGTGCTTGGTCGCTGCCCGAGAAAACCTCAAAGCCCCAGCCGCCGGTGTCCGCATAAAGTTTCGCGTTCTTCACCATCAGAAAGGTGGACTTGAGTCCCCGACCCTCGATGGCTCCCGGACTGTTGGCAGTGCCATAGAGTTCAAGGGCCAGCATGGATCCGTCCGGGAAGAGTTTGTTGTTCTTGTATGCGGGCCAGCCCTTATCATTCACGTAAACGTTGTGGAGCCCGCCGAACCGGTCGAATAACTTGTTGTCTCGGCCAAAAATCACCATCGTCTTGATGAGCCTCCAATGACGCGGATCGTTGGGATATGCAGGATAAGCGATGGCGGGTTTCTTCTGAGCCTGAGCCATCAAAGCCCCCAGGCTCGCCACCACCGCTATGAAAACTATAGACAAAATCTTGGTGCGGGTTGTCATGGGGAGATACCTCCTGATGCTACGCTCACATGAGTTGTCGACCTCGACAAAAGACTACCGGATCCTGGCCCACATTCTAGCGCAAGCGATTTCAGTGTCCAGCAGAAAATGAACTGCCCTTGCCTATGGGGACGGGGCGTCGGCGCTAGGTGTTGCGCGTGAGCTTGGCCAGGGCCTCAATGTGGTAGGTTTGCGGGAACAAGTCGAACAATTCAATAGAGCGCAAATGATAAGAGTGGCGGGCAAGAAAGCTCAGGTCTCGGGCCAGGGTCGGCGGGCCACAGGAGAGGTAGTGAATCTGGCGCGGTCGAAGCGCCGTCAGGAGTCTAAGCGAACCGACATCAACTCCAGCGCGTGGCGGGTCCATCACCACCAAGGACGGCTCTGCCTGGGCAAAGCGACGGAGGAAATCGTATGTTGTTTCGCCGGTGATGAGGAGATTCGAAAGACCGTTCGCTTCCGCATTAGCCTTCAGGTCCTCAACGGCGATGGGGTTCGCTTCTGCTGCCACAACGCGATCGAAGTGCCGAGCCAGCGGGACTGAGAATAAGCCGACCCCTGCAAACAGGTCCAGGGCGAGTTCGCCACGCTCCTCACCGGTTACGGAAGTCACGAGATCGAGCACAAGAAAGCGCGAGACCTGAAAAAAGGAGCCAGGGCTCACTCGATAGCGGATTCCGCCCACCGTATAATGCAGCGCAGGCCGGCCTAGCACGCGGCATTGGTTCTTCGAAACGAGTGCCACGCACACCGCGCCTGGGATTCTCGCCAGGAGGTTGTGCCCCACCTGTTCCGCTTCGGCCCCGGCAGCCACGCCCTGCAGCGCGATCATTACTTCCTCGTCACGCTCGTCCGCGACCAGATCAATTTCCCGCAGGCTCGCCAACCCCAGTGCCCACTCGGGCCGCCGCAATTCGCCAAGTACCGCGTTCAACCGCGGCGAAAGGATGAGGCAGTTATCAATGGGATAAACCCGGTGCGACTGTGACTCGAAGAAGCCCAATTCGACTTGCCCGTCCGGTCGACGCGCGACCTTGATTTGAGCCTGGTTGCGATAGTTCCAAGGCGGGCCGGCGCGCAAGGGGATTTCACCCGCCCAATCAATGCTTCCTATCCTGCGCAGCGTTTCTCGCAGGATTTCGCGCTTGCTTGTCGATTGCACTTGCGGGCTGAGGTGTTGGTAGTGACAGCCTCCGCAGCGGCCAAAGAAAGGGCAGGGTGGGTCGACTCGCTGCGGGACGGCCTGCAAAATCCGCAGGGGTCGAGCGCGGACCACTCCTTTGGCCGTGCGAATCTCCTCCACCTCGACGCGTTCGCCCGGCAAAACGCGTGGAACTAAAACGGTGCGGCCCGCGTGGTAGCCGAGGGCATCACCACCGTAAATCAGCTTGGCCGGGGAGAATTCAAAGGGCATGGTCGGTTGTCAGTCGTCC
>Ga0187771_10003841_pt1 | contig 10545 bp, 12 predicted proteins | sample 0116_SJ02_MP15_1_FD_133139 | JGI IMG/M metagenome (GOLD analysis project Ga0187771, IMG submission 133139) | Tropical peat soil microbial communities from peatlands in Department of Meta, Colombia - 0116_SJ02_MP15_10_MG | ecosystem: Environmental > Terrestrial > Soil > Wetlands > Peat | place... | reverse complement strand
AGCGCGATCTGCACCTCGGGACTGCCGGTGTCGGTCGCGTGCGTGCGATTGCGGTCAATGACGGATTTCTTTTGCTCTCTGGCTAGCACTCGCCTGATGTGCTCCTGTGTTTAATCGTTTGTCGTTGTGACAGTTACAGAGTATCACGGGGCGGAGAAGAGCGTAAAGGACAGCGGCGGCCGAGTTTATGGTACCAGCGTCGAGGCGACGAAAAGCTCAAGCGGGTTCTTATCGCCGTCTCGGTAGCGCCGTATTAGATCGGAGTATGGAGGATCGGGGGGTCTCGGCTCAACAGACCATCGGCGCGGCCAGTGCCCATATCGACCGAGCACGCACCAGATCATCAGCCTGGCCGCGTGTCCATTGCCATTGGCATAGGGGTGTACTCGCAAGAACACTTCAAAAGCTCTGCACGTGAACACGATGAGATAACGTAAACGATCTTGCCTTGACATTGGAGGGCCGCCATCGAGCGCATCGAGACCAGTGCGAATTATGGCAGCCAGTTCTGTCAGATTGTGTTGGACGGCGGCGGGCGGCGAACCTACACGAGGGTCGCTCGGAACCATAACACGGTAGTGCTGCAGGCATCGAAACGGCTCACCACGATAGTGCCCCGCATCTAGGACTGCGCTTCGTGTGTCGATCTCAGCTCTCAGAAGCGCAATGAGAATTTCTTCTACCCTCATCGCCAGGAGTGCGCCACGGCGAGGATTGGTTTCATAGTCAAATGCCGGACAGTCCGGCGGATGGGGATCGGTGCTAGTCAGTAAGATTGCGGACATCCTCGGCCAGCCTATGCGCCCATGCTTGGACGTTCCCAGGGGTCCCATGCGACTGCGCGGCCCGTTCGATCATCGCCTCGACATCATCAGACAACCGCAGCACTGACCGATCAGAGATGGCAGAGACGATAGCGCGAAGCTCTCCGAATCCGCTTGCTTGCTGTGGAGCGGCAGAAATGAAACTTGGAAGGCCCGCTTCGAGTTCGGCGTAATCGCCGAAAACGAGGAAGGCGGGTCGGCCTGTTGTCTGGACAGCCTTAGAAGTATCTTCAGCCGAAGGAGTCTCCAGAAGGAACGTATAGAACTTCGGAAACGCGGTCGAAGCGAATTGAGGAGAACCCCCCATTTGCTCTTGAAGAACGAAGTAATTTGCTCTCCTGCCCGTCCTCCAAACGGTTGCACCGGGAGCACCACCAACACCAATCACATTCGTCACCTTCAAAGGGGCCGTTCCAGCCATGAATGCCCGCGCTATTCCAGCCGAAACATTCCACTGTGAAGTATCTAAGAAAATAGGCTCACACTCGGCGCTCCGTATCGGAAGGGTTATCGCATCACTCATAATGTGTCTCCCTTTGAGACGATCTCTTCCCCAAGCCGCACGAGCTCCCCAAAAACTTCCGGCAGCCTAGCTGATGGCAACTCAGCGTTTCCATGAGGCGCAGTGTTCACGTCCACCTCAATGCGACAAGCCTCCTCCCCAGCGCCCACCCCCGACTGAACTGACTGCGGTGTAAGCATCAGCGTGATAGGCACGAATTGAGCAACCGACCACTTGGAGAGGCGATTGATCTGGAGCCCATCAACGACGGTGGATCGTCGAGGTCGATTGATCTGGTAATAGAAATCTTGAGACCCTTCTGGGTCTAGTCGGACGGCGGGCAGATAACGCGAGAGGTTGCGATAGCCCGCAGCCCTGTTCTCGACGGGCTCCATTCACGACCGCACCAAATGCCAACCGAACCATCGGAGGGCACGCTTGGAGCCATTTCGACATCAAAGCGTTGAAAACGCTCAGTGCGTCGGAAAGTGGACCGATGCGCCTTGGCTCGTCCGTGCCTTGAGCATCCTGTGGCGGAACAAAAAACCAATCAATTCGTCCAGGCAGGACGGACAAGAGCAAGTTCCGCGTTCCGACACGTCCTATTTCTTGCAGTTCTCCCCGTCCCGGTCTTGACGTGCTCGTCTCCGGAGCGCTCCCAACTAGTTGCGTCCACCACCCGCTTGGGTCAAGTTCGGCGGGGGCCGACGGGAACGCGGTAAGCCTCAGTGATTCAGCGAGGAACTGGCGAGCGGGACTCGTAGGTGCTGTCGGCGTCGGTTGGGACATGCTCTTTAAAGATTATATGTCGGGAAGAAAGCGTTCCGGGGATAACCAAAGTATTGAGCGGGGCTGCGAAACCGTTTTCCCGACCCGACGTATGGTATCACGTCCATTCCCCGGGGAGAGGGGCGGCGGTGACACCCCACCCATCGCGCTTTTCGATGGGTGAGCATGCGCACCTTCGGGTCTAGAGCATGAGCGCTAGTCCCGCGACAGCGGCGCGGGACCGAGCTTGTTTCGTCCTGATCTCCGTGCGCAGGCGGGCTGCCCACCCATCGCGGTTTTCGATGAAGCCTGCCCTGAGCGGAGCCGAAGGGTGGGCAATCGTGAATCGGTCCGCGCAGGTGGGACAATCCCCGGTCCCGGAGGGACCACCGACAATAGCCCGCCAGTTCACTGGCGGGAACGCTGCCGCGCGGATCTGAACCCGCGTCCCGGAGGGACGCCTGAAACCCCATGCGGCCGCGTGTTTCAGGCGTGCCTCCGGCACGCGTTTGCGTTTTCTGTGTGCAACCACCCGGCGTTGAAACGCCGGGCTATTGTCGGGCGTCCCTGACGGGACCCGTTGGCAGGCATCCACGGCAACGATGTCATTCCGAACCGGGTCGAAGACGCGATGAGGAAACCTGCTTCTGCTGTTGCGGGGGCGACAAGTCTTGACTTTAGCCCCGGCCACGTTACGATTGAACTTAGGAAACAACTGCGATGAATATCGAAATTCGCGACGCGGCGTTGCAAGCCCGCATTCAGAAGCAGCTCGAAGCGACCGGCTCCGCCAGCGCGGAGGAGCTGCTGGCCCGCCTGCTCCAAACGCAGGAGGAACAGGACCGCTGGCTGCTCGAAAACCGGGACGCGATCAATGCCAAGATTCGCCGTGGCATCGAGCAGCTTGACCGGGGCGAAGGCATTCCAGAAAACCGGCTTGATGCTCACCTGAAATCGCTCAAAGCCAAATCGAAAGGAAGTCCCGCTATGTTCTGTCCCCTGAGGCGGCTGACGACCTGGTCGCAATCTGGCAGTACATCAAGCAACAGACCAGCCAGGACATGGCAGACCGCGTGGAGGCGGTCATCAAAGAGCAGATTGCGTTGCTCGCGCGGAATCCCGGTGCGGGCCATTGGCGAAAAGACCGACCAACGAGGCTGTGCGGTTCTTCCCGGTTTATTCGTATCTAATCGTGTACCGTCCCGAGACCAAGCCGTTGCAGGTGGTCGCAATTCTGCACGGCCGCCGCGATGTGGATGCGGTTCTCAAGAAGCGTCCATCGTAACCAGGGGCGCGCTGCCCCGCCCATCGCGGTTTTCGATGGGTGGGCAATTGTGAATCGGTTCGCGCAGGTGAGAAAATCCACGGTCCCGGCGGGCCTGCCCTGAGCGAAGTCCGAGCGTCAGCGAGGGCGAGTCGAACGGGACCGCCGACAATAGCCCGCCAGTTCACTGGCGGGAACGCTCCCGCCAATGTGCACCCGCGTCCCGTAGGGACGCCTGAAACGGGCAAATCTGCGCCGGTCGGAAATCGCGAGCCGCAAAAAGCGGGTTCCTCCACCTGGCTGCGCTCGGTGTCGGAATGACAAGCATTTTGGGCGCGTTCGCGGCGTTGAAACGCCGGGCTCTCTTCTGTCGTCCCTCCGGGACTCGGTTCCTCATCTTGTGGCCTACCCAGGGCTTACGCCCTGGGTTAATGTATGCCGCCGCTGCGCGGCTGCGGGGCCGCCCGACCCAACGCGGTTTTCGATGGGTGGGTGGAGTGGGGCCTAGGCTCACGCCCTACGAATTTCCTCCAGCATGCGTTCCCGCAGGATGCGGTTGGCGCGGGTTTGGTATCCCTTGCCGGGCTTCTTCAGCCAGGCGATGACGTCGGCGTCGAGGCGCATGGAGACCGCCTGTTTCACCGGACGATAGAACCTGCCGCGCACCGCGTCCTTCCAAGCGCCCGACGGCAGCTCCGGGATGTCGGAAGTATCGATTTCGTCGTCGGACATGGCCGCCAGCGCGGACAGGTCTCGCCTCTGTTTTGGGGTCAGATCTTGCCCCGCCCTCTTCGCTCCGTTTCTCTTAGTCGCCTTGCGCATAGATGCTCCGTTCGCGGCGTGTCGCCTTTCGAGCCGAGAGGATGCGGATCACTCCCGCCTCCTCGTCCACCATGTGGGCGACCAGCAGGATATGAATGCCGTGTACCATCCCAATAGTCTGCCAGCGTGCTTCTAGTTCTCCGTCGATCTCGACCTCGCGATCCTGTGCCGATACGTGAAAGGGATCGTCGAAGACGAGGATTGCCGTCTCAAAGCTGACGCGGTGTTTTCGTTGGTTGGCGCGGTTCTTGCGCTCGTTCCAGGTGAATTCCACGCCTGCCATCGTAATGGCGAATCTGTATATACAGTATCCGGATTCTCCGGGTAATGCAAGTGGGATGGGCTGCCGGCCCCTACTGCTCCAAGCAGGACTCTGGCGATTGCAGATCGCGGTGGAACGCGGCCTTCAGCGGAACAAGGCCCTGGTCGGTGTAGAGATACGGCACGATCGTGGCCGAAGGGCCAGGATGGGCCCCAGTGCCGGACAACTGACTATCAGGCGAACTCACGTCATAGGAATGAACCAGCAACTCGGCCCAGCCGTCGTGGTCGGCGTCGAATTCGTTAAGGATGGTCTGGAAGTCAAGGCTATCGCCGAGCGTAGCTGGGGCCTCGCCCTGGCGCATCGCCAGCGACCGACTGGCGTCAGACCAAAGAAGAACAGGCGGCTCATGGTCGGAGTGCGACTTGGTTTTCTGGAATTCGGCTTTCGGCCAGTCCGCCTTGAACCAGGCGGTCATCAGAAACACAGAAGTATCGGCGAGCTTCCACCGGGCACGCGCGAGCAGGCGCGGGACGCCGTCGGGCGTGAGCCGGTAGGCGTGAATGTCGTAGTCGAGCACGCCTTCGCCGCGAGCCAGGCCCTGATCAGCATGCAGCCACTCCCTCAGGTGAGGACGCGCATTGCCGATGGGCAATTCTCCGGCGTTCGCGCCGGGACTGTTGGCGTTGGCGAGGAGGCGGCGGTCGATGTTCGAGAGTTCCTGCTTCATGCGATCGTTGAGTTGCTGCTCGATCTGCTGGGCGAGAGCCGCCGAGGTTTTCCACTCTGGCAGGTCGGTTATGTGCGCAGCGATGGGCGGATTGGCCGACTCGACCGACGCGCGGCGAACCAGGAAGTACTCTTGCGAAATTTCCTTGAAAACCGTCTGCGAGTCGGGCGGTACAGAGGCGAGAAAGCCCATGGCGAGAGAGCATCCGCTGGCCGCAATGACCGTGCGTTCGATGACGACCGGAATCGTGGAGCTAGCGTTGGCGCTCAACGTCCATTGATCGCCCGGCCGCGCCGTTTCTACGACTGCAGGGAAGAAGTGCAAGGCTTGCGGATCGGGTTCCCAGAGTTCGCTGAACCCGGCGAGCGGCGCATAGGAACGCTCGGACGCCGGGATCTTGCCCGAAGCGCTGATCAGCCGGACGGACGAGGTGGAAGAGAATCTGGATTCGACGTCCATTGCCACCATGAACACAACGTGAGTCGAGTCGTAGCGAGCAGCGACGTGGGCCGGCCCGGCGGCGTTCAGTCGGGACTCGGCGGTCGGCTGAACCTGGGTTCTAGCCTCATATGCGGCCTCGGCGGCCTTCTGTTCCTTGTACTTGCGGACCTCCTCTTTCTGAATGTACGTAAGGATGGAGTACCCGTACGGAGGACGCTGATCGATCGCCCAGCGATAGGCAGAGTACATCACGAACAGATACAGGATTACAGCGAGTGCCACCCATTTGCGGTTCTTGCGGCGCATGGTCTTGCCGGCGGGGAATCCTCTTCGAATGTAACTCGGCTGCGGGCCGAGGTGGGAATGACTTTAGTTATGGAACCTGCGGTAAGCAGTGACGCCGGCCTAGCTACATAAGCGTGAAGTTGACTTGCACTTGGGTTTCGATGGCGACGGGTTCACCGTTTAGTAAGTAGGGCTTGTATTTCCACAGCCTCACGGCATCGATCGCAGTAGGGGCCAGCAGGGGATGTCCGCTGATGAGTTCGACGTCATACACGTTGCCATCCTTATCTATCTCGACCTTTAGCACCACGACTCCCTGAATGCGCTGCTGGCGGGCATCAGGAGGATACGTCGGAGAAACCTTCCTCTGCAGGAGCCCCTGCGACACGCCGGAGGAAACGCGCACGCGTTTCGGGAGCGCGGGATGGCTGGAGTCGCTAGCGGTTGCAGGAGCAATCACGCCTCCAACGACGCCGAATCGGACATTTTGACCGGGTGTAGCTCCGGGGATGCCGCCGGGGACCTCTCCTGGTCCCGTCCCCGGAGCGCTCTCCGGGGGATTGGCCGACGCGGGTTCGCCCTCGAGCTTGAAGTTCACCTGCACATTGGTCTCGACTTCCACCGGTTCGCCGTTCACCAGGTAGGGCTCGTATTTCCACTGCCGCACGGCTTCCATGGCGGCGGGAGAGAGCATGGGATGCCCGCTGACAAGTTGCACGCTGAAGACGTTCCCCGACTTGTCGATCACAATCCTGAGGATCACCGTGCCCTGGATGCGCGCCTGCCGCGCCAGCGGCGGATAAATCGGCGCGACCTTCTTCACAAGCACCGCGCGCATGGCGTCCTCGCCGACGCGGACTCGCTCCGGAGGCGCCTCTTGAGAACGGGCAATTGACACACAGCAGATCAGAAGGCCGATAATTGCGAAAAGAGCTGTCGGCAGCCGCTTCCTCATGGGAACCTCCGCATATAACCCCTAACATATCGTAAGCTATACATAATAGGTCAGGAGGTTTGAGTGCGTTGCCCTCGTTGCGGAAACGAGAATCCGGCGACAAATCGCTTTTGCGGTATGTGCGGCGCGTCGCTATTGCAGGGGCCGGTGCCAGTTCAGGCAAGTGGGACTGCAAAGCCTTCGACGGCTGCGGCTGGAACTGCGCCAACCGCGCCGCCCGCGCCGACGACTGCAAGTGCACCCGTCGCCGCGCCGCCCGCGCCAACGACTGCGAGCGCGCCAGTCGCCGCGCCACCGCCACCTCCACCGCGTCCGGCTGCGACGACTGAAGAGCCGATCATCAGCGGGCCATCGATCCTGGGGCTGAATCAGCCTGCGCGTGCTCCGCGGCGGACGAACCCACTGAGCATTGATCCGCATTCCGCACCGACTTCCAGGAATCTTGATTATTTGCTCGAAGACGACGAGGAGCCGAGGCACGGCGGCGCATGGAAGTTTGTTCTGATCGTGATTGCGCTGGCTCTGGCTGCGGGCTTTGGATATTTGCGCTGGAAGGGTCAGAGCCTGCCTGGGTTCGGGATAGGCGGAAGCAAACCCTCGGCTGCCGCAAAGCACTCAGTTGCAACGGAAACAAGTGCGCCCGAGTCGTCTTCTTCCGCTGCGGTTCCGGCTTCCTCGTCGGGTCAGCCGGCGCCGAGCACACCGGATACGGCCAGCGCAAATCCGAATTCCGCAAACCCGGTTTCAAGCACGTCGGCATCGCCGTCCCCGGCCGGTCAAGCTGCCACGTCGGCGACGAGCAGCACACAACCGAGTTCAACAGCAGAGGCTAGTACCAGCGGAACAAGTAGCGGTAGCGCCGCAGCGCAACCACCAGCGACGAACGATGCGTCGTCGGCAGCTCCGGCCAGTGCGCCGCTAACAGCAGCGCCGACGAAGCCCGCGCCGTCGCGCCGACCGGCAAAGCCGCCCGCGGCTATCCCGGCCAGGGTCAGCGATCCCGTAGCGATGGCGCAGAGATACATTTATGGCAGGGGCGTGCCACAGGACTGCGACCGCGGTCTGCGCCTGCTGAAACCGGCCGCCGATCAGGGCAATCCCAAGGCGATGATCGAGATGGGCGCGCTCTACTCGGCAGGTTTGTGCACGCCGCGCGATCTGCCTACGGCGTATCGCTGGTTCGCTCTTGCGCTGCGAAAGGATCCCAGCAATCAGTCCGTGGCGACCGACTTGCAGAAGCTGTGGGGCGAAATGACGCAGCCCGAGCGGCAGTTGGCCATCCGGCTGAGCCAGTAGGAATGAGGAGAATCCCGACCGCCTCGGCGCATCAGCGCCATGAACCGAGTGGAGCTCCAACCCGCCTATCTCGAGTTGTGGCAATCCGGGGAACTGGCCAGTCGTGTCGAGCTGGGCTTGGAGAAGCTTGCCAACTGTACTCTGTGCCCGCGCGCCTGCCACGTCAACCGCATCGAAGACAGAACCAAGACCTGCCGCACCGGGCGCTACGCAGTTGTCAGCAGCTACTTCGCGCATCACGGCGAGGAACGATGTCTGCGCGGCACGCGAGGTTCGGGCACCATCTTTTTCAGCTGGTGCAATCTGCGTTGCATTTTCTGCCAGAACTACGATATCAGTTGGCACGGAGAAGGCCGGACGGTCACACCCGAAGAACTGTCCAACATGATGCTCAAGTTGCAGGTGCAGGGCTGTCACAACGTTAATTTCGTCACCCCGGAACACGTCGTTCCGCAAATTCTGGAGGCGTTGTTGCTCGCGGTGGAGCGTGGCCTGCGTCTTCCGCTGGTTTACAACACCAGCGCATACGACTCGCTTGAATCCCTCGCATTGATGGACGGAGTGGTAGACATCTATATGCCGGATTTCAAGTTTTGGGATCCGGCGAAAGCGCGTCTCTATGCCAAAGCGCCTGACTACCCGGAGGCGGCGCGCCGTGCGATTCGCGAAATGCATCGCCAAGTCGGAATGCTGGTCATGGACGAGCAGGGAATCGCTTTGCGCGGGGTTCTGCTGCGGCACCTGGTGATGCCCGGCGACACGGAGGGAACAGCAGAGATCATGGAGTGGATTGCCCGGGAATTGAGCCCGGATACCTACGTCAACCTGATGGCGCAATATCGCCCGGCCGGCCAAGTCAGCGCGACGCGCTATCCAGAGATCAATCGTTCGATTACTGCTGGGGAATTCCACCAGGCGCGGGAAGCCTTTAGCGCCGCTGGCCTGCACAGGCTCGACCCAGGACACTAAGGAGCCTCGTGACGATCACGAAAGACGCGAAGTACTGGATCGAGAAGCTACGGCTGGCACCACATCCTGAAGGTGGATACTACCGCCAAACCTATCGTTCGGAATTAATTGTCGTGAAAACCGTCTTGCCGCCTGCGTTCTCCGGCGACAGGGGGGTGGCGACGGCCATTTACTTTCTGCTGGAAGGCGGCGACTTTTCCGCATTCCACCGATTGCGCTCGGATGAGATGTGGCATTTCTACGCGGGCGGAACGTTGGTCGTGTCGGTAATTGATAAGCGTGGGCAGTATTCGGAGATCCTGCTCGGGCGTGATGCCGAGGCCGGCGAAGTGTTTCAGGCGGTCGTGAAGGCGGGATGCTGGTTCGGTGCGCGCGTGAAAGATTCGAAATCATTTGCGCTGGTTGGATGCACGGTGTCGCCCGGATTCGAGTTCGACGATTTTGAGTTGGGCAAGCGCGCGGAGCTGGTGCGGCTGTACCCGCAATATTGGGAAGTGCTTGAGAAGCTGACGCGGGGGTAGGCATTCGGGGGATTCCGCCACCATGCGCGGTCTGGTCAGGAAAGCATGCAGCCGGAGTCAGTAAACGTAAACACCTCTTCTCAACAATTATAATTCCGCATGAAGTGTTCCGCCGATGCGTTCCTGGAACGGGAGGCCATCGTGACGAAACGATTCAGGTTCGTGTTGCCCCTGATATTGTTGGCGAATACGACCGCACCCTGTGCGGTAACTGGTCGACAGATGTTTCGCAAGGCGGTGGACGCGACGCGGCCCGCCAGCAGCGATGACCGCTGGTATGCTCTAACCGAAATCGCAAAGGCCCAAGCGAAGCGCGGCTACTATGACGATGCTCTAAACACCCTAAAACGCACACGTCAGTTCCCCGCGCAGAACTTCGCGGACATTATCGAGATTCGAGCGAAAAATGGGGATGTGGCTGGTGCCAATAGCATGATCGGACGCGCCCCGAACGCCGAAGCGAAATGGTGGGCTTTGCGGAATCTCGGTCTGGTGCAAGCCGAGTCAGGTGATATTGAGAACGCTAGGAACACCGTCCTTCCGGCCCCGCCAATCTTTCAGCAGGTTGTCCTGAGAACAATCGGCTTTCGTCAGGTTCAGTCAGGTGACTTGGAAGCTGCTCTACGCACAGTTGATGAGATGGAGCGTGGAGAAGGCGATGGGATCCTCGTAGATGTAGCCGCTGCCTTTTCAAAACGTGGAGATGAGGATCGAGCGCGGTCGACCCTCTCGCGCATCACTGACCCAAATGTCATTCGAGAACTTAACCAGCCGGCCAAACCTCCATCGAGTGAGCAAGAACAGAATGCGTGCAACATTGCGTGGCAAGAAGCTCAATCGGGCAGATATGCGAGTGCGTTACGAGAGATTGAAGCGTCCAATTGTGATTGTGTCGTTGTCGCCTTT
>Ga0187771_10003840_pt1 | contig 10547 bp, 3 predicted proteins | sample 0116_SJ02_MP15_1_FD_133139 | JGI IMG/M metagenome (GOLD analysis project Ga0187771, IMG submission 133139) | Tropical peat soil microbial communities from peatlands in Department of Meta, Colombia - 0116_SJ02_MP15_10_MG | ecosystem: Environmental > Terrestrial > Soil > Wetlands > Peat | place... | reverse complement strand
GCTATCATCGCCATGGCGCACAGTCTTGGGCTCCGTGTTGTGGCCGAAGGTGTTGAGACGGCCACTCAACTCGATTTCTTAAGAGAGCACGGCTGTGACCATGTACAAGGCTACCTCTTCAGCCCAGCCGTCCCTGCTCCAGAGTTTGCCAAGTTTTTCGACATTTCCGACCCTGCCATGAGAGCTCCGCTTCCGGTTCTGCAAGAGATACAATGAGGAATTACTAGCAACGGTCATTTGCAGGGGCGATTTCTCACAATGCCTTTTTATTTGACTCGAGGGGCCGGAAGGGGGTCTCTTTAGCCCCGCCCTTAGGGCCATGGTTGCAAATGCCGGGTAGCCCCCGGTCGTTATCCGGTACCTGAGTACCGTTGAATGCATATATCTTGATGGATAGAATCTAGGTTAGTACTGGCGGAAACCCTTGAGGCTAGCGTGTGCAGCCAGGCGAAATGGATCTCGTTCCCCACGCAATGAGGTGCACAAGCGAATATGCCGGCCATCAAGTTGCTCCCACGCTTTTCGATCCTGGCACATGCATGCCTCTTCCCTCTCACCTTCTCTTCCTTCTGGAGTACCCCGGCCCAAGCCCTCGAGCCCACCAAAGCCCTGACGCAGTACGTTCGTGAAGTCTGGCAGCAGGAGGAGGGACTACCTGAAAACGATGTCACGGCGATCCTCCAGACGCGAGACGGTTATATTTGGCTGGGAACCGAGGAAGGGCTGGTCCGCTTCGATGGCATCCGCTTCACCGTGTTCGACCAGAGCAACACCCCGGAGCTCACCAGCGTTTATATTCGCGCCTTGCTCGAAGCCCGGGATGGGAGCCTCTGGATTGGCACCGATGGGGGAGGCGTCTATCGGTTGAAAGATGGCAAATTCTATGTCTATCCCACCCCGGATGGCCTTTCGAGCGACGTGGTCCGGTCATTCTATGAAAGTGAGGACGGAAGTCTGTGGATCGGGACCGATGGGCACGGGCTGGGGCGGATGAAAGGAGGCCAGTTCTCTCGCTATACGACCAAGGAGGGTTTGTCGGACGACTTTGTTTGGGCACTCTTGGGAACGGAGGATGGAAGCCTCTGGATTGGTACGAATCATGGACTGAACCGGCTCAGGGAGGGGAAGTTTACTCTCTACACCACGCGGGAGGGGCTCGCCAATAATGTGGTGTGGTCGCTGGGTTTGGGGCGCGGGCAGAGCTTGTGGGTGGGAACCGGTGGAGGCCTCTGTCGCATGCAGGAGGGAAAGCTCCAGCGGTACGAGGGGAAAGAGGCTCCCGGCAGGTACCCGGTGATCTCCGTTTACGAAGACCGCCGGGGCACCTTATGGCTGGGCACGGACGGGCACGGGCTGGAGCGGATAACGAACGGGAGCGTCTCCGCCTATACCACCAAGGAGGGTCTATCGAACGACACGGTTTCGGCAGTTATGGAAGATGATGAGGGAAGCCTCTGGCTGGGCACCTTCGGCGGCGGTCTGGTCCGATTGAAAGACGGGAGCTTCATCACTTATGGCAACGAGCCGGGACAGAGCCTGGAGGACGTTAACGGAATTTACCAAGCCCACGATGGGAGCATCTGGATTGGGACATCGGGCAGTGGCCTGAACCGGCTGAAGGATGGGAAGGTCACTCACTACACCAGCAAACAGGGGCTGCCCAGCGACGAGGTGTGGAGCCTGCTCGAAAGCCGTGACGGAACCCTCTGGGCGGGAACCAAGGGCGGCGGATTGGCGCACTTCCGAAATGGCCGAATCACCACCTACAGCACCCAGAACGGCCTCTCCAACGATTCCATCCGCGCGCTGCTAGAAGACCCACAAGGAAACCTCTGGATTGGCACGCGAAGCGGAGGACTCAATCGGTTCAGAGACGGCAGGTTCACCATTTACTCAACCCGCAACGGGCTGCCTTCCGATGTTATTCGGGCGCTTTACCTGGATCCTGGGGGCACACTCTGGATCGCCACGGAGGCGGGGCTCGTGGCCATGGAGAGCAACCGAGGCGCAGACCTCAAAGACGGAGGTCTGCGATACCACTTCAGAACCTATACCACCAAGGATGGTTTGGCGAACAACGAAACCTGCTCCATTTATCAGGACCGAGAGGGAACGTTTTGGATCGGATCATGCTCAGGAGGGCTTAGCCGATTCAAGGCGGGCAAGTTCACGGCCTATACCACCCGGCAAGGGTTATATGACGACATCGTATTCCAGATTCTGGAAGACGATCAGGGGAATCTCTGGATGAGTTGTAACCGCGGTGTGTACCGCGCCAGCAAGCGGGAGCTGAACGAGCTTGCAGAAGGAAGGGTTAAGTGGATCCATTGCGTATCCTACGGGGTGACGGACGGGATGGGCAGCCGAGAATGCAACGGCGGTTTCCAGCCGGCCGGGTGGAAGACCCAGGATGGAAGATTGTGGTTTCCCACGCTGAAGGGAGTTGCGGTAGTCGACCCGGCCCACCTGAGGACAGACCAGCAGCCGCCTCGGGTCATGATCGAGCAGGTCTTGATCGATGGCAAGCCCGCGCCCGAGTTGGGGAGCATCCAAGTGCCGGCGGGTCATAGCAAACTGGAATTCTGCTACACCGGTCTCAGTTTCTCCGCGCCCCGCAAGGTGCGATTCCAGTTTCAGTTGGTAGGGTTCGAAGCGAACTGGGTGGATGCTGGAACACAACGTATCGCGTATTACACGAACGTTCCACCCGGCAGATACCGCTTTCGAGTGATCGCCTGCAACGGGGAAGGGGTTTGGAACCGGGAAGGGGCCTCGGTGGCTATTGATCTGGAGCCGCATTTCTACCAGACGCTCTGGTTTTACACTCTTTCCGGTCTCTTGTTGCTGGCTGCGGCGATGGGGGGGTATCGGCTGCGCATCCGGCAAATCCGCGCGCACGAAAGGGAGTTGGAAGGGCGGGTGAAGGAACGGACCGAGGCGTTACAGAAAGAGGTGCTGGAGCGCAAGCGTGCGGAGGAGGCGGCGGAGGCGGCCAGCCGGGCCAAGAGCATGTTCGTGGCCAACATGAGCCACGAGATTCGCACCCCCATCAACGGCGTCCTGGGGATGACAGAGTTGGCCCTGGAAACGGAGTTGACGCCCGAGCAGCGTGATTATCTGGGGATGGTGAAGAGTTCGGGCGAGGCTTTACTCACCGTCCTCAACGATGTCCTGGACTTCTCGAAAATCGAAGCAGGCAAGTTGGATTTGGAGCCGATTCCCTTCAAATTCCGCGACAGTCTGGATGAGACCCTGAAGCTGCTGGCCTTGCGGGCCGACCAGAAGAACCTCGAGCTGACTTGCGATATCCGCCCCGAGGTACCGGAAGCGGTGGTGGCGGACCCCACGCGCCTGCGGCAAATCATCCTCAATCTGGTCGGCAACGCCATCAAGTTCACGCCGCGCGGTGAAGTGGGTCTGGAGGTGGGGGTGGAGTCGAAGACCCCGGATCAGGCGCGGTTGCATTTCACGGTGCGCGATACCGGCATTGGCATCGCCCCCGACAAACAGAAGACCATTTTCGAAGCTTTTTCCCAGGGGGACGGGTCCACCACGCGCCTGTTCGGGGGGACAGGGCTGGGTCTGACCATCTCATCTCGGCTGGTGAGCATGATGGCAGGTCGCATGTGGGTGGAGAGTGAGTTGGGGAAGGGGAGTCGTTTCCACTTTACAGTGCAAGTGGGGACGGCCCGGGAGGGTGCGAGGACAGAAACTCCGGCGCGAGTGCCATTAGCGGGGCTGGAGGTGCTGGTGGTGGATGACAATCAGACTAACCGCTGCATTCTGGGAGAGATGCTACGCCGCTGGGGAATGCGGCCGAAGCTGGCGACCAACGGAGACGAAGCCCTGACGATGCTGCAGGAAGCGGAACGCTCTGGCACCGAGTTTGCCCTGTTGCTGGTGGACTCGAAGATGCCGGAGGCAGACGGCTTCACCCTGGTGGAACGTATCCGTCAGCAAGCCGACTTGCGCCACATGACCATCATGATGCTCACCTCGGCGGGACAACGGGGCGACGCGGCGCGCTGCAGGGAGCTGGGCATTGCCGCCTACTTGGTGAAACCCATCGCCCAGGCGCAACTCCTGGACGCCATTTTGAACGTCTTGGGGAGGAAGGTGCAGACAGGGCGGACCGCAGGGGTGGGGATAGGGGGGGAGACGGCGCAGGAAGCTCCCCTGGTTACGCGCCACTCATTACGCGAGGCCCACCAAAATCTGCATATTCTGCTGGCCGAAGATAATGTGGTCAATCAGGTTTTGGCCTGCCGGCTTCTGGAGAAACACGGACACAGTGTGGTCGTGGCTAGCAACGGGCGCAAGGCCCTGGAGGAACTGGACAAGCAGAAGTTCGACCTGGTGGTCATGGACGTGTCGATGCCGGAGATGGATGGGTTTGAGGCGGTGGCCGCGATCCGGGCGCGGGAGGAAAAGACAGGAACTCATATGCCCATCATCGCCATGACGGCCCATGCCATGAAAGGTGATCGCGAACGATGCCTCGCCGCCGGCATGGACGCCTACATCTCCAAACCCCTTCAACCCAATGAGCTGATTCAGGTCATCAAAACGTTGCCGATGATCCGTGCCTAGCGTGGATTTCTCACCAGGTACGGAAGGGCGGGGCTTTAGCCCGCCGCTGTAAGGCCTTACTAATCATCTGTTGGTCTCGCGCCCCGCGCAGCTTGCTCAGCAAGCAGCGCGGGGCGCGAGACCGAACAAAGAATTGCCGCCGCCGTTTCGGCGGGGCTGAAGCTCCGCCCTCCCGATCCTCTCCAACCGTGGTGAGAATCCGGGCTAGAGCCGCATCACTTATTTGGATCCGGACTCTTGCTCAATCGCCGAAAATAGTTCGCGATCGAGTCTTGATAACCGTCGGGCACGCGCTGGGCGTCGCCTGTGCGCACCTGTCCTGATTGCTTATCGTCTATTTCACGGCGGATTTGCAACTCGAGTTTATCCATGCTGGCTAGCACTTGGGTGTGGAGCTCCTCGAGCATGGCGGGATTGCCGGGGAAGCGCCTAGGGTCGAGATGGTCGAGCTCGCGCTGCAGCTCCCGGATGTCGCCCAAAGGCCCAGGTTCGCCGCGAACAGTCCGGCGCAACTCATCCAGGTCGCGCAACGCCTCCTGGTAAGCGCGCTCGATGTCAGCCTGAGTAATGGGAGTAGGTTTGCGCTCTGTGCCTTGCGCCCGGGTGTAGCTGCCAGGATCGTACCCGCCATAGAAGCGATCCCCGTCCCAGCGGCCTCCGTTGTATCTCCCGGCAGGGCCATTCCGCAAGTCTCCGCCCTCAACACCATTCCCTATTTGCCTACCAGAGTCACCTACGCGCCCGGTGTGACCGCGCGTTTGGCCGCCACGATCCCCTGCCTGTCCACTGCCTTCGCCTGGATTCCGAGTCAGCATGTCGATTTCGTTTCGCAGGCGCGCCACGCGATCCAGCGCCTCTTCCGGGTTTTGCTGCTCGTTACCCAACGACTGCTGAGCTTGGCGCAATTGCTCGTTCAGGCGTTCGATGCCGGCGTTGATGGTGGCTTCGCTGGGATTGCCGTTGGGGTCTATACCGCGGCGGATCATCTCCGCGCTCCTCTGGACTTTGGTCTGGAGGTCGGATTGGTCCATGCCGGCAAGAGCGTCACGCAGCTTTGAGGCCGCTGCACGCTGATCGGAAGCAAGGCTGCGTGTGGCACCCTGCATTTGCTTTTGCAGGCTTGCGAGGTCATTGGCCAGGCGTTGGCGGTCGGCAGCCAGCTTTGCCAAATCGTCAAAGGCAGCCTCAGACTGGCCCTGTCCGGCTCGCTGGGCCGCTCCTGTGGAACTGAACGCCCGCCGCATTCGCTCCATTTGGTCGCGCTGTTCGCTGCTCAAGCGCTCCCCCTTGCGAGCCAGTGAATCGAGCTGTTGGGCGGTATCTTGCCGCCGCAAGCTGCTGAGGAGGTCTGAGGCTTCGCGGAGCCGGTCGGCGGCCCGGCGGGCGTCGGCGCCACTCTGCCCTGGCGATGCGGCGCGGCGCATGTCGTCATTGGCTTGGCGAAGCCGGTCGAGGGCCTGCCGCACGGCCGCCTCGGAACCGCCGCGCCCACTCCCGGGCCGCGACGGGCTGGACGCTTCGGAGCTGCTCTGCCCTCCTTCGGAAGAGGACTGGTTTGACGAAGCTGAAGCGCCTTGTTGCGAACCGTTGCGCGCGAGTTGTGCCATCTGGTCTTGCAGCTTCTCGGCTTCGCGGCGCAGCATCTCCTGCTGCCAGCGAGACTGGAAATCCTGCTGTTTACGCTGCTGTTGGGCCAACTCCTCCTGGCGGCGGGCCAATTCGTCGAGCTCCTGGAGGGCTTTGTCGATCTCATCGCTGCGTTGATTGGCCGAACTGGCCGTCTGTTCGGTTTCGTACTGGTTTTTCTCCGTGTCCAACTCGAGGTCGAATAGGCTCTGGAGGTCCCGACCCGACCCTCCCCCGCCACCCCCTCCACCCATGTTGCCGAAGGCCACTTCGATTTGGCGGAAAGTCGCTTCAGCGCGCAGCAAGAATTGCAGGGCCTTCTGCTCCTGGGGCATGGCGTCCTTCCACTTCTGTTGTTGCAGGGCTTGAGCTGCGGGGCCCATCGCCTTGGCCGCGGCGTCCATATCTTTCTGGAAACTGCTGAACTCCTCGTTCTCTTCCGCCAACTCGCGCCTCTCCAAGCGTCCCGCTAAAGAAAGCGCTTGGTCACGGAGCTTGGTCTGCACGCCGGAAAGGAATTTGGCAGCTTCAGTCAGATCCTGCTTCGGAGCATTCTTGTCGAGTTCATGCTTCCAGGTTTCGGCTATGATTTCCTTTTCGCGCTGGGAGATTTGCTGTTGGCTTGCGCCCATCCCGCCGCCCCCGCCTCCACCCATAATCTGAGATTGCGAGTAGCCTCGCGAGAAGGGTTCAGCTTGGATAAACATCATATCGGTGCGTGTCTCGGCGCGCGCATCTTTGGCGCTCGCGTAAAAACTTACCAGGTCCCCGGGGGACAGTTTGAAGTCCTCAAGATAGAGCGTGGTGGAACCCTCCGCCTGTTTCGCGCCCTTTTGCTTGAGCAGATTGCTGGTCTGCTCCGGCCCGCCGTTAACCGAATAGTGAAGGGTCATGTCGTTGAGACCAAAATCATCCTCGGCTTGAGCGGAGACAGTGACCTCCTCGATAGGGCTGGCGTGGTATTCGCCGGCTGGCCGGGTGATGCGCACCTCCGGCGGATTCACCTTGCGCGCTTCGATGAAGAAGTCCTCCGATAATCGTACCGGCTGTCCCTGGTCAAGTGTGGCGACATGATACATTCCATCCTTTTCAATGCGGACCGTGCCGTCATAGGAATTGTGACCGTCCGCTGCCAGGTCAATCTGCTTTCCGCCGTCGAGGGCAAGAAAGCTATGGCCTACGGGTTGGCTGAGCAGGACGCTGAGGTCCGCCACGGTGCCCTCGAAGGCACGGAGGTCACCGCCGTGTTCCTCGACGGAATCCTTCAACCCTGTCCAGGCGGGAAAATGGTAGCTTACCCTGATCTGCTTGACCGTGGGCAAATCCACGACGCGAAGTTTGAAGTTTCGCGACCGCAACGGTCCGGCTTCGATATAGTAGTCGACGCTTTCCGGCAGCCCCGCGAAGAGAAACTCAAAGCCCGCAGCGGTGGGCTGTCGCTGCATGGTGACCTGTTCCCACCTGGAGGCGCTTTGGTAGCGCGCATAAAGCCGCGCGCTTTCCACTTGCAAGCCGATGACCTGAGCTGTCACCAGTTGGTTGGCGCTGCGGCGGACAGCGGCGTTGCCGGGGGTCACACGGATGTCATAAAAAGGGGCGGTGCTGTGCAGGGAGCCAGCCCACAACCGTGCCGCGCCGTAGCCGAGATATCCCGGTCCCGCGGCAATCATCCAGACCAGAACACCGAGCGATATGGCGCCGCCCGCAATCCAGGCCAGAAGCTTTCTGTTTGAAACCAAGGACTCCGGTTGTGCGGCACTCGCCACTTGCAGAGTATCCGCGGCCAGTAATTCGAGGAAGGGATCGCGACCACCCCGGTCGCGCTCGGCGAAGGTTACCAGGCGTTGATCGAATTGGGGGAAAACCACTTCGGCTTTGGAGGCGGCGCGGCGGTTGCTCAATGCTCGCCAGGGCAACGCCAAACCGCAACCAATGGCCGTGATTAAAACGATGGCCAGTGCGATACGGGCCCAAAGAAGACTCGAGTCGGAAAAGCCAAAGGCGTTGGTGATCAGGACCAAGACGAGGGTAGCCGTCAAGGCTACCGTCAGCAACGCCGCCACTCCCCGTAACAAGGCGCCCAGGCGCAGGCGTCTCCTAAGGTGTTCGAGGTAGGAAGCGAGTTGATCTCGTGGGTTCATGGCTCCTCCTTGCGGGCGGATCCCGCTCTGGAGTGCGGCAGCTTGCTGCCGCTTTCTCTCAGGCCAGCTTGCTGGCCGGCATTACAGAAAAAGGGTGAGGCCGCGAGCAAGCTCGCGGCGAACGAAAGCGGCAGCAAGCTGCCGTACTCCAAAACTCCGCCCTAACGGCGTTCATGGCTCTTCCCGCAGTTTGCCCAGACATCGGTCACTCACTATCGACTCTAGTAGCGCAGCAGCCAATAGCAGCAGCATGACGTCCCACCAGAGGCTGTAAGGCTTCATCTGCTCTTGCACGACGCTCCCTGCCGCGGCCTGTTGGGCGGCTGGCGCAGGATTGCCGCGCCAAAGCGCCAAAACATCTTCGGGAATGACGTCGAGGTCGGACTCGCGGCGGTCTGCGTTCACACCAAGGACCTCATGGCGGCCATTGGCGAGGCGAAATTCGTAAAAGCCGGCGCGGTTCAACTGGAACGTCGATGAAGTAGCGGCCTCCTTGAGCGAAAGAGGCCTGTGACCATCGGGATCGATAACTTCCACACTGGCCGCGTGGTCCTTGTCGGAGCGCAGCTCAAAGAACGAGTCAACCATGCTTGATCCGACCCGACGCTCGAGGCGAGAGAGATAGCGCGCCGTTTGCTCGACAAAGGGAACAAAGATCGGACGCAACGGAAAATTGTTGGTGAGATTGTCCAGACCGGAGGTGAACAGCAAAACGCGTCCTTCATTCAACTTCTTCTCCGCTAGCAGAGGTGTCCCGTCGGTGAGTCTCGCGACAACCCGCGCTCCCGACGTGTCCGCCTCGGTAGCAAAGTAGAATTCCACGTTGGCCCAGCGGTCAGCTTTCGCGATCGAGGGATAGGCGGGGTCAATTTCGCCCACGGTCAGGAAGTGCTGGGCCGAGTCTGAATAATTGCGGGCACTCAGGATGTTGCCGTCAAAAACGGGGATGCGAGGGCGGCGCGCCGCGGAAGGACCCACCGCAATCAGAACGCTTCCCCCGCCACGGGCGTAGCCGCGAAGGCTCTCTTCAAATGCAGAGGGCAGGGAGAGGACGTCGGACAAAACCACAAAGGCATATTGGGAAGGTTGCGTGTTCGACGCCTGGTCCACGGTGCGAGTTTCCATCGCGAAGATCCCTTCCGCCGCGGAGGTCAAGGCGGAGCCGAAGTAGAGCGGAGAGCGGGTATCGTTAGCCTCGTGGATGAAGAGAACGCCCCGCGGGTCAGAGCGCTCGACCGAGAACAGGAATCGGTCGTCGGGGGGCAAAGAATCTGCCGAATCGATTCTCACCTCGCAGCGGCTGAAGCCGTAGGGCACATCCAAGGAGTCAAACTCGACCGTGGCGCGGCCATTGGCGGGTACATTGGCGCTGCGCGTGGCAATAGTGTTTCCGTTGACGACCAGGGAAACTGTTCGGGTGGCTGCGGGCGTATGAAATCCCGCGATCACGGCTTGAACCTGTGCCTTCTTAGGGTCCCAAACCTGCCCGGGCGCATTCACGCTTTCGACCGTCCAGTTAGGCGCCGCTTCCTTGACCACAGGGTGCACGACGAGCGTCGTCTTCGGCGGCAGGGCCATTTCCTGAAAGCTGGGGGGCATGTCCGATTTCTGCAAGTCGCTGATGAGGTGCAATTCGATGGGAGTAGGAACCGCTTCCGCCAGGGAGCGAAGACCACGCGCGAGCTCGCCGAAACTGGCGCGGGAGTCGCCAGCGGAAACGCTTTCAACGGCCCGGCGCAACTCCTCGCTTTCCTGAGTCTGCCCCGTCAGGGCGACAAGCTGAGAACCGAGCGTCATGACTTGGGCACGCGTTCCGGGATTCCTGGATCCGAGCACACCAAGCGCAATTCGCTTTGCATCCAACAGCCGCGACCCGGCGCGCATGCTGAAAGAGTTGTCGATGACTACGAGAAGCAGCTTGTTTCCGCCCACGCCAGCCACTGTCCGGTTAATGAAGGGACTTGCGAATACCAGAGCCAACAACAGCAGGACGGCGATACGCAGTGACAGCAATAGCAAATGGCGCAGGCGGCGGTGCTTGATGGAGCTTTGCGTGCGCCGTTCGAAAAACATGAGCGAGCTGAACGGTTGTGCCTCCGCCTGATGGCGGCGAAGTAGATGAAGGTAGAGTGGGAGTCCCACCAAAGCCGCCGCCGCCAAAAACCATGGAGAGAGTAGACCCATTCAAAG
>Ga0187771_10003839_pt1 | contig 10548 bp, 10 predicted proteins | sample 0116_SJ02_MP15_1_FD_133139 | JGI IMG/M metagenome (GOLD analysis project Ga0187771, IMG submission 133139) | Tropical peat soil microbial communities from peatlands in Department of Meta, Colombia - 0116_SJ02_MP15_10_MG | ecosystem: Environmental > Terrestrial > Soil > Wetlands > Peat | place... | reverse complement strand
TATGCCATCCGCGACCCGCACGGATTCCGCCCGCTGAGCCTCGGGCGCCTGGACAGCGCTTACGTGGTCGCATCGGAGACCTGTGCGTTCGATTTGATTAACGCCACCTTCATCCGCGACGTCGAGCCAGGGGAGATGGTGATTTTGGACGGGCGGGGCATGACGCCGCTGCCTTTCACGGCCCCGGTCCAACCCGCGCAATGCATTTTCGAGCACGTCTACTTCTCCCGGCCCGACAGCGTGATCTTCGGGCGCTCGGTGCAGGCCAGTCGCGACATGCTCGGGCGCATCCTGGCGCGCGAGCATCCCGCGGCGGCCGACATGGTGGTTCCGGTGCCCGATTCGGGTGTTGCCGCGGCCATTGGGTTTGCAGACGAGTCCGGCATTCCCTTGAAGTTCGGCCTGATTCGCAACCATTACGTTGGCCGGACGTTCATCGAGCCCTCGCAGGCGATTCGGGATTTCGGCGTGAAGATGAAGCTCAACCCGGTGCGCAGCCTGATCGAAGGGAAGCGAATCGTGCTGGTGGACGATTCCATTATCCGCGGTACAACCAGCCGCAAGATTGTGCGCATCGTAAGGGAGGCCGGGGCGAGGGAAGTCCACATGCGGATCAGTTGTCCGCCAACCGTCTCGCCCTGCTATTATGGAATTGATACACCGACCAGGAAGGAGCTGATCGCGTCAACGCACAACGTGGATGAGATCCGGCAGTTCATCGGTGCCGACAGTTTGGGGTACATTTCGCTCGAGGGAATGCGCCAGGCGGTGGGTGATTCGGAGGGGCGCTTCTGCCTCGGATGTTACACCGCCAACTATCCCACCACCGTCCAGGCGCCGCTCATCTCGATGCGGAGTCACGAATAGCAACTATGTCTACGATGGAACCAGACGTGAACCCCACACCCCGCGCCGCGGAAGAGACGGTCTTATCGGGCTCGCCTTCGCCCGATGCGCCAGCCAAGGCCAAAGCGGCGCACGGCGAGACCGCCTGGGAAACGGTCCGGTCGTTGCTCGTAGTTCTGGTCGGCGTATTATGTTTTCGCACGTTCGTCGCCGAAGCGACCGTGATTCCCACCGGCTCCATGGAAAAGACCATCATGGTCGGCGACCACCTCTTCCTGAACAAATTGTTGTACGGCCCGCAGTTGCCTTACACGCCCTGGCGCATTCCACCGATTCGAACCGTCCACCGCCAGGAAATTGTGGCGTTTCATTACCCCTTGAATCCTTCCACGATGTTTGTGAAGCGCGTCATTGGAATCGGCGGTGACGTGGTGCGGGTCTCGGACAAGAGAGTATTTGTCAACGGAAAGCCGTTGGGCGAGCCGTACGTCGAATATCAGTATCCAAACATGTTACCGCTGCGCGACAATTTTCCGCCTTCCCTTGCTCAAATTGAGACGCTGCCTGCGGCGTGGGGGCTGGATCCCACCTGGGCACGCGAAATGCCCAACGCCATCAAGGACGATGGACTGCACGTTCCTCCCGGTTACTTGTTCGTGATGGGAGACAACCGGGACAACTCGTGGGACAGCCGGTTCTGGGGCTTCGTGCCGGAGAGCGATGTGGTCGGCGAGCCGCTCTTTGTTTTTTGGTCTTACGATGCCCCGAGCAGAGATTGGATGGATGAAGGCCTGAGAGGCCGCCTGGAGTTTGATGCGTCCATCCTGTGGAATTTCCTGAAGCGGACACGCTGGTCGAGAACCGGCAAGTCCTTCTAGGACAAATCAGAAACTGGAAATTCGAAACTGGAAACTGAGATCGAACCTCGCGGTTTCGAATTCCCAGTATCCGGTCGCCCACGACTTCGCAAAATCTCCTATAATTCAAATCGAAATGCGCTATCGAGATACGGGGGTCGACATCGACGCCGCGAGCCGCGCCAAAGCTCGAATCAAGGTGCTCGCCCGCCAGACTTTCAGTCCGCTGGTTCTGAAGGAGGTTGGAGCGTTTGGAGGTTTTTTCTCGCTCGCCGGCCTGCCCAAGGACGCTGTGCTCCTGGCCAGCATGGACGGAGTGGGGACGAAACTCAAAATCGCATTTGCCCTCAACTCTCACACCACCGTCGGCGCCGATCTCGTCCACCATTGTGTGAACGACATTGCCGTGCACGGCGCGACGCCGCTCTTTTTCCTCGATTATTTGGCGACGGGGAAGTTGCGCCCGCAAGTGGTGACGGAGGTTGTGTGGGGCTTGGCCCGAGCCTGTCGCGCTGCGGGTTGCGCATTGATCGGGGGGGAAACGGCGGAGATGCCGGGCTTCTATCCGCCGGGGGAATACGATCTCGCCGGCTGCATCGTCGGCTGGGTCCGTCGCCGCGACATTGTAGACGGCGCGGGCATCGTTCCGGGCGACGTGATCATCGGCCTGCCTTCGCTCGGACTGCACACCAATGGGTATTCGCTGGCTCGCGGAGTCTTGCTTGAACGGGCGGCCATGAAGCTCAACCAGCGCGTCGCGGAGCTTGGGCAAACGCTGGGTGAAGCTCTGCTCACCTCACACCGCTGCTACTGGCCGGTGGTCCAACCTTTGCTGAGCAAGCGTTGGCTGAAAGGCATGGCTCATATTACGGGCGGCGGGCTGACCGACAACATACCCAGAATTCTTCCCCGCGGTTGCGCCGCTGAAATCCGGCTCGGCGTCTGGCCCGTGCCGCCTATCTTCGATTTGATCGCGCGCCGCGGACGCGTGCCGCTGGACGATATGCTGCGAACATTTAACATGGGGATCGGCTACGTGCTCGTTGTGTCAAAGGAAAACTTGCGCCCCCTCACGCAAGCACTCATGACGAGCAAGGAAAGATTTTGGATGCTGGGCCGCATCGTGCGCGGGCGACCGGGCGTGAAGTATCTGTGAGATTGCCGGTTTGCGATTGCTGATGGATGAAGGACCGAAACTCGAAATCCGAAACTCAATGCCGAGGCACCTGGCGAGTTTCGAGTTTCGAATTTCGCCTTCGCGTCAATCCGCAATCGAAAATCGAAAATCGGCAATGAACATTCAACGATGAAAAACCTTGGGATCTTGCTGTCGGGCCGCGGCTCGAATTTTGAGGCGATCGCGCGCCATGTCGCAGCGGGGAAAGTCCCGGCAAGGATTGCGGTGGTCATCAGCAACCGAGAGGAAGCGCCGGGCCTGGCGCGAGCGCTCGAGATGGGCCTGAACGCGCGCTTTATACCGGCCAAAGGAAAGGATCGTGAAGCCTACGACCGTGAAGTGGTGGCCGTCCTCAGGGAATTCCAGGTCGATTTGGTGTGTTTGGCCGGCTTCATGCGCATCCTGAGCCCTTATTTCGTACGGGAATTTCCGGGCCGCATTCTGAATATCCATCCGGCGCTCCTGCCGGCCTTTCCCGGCACCGACGCGCAGAAGCAAGCGCTCGAACACGGCGTGAAGTTTACCGGCTGCACCGTCCACATCGTGGACGAAGGCGTGGACACCGGGCCCATCGTCTGCCAAGCTGTGGTTCCCGTGCTCGATGACGATACCGTGGAATCGCTATCGGCGCGGATCTTGAAGGAAGAGCACCGAATTTATTCCGAGGCCATCTGTCTGCTGCTCGGAGAGAGGGTCTGCATCGAAGGCCGCCGCGTTAGAGTGAAACCATGACTACTTGGGCCACGCTTTGGCCACAGGAATAAGCTTGGCGAAGCGTACCGCGGCGTGGTACACAGGAATCTCATGACCATCGACGAACAAGTCGCTTACCTTACCAAGGGCGCGGCGGAAACCATTCGCGTTGAGGATCTGCGCGCCAAGCTGGAGCAATCGGCACAGACTGGCAAGCCCCTGCGCGTGTATCTCGGTGTGGACCCTACCGCGCCCGACTTGCACCTTGGACACACGGTGGTGATCCGCAAGCTCAAACACTTTCAGGACGTTGGCCACACGGCTATCTTCCTGATCGGTGATTTTTCCGCGATGATCGGTGATCCCACCGGCCGCACTGAGACGCGGCCGCCGCTCTCGCGCGAACAGGTGGACGCCAATGCTAAAACCTACCTCGATCAGGTGTTCAAGATCCTCGATCCAAAGAAAACGGAAATCCGTTACAACTCGGAATGGTTGAGTCCGCTCACGAGCGACGAGATCGTCAAGCTGTGCGCGAAATACCGTCTGGCGCGCATGTTGGAACACGACGACTTTCGCTCCCGCCTCGCGAACAATCTGCCGATTGCTGTGCACGAACTGCTCTATCCGCTACTCACCGCTTACGACGCCGTGGTGCTCCGCTCGGACGTTGAGCTTGGCGCTACCGAGCAAAAATTCAACCTTCTCGTGCACCGCGAGATCCAGCGCGAATTTGGCCTTTCCCCACAGGCGATTCTCACGATGCCGATTCTTGAAGGCCTGGACGGCGTGCAGAAAATGTCGAAGTCGCTTGGCAATTACGTGAGCATCAACGAATCGCAGGGGGAAATGTACGGCAAGGTCATGTCGATTTCCGACGAGCTGATGTGGCGATATTACCTGCTGTTGACGGATTTGACGCCACAGCAGATTAATGAGCTGAAGAGCAAGCCGATGCAGGCGAAGAAGTCGCTTGCCCGTCGTATCGTCTCAGACTTTCATGGCGAGGCTCAAGCCAACCAGGCGCAGCGCGACTGGGAGAGGCAGTTTCAGGGCAGGGGCGTCGCGAATGTCCCGCCGCTCGATCACGTGGGCGTAGTTGGCCGCTGGGACGCTTGGCTCGTGGAAATAGGCTTGTGTAAGTCGAAGACCGAAGCTCAGCGCCAAATGAAGGCTGGCGCCGTCTCCGTTGCTTGGGGCGACCTAGAGAGCCCAAACTGGAGGAAAATCACCGATCCCGTCGCGGTGTTCGACCCCTACGCATATCCCCGCGCCCAGGATCATCTCGACTTCGCGTTTAAAGTCGGGCGCGAGCAGAAGCCTTTCAGGATCAAATTTCCGCCCACCTCGCCGCGTTAGAAGCCCCCAAACTTTGCGCGTCGAAACCGGATATCTTTCATCCAACAAAAGTGTGATCCTTTGCTTTAGAGAGGAGGATTCATCATGGCCAGCGTCCCGGACGCCTATCTTCGCGACCAATTATTGGACCGGCGGCAGAGGCTGGAGGCCGTCATCGCCGGATCGCACGAGCATGCGCAGCTCACTGAACTGCTCGGCGAGGTTGACTCGGCCCTGAAGCGAATCGACTCCGGAACCTACGGCATCTGCGAATACTGCCATGAGCCGATAGGAAAAGAGAGCCTCGCCGCAGATCCTCTTTTACGGATCTGCTTGGATCATCTGACGCCTGACCAGCGGCGCGCGCTCGAGCAGGACCTGGACCTCGCATCGCGGATGCAGCGGGAACTCCTCCCTCAACAAAATCTCAGTCACGAAGGTTGGGAGGTCTACTACCACTACCAGCCCGCCGGCCCGGTGAGCGGCGATTATTGCGACGTGGTCAGCCAGCCGACTGATGAGGGCGGGCTGTTCTTTGCCATCGGTGATGTTTCCGGGAAAGGCGTCGCCGCCTCGATGCTCATGTCACATCTGCGCGCGATCTTCCGTATGCTGATTGGCACGGGCTTGCCGTTAGGCGAGCAGATCGAGCGAGCCAACCGAGTCTTTTGCGAAAGCACGATGTCCACCTACTTCGCCACTCTGATCTGGGGCAGAGCGGGCGCGGGCGGAGAGATCGAGCTTTGCAATGCCGGCCACGTTCCGCCTCTGCTGGTTCGAGGGGGCAAAGTGACGCGCATTGAGCCGAGCGGGGTGCCCCTCGGACTATTCTGCGGCACGAAGTACGCAGCTCAGAAATTACACGTGGCGAACGGCGAAAGTCTGATGCTCTTCACCGACGGCATTTCCGAAGCGGTGGGCGATTCCGGCCAGGAATACGGCACCGACCGCCTGTCGCGAGTGGTGTCGCAGAATCCCGCGCTCCCCGCCGAGGCGATGGTTCGCGCCTGCTTGAGCGATCTGTCGGGCTTCCTGGCCGGAGCGCTGACCAGGGACGATCTGAGTATGATGGCGATCCACCGCGTTCGGTGAAGGCCGGGGCCGCATTCTTCTGCGATGGGGGCGCGTGCCCCTCCGGCCGCTTGACTTCTCCCTCGCGCTTCCGCATCCTTCCCTCGCTGCTCTGTGAAGATCACGATTCTCATTAATCCTTCCGCTGGCGGAGGCAAGGCGCGCCGTGTTCTCGGCGAGGCCGCAGAGGTCTTGCGCCGGGGCGGTGTAGACCCGCAAATCCACGAGAGCCGCACTTCGGAGCACCTGCTGGAGCTGGCTCGCGAAGCGCGCGAGGAGAAGCCCGATCTGATTGTCTCCGCCGGCGGTGACGGCACCACCCATTACGTGTTGAACGGGCTTTTCCCGAGTGACGTGCCCCTCGGGATTATCCCCGTAGGGAGAGGCAACGATTTTGCGCGCGGACTTGGCATTCCGGCCGATCCTCGCCGTGCGGCCGAGGTCCTGTTGCAGGGCAAGGTGCGACAGATCGACCTGGCTCGCGTCCGCAAAGCGGACGGCGCTACGCGCCCCGGCGAACGGCCTTCCTTCGTTTATGCCTGCGTTGCCGGCGTCGGCTTCGATTCCGTCGTCAATCGGTACGCGAACGACCGCGCGCATCGGCTTCACGGACGCTACGCTTACGCCTGGGGCATTTTGCGCTGCCTCAAGTCCTATCGCCCGCAACCGCTGGACCTTGTTTCGGACGAGGGGAGTTTCAAGGGCGAAGTCATGTTCGCTGTGGTGGGAAACAATTCCTCTTACGGCGAGGGCCTGCGGATAACGCCGCGCGCGCTACTCGACGACGGTCTGCTGGATGTGTGTATTGTTCCTGCGATGAGCAAGTGGGAGCTGGTCCGCTGGATACCTCGCGCTTACCGCGGCAAGCATCTCGCGCATCCGCGAATCATATATTATCAGGCCCGCGCGATTACGCTGAAGTCGCCATCGCGCCTCGAGCTTTTTGGCGACGGCGAGTTTTTGCAGGAATTGCCCGCCACTGTCGAGGTGGCGCCGCGCGCGCTTCGAGTAGTTGTGCCCTCGTGAAACCTGCTGCGGCCCAGGCTGGCTCTTATTGTTTGGGCGGCTGAATGGTCAGATTCACCACGATGTTATCGCGGTCGTCGAGTGAGCTGACCTTATGGACGTCGGACGACAAATTCTTACTGAGGGCCTGCAGTTCGTAATCATGCTTCAGGTTCAGGTCGTCAAAGTGATAGCTTCCGCCTTCTTGGGCATAGATCGCGACCTTCTTGCCAGTCATCTTGTCGGTGAGTTCGACGGCAGCGCCGGCCAGTGGGTTGCCGGACGCGTCCATCACCATGCCGGAAATGGTCCTTGAAGTTTTCTTCTTCTGTTTCGCCAGGCCGGACAGCGTGGAACACGCCAGCATACAAATGACCATCGAGACTGCCAGGCAGCGGGTTCGGCGCCGGCCGGAACGCGCGTCGGCAGAAGTTCGCAAAGCAGGAGTCTTGCCGCGGCGGGGCATGAGCAAAGTCCTCACGCTAGTAGGCCTCCTCCCCTTCTTCGTCTTTGACTGAGACCACATCCAACTCCAAGGGGTTCGTGGTCACGACCTCGAGCAAAGCTTCGCACTCGGGACAATCCAGCGTCTGCCCTTCCTCGATATCGTCTCCGACGTCGATCTCGGCATCGCATTCCGGACAGTGGGCCATGGTTCACCCCCGTGCTATCTAGGTTCAAGGGATAAGTAAAGTCTAGTCATTTCGCGGAGCGTTGTCCAGCGGGTCGCGAAATGGCCGCAGCCCACCTGCCTTGTCTCTTCGTGATTGCGCCCAACTGGCTCTTTTCCGCTTCGCACCGGCGGAGTAACCTAGTAGCTTTGGTGAGCAAGGCAAACGTCACGCCGAATGAGGTGCCTTATGAAAAATGGACACGATTTCGCGACGCTGGCTGTGCACGCGGGAGAAGCGCCCTGCCCGGCGACCGGCGCGCTCGACACTCCCATCTACCAATCCACCACCTTTGTCTCCGCCGACTCGGATGAGATGGCCGCGGTCTATGGCGAGGAGAAGTTCGGATACATGTACACCCGCTACGGGAATCCGACCATTCATGCGCTGGAAGAAAAAATGGCGACGCTGGAAGGCGGAGGTGCCGCGCTGGCAACTTCGACAGGAATGGCAGCCATCTCGACCGCGATCCTCGGCTACATCAAGACCGGCGACCACGTGGTGGCGGCGCGCTCGCTTTATGGCGCGGCGTACAATTTCTTGAACAAGAAGCTTCCGCGCATGGGCGCCTCCACGACGTTTGTGCCCTCTTTGTGCGTTGAGGATTTTGAGAAAGCCATCCAGCCGAACACCAAGCTGATTTATTTCGAGACGCCCAGCAATCCCATCCTGGCGATTATTGACATGGAAAAGCTCGCCGCGCTAGGCCGCGTGCGCGGAATTCCCACGATGATCGACAACACCTTCGCCAGCCCCGCGCTTCAGCAGCCCATTTTGAGCGGCGTGACTGTGGTCGTTCATTCCGCCACCAAATACTTGTGCGGGCACGGCGACGCCATGGGCGGCATCATCGTCGGGCCGAAGGACTACATCGCCGACCTGTTGCACGAGGTCTTTCGCGATTTTGGCGGCGTGATGAGTCCCTTCAACGCTTGGCTGATTCTGCGCGGCATTCACACCCTGCACCTGCGGATGCCCGCGCACTGCGCCAACGCGCAGAAGATCGCCGAATTCCTGGCCCAGCATCGCCAAATCGAGCGCGTGAATTATCCCGGATTACCCACTCATTCCGGCCACGACGTGGCTAAGAAACAAATGAAAGCTTTCGGCGCCATGATCAGCTTCGAAGCGAAGGGCGGCTATGAGGGTGGAAAACGCGTGATGGACCGCGTGAAGATTTTCGCCCGCGCCGCCAGCCTGGGCGATACGCGGTCGCTCATCGTGCACTCAGCATCCACCAGCCACCGCGCCGTGCCGCGCGACCAACGCGTGGCGATCGGCGTCACCGACGGCTTGGTGCGAATCTCCGTGGGCGTTGAGGCCGCGGACGATCTCATTCAAGACCTCGACCAGGCGCTCGCATTTTAGAGAACTGCTCGAAGGTGGCCGAATCACAATGGCGTCGTAGAGCCGAAGCGTTCTTGTTTTACGGCATTTCCATCGTGTATGATGTGCGTTCTTCGAGCGAAGGCACAGCGCGCAAGAAGAACCAGGGGGCGCGGCGATGGCGGAGGTGAAGGCAGGTCTTCAGGACGTGGTGGTCGCGACTTCCTCGATCTGCTCGATCGACGGCGAGCGCGGCACGCTGGTCTATCGCGGCTACGACATCCACGACCTCGCCGCGCATTCGACATTCGAGGAAGTTGTTTACCTCCTCTGGAACGGCCGCCTTCCCAGGCTCAACGAGCTCGAAGACCTTCAGGAACAACTGGCCGAGAACCGTTCGATTTCTCCGGAAATGATTGACTTGCTCAAGCGTCTGCCGCCACCCCAGCATCCCATGCAGGCGCTGCGAACGGCAGTTTCCGCCCTGTCGCTTTATGACCCGGAATCCGAGGACATATCGGAAGAGGCCAACCGCCGCAAGGCATTGCGACTCACGGCACAGATGGGAACGCTGGTGGCCGCCTTCGGACGCATCCGTCAGGGCAAGGAGCCCATCGCGCCGGTTCCCAAACTGGACCACGCTTCGAATTTCCTTTTCATGCTGGGCGGCAAGGTGCCCCATGCCGACGACGCGCGATGGTTTGACGTCGCCCTCGTCCTCCATGCCGATCACAGCTATAACGCCTCCACTTTTGCGGCGCGCGTGACCGCCTCCACTCTTTCGGACATGCATTCCGCGGTGACGTCGGCCATGGGCACGCTCAAAGGCCCGCTGCACGGCGGAGCGAATGAGCAGGTGATGAAGATGCTCCTGGAAATCCAGGAGGCCGACGCGGTGGAAGGCTACCTCCACAACCTGCTGGCCCAGAAAAAGAAGGTCATGGGCTTTGGCCATCGCGTTTATCGCACCGAAGACCCGCGCGCCAACGTCTTGCGGCGAATGTCAGAGGAGCTGGGCCGACGCAACGGCCAAGCCAAATGGTTTGACATTTCCAAGCGGATTGAAGACTTGATGATCCGAGAAAAGAAGATCAACGCCAACGTGGATTTCTATTCCGCTTCGGCGTATTACGTTCTGGGGATCCCGCTTGACCTCTTTCCGCTGGTTTTTGCCGTCAGCCGGATCTCGGGATGGACAGCACACATCCTCGAACAATACGCCAACAACAGACTGATTCGCCCCCTCGCCGAGTACACTGGCCCTCGCGATTTGAAGTACCTGCCCGTTGAGCAACGGTAGACGTTCGCCCCGCAAGATCTCTGCCAGCGCCACGCTTCGAGCGTTGGCGCAGGCGGCCTCACCAGAACGGCCGCGAGTTACAGGTTCGCTGCCACCAAGCCTGGCGCCAGCCCCGAGAAAATTCTACGCGGCCTCGACACGGTATTGAGGTCACGTGGCATGTCCGCCTGGAAGGGCGTCTCAAATCGGATTTCCGTCGGCATCAATGAACCGGATTTCTCCGAAGCCCAGCTCCCGGATTCCTGCTTCAATCTTGGCGCGGTC
>Ga0187771_10003838_pt1 | contig 10548 bp, 12 predicted proteins | sample 0116_SJ02_MP15_1_FD_133139 | JGI IMG/M metagenome (GOLD analysis project Ga0187771, IMG submission 133139) | Tropical peat soil microbial communities from peatlands in Department of Meta, Colombia - 0116_SJ02_MP15_10_MG | ecosystem: Environmental > Terrestrial > Soil > Wetlands > Peat | place... | reverse complement strand
GAGCCGCGAATCGCTTTGAGCGAGTAGCGCTTTGTGACCACCGTGCCCTCGCTTCCGACCGCCAGGAGCGAGTAGTCAATGCCCGCCTCCTTCGCCGCGTTGGCCGCTGAGCCGTATTCGGCGACCCACGAGAAGCCGGCGCCCCAGCCCGGCTCGGCTGCATAGCTCGTCTCCTCGGTCAGCGCACCGGTGAAGCCCTCCTTGACGAGCCGTGCCTCCGCGGACTTCGACTGCATCCAGCCACTCCATTGCTTCGCCGAGTAGGTCGCGGGCTTCCCGGCCTGAACGTAGCCGGGCACCTCCTGGTTTCGCGCGAGGTACGTCATCAGCGGGGAAGGCTTCGGAGCAGGCTTGGGAGCGGGCTTCGGAGTGGACTTCGCGTACGCGCCGCTCGCCACGAGCGCCGCTGCGATCGCGACGGCTATTGCGGTGGGGGCGGGTCTGGTCACGTGTCTGGGCATGCGATTCCTCGGGCTCGCAAGCCGGCGCATACTAGCGAGGCGGCGCTCACGAGGAGCCGGTCGGCTAGTCCCATACATGGGTCGCCATGAAGAGACCGATCGCGACGAGTGCCAGCGCGAGCAGCGTCCAGGCCACTACGCGCGTCCGTCGACTCGCGCTCCTCGCCGGCGGAGCGCTCTGGTCGCCGAGCACCGCGCGCGCCACCTCGAGGCCCGAAGCGGGGACCAGGATCTCGCGCGGCCCGCTCGCCATGAAGTCGGGCACGTCGAAGCCGGGGGCTCGACGCACGAGACTCGGGACGCCCTCCTCGAGCAGGATGCCAGCGATCAGCTCGGCCTCGACCTGGTTTCGCGCCCCCGCCGCCCACACGAGCGGCCCGTCGGCGTAGCGGGGATCGATCTTGCGGGCATGGTGCGCGCGTGCGCTGACGCTCGCCTCGCCGCGGACGACGAGCGGCATCCCGCAGTCAGCGCAGAACCGCTCACCGGCGCTCGGCGCGGCGCCGCAGCTCGGACAGACGAGTTGCTCGTCCATCAGCCGACCTCGAGTGCGACCTCCGCGACGCCCTCGCCATCGATGCGGTAGCCGCGCAGCTCGGGCTCTGCTCCCGCCAGGCCGACGATCAGGTAGATCGTGCCGGGCCACAAGGGCTGGCCGAGCTCCGGCGGCACGGCGATGTTGATGTCGGTCTGCGACGGGTAGGGCGCGCTGCGCGTGTGCGAGTGGTAGATCGCACCGAGCTCCCAGCCGGCGTCCTCGATCTCGCTCAACAGGCGGAGCATCTCGCCGCCGTCGATCTCGTAGCGCAGCGGGCTCGCGTGAACGTTTGTCGCCCGGTACACGCGCCTTGCCTCGCCGCCGTGCGAGCCAACCATGCCGCAGCACTCGTTCGGAGCTTGCGCGAGCGCGTGGCTGACTATCTCGTCGTAGAGGGGCTGGCTGATCCTCATCGCGCCGGCTCTGCGCGGCGCCTCACCACCACAGCGTGGACTCGAGGTTCTCGATCTGCTCGAGCGGGAGCGTGTAGACGCCACTCGAGAAGTAGCGCCAGCCATCGTCGGCGACGACGAAGACGACGTTGCCCTCGTCCAGCTCGCCGGCGATCCGGGCGGCGACGCGCGCGATCGCGCCGGAGGATACGCCGGCGAAGATGCCTTCCTCGTCGAGCAGCTTGCGCGTCCAGACGATCGCGTCGCTGTGCGTTACGAAGATCTTGCGGTCGAGCAGTGAGAGGTCGATGATCGGCGGGATGAAGCCGTCCTCGAGCGAGCGCAGGCCCTGTACCGGCTCGCCCTGCATCGGCTCTGCAGCGACGATCTTGACGGAGTCGCCGAGCGCCTCCTTGAGGCGGCGCGCGTTGCCCATCAGCGTGCCGCCGGTGCCGAGCCCAGCCACGAACGCGGCGACGCTGTCGAGCTCCTCGAGGATCTCGACCGCGGTGCCGTTGTAGTGCGCGCGCGGATTGGCCTCGTTGCCGTACTGGTATGGCATGTAGTAACGCGAGTCTGCGGCGGCCAGCTCGAGCGCGAGCTCGACCGCTCCATTGGTGCCCTTGGCACCCTCTGAGTAGACGATCTCAGCGCCCCACATCTCGAGCAGCCGGACGCGTTCCTGCGTCACGTTGTCGGGCATCACGACCTTGAGCGGGTAGCCCTTGAGGCTGCAGATCATCCCGAGCGAGATGCCGGTGTTGCCCGACGTCGGCTCGAGGATCACCTGACCTGGAGCGATCGCGCCCTTCTCCTCCGCATCCTCGATCAGCGAGCGCGCGACGCGGTCCTTGACCGAGCCGGTGGGGTTGCGCGACTCGAGCTTGGCCCAGACACGCACGGCCGGCTTGGGTGACAGATGCTTCAGCTCGACGAGCGGCGTGTTGCCGATCGACTGCACGACGTCGCCGTAGCGCCCGCCGCATGGGCGGTTCTCCAGCTCCCGCGCGCTCATAGCTTTACTAACGATAGCCGCTAGCTGCCACCGGCCATCGCGGGCAGGATCACCAGCACGTCCTGCTCGCCGACCGCGGTGTCGAGGCCGTCGAGCACGCGAACGTCCTCGTCGTTGATGTAGACGTTGACGTAGCGGTTCAGCTCACCGTCGGCGCTGAACAGCTGCAACTCGGTCGCCGGGTGCGCTGCGACGAGGCTGGCCAGGATCTCCCGGACGTTCGCACCGGCAGCCGCGACCTCGCGCTCGCCGCCGACCGACGGGCGCAGAACGGGTGGGATCTTGACCAGTGGCATCGGGACGGGAAAGCTACCCTGCCGCCGCGCAGAACGCCTCGTAATCGGGAAACACGCCCATCTCCTCGTCGGTGATCGACTCCGGGTCGCGCGAGCAGATCGGGCAGTTTGGATCGCGATGGATCTTGAGCTCGGTGAGCGTCGTGGCGAGCGCGTCGTAGAGCAGCAGGCGCCCGATCGCGGGCTCGCCGGCACCCGTGATCAGCTTGATCACCTCGGTCGCCTCGAGCAGTCCCATCACGCCCGGCAGCACGCCGAGCACGCCATTGGCGCCGCAGGACGGTGCGAGCTCCGCCGGCGGCGGCTCGGGGAAGAGGCAGCGGTAGCACGGACCCGCGTATGGCTTGAAGACCGTGAGCTGGCCGTCGAAGCCGAGGACCGAGGCCGAGACGACGGGGATCTGCAGGCGCACGCTCGCGTCGTTGAGCAGGTAGCGCGTCGGGAAGTTGTCGACGCCGTCGACGATCACATCCCAGCCGGAGATGATCTCCATGATGTTCGAGTCGTCGAGCCGCGTCTTGTAGGGAACCACCTTCACGTCGGGGTTGAGCGCGCGGATCGTCTCCTGCGCCGACTCGACCTTCGGCACGCCGATCCGCTTGCTGTTGTGGATCACCTGGCGCTGGAGGTTCGAGAGGTCGACGACGTCGTCGTCGACGATGCCGAGCGTGCCGACGCCCGCGGCGGCGAGATAGAGCGCGTTCGGTGACCCGAGGCCACCGGAGCCCAGCAGCAGGACCTTCGCGTCGAGCAGCTTCTGCTGGCCGGACTCGCCGATCTCGGGGATCAGGAGGTGGCGCGAGTAGCGCTCGCGCTGCTCGGGCGTGAGCGTCTTCGGGACCACCACCTCGTAGCCGCGGTCCTTCCACAGCGTGATACCGCCGCGCATCGACTCGACGTGCTCGTAGCCGAGGTCGTGGCCGAGCGTGTACGCGGCCAGCGCCGAGCGGATCCCCGAGGCGCAGTAGAGGATCACCCGCTGCGTGCGGTCCGGGACGATCCCCTCGATCCGCGACTCGAGGTAGCTGCGCGGCACGTGCCTCGCCCCAGGCAGGTGCCCCTGCGCCCACTCCTCGGCTTCGCGCACGTCGACGATCGCCACACCGTTGCCAACCAGCTCGTGCACAGCCGCGGGATCGATCTCGTCGATCGCGCTCTTGATCTGGCGGATGAACTCAGCACCCGAAGGGCTCATCGCGAAACTCCCAAAATCTTGTCTGGATTCGGAACTATAAAAAGTATAGCGCCACGTTGCAAGCTCGCCCGCGCCACTGCCAACCAACTTACTCTCTAGCGGATGCGTCGCCGTCAGCTCTCACTGGCCATACTCCTCGCCGTCTGCGCGACCGCGGCCGCGCTGGCGCTCGCGCTTCACGCGAGCGGCGGTGGCTCGACGCGTCGGACCGCCGCGAGCGCGTCCGCGGGCAGCTTCTACGGCCCGACGGCGCCGCCCTCAATGCCCGCGATCGACTTCGTGCTGCGCGACCAGCAAGGGGCGCTCATCAACTTGCGCGACTATGCCGGCGAGCCGGTCGTGCTCGTTTTCATCGACTCAACCTGCGCCGAGGTCTGCCCGGTCGTGGCCGAGCAGCTGCGCGGGACACTGAATGAGCTGCGCCGGAGCGTGCCCGTGATCGTGCTGAGCGTCGACCCGGAGCAGGACACCCCGGCGCACGTTCGCAGCTTCCTTGCCGCCGCCGACCTGAGCGGGCGCGTCAGCTACATCGCAGGCCCGCGCGCGGCGCTCGCGCCGATCTGGCGCTTCTTCGGCATCCAGCCGCAGGTTCCGGTGAGCTCGACGGCCGCCGGCTTCTCACTCGACATCGAGCTGCTCGACAAGACGGGTAAGCCACGCGTCGGCTACACGGCGCTGGCGCAGCTCGACCCGGACGCAATCGCGCACGACATCGAGACGCTCGGACGCGAGGCGCCCCCGCCCGTGGCGCCGCGGCGCGTGCGCCTTTGAAGTGGGCGCGACCAGCACCCACACCACGGCTGATACCCTACCGTCGGGGTAGGTTATTCGCCGATGATGTTCTCAACCAAGGCCGAGTACGGCGTCCGCGTCATGGTGGACCTCGCGCGGCGCGGCAGTGACGATCCGGTGCCGCTCGCGGAGATCGCCGAGCACGAGGGGCTGCCGCTGGCCTACCTCGAGCACCTCGTCGCGCGGCTGCGGCGTGCGGGGCTGGTCGACAGCCGTCGCGGCGCACACGGCGGCTACCTGCTCGCGCGCGCGCCGGAGCTGATCACGATGGCCGAGGTCGTCGAGGCGCTCGAGGGTGCGATCGCCCCGATCGAGTGCATCTCGAGCGACCCCGACGGCACGTTGCGATGCGTGCGCGAGGTCGATCCGCAGCGCGTCTGTACGACCAAGCTCCTGTGGACGCGCGTGCGCGGCTCGATCGTCGAGACGCTCGAGCAGACGACGCTTGCGGAGCTCGTGCCGCCAGAGGCGCTGATCGAGCTCGAACCCCTTCCACCCCACAGGCCGGTCGCCGCTCAGCGGTGACAGAGGAGGCTTTTCTTGGCTGAACTGGAGATCCGCAACCTGCACGTCCGCACCGAGGAGCACGAGATCCTGCGCGGGGTCGACCTGACGGTCCGCAGCGGCGAGCTGCACGCGCTGCTCGGCCCCAACGGCTCGGGCAAGTCGACACTCGCGAACACGATCATGGGCCACCCCAGCTACGAGGTGACCGAGGGGCAGATCCTCTACGACGGCGAGGAGCTGAACGAGCTCGAGCCGCACGAGCGCGCAAAGCTCGGCCTGTTCCTGGCCTTCCAGTACCCGGTCGCCGTACCCGGCGTCTCGGTCGCGAACTTCCTGCGGATGGCGATCAACGCGCTGCGCGAGGAGCCGATCAAGGTCAAGCAGTTCGGAGCCGAGCTCGACCACGCGGTCCGCCTGCTCGACGTCGACCGCGCGTTCACCGCGCGTCACCTCAACGACGGGTTCTCCGGCGGCGAGAAGAAGCGCGCCGAGATCCTGCAGATGGCGATGCTGCGGCCACAGATCGCGGTGCTTGACGAAACGGACTCCGGCCTCGATGTCGACGCGCTGCGAACGGTCGCCGAGGGCGTCGCGAAGCTGCACCGCGAGCAGGGCATCGGCGCGCTGATCATCACCCACTACCAGCGCATCCTCGACTACATCAGGCCGCAGTTCGTGCACGTCATGATCGACGGCCGCGTCGTGTTGGACGGAGGCCCCGAGCTGGTTGAACGGATCGAGCGCGACGGCTACGACCCGATCCGCGAAGAAGTTGGGGCACGTGCCTAGCGGGACGCCCGCGCCGCCCAAGCGCGGCGCGCCGCGTGAGGCGACGCTCAACCAGGCGCTCGACGGACGCGGCACGCCGCGGATGCCGCTATCGCAGTCGCGGGAGCTGGCGCGCGAGGCCTACGAGCGGCTAGCGCTGCCGAGCTGGCGACGCTCGGGCTTCTGGACGACGAGCCTCGAGCGGTTCGAGCTCGACTCCCTCACCAACCGCCAACAGGAACCCGACGACGCTCGTCCCGCAATCCTGGCCGACGCGCCTGCCGCGGGCGTCCTCGTCCAGCGAGACTCCTCCGTCGTCTACACCGAGCTGAGCTCTGAGCTGGCTGCCCAAGGCGTCATCCTGTGCAGCCTCGAAGAGGCTGCACAGGATCACAGCGAGCTCTTCGAGCGCTACTACCTGCGCCGGCTGCTGCTCGACCGGCACAAGCTCGAGGCGGCGAGCGCCGCTTTCTGGAGCGGCGGCGCATTCCTCTACGTGCCGCCCGAGCTGCGGGTGGCCGAGCCATTCCAGATCGTCTACGAGATCAGCGAGGGCCAGACGGCGCAGTACGCGCACACGCTCGCAATCGGCGATCGCGGCAGCGAGATGCGCCTGCGCGAGTACGGCATCGCGGGCGAGACCGATGGTCCAGCGCTGCACGCGGGCCAGTTCGAGCTCTACCTCGAGGACAACGCGCGCTGCCGCCTCGCGCAGCTCACCGACTGGGGTGTCGGCGAGGTGCACGACGTCTCGACCTCGGTCGTCGAGGTGGCGCGTGACGCCTACTGCCACTGGCTGCCGTCGCTGCTCGGCGGCGCCCTGATCCGCCATCACGACGAGATCGTCGTCGCCGGCCCGGGAGGTGACATGGCCTTCCGCGGGCTGCTCTTCAGCGAGCGCGACGAGCACTTCGACGTCTTCGCGGTCGACCTGCACGAGACCGGGCCGTCAGGCGGCGATGTCCACTGGCGGGGCGCCGCGACCGGTCGAAGCCGCGCGAGCTTCGAGGGCCTGATCAAGATCAACCAGGGCGCGCAACGGAGCCACACCTACCTGCAATTCCACTCGATGCTGCTCTCGCGCGACGCGGAGCTCGACGCGATTCCCTCCGTGCTCGTCGGCGCCGATGACGTTTCGGCCTCGCACGGCGGGACGGTCGGCGAGCTCGACGAGCTCCTGATCTTCTACATGCAGTCGCGCGGGCTGCCCCGCCCGCAGGCCGTGCGCGTGATCGTCGAGGGATTCTTCGAGCCGTTGATCGGCCAGCTCGAGGATCCACACCTCGAGCGGCTCGTGCGCGAGCGGATCGGCGGCAAGCTGCACGCCGCAGCCGAGGACATCGAGCGCTACGCGCTGGCGAGGTAGCGATGGCAACGCGCGCAGCTACCGAGCTCGACATCCGCGCCGACTTCCCGATCCTCGCGCGCGAGATCGACGGCCGGCGGATCGTCTACCTCGACTCCTCGGCGACCTCGCAGAAGCCGGAAGCGGTCCTCGCCGCGATGGACGTCTACTACCGCCGCCACAACGCGAACATCCATCGCGGGGTCTACCCGCTCGCGCAGGAAGCGGACGCGCTGTTCGAGGGGGCCCGCGAGCGGATCGCCGCGTTCACGGGCGGGAGCGCGCGCACAACCGTCTTCACGCGCAACGTCACCGAGGCGATCAACCTCGTCGCCCACTCTTGGGGTCGGGCAAACCTGCGCTCCGGCGACGTCGTGCTGCTGACGGCGATGGAGCACCACTCGAACATCGTGCCGTGGCAGCTCGTCGCGGCCGCGACCGGCGCGAGGCTGCGCTGGCTGGAGATCGACGAGCACGGCCAGCTCTCGCTCGGGCAGCTCGATGCGGAGCTCGCACGCGGCGACGTGCGGCTCGTCGCGCTCGCGCACGTCTCGAACGTGCTCGGCACGATCAACCCGGTCAGCGAGGTCGTGCGTCGCGCGCATTCCGCCGGCGCGCTCGTGCTCGTCGACGCCGCCCAAGCGGTGCCGCAGATGCCGGTTGACCTCGGCGAGATCGCTGCCGACTTCTACGCCTGGACGGGCCACAAGGCGCTCGGGCCGACCGGGATCGGCGTGCTGCACGGCGACGCCGAGCAGCTCGAGCGGATGCCGCCGTTTCTGGCGGGCGGGGACATGGTCGAGCGGGTCGGGCGTGAGAGCTCGAGCTGGAAGGAGCTGCCGTGGAAGTTCGAGGCGGGGACCTCGATGATCGCCGAGGCGGTGGGCCTCGGCGCCGCGGTCGATTACCTCGCGGCGCTCGGGATGGAGCGCGTGCGCGAGCACGAGCGCGCGCTCACGGCCTACGCCCTCGAAGCGCTTCGCTCGCTCGACGGCGTTCGCATCTTCGGTCCGCCGAGCGCTGAGGAGCGTGGCGGCGTCGTGTCGTTCGCGCTCGAGGGCATCCACCCGCACGACGTCGCCGAGCTGCTCGGGCGCGAGGGCGTGTGCGTCCGCGCGAGCCACCACTGCGCGCAGCCGCTGATGGCGAAGCTCGGGGTGCCAGCGACGGCCCGCGCCAGCTTCGGCCCTTACAACGTCCGCGCCGACGTCGATGCTCTCGTGCGCGCGGTGGAGGGCACGCAGCGGGTGTTCGCGTGATGGACGACCTCTACCGGGACTTCATCCTCGAGCACTACAAGCGCCCGCGGAACTTCGGCGAGCTCGAGCCGCACGATCTAGCGGCACACGAGTACAACCCGCTGTGCGGCGATCAGCTCGGCGTGCAGATCCGCGTCGAGGACGGGCGGATCGCCGACCTGCGCTTCAACGGGCAGGGCTGCGCGATCTCGCAGGCCGCCGCATCGATCGCCTCCGAGGAGCTGATCGGGATGGCGCTCGACGAGGCAGCTGCGCTCGATGCCGACTGGATGCTCGACCTGCTCGGGATCGAGATCTCCGCCACTCGGCGCAAGTGCGCGTTGCTCTCGCTCAAGGCGCTGCGCCACGCGATCACGGGCAAGGGCACCTGGCCGGTCGGCGCGGGTGACTCCCAGTCAGCAAGCTGACACGGCCTCCGCTGCCCCGCTATCCCGACCGCTAAGATAGGTCTTGTGACGGCAACGGACAGCGCACGAATAACGAAGCCGAGCCCGATCGTCGAGAACGAGCAGGGCGAGCTCGTCGCGCGGCGCGGCATCTCGCTCGAGGTGATCCGCGAGCTCTCGCGGATCAAGGGCGAGCCGGACTGGATGCGCGAGCATCGCGAGCACAGCTTCGGGATCTTCCAGCGCAAGCCGATGCCGACCTGGGGCCCCGATCTGTCCGGGCTCAACTTCGACGACCTCGTGCTGTACTCGCCACCGACGACCGGGCGCTTCAACTCCTGGGACGAGGTGCCCGAGGAGATGAAGAAGACCTACGAGGACCTCGGGATCCCACAGGCCGAGCGCGAGCACCTCGCAGGCGTCGTCGGCGTCTGGCGCCAGGAGCCCGTGTACGAGGGGCTCAAGGAGGAGTACGCGAAGCTCGGCATCCTCTTCTGCTCGATGGACACAGCCGTTCGCGACTATCCGGAGCTCGTCCAGAAGTACTTCATGAAGAAGTGCGTGCCGCCCTCGGACAACAAGTTCGCGGCGCTGCACGGCGCCGTCTGGTCGGGCGGCGCTTTCGTCTACGTGCCGCCGGGCGTGAGATGCGACCTGCCGCTGCAGTCCTACTTCCGCATGGAAGGTGCCGGCGAAGGCACCTTCGAGCACACGCTGATCATCGCCGACAAGGGCGCGGACGTCAGCTACATCGAGGGCTGCACAGCCCAGACCTACAGCGTCAACTCGATGCACTCGGCGGTCGTCGAGATCTTCGTCCACGAGGGCGCGAAGGCGCGCTACACAACCGTGCAGAACTGGTCGAAGGACGTCTACAACCTCAACACCAAGCGCGCCCGCGTCGATGCCGAGGCCACCGTCGAGTGGGTCGGCGGCTCGATGGGCGCGAAAGTCGTGATGCTCTACCCGGGCTCCTTCCTGATGGGCGAGGGCGCGCGCGCCGACCACCTCAACGTCGGCGTCGCCGGCAAAGGCGTGCACAAGGACACCGGCGCGAAGGTGGTCCACCGTGCGCCGAACACGACCTCCAACATCCTCGCCAAGTCGATCTCGAAAGACGGCGGGATCATGGGCTACCGCGGGCTGGTCCACATGGGCCCGAACTCGCAGGGCTCGAAGGCGCGCGTCCAGTGCGACGGCCTGATGATGGATGGCATCTCGCGCTCTGACACCTGGCCCGACATCCAGATCGAGAACCCGCACGTCACGGTCGCCCACGAGGCCACCGTCGGGCGGATCTCAGACGACCAGCTCTTCTACATGGGTACGCGCGGCTTCAGCGAGGACGAGGCCGCGGCGATGATCGTCAACGGCTTCATCGAGCCGGTCACCAAGGAGCTGCCGATGGAGTATGCGGTCGAGCTCAACCGGCTGATCCAGCTCGAGATGGTCGGCTCGATCGGCTAGGCGGCTGCGCCGCCGGTGGGCGCGCCCGCGTGATGGCGCGAACCCGTGTGCCACCGGCTTGCTCGCTTGCTCACACGCGTAGTGAGAGACGCGTGGTTGCGTTCTCTACGGCGTGGTTTGGGGGCCG
>Ga0187771_10003837_pt1 | contig 10549 bp, 9 predicted proteins | sample 0116_SJ02_MP15_1_FD_133139 | JGI IMG/M metagenome (GOLD analysis project Ga0187771, IMG submission 133139) | Tropical peat soil microbial communities from peatlands in Department of Meta, Colombia - 0116_SJ02_MP15_10_MG | ecosystem: Environmental > Terrestrial > Soil > Wetlands > Peat | place... | reverse complement strand
CGGAAACACTCCAGTGTCCTTATCGGACGATTTCCTCATAGGCCAAAAGGATAGCGTTGAAATAATCCCCAATAGGCATCTGCAGTGAGTACCTCGCGAGGTCATCTGGAGTCACATCCTTGAAAAGCAGTTCCTTGGCCTTTGGTGAGAGAAGGGGAAGAACCCGGGTGGCATCAGTGCCAGGATACCAACCATATTTCTCTACGATCACCTTGGCCTGTACCTCAGGCTGGGAGACATAATCGATGTATTTCGCAGCCCAATCGCGGCTGGCAGCCTCCCGTGGTATCACCATGTAAATTGGGTAGATCGGGAGGCCCGGCCTGATCAACACCGGAGTAATGCTGCTGTCCATGCGGCCGTCATTCTTCCAGGCGACGAGCTGATCGATCCAGACCGCTCCCATCCAGATCTCACCCCGGTTGAGTTGATCAAGGGTTCCTGCATTCCCGGAAGTGATGATGGCGTTCTTGTTAAACTCCTTCAACTCTTCCAGTGCCTTCCTCCAAATTGGTTCTTTTCCCTTATCGAAGGGACCCTGGGAGAACGCCTGGTACTGCCCAGTCTTCCAATAGACCCAGCCGACTGTGAAGCCCTGGCCGCTGACGCCCCCTTTGATCCCGTTGTAGCCAAACTTCTTTGGGTTTGCGTTAACCCATGTCACCAGTTCTTCAAAGCTTTTTGGCGGCTTGGTCACATACTTTGGATTGTAGGCGATCGCAATCTGGTTGTGGAACATAGGAACAACGAACCCGTCCACATTGATGCCGAAGGCTCGCTTCGTCTCCGGCCCCGTGACGAGCTTTGCTGCCGAAATGCTTGGAACATACTTGTAAAGTAACCCTTCATGGACCATCTGGGAGGCAGCGATCATGCTCACTAAAGCGACGTCCACATCCCAGTTCTTTCGGTTGGTGTCTTGTTGTGCCTTGATCTTAGTATAAATGGCCCGGCTGGCCGCCTCGCCTGTCCCCGTACCGGCAACATTGAACTCCACGCCCGGATTCTTCTCCTTGAATCCAGGTCCGAGAAGTGTTTTGTGGACGTCCACAACGTTCACATCAGCCCCGATCACCACGTTTAGAGTCACCCTCTCGGCTGCGTTGACCTGAGCGAATCCCAGAGTCAAGGAGACGAGAAGCATTGAAACGATCAACCCCTTTCTGAACCAATGATGTCCCATTTCTCATGTCCTCCTTTCATGTTTTGAACATCCTTCGAACAATTGGTTCCATCAGGATGCTGCGTAAACCTGAACCCTGTCCGGAGCCAGCACCAAGCGCACGGATCCCGGCAGCCGCGTCTCCTCACTGTCCACCATCACCACAGTTTCACCTATCCGGATATAGTGGCGATAGTAAGACCCTAAGAACAGACTTTCCTCTAGCGTGGCCGATAAACTGATCTGCCCTGGAATGATCTGACTCTGAACATCTTCTATCCGCCCATCCGAAGCCCGAAAGATCACAATGACCTTTCCGCGAACCTTCGCGTCATAGGGTACGGATTGAACTCCGATTCGCAAGGTCCCGTCTTCCGCTTCACCTTCGAGTTGGTTACTCACACCGAGGAACTCAGCTGCGAATGCAGTTGCCGGCTGAAGATAAACTTCCTGTGGCGTACCTGTTTGAACGATCTGTCCCTGATTCATCAGGACGATGGTATCCGCGAGCGCGAGAGCCTCCTCTTGGTCGTGGGTCACATAAATCGCCGTAATCCCCACTTGCTTCTGCAGGCGGCGAAGCTCGGCGCGCAGCCGCTGGCGGACCTTGGCATCGAGGTTGGACAAGGGTTCATCCATCAGAAGTACCTTCGGATTCACCACCAAGGCCCGGGCCAAGGCGACCCGCTGTTGCTGGCCGCCAGAGAGTGCACCCGGCCTGCGAGTCTCGACCTCGGATAGATTAGCGATTTCAACCATCTCCAGAACTTCGTGAACACGGCGACGGATCTCTGCCGTCCCTACTTTTTGCAGGCGCAGGCCATAGGCCACATTATCGAAGATGGTCATATGGGGCCAGAGGGCGTAATTTTGGAACACCATCGCAGTACCCCGTTTCTGCGGAAGTAACTGGGTCACATTCTCCCCATCAAAGAGGACTCGGCCCATATCAACCCGGATGAAACCGGCGATACTCCGGAGCAACGTGGTTTTTCCACACCCACTCGGCCCAAGGATGGCTGTCATATCACCGCTGGAAAACTCCAGGGATACATCCTTCAGGGCCTCAATCTTCCCATATTTTTTGTGGACATTTTCAACTTGAACCCGAACCATGATAACAACTCACGTTTGACGGAATCACTCCATGGAACCCTGCGTCACTCACCCCAGCGGTATTCCGCATCCATCAATGAGAGATCTCTCAAGTTTGCTCGTGTCTTGTGAAAAGGGGCTTCTGCTTCAAGCCGATTGTATTAATTTAGGGAAAGGTTGTCAATGAAATGAAAATGGGACGGGTGGTTGGTTCTAAATTCTGACACTAAGCATGGAGGGGATGGTGGAAGTAATGAAAAGACCCTAAATAAGGCAATTATGGCTTCTTATAATTTTGACGCTTCCACCTATCATTAAGCCAGGCTAACCTACAAGGTTGACGATTACGGGTGGAAAGCAAGCATCAGGAAGACTTCCAAAAAATAAAGGCAGAGCCTTTTGGGCCCTGCCTCTGCTATTTCACAGTTCAGTATCAGTTATTGCCAGACTTCCCTGACCAGAACCTCACCAGGTTATTCGGTCAGCTCAGCAAATAAGATACTACCGCTTGGTGATTGTTCTCGCTAAAAAGGATACTCTTGAGGGGAGGTAGGGAGAAGAAATCTGTGGTGTCTCATTTGGACAATTGAGGAAACTGAAATTATAATTTGAAGGATCTTTGAATATCTCCTGACGGTAAGGATAGTTGCTCAGATGCGTCATTACTTGATTTCCGTTTCCGCTGGGTTAGGCCTTCTCATGTACGCCATTGACAGCACAGCGGTGGCTGTAGCCTTCCCTATCTTTATGGAAGACTTCAATACCAATGTCCTATGGGCAGGATGGACGATTTCAATTTACCTGGTAGCAACTACGAGCATTATGCCCCTTATGGGAAACCTGAGCGATACCTTTGGCCGCAAGAAAGTCTTTGTTTATTCCCTCACCCTTTTCACAGTCACTTCCCTTGCCTGCGGCCTTGCCCCCAATATCTATAGTCTGATTGCATTTAGGTTTCTTCAAGGCGCCGGGGGAGCAAGCTTTCTTCCAACAGCAGCAGGCATCGTGAGCGATCAGTTCCCAAAGCATCGGGCGAAGGCCATTGGACTGCTCACGAGTATCTTTCCAATAGGAGGCATTATTGGCCCAAACCTGGGGGGCTGGATTGTGAGTCAATATTCCTGGCGATATGTCTTCTATATTAATTTACCTATCGGAATCAGTCTGATAGCTCTGATGATGATTTTACTTGAAGACGCAGAGATTCTTTCACGGCCTCATATAGACTTTGCCGGAGCCTCCTTCTTCTTTGGGGCAATTCTTTTCCTCATGCTTGGCCTGAATTTCATTGCTGAGAGCATCTCCATTTCGTCCGTTCTTCTAACAATCATCTTTTTGCTCGTCAGTTTTTCTTTGTTTTCCCTATTTTTTCGTCAGGAGAAGAAGGAATCCAACCCAATTTTGGATATGGCCTTGTTGAGATCAAAGCCTTTTCTGGCAACAAACGTATATAACATGGTGTTTGGTGCTGGAATCTTCGGAATCATTAGCTTTATCCCACTTTACGCCACCTCAGTTCATAAATTGTCCACGTTGGTTAGCGGTATGGTAGTAACTCCCCGTTTTATCGGAGCTATTCCCGCCTCAGCCGTAACCAGCTTTCTGCTCAAGCGGTGGGGTTACCGATGGCCTATAGTGTTAGGTTCGAGCCTTATCTCTCTTTCAATAATCCTTCTTGCTGGCCAAGGGTTTCAATTGTTGAGATTCCCCGCCATCCATTTAGAGGTTGCTGAAATCGTGGCAATCCTCGTTTTACTTAATGGAATTGGGATAGGCATCGTTTTACCTCCTTCCAATAATGCATGTATTGAACTAATGCCTGAGAAGGTGGCAACTATTTCAGGGCTCAGAGGAACAATTCGATCTGTTGGGGGAGCATTTGCCATTTCATTAATTACAATTATCCTCCATTCCAGTTCTACGCCTACCGAGGGTTTTAAAACTGCCTTTATGTCTTATGGTCTTATACTTATACTTACTGTTCCTCTTGTCTTTCTTATGCCTTCTGGAAAGGTCGGGTGTCTTTCAGCGATTAAGAGCTCGAGACCTCCGGTCTCCACTTGAGGAGCCATCTTTCAACGAGGGTCACGATCAGATCGATGAGGAGGACAAAAATGGAGAGCACCACGAGCCCAGTAAAGACGCCCGTGGTGTCAAAGACGCCTTCGGCTTGGGCAATGAGGTAACCCAGCCCCCTTGCAGCGCCCAGGTATTCACCCACCACCGCACCGACCAGTGCCATCCCTACGCTCGTATGGAGGCTGGCCAGAATCCAGCTCATGGCAGAAGGAAGAAAGACGTGACGGAAGAGGTCCCGCTCGTTGGCTCCCAGCATCCGTGCGTTGTTGAAGATGTTCGGATCAACCTCCCTGACCCCTCGATAGGTGTTGAAAAAGACGATGAAGAAGACAAGAGTCACCCCGAAAGCCACTTTGGACAGGATCCCGAGTCCAAACCAGAGGGCAAAAATCGGTGCCAGTGCAATCCGGGGTAAGGCATTGGCAATTTTGATGTAAGGGTCGAAAAGGTGGGCCAGCGTTGGGATACGTGCAAAGAGCAGCCCGAAGATCACGCCTACGAATGAACCGATGATGAAAGCGAGCAGCGTCTCAATCGTGGTCATATAGATATGAGCGTAAATCGTCCCGGAGGTGAACCATTTGTAAAACCGGACACTGATTAGAGACGGCCGGCTGAAGAAGAAAGAGTCAATCCATCCCAGGCGGGTCAGTCCTTCCCATAGGACGATGATTAGAATGAAGATTCCGATCTGTTTGATGATTAGGCTAGAATACTTACTTCCTCTCATAGGCCTTCATGACCTCTCCCCTGAGACGCTCCCAGATGTCCCGGTAGATCGCTGTAAACGATGGGTTTAACCGGATGTCCGCCACTTCCCTTGGTCTTGGGATATCAACCCGGTAGTCTCCGATCGGTCTTGCTCCTGGGCCTGCAGAGAGTAGCAGGACCCGATCCGAAAGAGCAATGGCCTCCTCGAGGTCGTGGGTCACAAAGAGGACGGTCTTATGATATTCGGTGCAGATATCGAGAAGGTCTTCCTCCATGAACTCCCTTGTCTGTTCGTCCAGGGCTGAAAAGGGTTCGTCCATGAGAAGGATCTCCGGCTCCACGATCAGGCTCTGGGCAAGGGCTACGCGTTTGCGCATCCCGCCCGAGAGCTGGTGGGGATATCGGTTTTCAAATCCAGAGAGTCCCACTTTGACAAGCCAGGTCCGGGCCTGGTTCCGGGCCTGAGCCACCGGAACCCGGCGGATCTGAAGGCCGAGCATCACATTTTCTTCTGCTGTCTTCCAGGGCAGGATGCCGTCACTCTGGAACTGGTAGGCCGCATGACGATTGATGCCGACAAGGGGTACTTCGAAAATCGTTATCTGTCCATGATTTGGAAAAATCAGTCCTGCCGCGAGGTTGAGAACCGTTGATTTGCCACATCCTGTTGGCCCGACGATGGAAACAAACTCTCCCCCGGGAATTTCGAAGGTGATCTCCCCGACGGCCGTATACTGGTTTCCATCCGGGGTGACGAACCGTTTTGTCACCCCGTCAAACTGGATCGCAGTGGATCGAGGCATGTCCATGGTCTACTTCTTCTGGCTTTTCCAATAGGACTCGACAAAACGCATATCATAGGTTTCGCTTAGATTGATGTTCTTGCTTTTAACGGCAGGATCGAAGCTCAGAACCTTCAACGCATTCTTCGCGTCGGCAGGAGATACCATTCCGTCCTGGGAATAGGAGTCAATCATGTTACGCACGGATTGGATGTAGAGCTCCTTGCTGCCCTGATAGTATTCCTCAGGCACCGCCGCAGCAATTTCCTCCGGCTTATGGGACTGAATCCATCTCAAGGTTTTGATCATTGCCGTGGTAAGAGCCTTCACCGCATTGGGGTACTGCTTGATGAACTCCTCCTTTGTGTACATACATGCTGACGGATAAGGGCCCCCAAAGACTTTATTCGTCCCGCTCGTTGTCCGGGTATCGGCAAGGACGATGCCGATGTCGCCGCTGTTCTGAAGAGTGGTGACCGTCGGTTCCAGGGCTGAGAGCGCATCGATCTGGTTGCTCCGTATGGCAGCAATCGCCGTTGTTCCAAGGCCAACACCGAGGGTAGAAAAGTCCTCGACCGAAAGACCTACACCGGTGAGCAAGAAGTTCACAAAAAAGTGAGACGAAGAACCAAGGGCAGTCACCCCGATCCTTTTCCCCTTAAGGTCGGCCAGAGTCTGAACGCCCTTCTCCCTGGCGCTCTTGCTCACCAGAAGGACAAGACCGGGATAACGCTGTTGCATCACAAAGGCCTTAATCGACCTGCCCTGGGCCTGCATCTGAATCGTGTGGTCGTAGAATCCGCTCACCACATCGGCACTTCCGCCGATCAGGGCCCGCAGGGCCTGGCCACCCCCAGCTAAGTTTTCAATATCGACATCCAGGCCCCCCTCTTTAAAGTAGCCGAGTCGCCAGGTTAAAGCGAATGGGAGATAGATCAGCCCTTGCCCTCCCCCCACGGCTAAGACAAGCTTCGGTTTTTCCGGCTTTTCCGATTGCGCCCATCCGATCCCGCTCATGACCAGCATAAGAGTCAATCCAATGGCGATGATTCTTGAACCTTTCATGGTGGCACCTCCTGTCAATTCTTACCCAAAAAAGCGAAAAGTAAAGAACCCCACCCTGACAGGCGGGGCGAGTCAATACTTTTTTTAGTTGAAATTCTGTAATGACTCCTACTGCCAATTTCTCTTTTCATCAGGGATCAAATCTCCAGCTTCAATCTTCTCTAATCCTGCGTGAGTGGCCAAAATCTTCTCCGTGATCGTCATTGCTATAATTGCCATCCTTGGACTCCTCCCGTTTAGGCTTGGAAGTATAAATAACAGCAACGATCTCTGTCGGTTTCTCTCCGTGACATTTAAGAAGATGCGGAATTGATCCTTCATAATAGATAGAATCCCCCGAATAAAGCACCTCTTTATGCTGACCCAGTGTAATTTCCATTTCCCCGTTTAGAACATGGATAAACTCCTCACCATCGTGGACAGTCATCCTGTCATCCGCAATCGCTCCAGGCTCCAAGATAACCAAAAAGGGTTCCATGGAACGATTCTTTTTCTCTTGTCCTAGCGTGACATAAGAATACCCATAACCCAGACTCTCTTTGGAAACTAAATGAGGATGTTTTCTCATTACGTCTTTTCGCACAATCGTATACGAATGAGTAGGCTTCTCGCCCAGGAAAACCCCTATGCCTACATCGAGTGCTTTAGAGATCTTGATCAAAACCCCAAGGGCGGGAGAAACTTCCCCTTTCTCTATCTGGATCACTTGCTCAGGAGACAGGCCGGTATTCTCCGCCACAGCTTCAGTGGAAAGTCCTTTCATTATTCGATATTCCCTGATCGCTTTCCCCACATCGAACTCCTCTTGCTTCTCTTTCTCTTCCATCGTGCTTCCTACCTTTCCGTTCTTTTAAGTAGTGGAAAATCACATGTTTTGATGGTAACCCTTACCCCTTTCCTTCTCGGTTCTCATTCAATGGCTCTGCGTCTATTAAGCCTTGCCATCGTTCATCCACTGATTTCTGGAGTTTCGGATATCCACTTCTGTCAAATGAGAGGACCTCCCTTGCATTTTTAAGTAATCTTGGACACATCTTCTCATTTTGGGTCTGTATGTGAGTCCAAATTGACCATCAAGTACCTGGTAGAGAATCCAGATGCCGCTTTCCACGGCCAAGCGTGCTACCTCTACGGTTTTTCTCTCAGGAAACCGCCATCCTGTAGGACAAGGGGATTGAACACGGATGTATTTGAAACCATCTTCCATATTTCGAGCCTGTTCAAGCTCCTTAACGTAATCATCCGGGTACTATCTGCAAATCCCCTCTTATGACAACTCTAATCGGTTGAGGTTGGTCGAGAAGAATTGGTTTTTTAAACCCTCTATGATTTTCGGTGATAGTCTACCAATTTTAAACCGAAACTTCAACAAGAATTATCGATTACGATTTAAAGTATTGTATGAAAAAAGGATTTTAAAAAATCAAGAGTACAGAAGTAAGAGTAAGCAAACATAGGAGATTATGAGGATGATCTTCGATCTACCGACTCCAATCAATCCCAAGTAACGGTAGGGGGCACTTTGAGAAATTAACTTCTGTGGGACTCATTAAGCTTTGAAAATGAGACCAGCAATGAAGGCAGGGGTTACGAATCGGCTTTGGGAAATTGAGGATATTCTTTCCCTAAGTCATTCAGCTCTCTATCGAATCTGCAATTTACTCTTGAATTGATCCGTCATCTCATTGTGACCGATCTGACCACCAATCAACTTCACATTGCCTACCCTACCTCTTACGTCCGGTCTATATTGTAGCAGAAATTCCCACTTGCTTTTTATCTTGTCCATTTTCCGTGCGTTTCCCTAATCCACTCCAAAGGGGTCAGAGCCTGACCTGGTGTTTTTATCCATAGCTACTCCCCCCTCTCCTTTTCTGAGCATCTTTAATCTAATCCCACGTTCATTTCTATCATATTTAAAAAGAGGGTCAGGTACATCCCAACCTGAAGCCTTATGCTTTCGAATTATCGAATTGAAATTTTTAAGTCCTACTTGCTTCCCTATGGACCCGACGGGAAGTCTTTTCTCGAAATAAATCTGATACGCCCACTCTGATTTTATGGAGCGCAGCCTCCCGAACTTCTGAGCGATGAGCCCCTTTTTTCTAAGAATGCGAACATGGTAACCAATGTCTGTATTTCCAACTCCCAACTCTTTTTTGATTGTTTGAGAGGATATGAAGTCGCTGTGAGGCTTCTTGGCGATCCTGATCAGACCCTGACAGATTGGACATTCTTTGATGTGCTCTCTCTTGGGCCTCTTGATACCCCTTTTCCTGCCAAAAGCGAAAATGGCTTGCCTGCTCACTCCGTACTTTTCCCCCAACCTCAAGAAGGCAATAGTAGTTTTCTCCAAATCCTTTATGAGTTGGCTTTCTATTCTTCTAAGTTGGCCCCAAGTTCCCATAAATCTCGCCTATCCTCAAACAACCTGGTGAAGGCTTCTTAAAATTCATCAACCCTACCATCTTTCCGATTGTCCGGATTGGCAGGCGTTTCGAAACTGGGGAGAATTATCGGCATACTTTCCCATATAGGGCTCCGATTGGCTGTTCTTGCCTTATAGGTACCCATTTATCCGATTTTTCCTTGTGGATGTCACAGACAGTATCGTTTATTTCTCCCGAACAAAGCATAAAAAATCTTCTGCGCCACTTTTTCCCCGGACAGTTTATTTCAGTCACGTTTATCTGGTAGTCTACTTTCTCGTATTCACTCCCCGTGAATCCCCTGGACCTCAATACTTCTTTCGTCTTGAAGACTTCTTTCCACGAAACCCTTACGATCCCCTGTGGCGACCTTGAAACGGTGGCGAGGTCGAAAAAAAATCGGACTCTACATTGCTCAAGAAGAATTCCGAGTTTCCACTGTCTCCATATGCTTCCGTTTGAATCGCTACAAGACAGATAATCACAAGCATGATTCCCCAGTCCATTGATAATCGCCTCTTTTTGTCCATGATCTTTTCCTCCTCTCTTTGGGTCTAATGGAACCTCAAGAGGAAATTCTAAAGGTCTCCTTCCATTCACTACTCATTTTAGAAAGAAAAAACACTTATTAGAGCTGAATCAAAAAAACCAAAGTCAACTATCTTGTCAATATCAAAAAATAAAATTGTGGAAACCGTCCTTTTTAAAATCAGTATCACTATATAGGACGAATTGCAGGTTGTCAAGGTGCGAGAGCCACAAGGCATGAAGGAAGGCATAAGGCCAATATTCCAGGTAACGATTACCAAATCAAATCTTGTATTATGGCCGAAATCTGTCGCCCAATGATTACAGGAAGGAAGACTTGCCAGCCGAAATTGCGGCGAGCGGGAAGGTTACTTTTGGTGACTCCACCTACAAACCTTCACTCTAAGATAGTTCTGAAAGGTGAAAATTACTGATAGAAAGCAAGCATAGCGTTTGATTGCACTTGAGGAAGCTGGAGAGCTCATATCTTGAAATCTCAATCTTCTATCTCCCAACGTCCACCTCTATGTATATGGGAAGTAACATAGGGCTTATCGTTGAAAAAGATATTAAAGGTGGATATTCCGTGCCGAAACCTCCGAAGGTTATCTCCGGACCGCAAATAAATAGGTTTAAATTCAAGCAGATTCCAAGAACCCTCAGCCAAAGAAATAGCCACTTCAGTTTCAAGCTCTTCT
>Ga0187771_10003836_pt1 | contig 10551 bp, 7 predicted proteins | sample 0116_SJ02_MP15_1_FD_133139 | JGI IMG/M metagenome (GOLD analysis project Ga0187771, IMG submission 133139) | Tropical peat soil microbial communities from peatlands in Department of Meta, Colombia - 0116_SJ02_MP15_10_MG | ecosystem: Environmental > Terrestrial > Soil > Wetlands > Peat | place... | reverse complement strand
TTTACTGAAGGCTCTTAGTGCTTCTTCGCCTTCTTTGCTTTCTTCTTGGTTGCCATTGAACTATTCTCCCTTTCCATTTTTCATGGATAGCAACGATGTTCTGTTGCGACTAAATTGAAATCTAGAGTTAATAAAAAGTGATGTCAAGAGAAAAATGATTCTCGCTCCGCTTTGGACCAGCACACTAAGGTCACTTCTCAGGTCAACTCTGTAGAATTTTTTTCGGAGTGAGGCACATCCGCTCCCGCATGCAGAATCTTTCGCCGCCGGAGCAAATCGCAGCATGCGGTTTCCGAACTCAGCGACATCCCTGGTAAACGAAAATAGGCTTTCGCGCGAATTCAACCTTTTCCGCTTTCGCACATCTATAATTCCAGGGTACGCAATTCCTCGCAGGAGCACGTCAATGGCTGCTTTCGACGATGTCGTCATCATTTCCGGCTGCCGTACGCCGGTCGGAAAATTCCAGGGAAGTCTTGCGGATTTGAGCGCCCCGCAATTGGGTGCGATCGTGGTGCGCGAGGCGGTCAAGCGCGCCAATCTCGATGCCAAACAAGTGGACGAATGCATCATGGGCAACGTCGTCTCCGCCGGGCTCGGGCAGAATCCTGCGCGGCAAGCGGCAATCTTCGGCGGTCTCGCGCCCGAAGTAGGTGCCATGACCGTCAACAAAGTTTGCGGCTCTGGCTTGAAGGCCGTCGCGCTGGCGGCGCAAGCCATCCAGACCGAAAACAGCTCCATCGTTGTTGCTGGGGGCATGGAATCCATGACCAATGCTCCCTACCTGCTTCCCCAGGCGCGCAAGGGTTACCGCCTCGGCAACGCGCAAGTCATCGATTCCATGGTGCATGACGGTCTCTGGGATATTTACAACGACTACCACATGGGCATCACCGGCGAAAATGTCGCCGAGAAATATGGCATCACACGCGAAGAGCAGGATCAGTTCGCAGTGAATTCGCATCGCAAGGCGGTGGCCGCGAGCAAAGAATGCCGGTTCAAATCGCAAATCGTGCAGGTTGAATTGCCGCCAAAGAAAAAGGGTGGAGAGCCTGTCATTTTCGATAAAGATGAATCGCCGCGCGAAGACACGACAATTGAGACTCTGCGTTCGCTGAAGCCGGCGTTCAAGAAAGATGGAACAGTCACCGCCGGCAATGCTCCGGGAGTAAACGACGGCGCAGCAGCCCTGGTCGTCACGAGCGCAAAACGTGCTAAAGAACTTGGCGCGAAGCCGATGGTGCGGATCGTCGCGCAAGCTACCAGCGGCATCGAGCCCAAATGGGTCATGCTCGCTCCCATCGACGCAGTAAGAAAGATTTGGCAGAAGACTGGCTGGAAAAACGAGGACGTCGATCTTTACGAGCTGAATGAAGCTTTTTCCGTGCAGGCGCTCGGAGTCATGCGCGAACTCGGCCTCGATCCCAACAAAGTGAACGTCAACGGCGGCGCCGTGGCCATCGGCCATCCCATTGGGGCGAGCGGCGCTCGCGTGCTGGTAACGCTGATCTATGAGATGATCCGCCGCGATGTGCATCGTGGAATCGCGGCGCTTTGCCTGGGTGGAGGGAATGCGGTGGCGATGGCGGTGGAGCGATAGCACTGTAGGTGCACGGTCTTATGCCAATGGCAGGCACCGCAGCCGGCAGATCTCCCGTCAGCACGCCTTGGCTGAGCGCCAGAGGTCGTGCTGTTGCGATGGCGGTGCTCTCAGCTCTCACCGTGCTGTATCTCTGCGCGAGGTTTCTACAGGTCTTCCCCGGTAAAGTTTCAATGCTGAGCGTTGTTGCTTTGCATGTTGTGCCGTCCGCCCTGTTTGCTCTGATTCATGGCGCTATGTCCTACCGATTTCGGGGCATTCTCAGTTTCATGGCTATATGCCTGCTGATAGGAAACGCTTTCGAAAATGTCGGCGTGCTGACGGGCTTTCCTTTTGGACGCTACTACTTCACTGACCTCATGGGTCCGAAGCTGTTTGCAGTTCCCATCCTACTCGGCCTTGCATACGTGGGAATGAGTTATCTCTCGTGGACACTGGCCCGGCTAATCCTGGGGACTGTGAGAAGCCCTCTGGTTGGATGGCAAGTTGTGACGCTACCCCTGCTGGCGAGCCTCATCATGGTTGCCTGGGATCTTTCGCAAGACCCAGTGTGGGCTACGATACTGCGCGCATGGGTTTGGCGGCAGGGAGGTGCATACTTTGGTGTCCCGGTCAGCAACTTCCTTGGCTGGTACCTCACGGTTTATGTGATATTTCAGCTATTTGCTCTTTACCTGCGGAATTACGAAGTGAATTCTCACCCTCTCGCCTCTAATTATTGGCGCCTCGCCATTATCTTCTACGCGATTTCGGCGGCCGGAAATATCCTGTTGGTGATTCCTCGCGCGAGGCCTTCCATCGTCTTCGATCCTGCTGGCGTACCGTGGAGGGTTAGCGATATCACATGGACCTGCGCCTTAGTATCCATCTTTACCATGGGTGTTTTCGCTTTGATTGCGTGGATCAGACTAGGCGACCTGAAGCTCGAAGCAAGTTAGCGCTAGGCCTCGACAGCGGTTGTTGTCACGCCTCAGGCGCAGCCACCGGGAGCGTCACTGTAAACACTGCTCCGCCGCCCGGACCCGAGGCTGCCGCGATGTTTCCATTGTGCTCCCGCAGAATCGCTTTGCAGATGCTCAGGCCCAGTCCGGTGCCACGTCCGGGGCGTTTCGTGGTGTAAAGCGGATCGAAAATATTGGGCAGGATGTCAGGCGGGATTCCCGGCCCGTCATCCTGAAAAATCACAGAAACCGTGTTGGTTCCTTTCTCCAGGCGAATGCGCAACGTCCCACGATCGCGCACCTCCCGCATCGCTTGCTCGGAGTTCAAGATCAGATTCAGAAACACCTGCATGAGTTGATGGGCATCTCCGTGGACCATGGGAAGCGCGCCTTCGCGGAGAAAATCCACGGTGATATTGTTCTTGCGCAGCGAGTAGGCGTGCAGATCCAGTGTCCTCTGCACCAGTTCTCCGAGCTCGATGGAGGATTTTCCCGGAGCCGGCGGGCGTGAGAAGTACGTCAGGTTCTGAACAATCTCGACCGCGCGGCGCGTCTGTTGCTGCAGAGTTTCTAATTGTTTTCGCGCCGGTTCCGGCATCTGCGAATCCTGCAGCAGTTCGCTCATGCCGAGTATGCTGGTGAGCGGATTGTTCAATTCGTGAGCGAAGCCGCCGATCATCTGCCCCATGGCTGCCAGGCGTTCGCTCTGGATGACCTGCTGCTCCAGTTTCTTCTCAACCGTAATATCCCTAACCGAAACGATGACCCCGCTCACTTTGCCTTCAGCATCAAACAGCGGGCTAGCCGAGGCACGCATAGTGCGCCAACTGCCGTCGCGATGGCGCGCGCCGAATTCACAGCTGTCAAACAGTTTCTGACCTCTCATCAACTCACGAACCAGCGTTTGCAATTCAGGAGATTGATCCTGTTCCTGCAGCTTCTTGCCCAGCAGGTCTTCGGGCTTGTAGCCAAGCAGGTCACGCACCCGGGAGCTCACGAAGCTATAGGTTTCATTCAAATCGATGACGAGGATCAGATCCGGGAAGCTTTCCAGCAGGTAGCGTTGAAATTCCTCCTGCCGGCGGAGCGCCCTTTCCATTTCACGCCGTTCGGTGACATCAACCAGCGTACCCTGATACCGCGTGATCTTGCCTGCTGCATCCCACATCGCGCGAGACGTGTCGACAAAAGTAGCCAAGGTTCCGTCTTTGCGGCGCAGCATGATCTCCCGCGTGCGCACATCGCCCTGATCATCGGCGCTGCGCCCTAAAGCCGGGCTTCGATTCGGATCGGCGTTCAAGGCTCGCGGTTCCAGCTTGAGAAGTTCAGCTTTGTCTTCATATCCCAGAACGCGCACCAGAGCCGGGTTAACGTCGAGCAGTTTCCCTTCGGGTGTACTGAAATAGACGCCCTCCTGCAGAGTCTCGAAGAGCTCAGTGAAGCGCTTTTCCTTCTCGCGCTCCTCGGTTACGTCGCGCGCCAGCGCGCTTGCTCCGACAACCTCGTCTGCTTTAACGATGGCATTGAGCGCGCAATCGAAATACAATACGCGCTGGTTTGCGCGCAGCCGAACGCGTACCATTCCCGACCAACGCCGCTTTTCCAGAAAACGCGCAAGGTCCCGCTGCACGTCGTCGCGTTTTGGTTCGTCGAGAAAGTCATCCAGTTTATGCCCTACAACCTCGGTGTAGGCAATGCCTAACAGTTCTGTGACGCGCCGGTTCACGGTTCTCAGTGTCCCGTCCAACGAAACGGCGAAGGCGACGTCATCGAATGAGTCGATAAGCTCTTTGAAGCTGCGCTGCGAGCGCGCAATGAGTTGCCCGAGTTGATCAAGTTGTTCTTCCGTGGGAGTGCTGGCGCGCTCCTTAAATTCGCGGACAAGGGCTTTGAGTTCGGTGACGCGCTTCCGTCTTCCGTAAGCGAAACCGGCAAACGCAATGGCGACGCACAGTACTCCGATGGAAAGCAGCCCCAGATGATAGGGAAGGTTTTGAAGGCGCTCCCAAGACTCGGCCGCCAATCCTGTGGCCAGCAGCACTAGAAACAGCAGGGCAAGCCGCCACAGCCAATCCTCCTCCTTTTCCAAATGGCTAGGTGTGCGAGTGGACGGCGAGGAGGGTTTTTCTTCGTCAAACATGGGGCCCGTCCGCTCTATCGAAGTGCCCGCGAGTTGAGCGGTAGTCGAATCCTATTCCACAAGCGCAGTGCAAACAATCAAAACCTTGTTGGAAAACTTGGTTCACAGGGAAATGGCAAGTCAAGGGTCACTTATCACAGACATTCTGTGACCTCTGTCATCCACTGTTACAGACGCTAAGCATTACTGTGAATCTTCTGGCGGAATCCGCCGGCGGAGCTTTGCTGCGTCCATGCTCTACAAAACCCTCAGCGCTGCCGTCTATGGCATCGATGCCAACATTATCGAGGTCGAAGTGGATGTGTCTGGAATTAAGACACTGGAGGACCACTTCCACACCGTCGGCCTGCCGGATGCCGCCGTGCGCGAGAGCCGGGATCGCGTCCGGGCTGCTCTAAAGAATTGCGGCTACGATATCCCGCCGACCCATATCACCATTAATCTCGCGCCGGCCGACATCCGCAAGGAGGGTTCTGGCTTCGACTTGCCGATGGCTCTTGGAATTCTGGGCGCCTACGGTGGACTGAATAAGAAAGAGGTGCCAGATTGTCTCTTCGTTGGCGAGCTATCACTGGACGGTGGCGTTCGCGGCGTGCGTGGCGCGTTGCCTATCGCGATTGAGGCTCGTGGCCGAAAGATTTCCCGTCTGGTTGTTCCCGAACTTAACGCCAGGGAAGCCGCGATGGTCGGAGGAGTGAATGTTTATCCCGTGAAGTCGCTGCTGGATGTCATCCGTTTCGTGAACACGGGGAATGGAATCGCGCCATTCCGAGTGGACGGCGAGACTCTGCTCAGTGAGGCGTCACATTTCGTCGTTGACTTTAAAGATGTGCGTGGCCAGCAGACCGCCAAACGGGCTCTCGAACTTGCCTGTGCCGGCGGACATAACATTTTGATGATTGGCCCTCCCGGTTCGGGGAAGACCATGCTCGCCAAGCGCATGCCCACGATTCTTCCGCCGCTGATTTTCGAAGAAGCTCTTGAGACCACAAAGATTCACAGCGTGGCTGGCGTGCTCGACCCCGGTGCGGGACTGGTGGGCACCCGCCCATTCCGCTCTCCTCATCACACGATTTCCGACGCCGGTTTAATCGGGGGCGGCGCGGTTCCGCGCCCCGGAGAAGTCTCGCTCGCTCACAATGGCGTCTTATTTTTGGACGAATTGCCGGAATTCCCTCGCAATGTCCTCGAAGTCATGCGTCAGCCCCTGGAAGATGGCACAGTCTGCATTGCGCGAGCGGCAATGTCCCTGACCTTCCCCGCCCGCTTTATGTTGGCAGCAGCGATGAATCCGTGCCCGTGCGGATATTTCAACGACCGCTCACGCGAGTGCCATTGTTCGTCGCCGATGATCCAGCGCTATATGTCGAAGATTTCCGGGCCGCTGCTGGACAGGATCGATATTCACATCGATGTTCCGGCTGTGAACTACAAGGAAATGCGCTCCGGCGTTGAGCCGGAGGGGTCTGCCGCCATTCGGGCTCGTGTGATGAAGGCCCGGGAAGTGCAACTGAAAAGATTCTCCGCCTCGTCTCGTGACAAGCTCTATTGCAATGCGCAAATGGCCCCTCGTCATATTCGAACTTTTTGCGAGCTTTCTGCCGATTGCGAGCGCCTGCTGGAACGGGCCATGGTCCAGCAGGGACTCACCGCTCGTGCCCACGATCGCATTCTGAAAGTCGCCCGCACCATCGCCGACCTGGAAGGCGAAGCCGCAATTCAGCCTAAACACATCGCCGAAGCCATCCAATACCGGACTCTGGATCGCACATTCTGGGCATGAGGATCGAAACTCCGCCGGAATTAGCTGCGCAGCAGAACTCTTTCAAGGCAGAGTTCACGGAGCCGTTCCGTGGAGATCGCAGAGTCTGTGACCGCAACTACAGCGCAGAAAGCATGGCGACCCCAGGATTCGCATAGCCTGTGCACGCGTCACACGACCCTGTGATAAGCCGCACTGAGGCGAGAGACGTTCCCCCCTAGAGTAAAGCTGCGAGGAGCGTCGGCATCATTGTGCCCTGCCGGCGCAAGGGGGGCAGAACATGGCCATCAAGGATTCCACCACTGGAAAGACCATTCGGGAGTATTCCATTGCAGAGCTGCAAGATGCCGCCAATCTTATGCGCGGCTACGACCTGGTGGCGCTATGCGCGGCGGGTTCGGGACACGCGGGGGGGACGCTGTCGATTATGGACATTGCTGCCGCACTCTATTTGCGCGTGGCCGACCATGACCCGTGGAATCCGTCCTGGCTCGACCGTGACCGGATCATTTGGTCCACAGGGCACAAGGCGCCCAGTTTATATCTCGGCTTGGCCTTTGCCGGATTCTGCCCGCTTGATGACGTGGTGTTGTTGCGCAAGCTGTGGTCGCCCTATCAGGGGCATCCGCATTGGCTGAAACTGCCCGGCGTGGAAGTTTCCACGGGATCGCTTGGCCAGGGTTTGAGTGTTGCAGTCGGCATCGCATTGGCAGGCAAGTTGAACGGCAAGGGTTACAAGACCTTCTGCATTATGGGCGATGGCGAGCAGCAGGAGGGTCAGATCTGGGAAGCGGCAATGGAGGCCGCCCATTACAAACTCGACAACCTCATCGGCATTGTCGACAAGAACCGGCTGCAGATCGACGGCTTGGTCTCCGAGGTGATGAACATCGATCCCCTGGAAGAAAAATACCGCAGCTTTGGCTGGGAGGTCATGCACATTGACGGCCACGATATGGCACAGGTCGTCGAAGCGCTGGAGGAGGCGAAGAATCCTTCGGTCCACAAGCCGACGCTGATCGTGGCAAATACGATCAAGGGCAAAGGCGTGAGCTTCATCGAGAATGTAGCGGGCTGGCACGGAAAAGCTCCCAACTACGAAGAAATGATGAAAGGGCTGGCCGAGTTGGGGCTGACGGAGCGCATTCCGGTGCAGGTTTTGCTGGAGAAAGCGAAAAAATATCAGGAGGAAGTTGACCGCAAGCTCGACGCGAAGATGCCGAAGTTCACCCGCAATTACTGGTGGAATGCGCAGGAGAAGATGAAAGCGCAGATGAAGCCGACGCGCATGGGATTCGGGCAATCGCTGGCGGAGAATGGCGATGATGAGCGTGTCGTCTGCCTGGGTTTGGACATTTCGGGATCAATCACGATCAGCGAGTTTTACGCAAATAAGCCGGAGCGGAAGCATCGTTGGATCAGCATGGGCATTGCAGAACAATCCGCGACGGCCGCGGCGGCCGGGTTGGCGAAAGAAGGCAAGCTGCCGGTGTTTGGCACCTATGGAACGTTCGCGGCGGCGCGCAATTTGGATCAGATTCGAACGTCGATTTGTTACGGAAATTTCAACGTCTTGATTGCCGGAGCGCACGGCGGCGTCTCGGTCGGTCCGGATGGCGCTACGCACCAGGCGCTGGAAGACCTGTTCGCCATGTGCGGACTCCCGAACATGTCAGTTGTCGTTCCTTGTGATGTGAATGAAACGAAGAAGGCAACGGATTATCTGCTCTTGAAGCATCACGGACCGAAGTACATTCGCTTTGCCCGTGAGGCAACGCCGGTTGTCACCGACCAATACACGCCTTTTCAGTTTGGGCAGGCTAATGTGATCCGCCTGCGCGGTGAGGATGCAAACTTCGCTGATGCCTTCGAGACGATCTTTGCCGCAGACCACGAGAACGAGAATGAAGATCTCACCATCATCGCCTGTGGTCCGATGGTGCCGGAAGCGATGCGGGCGGCTTGGATTTTGAAGAGTGAATTCGGTTACGAGACGCGTGTCATCAATATGCACACGCTCAAACCGATCGACGAAGCTGCCATTTTGCGGGCGGCGCGCGAAACCGGGGTGATTGTGACCGCGGAAGAGCATCAGATCGGAGCGCTGGCATGGCGCGTGAGTAATGTGATCACCGAGACTCCACTGTTGTACGGAGTTCCAGTCATCACGGGCGCAATCGGAGTGAAAGATCGCTTCGGAGATTCGGGAGCCCCCTGGGAGTTAATAAAAGAATTTGAAGTCAGCGCCGAGCACATCGCGAAGAAAGCAGCAGAATTAATGGATGTGAAGCGAGCCGGCGTCGGATTGAAGCCGGAAGATGTACTGGTGGAACACAGCCTTCGATAGGCCCGCATTCCCGGTTCGTGTAGGGCGGGCATTCCTGCCCGCCAAAGCCGCACAGGCCCTCGATTATCGGCGAATGACCAGTTGCGACAGGTCGGGCTCGTAGCCTTCGTCTTCAACAGTCTTCTGAGCGGCCGAGCGCAGAGTTTGGTCATCGGCGTTCTTCGGCACAGCGCAATGGCGGCGGATCACTTCTTCGCCGCTTTCAATTCTGAGCAGCCAGTTGGACTTGGCCGCGTCCCATGAGAGTTCCACCCGATCTGCGCGCATGGTGACCTCCGCTGCGGAGTACGTAAAGATTGTAGAGCAGAGTGAGCGGGCGCGGACAGGAATGCCCGCGCCACATGCTTCACTTCCGCGGAATCGATTGGAAAATGGCGAAGCCTGCGCCCTGTGGATCGGCAAGAACCGCGAAACGGCCGGCTTCCGCCAGCGTCTTGGGTTCCATGTAAATGGTCGCTCCTAATTCCTCGGCCTTGGCCGCGCTGGCATCGCAGTTGGAGACCAGAAAGTAGGGCATCCAGTGTGGAGGTACATGAGGGGGGACATAGGCGGGCGGCAGGATTCCGCCGATGAAGTCTTCTCCGTTCTGAATGTGGACATAGCCCGAAGGCGGATCGTCGTCCGTGTCGTCAGTGATCTTCCAGCCGAAAAGATCGGAGTAGAACTTGCGGGCGCGGCCTTGATCGCGGGTATTCAGGTCGGACCAGCAGAGAGTGCCGGGAACACCGGTAATTCCAGTGCCGGAATTTTTCTTCGCTTGCCAAACGGAGAAGACTGCGCCGGTCGGATCCTGCAGCACCGCCATGCGGCCGGCGTCCATCACGTCGAACGCAGGGGCCAGAACCTGACCGCCAAGCTGAAGCACGCGATTGGCAGCGGCATCGGCGTTGTCGACGGCCACGTAGAGCATCCAGTGCGGAGGCACGCCGCGCGAGCGCTGGTCGGGGCGAAGAGTGTAAGCGGCGGCAGCATCGCGGCCTTGCAGGCGGAAAATGGTGTAGAAATCGTTCGGACCCATCGGATTGTCGTTGGCGGCCCAGCCAAAGAGTGAACTGTAGAAATTCTTGGCTGCATTCTGATCTGCGGTGCACAATTCAACCCAGCAGAAGGCTCCCGGCTTGTGAGTGTCGACGTTTGGCATGGAGGAAAGTATATAGAAGTCAGAAGTCAAAATCCTAAGACGCAGGGAACGCAGAGAGCACAAGCGCGCAGAGAATCCCGTCCGACGCTGCCGCTATAATGAACACTATCTAGCTTTATGATTCAGACTCTTTTTGGCAGCCTCGACGAACAGCAGAAACCCAGCTTCCTGGAACGGATGAAGGAAGCGGTGACGCGCACGCGCGAGAATCTGAGTGAGCGCATCGAGGAAGTGGTTTCTTTTGGCAAAGAGATTGATCGCAACACGCTCGACGACCTGGAAGCGACGCTGATCAGCGCCGATTTGGGGACGACCACGACACGGGAAGTGTTGGACAAGCTTCGCGAGAAAGCCGATCGCAAGCAGATCAAGAATATTGATGAGCTCAAGCGCCTGCTGAAAGAAGAGCTGCTCGCCATTCTTAACACTGCCAACACAACCCCGGTGCAGCGGGTTAACGGCACGCCCGAAGTCATTCTGGTCGTGGGTGTGAACGGGACCGGCAAAACCACTACGATTGGCAAACTGGCGCAGGTGTTCCGCTCGCAGGGCAAGACAGTTCTTCTGTGCGCGGCGGATACGTTTCGCGCGGCGGCCATCGAACAACTGGAAATCTGGGG